>Ga0302326_10014579_pt1 | contig 16605 bp, 16 predicted proteins | sample Palsa_T0_3_FD_202264 | JGI IMG/M metagenome (GOLD analysis project Ga0302326, IMG submission 202264) | Peat permafrost microbial communities from Stordalen Mire near Abisko, Sweden - Palsa_T0_3 | ecosystem: Environmental > Terrestrial > Soil > Palsa > Peat permafrost | place: Sweden: Abisko...
GAAGGGTTCATTCAGAAGGGCTCGGGCCGTACCGCCACCGTCACGCAGCTGAGCGATGAAGATGTTGTCCACAGCTACGCGCTGCGGGCCGTGCTGGAAGGCTATGCGGCGCGTATTATTGCGCAGAAGAAGCCGGACCTGGCGGATTTGGAACAGACCGTCGCGGACATGCGTTCGGCGATCGAATGTAACAATATCCGGGCATTCTACGAGCGCGACCTGCAATTTCACGTCTTAATGGCGGAGAAGACTGGTAATCGAATGCTGGCGCAGGCGGTGAAGCGGATCGTGATTCCTTTATTTGCTTTCGTGGTTATGCGCGTTCACGGCGCACGGACCGAGCCAGGGCAGTGGACGCGCAGCCTGGACGCGCACACGCGAATCATTGAGGCCCTTAAGACCCATGATTCGGTATTCGCGGAACGCCTAGTTTCACAGACAGTCACGTCGTTTCTCGGCGAAACCAAGGATGTAGTGCAGGCCGCTCCGTAGCTCTCGCCATCCCGCTCGATGGAGAACCAAAAATTGTCCGCGCCAATCCTCCGGAGATCGCACCAGACCAAATGATTGAAACCCAGCAAAATCGAGAAGGTGAGAGGACGCCGCGAGGGAAGGGCCGGCTCGAAGGTAAAGTTGCCATCGTAGTCGGTGCGGGCTCAAGTGGGCCGGGCTGGGGCAATGGAAAGGCTGTAGCAGTTTTGTTTGCGCGCGAGGGCGCTAAGGTGTTTGCCGTTGATTTGCGCCTGAAAGCGTTGCGGGAAACGTCCAATATTGTTGAGAGCGAAGGTGGCGAGTGCCATGCCTATGCCGCCGACGTTTCGAAAAATGAGGAGGTCGAAGCCCTGGTCGAGCGTTGCTTCGAAGCCTTCGGACAAATTGATATTTTGCATAACAACGTAGGCATACTCCACGTGGGCGGTCCTGAAGAAATGTCGGAAGAAATCTGGGATCGCAGTATCGACGTCAACGTGAAGAGCATGTTCCTCACCTGCAAGTACGTGTTACCGATAATGGTGCGCCAGCAGAAGGGCGCGATCGTGAACATATCCTCGATCGCTTCGATGCGTTATACCGGCTATCCTTCCGTGGCATACAACGCAAGCAAGGGCGCCGTAAATCAATTGACGCAAAATATCGCGGTGCAATATGCATCTAGAGGTATACGCGCAAACTGCGTACTGCCCGGCCTTATGAACACTCCGATGATCCGGGGGCCTCTCAAGGACGAGTATGGCCCGGGCGGAGCCAAAAAAATGATCCAAACTCGCGATAAAGTGGTGCCGATGGGCAAGATGGGAGACGCGTGGGACGTCGCTTATGCGTCCTTGTTCTTGGCTTCGGACGAGGCCAAATACGTTAGCGGTGCCCAACTCGTCGTCGATGGTGCCCTGACTTGTAAATTTTAGTCGCGTCTGCATGTTGCTCGTGCGTTTGGCCGCGAGCCCTAGAACATAAGGAATAATCATGAACTTGATGTCGCAAATTGCCGACTATCGCGTCGCCAAGAATTCCGTAGCGATGTGGTGGCTCGGGCAGAACGGGTACATTTTTAAATCTCCCGAAAGCACGCTGGTCAGCGTGGATTTGTATCTTACCGATAGCGTGGCAAAGTTGGACGTTCCGATCGACCTTCGCCGCCGCATTCCCGTAATGCTGCCGCCGGAGGAAGTTCAGGTCGACGTATTTACGTGCACTCATAATCATCAGGATCATACGGACCCAGAAACAATCCGGGCCCTGCGCAACAAAGACACCATGCACTTCGTGGGTCCGATGCCGAGCTGTGAGATTTATGCCGCGGAGAAAGTGGAAAGAGCGCGCATCGTTCCCGCCTGGCCGAAAAGTGAGTACGAACTTCGCGACTTCCAGCTGCTGGGGATGTTTGCCCTGCCTACCGATGATACGGACCTAAACCACATGGGTTACATTTTCCAATTTGGGCACGGACCGAAAATCTACATCACCGGTGACACCGACTTTCACGAATTGCTCGGCGCGGCCGCCAAGCATAAGCCAGACTTGATGATCACCTGCATCAACGGGGGCTATAATAACCTATCGCATTGGGAGGCCGCTCAGCTTGCCGCAATCGTAAGGCCGAAGCTAGCCATTCCGTGCCACTACGATATGTTTGCTGACAACTGCATTGACCCGCAGCAGTTCCGCGCTGCGCTAGCTCTGCAATCTCCGGATGTCGCCTATCAGGAACTCAAGCACGCCGAGCCTTTTCTTTTCTCCCTTTAGTGCGATGAATCTTCTTGTTGATCGATGGGGAAAGCGCTTCGTTTATTGAGATCCCACAAATGTGGTGGAAAGGCCCAGGCCTTCACTGCCCATACCGAGGTAGCCTCCATCGACAGGTAGATCGGCAGCCGTTATGAATGACGCCGCTGGACTGAGCAAGAATAGAATCGCGCGGGCTACCTCCACCGGCTCGCCGAAGCGACGCATCATGTGAAAGTTGCCCCACACCGGCTCCCAGCGCTGGCGGTCGTTCTGCGCCGCCTTCGCCACTTCCCGCGTCCAGATCCACCCGGGACTTACGCTGTTCACCCGGATACCGAGCGGCGCTAGATCCAGCGCCATGCACTTGGTCAAAGTTTCCACCGCACCTTTCGCGCTGTTGTACGTCCAGCGGTTGGGCTGAGAAACGAACGCGGAGACACTGGAAACATTGACCACCGCGGAGTGTCTTCTTTTCTGCAGGTAAGGCGTCGCAAACTGGGCCATTCTCGCGTAGCCGATCGGGCCCACCCGCATAGTCCGTTCCCAGTCCTCCGTCGTCGCGTCCAAACCCTTAGCGATAAATGAGAAAGCGTTATTCACTAACAGGTTGATGTCTCCCCACTTTTCAATGGTTCGATCGACCAGCTGCCGGCAGAATTGTTCGTCGCTCATGTCTCCATGGCAGAAAAGCGCTTGGTGACCTGCGTGCAGAAGCCGATCCTCGACGGCTTTTCCCAACTCCTCTTCGTACGAAGAAAAAGCCACGCGTGCACCCCCGTTACACAGTTCTTCCACCGTCGCCAACCCGATCCCGGACGATCCACCGGTAACGATGGCCACCCTGTCGGAAAAACTCTCCGGCGGCGCTAATATCTCGTTTTCTCTTGTCACCGCGAAACTCCTTAGCGAATGCGTAGGTAGGAGAGATCCGCGTCGCGGACAACCCAAAGCAGCGCGCGTACTTGCAGCTATTTTTTAGGTACCACATTATTAATGAACAGTCGTTCCGCTTCTTGTTGGGTGGCAGTCGACATCGCACCATTTTCGCTGGTATCGACTATTTTGAAATGCCCGTACTCATCTTTGCCGCGAACCAGCAGCACCATCTGACGCTCGGATCCCTGCTGAACAACCTCGGGCGAAATGTACCGAATGGCAAAACCAATTCGAGGATGATCGGAGTCGTTCACCTTCGAGCCGTGCACAATTCCGATATGATGAAGCGACATCTCCCCGGGTGCCAGCGTCAAATTCACCCCCTGAGTTTCGTCGACTTCGACGGCGATCTCTTGGCCTCGCGACAGCGCATTGTCCGGGGCATAAGTATCCCTTTGGGGCAACGCGACCCGATGAGACGCAGGCACCACCCGCATACAGCCGTTCTCAGGTGTGCTCGCCGAGAGCGCCACCCAGGCCGTTGTTACGTTGGGTGGGTTGAGCCCCCAGTAAGCACCGTCCTGATGCCAGGAAATGAATGCCTTATCATGCGGAAATTTCACAAACCAGGTCGACTCCCAAACGAGGATATTTGGACCAATCACTCCTTCCACGGCGTCCAGTATCCTAGGATGCGAAACCAGGCGATGGACCCACGGCAAAGACATGTGCGTGAGTGCGTAGACTGCCCGTCGCTCCCTAGGCAGCATTCCATCAAGTCTAGTTTGGTTCGTACGAGTGTATGCCTCAAATTCGCCTCTAAACTCAGCAGTTTCAGCATCATCGAACACCCGGATTGGGCACAGATACCCATCTTCATCATAAAGACGTCGTTGTTCGACGCTGAGTTTCGATGCTATTTCGTTCGTCCTCATTAGATAGGCCCCTCCACTAGTTGCAATCGCGCAAGCGCTTAAAGTCTCACGCGATTAATGCCTTGTCAAATCCTTTTGCTAACGTGCACGACCATGCCATTCTTCTGCGTCGAACCCATATCCGAAATCTTTCCTGTCTTGGACAGCCGACCTCGCACCGACACCTGCAGGAACTCGTTACCAAAGCCGGCGGGCGATGGTTCAAACCGATGTTCCTGCGTCGCGCCGAGAGTTCGCAGTCGATTGCGACCCCGAACGTGCCAATAGTATGCCAAATAAAGCCGGATTCCAGCGATCAAGCACAGGTCGGGGGTAGTGGTCGGTGAGACGCTCTTTCGCACCAAAAGGGTCACCTCCAGGCCGACCGGCACGCGGACCTTTGTGTTTGGCAGCATTAGGCTCGCGGACGATCCGCGAATGTGCACCTCGTCGCCGCTTCGCCCGCAGAGACTAGGAATCACGAAGCGCTATGGCCCAGCGACGAAGCCGGCCGGGCAGATAAATCCTTCATCGAGTTTGAGGTGAACCTCGGCGTAGATCCGGCGACGGAACTCGTAGGAGCAAGTTCAACTTGTACTTCTCCTGAATGGCCAATTGATGAGTGCCGGTCGATATTCGCGAAGATGCGGCTCCAGATGACTACATTGGTTCGAGCGTCACGGCGAAATTCACGCACAGTACTGTATTAGTCAAAAGAGATCCTTTGTAGGTGGGGCGGCCGGGCTAGCTCGCGTAGGCGTTCGGCAAGCGTCTTTCCCTGAAGCGTGAGATGAGGCCGGTCTTAGTTGTATCGGGTTCGCATCTCTTAAGTTTTCGAGCAAGATCAACCTCCGGGCAGTCCAGAGGTACGCGCCGGTGAAAGATCTTTACACCAACGGAACGATGGCCACACTTCCTAACCCCGCCGGTTCGAGTGAGGCATTTGGATCCGCCATCAATGACAACGGTCAGATTGCGGGCACTTTGTACCCCACTTCGGGAGGGAGCCACACGGCCAAGTTCAGCAATGGCGTCTGGACCGATTTAGGCAATTTTACTGGCGCGCAAGGGCAGCGAAGCGACAGCAATCAATGCCTCCGGCCAGATCGCGGGGACCGCAATCTTTCCCTCAACCTATAAGCCCTTCAGGGTGGGAAAGCACGTTCCCATCACCTCTACTGCAAGCGGGTTAGTTAATCTCAACACGCTGATTCCCACCGGCACCGGCTTCACGCCGTCGCAATCAACGATTCCGGCCAGATTCTCTGCGACGCGACCAATGCAACCGGCAATGAGCACGCCGTGCTGCTCAGCCCGAAATAGGCCGAGTCGAGGCATGGCATGAGGGCTGGAAAATTGTTGCTGACCAGACCGTCCTGGACGTAGGCGCGCAGGTGAGGGTGAATAGGCCGATCTCCAGCCAGCCGCGGATATGGCAAAAGCAGGCTACCGTGCATCCCAAGCACAACACTACGGCACAGTTTCAACTGTCGGAGCAGCATTCAATGAATTGAATGTTGCTGCCCTGTTCCGGGTGCCCCCCGCTCACCGCTGCATCCGACCAAGAAATTGGGCAAGGCCTTCCCTCGCCGCGATGTACTTTCGCACGGCGGTCGATCAATAAGGCAGGCAGAATCTGGGGAGATGGTTTTACGCCCAAGGTGATCTGGGCAATTGTGAAGACAAACGCGAAAGGCTGTGGTTTGGCAACGATCGCCCCACACGACTTGCGCCGGGCCTGTGCGTGGCTGTGCCATCCGCCAGGAGGCGAGCTCGAACAAATTCAGTTCCTGCTAGGCCATGTTTCGATTTACACGGCGGAGCGATACCTCGGGTGCAAGCAGCGTTTCCGCGATGCTGTCAAGGGTCACATTGGTCTGGAACCAGATGCATTCTCATGATCGGCATTGCAGGGGGAATCGTAACTGTTAGCCGACTTACGGGGAGTTGACAAAGAGCTAGGTCAATTCACGGTTTCGGCGGCACGGCGGCTCCAGAATTCACCGAGCTCTCGGACGTCAAAAAAAAGCAGTCGCCTTAATGGCCTAACCGGCCCTCATCTGGAAGTACCACGAGTACGTGTTGTCATACGGAACCGCGCAGTTTAGTTCATCGCTGTCCGTTCCCAAGCCGCAGTTCGCTCGAGAGCCGCGCCGCCTGCATGAGAAGATAGTTGCGCTCCGGCAGGCTTCCTGTTTTGCCCGCCGCCGTCCGATAGTGTTTGACGGCACCATCGCGGTCTCCGGCCATTTCCAGCAGGTGAGCTTGAACAGCGTCCCAGCGGTGATGATTAGTGATGCGGGTATCGGCTTTGAGCGCGTCCAATAATTCCAATCCCTTTGTCGGACCATGCAGCATTGCCGACGCAATCGCGTAATTCAGCGCCACCATCGGGTTATCGGTCATGCGCCTGAGTAGATCGTAGAGCGCCAAAATCTGAGGCCAATCGGTATCTTCGGCTCGTGCCGCTTCGTCGTGAAGAGCGGCGATCGCGGCTTGCAACTGGTATGGACCGACCGAGCCTTTCGGTAAGGTAGCTGAGATGAGGGCGACTCCCTCGGCGATCTGCTGCCTGTCCCAGAGCGTCCTATCTTGTTGCGTCAGGGGGATCAAATCGCCCTCGCCGTTCGTTCGCGCCAGGCGGCGAGCATCGGTCAACAACATGAGCGCGAGCAATCCGGCGATCTCGGCATCGTCCGAGAGCAGTTCTCGGAGGGATCGCGTCAGCCGAATTGCCTCACGAGACAGTTCGACTCGCTGCAACTGCGGACCAGCGCTACTCGTATAACCCTCGTTGAAGATGAGATAGAGCACATGTAGAACCGCCCGTAGACGTTGTGCGCGTATCTGCTTTGTCGGCAGTTCGAAGGGAATGCCGGAGTCCTTAATGCTTTGCTTGGCCCGGCTGATCCGCTGTGCCATCGTCGCCTCGGGCACGAGAAAGGCTTTGGCGATTTCCGCTGTGGTCAAACCACCGACAGCGCGCAAGGTAAGGGCAATCGCCGAAGACAAGGTCAATGCCGGGTGGCAACACATGAAAAGAAGGACGAGGGTGTCCTCTTCCTCTTCCTGAGAGGCTGAGTCGATGGTCGTCGTGTTGGGTACGCGGGACGCCTCCAACACCATCTGGCCCTCGCGACGGCGACGCGCGGATTCGCTTCGAACTTGATCGGTCATCCGGCGGAAGGCAACCTGCGTCAGCCATGCGCGCGGATTTTCCGGCAGTCCATGGTCTGGCCATTGCGTTGCCGCGACTAGCAACGCCTCCTGGACAGCGTCTTCCGCCGCAGCGAAGTCACGAAATCTCCGCACCACGGTCCCGAGCACCTGCGGCGTCAATTCCCTCAAGATCTGCTCGAGCGGAATGTCCAACGGTTGTCCCATCACTGAAATTCTCCCGGCCCGCGACGTCAAATTCCTAAGTCAGTAAAACTAGTGAGCACTTGCCGCACCTCAATAGGCATGCTGGCTGCGGTCCCCCCCGGCCCGGGTGCAGCTGATACCCGGGCGGCAATCTTGCACGCCTGATCCGGGCTCTCCACATCGACAATCCAATAGCCGGCGAGAAACTCCTTTGATTCCGCGAAGACCCCGTCGGTAATCGGTTCCCCATCCCTTCCCGCTCGCACAATCCTGGCTTCGTTGGGCCACCCCAAACCCTCGGTGGCTACAAAGACACCGGAGTCCTTGAGCTCTTTGCTGAAGGCACGCATGAACGCGACGTTACGTTGCAGATCCTCCTTCGACCACTGGGCGTACATGTCAAAATTAGCTTTGGTGGCATTCATCATCAGAATGTATTTCATGTCTCTCCTTTCATTCTCGGCTGGTTCTGCGGGTTGACGAGATAGTTGGAGCGGGTTACGTTCTCGACTCCTGTTATGACCAGTTGAGAGGATGGCTCGCCAACTCCCGCACTTCGATGGGCATATTTGTCGGTGCCCCGCCGGGTCCCGGGACCGTCGAGAGCCTGGCGGCGAGAGCGTAAGCTCGTTCGGGAGTGGCAACGTCAACGATCCAGTAGCCAAGTAGAAATTCCTTGGATTCAGGGAAGATACCGTCAGTGACTGGCATGCCCTCCTTCTGCCCGCACACTACGATGGCCTCCTCCGGCCCGGTCAGGCCTTGATCGGCGACAAGCTCACCCGACTCGCGCAGGTCAATGACCAGACTCTTCAGGCCTGCCATGTGCGTATCAATGTCTTTTTTAGTCCAGGCACGGTAATTATCGACACCTGCTTTTGTACCGGCCATCAGCAAAATGTACTTCATGTGTTTTCCTCCCGTTCGAGCGCGTTAATTCGCGCTTTCATAAGCTAGTCGGAGCAGGCTACCGATTCTCGACATCCCGGGCGACGATTTTTTTGAACCAAAAATCCAGCGCCTGTCGTGTCGATTTAACACCTTGGGGATCGACATTCTTACAGAGGTGCCAAGATGACGACCGACACGGTAGTAATGGATGTCAGCCAGGACTGGGTAACCGCCTGCGACGTACAGCAGCGCTTTATGCAGCATCCGGGCGCCACGATTGACGCTCTGAGTTACAGCGCGTGCTGCCGGCAAGTTCGCGCATTAGGCGGTGATTGCTATGACGTCCTGCCGCTCTCGCACAATCGTTTCGCGCTGGCCGTCGGGGACGCCTCCGGCAAAAGCCTTGCCGCTGCGCTAATGATATCAAGTGTCCAATCCTCGCTTCGGACCGCGGCCTCCTTTGTGGGAAGCGACGCGGCCGCCGTTCTGCGCGCCGTAAATTGTCACGCACACGCATCGTCCCTCGCAGACCGGTACGCCACATTATTCTATGGTGTTTTCGACGGAACCACGCGCACTCTACGCTACGTCAATGCCGGCCACAATCCTTCCATAGTCATTCGGCCAGATCACTCGATGATTCGGCTTCACGCCGGTGGCGTGCCGGTGGGCATTTTCCCGAGTTGGATTTATGAGGAGGGTATGGTACAGCTTCGTCCCGGTGATCTGATCATCGCTTACACGGATGGCGTCACCGAAGCGCTAAATCCGGCGGGCGAAGAGTGGGGAGTCGAGCGCCTCCGAAAGGCGGCGGACGAAAGAGCCGCGCAATGCCCTGGCGACATTGTCTGCGCAATTTTTGCATCAATGGATGAATTTTCGCGAGGATGCCAGACGGATGACGCGACGGTCATAGTTGCGCGGGTAAACTGAGTTCGTTATCTGCCGCGCGAAACTGGTCTCGTCCGATCAATCCTGGATCGTCGCCCAAAGGTTTTCCCCGCGGCTATATTGACTGCTGAGGACGGGGTTCGACATTTTTCTCTCTCGTGGACTCGCCCCCTGGTCATTCGCCCCTCCCGGAGTACCGATCCGTCGGCTAGGGTGAAACGCGAGGACGGCTGAATTGTGGGGCCAAAAGCCCAACCATGACTGCGTATATCTATCCGCGTACAATGGTGCGGTCACTGCGGTTAGACAGCAAAATCCCCGCTAGACCGAATGCGAGTCCTGAAAGGACAAAACTGGTTTGCTTATGATCCCGTAGCACGAACCTTGGCGCCCGGTCCTAGTGGGCGATCAATCTGGCCAGGAAGCGGCGGGATCGTAGAAGTCGGCTACATGTATGCTCGGCAGGGCTTTTCGATCGACGACACGGCCGTCCTTGAGCACCATATTGATCTTTCGAAAACTGTGGATGTCGTCCAGTGGATTGGCATCCAGCAGGAGCAGATCTGCGAACTTTCCCTTTTCCACAGTGCCTAGATCGTGCCCCAGTCCGTAAGCTTCGGCCCCGCGCCTGGTGGCGCCCATTAAGATTTCGGTAGTCGAGGCGCCGGCGTCCTGGAGCGCTTCCATTCTGTCGAATTCGATACGGCCCAGCCGGCCCCAGACGACTGGGCCCATTCCCGAGACCTCGAGTCCCGCGTCGGTTGCCAATGTGAAGGGAACCTGTGCATCCAGCCAGGGACGAAGTGCTGCAACCGCTCTTTGGTATGATTCCATGGTCGCGCCTGCGCGGCGGCTCAGCATGATCTCGTTGAGGTAGGGATCGTTGGGATGGTCATCTACATTCCAGTTTCGGATAATCTCTATCTGCTTCTTGGACGGGATCATCATTAGTGCGCAGTAGATGTTCTTGCGCTTAATCTCAGCGATCAACTCGTCGCGGGCAGCAATCTGAGGAGGAGTGCTGGGTTCTGGCTGCATGACGTTCGGATGTTGTAGGAGTTCGGGGTCCATACTGATTGCAAGTTTCAGGCTGGCCAGCGTGAATTGGTGGGTCTGGAAAGGAAGATGTGCTTTTCGCACCTCGTCGCGCATGGCCTGAAGCTGGTCGGGAGAGAACATCAACGGCTCGACGGGTTCGATTCCATGCGCGCTTACCGCGACCTTCACGAAGTCGACGCCTCTGGCGACGTAAGCGCGCATAGCGTCGGCGAGCTCGGACGGCATCAGGGCCAGCAGACTGGGGCCCATGTTGGCTTCCCACAGAGCATTAATCCGACTTTGAATTTCGGGGTGGACCCAGCCGCCGTACCGAATGCCGAGGTTGCCGACCGGCCAGCCGTTCATCATGTAGGGAGTAAATGGCCCTCCCATACCCACGATATTTCCTGCGATGAGCAGGCGGCTGCCGATCACTTCGCCACTTCTTAGGCTGGCGCGCGCTTGCAATAGCGGTTCGAGCGGACCCCAGGAATCCATGATGGTGGTAATGCCACTTTTCAGCGCCACCTGGGCGGACTCCAAGGCGATGTCCTTAAATCGGTCTTCGTACTTGACGAAGAATTCCGGGACGGTCATCAGGACCAGATGCGCATTGGTGTCGATCAGTCCCGGGGTGATGAATTTTCCGTGCGCGTCGATGACCTGAAAGTCCGGGGGAACCGCGACGGACCTTCGCGATCCAACGGCGGTGATTCGGCCGTTTTCGATTAGGACGACTGCGTCAGGAATGGGCGGTTCGGCATTAGCGGTAATGACCGTGCCGCCGACCAGGGCCAATCCTTGGGAGCCGGGATGCCCGGCATGGGTCGGGACGCTGAATGCGAGCACGCCCGATAGCAGCAAAATGCTGACAGTCGCGAGAAAATCTAGTTTGAACACTCTTTCAGGCATCGTGTGATTGCCTGATCTCGATCGCCGCCAGTTCAGTGTCTTCAATATATTTCACCCATCTCCGATTGCGAATGGAGAATTGCTCGCTGTCACGCCCATTGTCGAGGCGTGAGGTTAGAACGTCAGCTTGAGCGCCAACTGTATCGAACGCGGTCCGCCGATTTGATAGAGCGGGCTTAAGCCCGTTCCGTAGCCTTGGCCCAAACTTGCTCCCAGCATCTGGGTTGCAACGCCAAACTGAGAAGGCGGAAGCGCGGTGCTGCTGGCCGGAGGACCAAAATTTGGATGATTCAGGACATTGAATAGCTCCGCCCGGAATTGAAGCTTAAAGCGTTCGCCCAGGGGAAACTGGCGTCGAATGGCGAAATCCCATTGGGTAGCGCCGAAGCCGCGCAAGGCGTTCCTACCTAAATCCCCCTGCTCCGGCAACCCGGTGGTGGGATTGTTTGGAGCAGCGGTGAATGCATTGTAGTTCAAAGCCCTTCCGCCAGGATATTGCGAACCGAAAAGATACAAAGGCTCACCCGAGACTACGTCAGGCCGCAGCACGACTTCACTGGTGGAAGTCAGCTGGATGGGTGCGCCGTTGTTGACGTCCACCGGGGCTGCGGAACGAGCTTGAATAATGTTGTCCATAGACCAATTGCCGAACACTGCGTGAGTGAAATTGTTTCCGGCCGGCGCAGGAATGTCGTAGGTGACCGCGCCGGAAAGGGTATTGCGAATATCCCAATCCGAAGGTCCGCGGTTTGAAATGCCGGGGGTGACGATATCGGAACCCGAGACTTCCAGGGAAGAAAAAGCACTGGATGCGTCGTCGATCGAATGGGCCCAAGTGTAGGAGACCAAGGCTTGTAAGCCCTTCGATAGGTGGCGGCGAAATTGGGCTTGCATGGCGTTGTAATTGGAATAGGCTCCGTTGACGATCAAGGTCAACGCGCTGAAAGTTGCGTTCGGGGAGACCAGATCCTGTTGTTCCTGGAGACGACGGCCCCCCGCTCCGATGTACGAGAGAGACAAAGTCGAATTGGTTCCCAACGACTGCTCGATAGCAAAATTCCACTGGAGAGTGTAGGGCAGCTTCAGATGCGGATCGAAGCCGGTGATACTGAGCGGGGGCATGAGGGTGACGGAGCTCGGGGGGGCCTCTGCCGTACCGATCGGGAAAGGCGTGCCGAAATACAGGTTGTACTCGCCGTAAGGATAGTTGAAAACATTGGCGGCACGGCCGGCGGCCTGGTCGCCCAAATCATAGAAGAGACCGAAGCCTCCACGAAAGACGGTTTCCCAGCCGGGTGTGGCCCGTGCCTGGTAAGCGGCGCCCAGACGGGGAGCAAAGTTGCCATAGGTGGTGTGCCACAGTGGAGTACCGGTGGGCGCCAGGGCGGTCTCTGAAGGATCGCTGACCTCATTGATGGCCAACAAAGTCTTATTGGCGGTCGGCGCCGGATTAAGGTCCCAGCGCACGCCGTAGGTGAGAGTCAGGCGGCGATTCGCCTTCCAAGTATCCTGGGCGAAGGCGCCCACATTGTTGAAGAAGAACCTCCCGGGAAGGCCCAAAGAACTGAGGACGTAGTAGGTATTTCCGGCCACCAGCGAGGGTACGTCCAGGAACTCGGTACTCGAATAATATTGGAAAGGAGTGAAAAACGGGGAAACCCAGCGATAGTCGATACCGAACTTGAGGGAGTGCTGCCCTTTTACGACGGAGAGATTGTCGACGACGTTGATTTGTCGAAGAGAATCGTTCACCAGTGCACCGTCGTTGTAGGCAACGTCAAGTCCCGAGGCGACAGTAAGGTTGGTGATGTCTGTGTTGGGGCCGGTTAGAGGTGCAGGAAACAGGACCGAGTTCGGGGGAACTACAGCGCCACCGAAGTTGTCCATATAGTTGAAAGCCTTACCCAGGTTCCTGCTGAAGTTGAAGCGGGTTTCGTTGGTCACGTTCGAGGCAACGTTCCAGGTCGCGCCGACCGTTAGGGTTGTGGTTCTCACCTGGTTGTTGAAGATGGTGTTGGCGCTGAAGGAATCACCTGAGCGTTGAATCAATACCGAAGGAGAGTAGTTAAAGCGCCCAAACAGCACCAGCCGGTTGTTGACGGTGTGATCGATACGGATGCTGTAGGCGTCCAGGGAGGCGCGATTTGAAAAGCCGATGTTGAATGGCGCCAGGCCGGTGGGATTGCCGCTGGAGTCGAGAATCTCGGGGCCGTTGGGAACTGGAAAGATATTCAGGAAAGGCTGAATCGCGGCAGGGGCGGATTGGCGCGCGTCGAGCGAAGGTACGTCCGTAAGTGCGGTTTCCGGCAGACGTAGGCGAAGACCTTCGTAAGAAAAGAAGAAGAAAGTGCGGTCTTTTACGATCGGGCCACCGACGACGCCACCGAAATCGTTTTGGCGCTCCTCGGACTTTCCCAGTCCGTTGGCGTTGGCAAACCAATCCGACGCATCCAGCGCGTCATTGCGGAAATAATCGAAAGCGGTGCCGTGAAACTGGTTAGTACCTGAGCGGGTAACCACGGATATCTGAGCTCCCGGGCTGCGGCCGTACTCAGGTGCGAAGCTGGAGGTTTGAATCCGGAACTCCTGCATGGCATCGACCGAGACGAGGTTGTTGGTGCCGCCCAACACGCTGAATCCCGGAAGCGTGCCTGCGGCGTCTCGATACAAAGTGCCCGAGCCGGACTGATCCGTGCCAATGTTGGCGCTGACGCCGTCGATCATGAAGTAGTTGGTGTCGGTACGTTGGCCGTTCACGCTGAACTGACCTTCGTTTCCGACCGCCGCGGGGGTGATCACAACGCCCGGCGTAAGGTCGATCAGCGCCTGGAAGCTGCGGCCATTGAGGGGCAAGTTTTCTACGAATTGGCGATCGACAACCGTGCTGACAGTCGCATCAGTTGTATTGATGTTAGTGCCTTCGGCACTCACGGTGATGGACTCCGACGAAGAGCCCACCTGAAGGACGAAATTGCGGGACAGCATGTCTTGCACGTTCAAGATAATGCCGGTGACCGAGACGGTGCGGAACTGCTGCTTACGGACGTTCATCAGATAGTTGGCGGGCTTGAGCGACGGGAAAATGTAGAAGCCTTCACCATTCGTTTTGGTGACCTGGGAGACTCCGGTGTCCACACTTTTGATTTCGACTTCGGCGTCCGGCACGGTAGCGCCGGTGGAATCGGTGACCCGGCCTGAAACGGATGCGGTTTCCGTCTGGCCGCACGCAAGGCGGGGGTGGACAATCTGGCATATCAGCGATGAGATAAACAGGATTGCCAGAGCCGGAAAATGCCGACGGAGCCGGAGTATCGTTGTCACGGAGCACCTTTCCCTTTGTTCGCCTAGGTTTCTCGCCCGCCGCGAGCGCCCACCCAATGCGGTTTCTAACCGAGTATCCCCGCCGACGGTGCGATTTGTCCCAAAAAGCAGAGAAGAAAACTGACGGTGAGAGTTTGCGGAGAGTAGCTAGCGAAATTATGGGTGATTTGGCTGGCCGCGGAGGTACGCGTACATCAGGTTTGGGCCCTTGGGACGAGTCGGGTCGCCGTCAGCGGATTCGAGGGTCACGAAGACGGAATCGATCTCGCTTAAGGTTTTGGGATCGTCGCATTTGAAAACCCATCTGCGCTGCGCTTTATCGTCCGAATAGAAAATGCCGAGTCTGCGGACTTGCTTGTCGCCGCTTTCCTGGGTAGCCCAAACGCGGTATTCGTAGTTCGCTTTCTGAATTTTCGTCTCGTTAAGGTCATACGCGTAGAAGACCAGCGACTTTCCTTCGGTGAAGAAGATTCTTCCGAATACGGGCCGGTTCTTTCCCTTAGGGTCGGTGTCCACGACGTCGACGATGTGGAGATTTCGTGCCCCCATGAGATCGGTGACGTCGTGGCCTAGGGACAGCAGCTGCGTCTCCTGGCTAAGCGCGGCGGACTTCTCCGCGAGGTCGTCGGCAAGGCTTTTGATCTTGACCTTGTCTTCCAGCATAGCTGCTTCCAAATCATATGCGTGATCGCGCTGTTTGACGGCCTCGTGTTGCGCCTTAGCGACCAGCGCTTGCGATTCTGCCAGACCTTCCTGTACTGACTTTAGTTGTGCTTCCAAAGCAGCTCGACTCGCCTCGAACTTCTCCCGTCCCTGCAACTTCGCGTTTCGGTCCTTCTCGGTTAGGCGCAAATGCTCGGTGGTTTCAGCGAGGACAGCTCTCAGCGACTCGGTCTGCGCTTGCAGTTCTGCATTCATGGCGACCAAATCAGCGATCTGCCGATCGAAGGTCGCAGCGCGAGTTGCGGACACCGTATCATTCGAATTCCGCGAATGCCGATCGAGCCCGCCACCATTCAGCGACCAGGTCGCATAGAAATAGCCTGCCGAAAAGATGAATCCGAAGAGAGCGATAACCACGACGACTTTCGCCAGATCGAGCCAGTGCTCCCGCTGTGGCAGTAGACGCCGAATCGGGCCGAGCTGCCTGGCTTCCCGGTCCAGCTCCGTCGAGAACCGAATGCCTTCCCGTTCAGCGCGCTCGAAGAAACGCCGAACGAACAGTTCCGAGTTCAACGATTCCGCGGCCCCCGCCGGCGATAGAGTAGCCTCGCGATTTTCGGTCGCGTATTGACTCGCGGCGATATTCACGTAATCGAAATACACGTCGCTACACGATTGACATTCCGCTAAATGCTTCTCCAGTTCAAAAAGCTCTTCGGGCGACGCCTGCCCGATGCTGGCCGCCGCACAAATCTCGCGAATGGCGTCGTGGGTCATTTACGTCCACGCCTCGCTGGAGGGCAGGCCGACGGGAGCAGCGACTGGAGCGGCAGCTCCGGTCACCAGGCAAAGACGACAGCGCTCCAAGCCGCGATAAAAATGATGGCGTACGTTGTGAAAGTTTTCGTTCCGCAGGTTGGCTATCTCTTTGAGTGAGAGGCCCTCGAAAAAATACATTTCGATGGTGCGCCTTTGCGGTTCGGGCAACGCGGCGAGGATTTCGCTCGTCAACCGGCCCCGTTCTTGCGGTTGCAAACGAGTCGATTGCCAATGGCTGCCCTGTTCCACGGTTTCGTTCAGCTCTGTGTGATTGTGAAACTGGCGCACCAACAGATAATTGCGCCGGTGCATGCTGCGGCTATATGCAAATTGTAGCAGCCATACCTTAAGTTTCCCCCTGGCAGGGTCGAATTGTCCCAATCGCTTGTAAATCTCGAGAAAAACGGTCTGAGTCAAGTCTTCGGCTTCACCCGCATCGCGCAATATATTCAGCGCAGTAGTATGGACCAAGCGGTGATAGCGCTTAAAGATGACGGCGAAGGCGTCGGCATTACCCGAACGGATTTCCTGAACCAGGCTTTCGTCACACAGCTCTTGTAGCTCCGCATAGGAAACGCGGTGGTGGTCCTGGCCCATAACTGGTCCGGTCGCAGACATATCAAAATGGGGAGCCAAGACTTATAGCACAGTCGGAAAAGAAAAATTACATCAAATTATTTCTGCCGGCTGG
>Ga0302326_10014580_pt1 | contig 16605 bp, 11 predicted proteins | sample Palsa_T0_3_FD_202264 | JGI IMG/M metagenome (GOLD analysis project Ga0302326, IMG submission 202264) | Peat permafrost microbial communities from Stordalen Mire near Abisko, Sweden - Palsa_T0_3 | ecosystem: Environmental > Terrestrial > Soil > Palsa > Peat permafrost | place: Sweden: Abisko...
GGGGGTGTCGTAGAACGAGATGATGCCAAAGCACGCCCCGGCCTCCTGCACGCGACTGGCCCGGAGCTGACTCATCAGCGCCACAACCTTGGCGTTTGGATGGTAGCCAATCCTTTGCGCGATCGCCCGCACCCGGCGCTTTGTGCTCGCGGCGAGTTTCGGGCTATTTCGGAGGGCCAGTGAGACGGTCGATGGCGACACGCCAGCCCGCCGCGCAATTTCGCGAACGCTCATTGCGCTGAACGATGTCGATCGAACGTTTGGAAACAAGCGATCAGTTCGTCAAAAATAGGGCGTCCGTTCACTATGAATTCAACGTCCAATGAAATAGATTTCGCGCGGCCAAGATTCGATCGTTTTAACATCGAACTCCGCATGAAAGCCTGCGTTCTCCACGGACCGCGAGATTTGGTCCTCGATGACTTCCCTGAGCCGACGCCGCGCTCAGGCGAGGTTGTGGTGCGTCTCGGGGCCGGCGGGATCTGCGGTTCAGATCTGCACTATTATTCCGAGGGCGGGGTGGGCGACTTCAGGCTGCGCCAGCCGCTCATTCTCGGGCATGAAGTCGCCGGCGAGGTGGTCGAGGTCGGGCCCAAAGTTCGAACACTCAAGCCCGGCGACCGTGTGGCGGTGAATCCCAACCATCCGTGCGGAGAGTGCCGGCAATGCCAGGCAGGACGGCGGAACCTGTGCGCCAACGTCCAATTCTTCGGCAGCGCCGCCCGGTATCCACATGTGCAGGGCGCTTTTGCTGAACGGTTTGCCGTCGCGGAAGCCAACTGCTTCGTCGTTCCGCCGGAGATCTCTTTCCGGGCGGCGGCCTGCGCCGAACCATTGGCAGTGGCCTTGCACGCCATCGGCCGGGCCGGGCCGATCCTCGGTAGGACGGTCTTTATCGCCGGTTCGGGGCCGATTGGCGTTCTCTTGGCGGCCACTGCCCGAATGGCTGGTGCATCCGGGATTTGCGTGACCGATCTGTTCGATGAACCGCTGGGGATCGCTCAGGCCATGGGCGCCACGGAGACGATCAATGTCAGGAGCGATCACGGCAAAGTGACGGTGCTGGCGGCGGAACGGGGCGGCTTTGATGTGGCCTTTGAAGCATCGGGGCATCCGGGCGGGCTCATGAGCGCAATTGAGGTGGCGGCTCCCGGAGCGCCGGTTGTCCAGGTGGGTATGCTGCCTCGTGGCCAGACCCCGGCGCCGCTCAACGCAGTGGTGACAAAAGAACTTCGGGTATTGGGATCCTTCCGCTTCGATTGCGAGTACGCAGTGGCGGTCGCGGCCCTCGCCAGCGGTCAAATCGACGTCGGCCCCATGTTGACGAACGAGTTCACCTTTGCGGAACTTGGTCCGGCCTTTGAAGCGGCCGCTGACAGGCGCCGCTCCATGAAGGTTTCGCTCCGTCCGTCCTAGATTTTGGTATGAATAAACGATACAACGCCGATGCCCTGATTGAGTTTGCAGGCGCGCTCCTCGGACGAGCGGGCCTCGAAGCGGACAAGGCTGAGTCCGTTGCCGAAATCTTGGTTGAGGGGGATCTGCTCGGACACACGACCCACGGCTTGCAATTGCTGTCGCTCTATCTCGCCGAGATCGAGGGCGGCCGCATGTCCCGGGCTGGCCTTCCCAAAGTGGTCGCGAATTTTCCGGCGGCAGTCACATGGGACGGAATGCGTTTACCGGGACCGTGGCTTACGCTGCGGGCGATCGATATGGCCATTGGACGCGCGCGAATCTCGGGCACCTGCACCTTCGTCATTCGCCGCAGCCATCATATCGGGTGCCTGGCGGCTTATCTCAAACGAGTCACTGACCAGGGTCTGATGATATTGCTCACCTGTTCGGATCCGTACTCAGGCGCCGTCGCGCCCCACGGCGGCCGCGCCGGCGTGTACACCCCCAACCCGCTTGCCGCGGCATGGCCGACGGATGGTGAGCCGGTCATGTTTGATATTTGCCAGTCGATCACCACGAACATCATGACCCGCCGGCTGCAGGCTGAGGAACGAAGATTTCCGGGCACATGGGTCGTCGACAACCAGGGCAATCCTTCGGATGACCCGGCGGTCATGCTCACTGATCCGCCAGGGGCGCTCTTGCCGACGGGAGGACTCGATCACGGCCACAAAGGTTATGCCATGGGTCTCTTGGTGGAGGCGCTGACCGGAGGATTGGCGGGACATGGGAGGGCGGATCCCAAGGAAGGATGGAGTTCGACCACGTATCTGCAGGTGTTTGATCCCGCGCTTTACGGTGGAGGCGCTGAGTTTTCCCGTCAGATGACGCATTTGTCTGAAGCCTGCCGGAGCACACCGACCAGGCCGGGATTTGACCGAGTGCGCCTTCCGGGCGAGCGCGGGCTGCGCCGCCGCGCCGCCCAGATTAAGGAAGGTGTCGAACTGTATCCGAGCATCGTTCCGGCCCTAAATCCCTGGATCGAGAAACTGGGGATTCCGTTGCCTGACGCTCTGAGCTGAGGATGCCGGCCGTTCCCAAATGACCGGGGGAACTGCCGAAGGAGAGCCGGTGCGTATCGGCCGATATCGCTGGCGCATGCTGGCGCTGATCTTTTTTGGCACCACGATCAATTACATGGACCGGACGGTCCTCACTGTTCTGGCTCCGATTCTCCAATACCGAGTCTTCCATTGGACCGATAGCGACTATGCCACGGTCACCATGGCATTCCAGGCGGCCTACGCCTTGGGTCTGGTGGCCATGGGGGCGATTCTCGACCGGCTTGGGACCCGGATCGGGTACACGATCTCCATTGTGATTTGGAGTGTTTTCGACGTTCTGCATGCTTGCGTCCGGCCGTCGTTTGGTTCGGTCGGATTTCCGATCGTGCGCTTCGGGTTTGGATTTGGGCAGGCCGGAACCTATCCGGCTGCCGTGAAGAGCGTGGCGGAATGGTTTCCGCGGAAGGAGCGGGCGCTGGCCACGGGCATTTTTAATGCGGGTTCCAACATGGGGGCGATCTTAGCTCCCTTGTTTGTGCCTCTCGTCATTTCGTCGCGCGACGGCGAACACTGGCAATGTGCGTTCCTGGCGATGGGCGGCCTTAGCGCTGGCTGCGCATGGCTGTGGTGGAAAGCTTATCGGCGTCCGGAGAATTGCGCCGCCCTTTCGCCGGCAGAGCGTGCCTACATTGTGAGTGATAGTATCGTCGATCCAAACGAAGGCGCGAAGATGCGTTGGCGCCGGATCCTGCCACGGCCGGAAACCTGGGCCTTTGCGGCCGCAAAGACCACCGATGTGGCCTGGTGGTTTTACAGTTTCTGGGTCGGGAAATTCTTTTTTGATCAATACGGCCTCAATCTTAGAGATCTGGCGTTTCCGTTGATGATTATCTTCATCTCTGCCGATGTCGGGAGCATCGGGGGCGGCTGGCTGTCGTCGCATTTTCTGAAACGAGGATGGTCGCTGAATCGGGCTCGGAAGAGCACGATGCTGATCTGCGCGCTCTGTGCGCTACCCGTGGCCTTTTCCACCCATTTGGGAACCCACTTTCGATTGACGCCCTCCAATCGAGCCCTCCTGAGCGCGGCCTCACCTGTGGGATCGGAGCTTGCAGGTCTCCAAATTCTCGAGGGGAGGGAGTATGGTTCAGCGAAGGAATACCTGGCTGCTGCCGATGGAGCGATTGGCCACGCGGCGCGCAACCGAGTGGAAGGCCCCCTGCTGGCTGTCGGGCGTTCAGATGTCCGGTATTGGATCGCCGTCTTTCTTATCGCGCTGGCGGCCGCGGCCCACCAGGGCTGGTCGGCCACGATATTCACGGTGGTCTCCGACGTTTTTCCGAAACGGGCCGTCGGATCCGTAGTCGGCTTTGGGGGAATGGTGGGGGCGCTTGCGGGGGTGGCTGCGAACTATTTTCTCGGGCACGCCCTGATGGCCGGAGGTTCTATCGGATACTCCACCATGTTTCTGGCCGCCGGCGCCTCCTACCTCGTTGTGCTTTCCGCCGTGCAACTGCTGGTGCCACGGCTGGAGCCTGTGGTCCTAGATTAGGAAACCGTCCCGCGGGCCCCCTTGCGAGGGCAATGCTGCGCTCCCTCTTTTCCAATTGGCCCCCGATGCGCTTGCGAAATACGGCCAAAATGTCTCACCGAGGGCTGAATTGTGACGATCAAGGAGGGGAGTACCCCCATGACAACGACGCTTGGAACCCCCCCGGCATCAGGCCAATGAGCACGTCGCCTCAACAGGCCGTTTCCAAGATTCTGCTGGTGGACGATGACCACCATTCTATGGCTGCGCTTCGCGGACATTTGGGAGGACGCTTTCAGGTCGATACCGCGCCCGATGCCGTGGAGGCTTTGGATCGGATGACTCGTGATCGTGGATACGGCGTTGTGGTGGCCGGAATGGAGATGCCTGGGATGAACGGGGTCGAGTTTCTTGAGCGTGCCGCCGCGACGTCTCCCGATACCATGCGGATCATCCTCTCCGCGCAGACCGATAGCGATACCCGGCTGACCGCGGTCAACCGCGCTCACGTATTCGCGATACTGGACAAGCCCTGCTCATTCATCGCATTGGAGTCGACGGTCGAGTCCGCGTTCCGCCAGCACGAAGCCATCCGACATGAGCGCGATATCCTCGAAGGTACGGTCAATGGAAGCATCAAGCTCCTGGTCGATATCCTCGGGGTCGTCTCGCCTGATGCGCTGGGACGGGGGCAGCGGATGCGCGATTCGATGCGGCACATGGCGAAATGGCTGGGGAAGCAGTCGGCTTGGGAATTGGAAACTGCGGCCCTGCTCTCGTCGGTGGGCTACGCCGCCATCCCCGTCTCTTTGCTCCGGAAGGCCGCGGCGGGAATCGAGCTGGAGCCATCGGAAGCTAAGATATTATGCCGCGCCCCCCGCATCGCCCATGATTTGATTGCCGATATCCCGCGCCTTGCGGAAGTGGCTCGAATCGTCCTCTACCAGGACAAGCGGTATGATGGCGGGGGCTTTCCCGAGGACACCGTGGCGGGCGACGCTTTGCCGCTGGGGTCGCGCATCCTGAAAATTCTGATCGACCGCGCGGACCTCGAAGAGGACGGCATCGTGAAAGAGGCGGCGCACACGAAAATGAAGGAGCGCGTGGGATGCTACGATATCAGCCTGCTTGAGTCTTGCTTTGGCTGTTTTCCCGAATTCCTCGCGCAGTCGGTGAGCAGCGAATTCCCGGTGGTTTCGCTGGCCATCGATCGCCTCGTTCCCGGGCACATCGTCGTCTCCGACATCTACACGGGAAGCGGAATCAAGTTGATCGGCGCCGGCCACCGGCTCACCTCGATGATGCTGGAACGTCTGCGCAATCTCGCCGAGCTAAAGCAGGTTCAGGGGCCGGTCCTGGTGCAAACCCCGCGCAATCCCGGGTGATTAGGGCGCGAGCCAAAGCTCCCGCCAGTCGATTGCATACAGTGCGTTGTCGCGCCATCCTTTGACGCTCGGGCTGACCAGGTGAGGCTGGTTCAAGAACGCGAGCGGGACATAGGCGGCATCGTCATGCAACACGCGCTCCATCCGGTCGAATGCCTTTCGGCGTGCGGACTCACTGCGGCGTGAGGCGGAGCTGCGGATCGCCGCGCTGTCGGTAGGCCGCGATCTTGCTGGTGGGAAGGCGGTAGGTGACGTGCAACTGGCTGGATCCAAATCCTTCGGCTCGGCACCGGTTCCCAAATGGAGAATTTGCTTCTCTACGCCGATCTCGACGCGGGTCTTCCTGGTGCATCCGGCGAGAGCGCAGACCAAGGCGAGCAAGGCGATCGAACGGCGAACCATGAAGTGACAGGAGGATGACAATGTGCTGAAACCTCTGTCACGATCAAAGAACCCCATGATCCCATGAATGCTGCGCGCAAAATGTTCGGACGAGTGTTGGGATTCTTGGCGATCAGCTCCGCGCTTTCCGGAGCGACCGTCACGGTCGCCGTGAATCGTCCCGGTGCGAAGATCAATCCGGCCATGTGGGGGGTGTTTTTCGAAGACATCAATTTCGGGGCCGACGGGGGGTTGTACGCTGAATTGGTGAAGAATCGGTCCTTCGATTTTCCCGAGCCGCTGACCGGTTGGGGCGTGCCGGGCAGCAGCGTTTCCGCGACGCGGCTGGCGGTGCAGACCGAACCCAAGTTGCCCGCCGGTAATCGCCACTATCTGAGGCTCGAATCGGCCGGAAGCGGAGCCGTCCTGGAGAATGAAGGTTTCCGCGGAATCGGCGTGAAAGCGGGGGAGAGCTACGATTTTTCCCTGTTGATTCGGGGGCAGCCAGGCCTGCTCCTACGGGCGCAGCTCGTGGCGCCTTCGGGCGAAGTGATCGGTGCCGCCGAATTGCCTGCCTGGGGCGGAGAGTGGACGGGGGTCCGCGCGACGGTGACCGCCAAGCGGACCGAATTGCGGGCCCGTCTCCGTTTGGCCTTCACAGGGGTGGGGGTTGCCGAAATCGGCCACGCATCCCTTTTTCCGGTCAACACCTGGAAACATCGCCCCGGCGGCCTTCGAGCCGACATGGTCGGGGCCTTGGCTGACTTCGGGCCGGGATTCGTGAGATTTCCCGGCGGATGCATTGTCGAGGGCCCGCGCCTCGACCTCCGATATCAGTGGAAAAACACCATCGGCCCGGTATTCGACCGGCCCCTGCTCTTCAACCGGTGGAATGGGGAGATCAAGAACCGTCCCGCCCCCGACTACTTCCAATCCTTCGGGTTAGGCTTCTTCGAGTATTTCGTTCTTTGCGAGGACCTCGGCGCCCAGCCTTTGCCGATCATCAACTGCGGCATGGCCTGCCAGTTCAACTCGGGCCAGCTGGCGCCGATGGATCAATTGGATCCCTATATCCAGGATGCGCTCGATCTGGTGGAATTTGCCAATGGCCCGACGACCACCCCATGGGGAGCCCGGCGGGCCGCCCTGGGCCATCCGGAGCCGTTCCATATGACGATGATCGGCGTCGGGAACGAGCAATGGGGTCCACAGTACATGGAGCGGTATGCGCAATTTTCGAAGACATTCCGGGAAAAGCACCCGGAGATTGCTTTGGTCGGGGCGGCCGGGCCGTCGCCGGATGATCCGCGATTCGTTTTTGCCTGGCAGCAGATGCGCGCGATGAAAACGGATTTCATCGACGAGCATTGCTACGCGAAGCCGGAATGGTTTCTCGATCACGCGCATCGCTATGATGGCTACAACCGCAACGACCCCAAAGTCTTCATGGGCGAATATGCGGCGCAGAGCGGCGCCGTTGTCAGTCCCGACAATAAGAATACATGGGGCTGCGCGCTCGCCGAGGCGGCTTATATGACCGGGATGGAACGCAATGCCGACGTGGTCCGCATGGCCTCCTATGCGCCTCTGTTCGCTCATGTGGACGGCTGGCAATGGACGCCGGATCTCATCTGGGTCGACAATCTTCGGGTCCTTCTGACCCCAAGCTATCATGTGCAACGTCTCTTCGCCCGAAACCGGGGAGACCGCGTTCTCAAGGTCGATCTGGGCTCGGCAAGTCCAGACGAGGCGAAAAGACTCTATGTGTCGTCGGTCCTCGACGAGGCGAAGGGCGCGGTGATTTTGAAAATCGTCAATGCCTTGCCAAAGGAGTCCCAGCTGAGGGTCCGTCTCCTCGGCGTGCAGCGCCTCACGCAGGGGACCCGCACGGTCCTTCGGTCGGATGACCTTGAGGCGGTGAACTCTTTTGATATTCCGAACCGAGTCTCTCCCCTGGAGAGCGCCTTTTCTCCGGCAGGTCCGGATTTCGAGATCACCGTTCCTTCCGAATCGTTCGTCCTCGTGCGCCTAGGAATCGCGAATTGATCCGCCGAGGGGGAGCCGACGGGTGAATTTGCGGTCTTTCTAACGATGGAGGCCGTTGTCGACTGGTTTGAGGGTGCGCTATTCCTGCTTGCAGGAGCACCCGCGGTGCCGGCGCGGCAGGATAGCTGGCGGCGGCTGGAAGCCTTGGTCGAACAATTGGTCGGCGGACGGCTCAATCACGAAGCCGTGACTGGCGTCACATGGCTGCAGATCCTAGCGACCGCCGCGGTGCTTCTGCTCACGGCGTCGGTTGCGGAATTTCTCCATTGGCGAGCGCGCCGAAAAATAAAGGAAGAGGTGCGCTCGAAGGCCGCGGATCCGTCCGGCCGGCTCCCCGGTTCGTCTGTATTTGCCTTGGGCATCCGGGAAGCGCACCCGCCTTTGCGGCTCCTGATTTGGGTGTGGGGCCTGTGGGGATCGCCCTCTCGATTCTAAGCTGGTTCAAGAAGGTGGGGTTCATTGTCGCGCTCTTCTGGCTGCTCTTCAGGTTGATCAACGTCCTGGAACACGAGCTGCGGCGCTGGGCGGTATTGGCGAAGGGGAAATGGGCGGACATCCTCGTGACGGTGATCGTTCGGGCGATGCGCCTGGTCGTGCCGCTGATGGGAGTGCTGTTGATCATCCCTTCTCTCGAACTTCCTCCGGAGGACCACGCAGTCGTCAAGACCGTGAGCAGTCTGTTCCTGATCGGCTCAGTTGGATTTATCTTCTGCCAACTCGTGGCGACCGCCGAACAGGCCGTTCTTTTGGATTACCGCGTCGACATAAAGGACAATCTCGCGACGCGAAAGATTCAGACTCAGGTCAAGATCCTGAGGAAAATTGCCGTCGCACTCATCGTCCTCGTGACCCTCGCGCTGATGCTCACGGTTTTCGATTCGGTAAGGGCTTTGGGAAGGAGCATTCTGGCATCGGCAGGGGTCGCGGGCATCATTATTGGGATAGCCGCGCAGCGCACGCTCGCGACCTTGTTGGCTGGGGTTCAGATCGCCTTTACCCAGCCCATCCGGCTAGACGACGTGGTGATCGTCGAAGGCGAATGGGGACGCGTGGAGGAAATCACCCTCACCTACGTGGTCGTCGCGATTTGGGATCTGAGGCGAATGGTGCTGCCCATCACCTATTTCATCGAGAAGCCCTTTCAGAACTGGACCCGCGCCAGCGCCGATTTACTGGGAAGTGTTTTTCTCTATATGGATTACAGTGTTCCGATCGCGCCGCTGCGGGCCGAACTCGACCGGATCCTGGAAGGCTCCAAGCTTTGGGACAGAAAGGTCAAAGTCCTGCAGGTCACCGACGCCAAGGAGCACACGATCGAACTGCGGATTTTGGTGAGCGCGGCCGATTCCTCGATCGCCTGGGATTTGCGCTGCGACGTCCGCGAAAAAATGGTGGACTTCCTGCAGAGAAATTTCCCCGACGCGTTGCCACACTCCCGCGCCACCTTGCAGATTCCGAGCGAAATGAGCCCTCGTCAAAACAGCACGGCTACGGAACCCCGTCAGGAGGCCAAAGCGGCAACCGATACCGTCAGTTCGTCTTTAGGCATCCATAAGGAGGCGGCCCCGTCGGGCCTCCGGTGAGCCCGCGACATTCGAGGGCTGCCAACCCGCGATTCGAATCTGAATCCGGGCAGTCTGGTCGCCGAGTGGTAATCAGGGATAAGACGGATCATAAATAACTATATAATAACGACTTGACCAGTTGGCAAGAATCGAACTTCGCCGCCCGCGGGCGCGTCGGAATAGGGGACCAAACTGGGGGCATCTAGTGGGAACTCCCTATGTTCGAGATTCAAACGAGGGAATATCTTAGCCCATCGCCAAAACGGCCGATTTCTTCCCACAAGCTTCCCCCATGACATTTCATCCCCTTTTTGCCATCGTCCTGATCCTTCCTGGAATTTTGACCGTGGCCACCATGATGACCTGTTCGCCGCTCGGGTACGAGGACGAGTCCGGTTTTCATTATGGGAAGCCCCGCTCCAGTCACGGTGATTCGACCGGTGCGAGGATGGCGGTCGTCCGAGAAACCGCTTAACCCGGATCCCGGCGGCGGGGATCGGAGCGGGGCGCGCCGAGCGCCCTTGCTACGGGGCGCGGGTAAGGCAATAAGCCTCCGCGCGAATGATTCCATCATCCGGAGGCAAATCGAGCCGTTTGCGACAACAGACCGCGGCCGCTGCTGTCTCATAGGCGATGTCCTTACGAAGCGACGCGTGCCGAAGGCTTCGGCGTACATTTTGGGTGGCACCGCATTCTGTTTGGCTTTCGCTCCTCATCGCCGGCTCGGGGCTTATTTTCCCTGGTACAGTCCGGGCGGATGCGGCGTCAGACGCCGCCGATGGGCCAGCGCCAGTCGAGCGCGCGCTCACCCCCGATGATCACGTTCTTCTCGATGAGATGCAGCGAGGCGCCTTTCGGTTCTTTGTTGAGCAGGCGGACCCCCACACGGGCCTGATCCGTGACCGGGCCCGGGCAGACGGAAGTCCCAGCGCTGGGAAAGCCAGCATCGCAGCCTCTGGATTTGCCCTTAGCGCATGGGTGATCGCCACCCAACGGGGTTGGGCGGACCGGCCGACCGCAGTGGCGCAAACCCGAAAGGCATTGCGCTTCCTCGCCGAAAAGGCGCCGCGCCGGCGCGGCTTCTTTTATCATTTTATGGATATGGAGACGGGCAAGCGGGCATGGGCGTGCGAGGTCTCGCCGATCGATACCGGGCTCTTTTTCGCCGGTGCGATTCTGGCGCGGCAGTACTATTCAGACCCGGAAATTAGCGGGCTGGTTGATGGGCTCTTCCGCCAAGTGGACTGGGAATGGTTCCTCAATGGCGGCAAGACTCTTGCGATGAGCTGGACGGACGAGAAGGGGTTTTCACGCTATCGTTGGGATCAGTATTCCGAGGCCATGATGCTGAGCTTTCTGGGCATGGGCGCGACTGAACAGCCGCTGCCCATGAGTTACTGGAACGCATGGGTTCGCGCGCCCGTGGGGACCTACGCAGGCGATCATTTCATCGAGGGCCCCCCCCTCTTTATTCACCAGTACACCCATGCTTATGTTGATTTTCGCGGACGCCGTGATGCCTATGCGGACTATTTTCACAACTCGGTCCTGGCGTCCCTGGCCCAGCGCCAGTTTTGCCTCGATTTGCGCAAGGAGTTTCCTCAGTGGGATCACCGGCTGTGGGGTTTGACTTCGTCCGATTCCGACACCGGCTATAGATCGTGGGGAGGCCCTCCGCGAACCATGGGATCGAATGCACTTGACGGCACGATTGCGCCCTATGCGGCCGCGGGCTCTCTGCCCTTTGTCCCGCGCGAGGCGATGGCGACACTCCGGACGATGCGCACTGAGTACGGGGATCGCATCTGGCGGCGATACGGCTTCGCGGACGCGTTCAATCCGGTAACGGGATGGGTGGATACGGACGTGATCGGAATCGATCTGGGTATCGCCATGCTCCAGGCCGAGAACGAGCGATCGGGTCTGGTCTGGAGATTCTTCATGCGGGCACCCGAGGTCCAGAATGCATTGGATCGAGCAGGCTTTCTGTCGCAAAAGCGGGATCTTACCAGGGACGAGCAGAAGGCGTGGCGTGAGGTAGCGGCCCGGACGTGGCAATCGATCGAGGGTGCCCCGGTGGACGCCGATTTGTCGGGACTCGCGCTTTCGGCGATCCTGGGTGCTGAGTCGCTGGGCCTGATCGATGAAGCCGAGGCAGTGAACCGCTTGGGCGCCCTCCTGCGCGTCACCCCGGTGCCGGCGACTGAGCACGCTTTGGACACCTACGCGGCCTCTCTGGCGGCGGTGCGCCAGGCCTTTCCTGCGGTGGCAGGGGAAGCAAGCCGGAGGCTGGACGCCATCGACTGGAAGAACGTCAGCATCGGATCCAATGCTCTCGGTTCGACGAGCCGGATGACCGTCTTTTTTCAAATCGCGACCGGTGCCCGGCCGGCCGCGGCGTGGATCAAGCTCACCCGCAAGGCCGACGGCCAGGGGCAAGTGCAGGTGCTGGAACCTGCCCAAGTTTACGGGCAATTGGTGCCGGGACTCTGGCTGGACGAGCAATCGATTGTCACGGGGGCGTCGGCCGCGCAATTGGCCTACGCGATCGCCATCGCTCAACGACAGACCGCCACGGCGACATTCCCCTACGATGTGGTCAACACGGCCCTGCTGCTCGAGCATTTCCCAGCAGAGGTCAGCGCAAGCCTTAAAGTGGCGCCGCTGCCGAGCGACTGGCTGCAGCGTTCTATCCCGGCCAACCGCTACCTTCTGTTCCTCAGTTTATCCAACCTGCTTGCTTCCGACTGCCTGCGAAATTGGTTTCAGAGGGATCCGCTTGTGCAGGCAGGGCGAGCGGCTCTCCCCGAGTTCCGAGTGGCCGCATTTGGGGCGAATGACTCGGTGTATGCCCGCAATGAGCTAGCGACACCTATGCCTTCGGTGCCGGAACGCCACGCGCAGGTGGTGTCTGCCAAGGTTCCTCGTGAGCGCTGGCCGTGGACCGAGGTGAAGGGTCTTCAATACAAATGCTCCAGTGCCGATGTGCGGCCGGGCGATCCGGATTTGGACCTTCGCTTCGCCCTCACCTGGGACCCGACGGCGCTGCATTTCCACGCCGAAGTGACGGACTCCCCACCGGGCTTCGCCCCTCCAACCGGCCGCCGGTCCGTCGAACTCTTCATCAATCCGAAAGGCGGCGGACTGGCCTGGCTTGACCATGATGATTTCCAATTTGCCTACCAACCGGATGGCTCGGCGATGGAATGGTTTCATAACCGACCCGTCACCGCCAAGGTTCACGCCACTCCGGGCGGTTATGCGGTCGACGCCGATATTCCATGGCGGGAATTGGGACTGGCGCCGCGGCCAGGCCTTCAATTTGCCCTGACGGCGAGCGTGACGGCTGCCGGCCTCAACGAGTCGGATCCCGCGCTTGAACTGAGCTGGCGGTACTACCGCCAGCCGGACGATCGCATGGGACTGGGAACTGTCCAGTTGATGCCCTAGGTTGGGCAAGTTTGCCCTAGGGCGTTAGCTCCACCCGGGCCGGCGTCCCATGGGCCGAGTCGGGCGCGACCCAAACATACAGCGAGGACGGCTCGACGAGGTCCTTCATGTCAATATTCCAGAAAGCCAGTTCTTCCCGGCCCAGCGAAAAGGCCACATGCCGGCGCTCTCCAGGGGCCAGCGTCAGCCGCTGAAATCCCTTTAATTCTCTCACCGGCCGCGCGACGCTGGTTCCCCTCAACCGTATATAGAGTTGCACCGTCTCCGTTCCCGCGCGCAAGCCGGTGTTTTGAATTTCGGCTCCAACGGTGAAGTGGACGGTTCCGTGGTTGACGGCTTCGGCGTTGAGGGTTGCGGGTTCAACCAGGACCGGGGAGTAACCGAACGATGTGTACGTGAGGCCGGCCCCGAATGGATACAGGGCGACATTCTTCTCATCGAGATAGCCGGTGACGTAGTAGGCGTCCGGCGCTTGGGTCCCGAGACCGATGGGATCACTCCGTGGCCGGCCGGTATTCATCGCGTTGTAGTAGATGGGCACTTGTCCCACTGAACGGGGAATGGAAACGGTCAGTCTTCCCGCCGGGTCTGATTCGCCAAACAGAGTCCGGACAAGCGCGGGTCCCGCCTCGAGGCCCGGAAACCAGCCCAGCATCATGGCGGGCACATGTTCGGATGCCCATGTCAGCGCGAGGGGGCGCCCGCTAAAGACGATTAGAATCACCGGCTTTCCCGTGCCCACGACCGCCTCGAGCAACTGTTCCTGACTTCCGGGCAGATCCAGGTGGGCGCGAGATGACGCCTCGCCGGAGCTGCGGCCGCGTTCTCCCAGCGCCAGGAGGACGACGTCGGCCTGCCGCGCGGCGGCGGTCGCTTCGGTGAAGCCTGAAGTCCCCACGCCGGTCACGTCGGCGCCGCGAGCAAAAGTCAGAGGCATCTTCATTCGCGCCGCGCGCTCCGCCAGGGCGCTGCGCAAGGTCACGACATTTCGGGAATCAGCTGCTCCGGGCCAAGAACCGAGCATGTCCTCCGAGCTATCCGCCAGAGGGCCGATCAGGGCGATCTTGCGGCCTGGAGCGGCCGCGAGGGGCAGGAGCGGGGCGCCCTTCCACGAGCGGTTTTCCAACAGGACGAACGATTCCTCAGCCGCTTGGCGCGCGAGCGCGCGGCCATCGGCCGTAACCGAGGGGGCGGCTGCCACCGATTCATCGGCGTAGGGATGCTCGAAAAGCCCGAGCGCGAATTTGAGCCGGAGCACCCGCCGAACGGCGTCGTTCAGGCGGTCCATGGGGACGACGCCTGACCGTATGAGCTCCGCCAACTGGGAGAGAAACAGTCCGCTCTCCATATCCATATCGACGCCAGCGAGGAAACTCTTGCGCGCGGCCGTACGGTCGTCGTCGGCGATCCCGTGCAGCATGATTTCGTGAACAGCGGTCCAATCGCTGTCCACGAGGCCTTGGAAGTTCCACTCCTTGCGCAGGATGGTTGTCAGCGTAAACGAATTTGCGCTCGCCGGCACGCCATTCAGCGAATTGAAGGCCGACATGAGGCTTCCAACGCCTGCGTCGACGGCTGCGTGAAACGGCGGCAGGTACACATCCCGGAGCGTGCGTTCTGAAATCTCGGTGGTGTTGTAATCCCGGCCTCCCTCGGCGGCCCCATAGCCGACGTAGTGCTTGGCACACGCGATGATCGAAGACGGATCATCGAGACGGGTGCCCTGGTAGCCGCGCACATAGGCTTTGGCGAATGCGGAGCCCAGGTACGGATCCTCGCCCGCGCCTTCGGCGATTCGTCCCCAACGGGGATCCCGCGCGATGTCCACCATGGGAGAGAACGTCCAGCGTATTCCCTGTTGGGCCGATTCGCGGGCGGCGAAACGGGCGGTGAGTTCGACCAGTCCGGGGTCCCAGCTAGCGGAAAGCCCGAGGGGAATGGGGAAGAGGGTGTGAAAGCCGTGGATCACATCCTGCCCGAAGAGAAGCGGGATGTGCAGGCGCGACCCCTCCATCGCTTCCTTCTGGAAGGCATTGATCGCGGGCGCCCGGATCACATTGAACAGGGCGCCTGCCTCGCCGTTTTTGATCAGTTCGTTCTCGGTCTGAGCTTCGATTTGCGCGTTGGGTCCCGTCGAATTTCCGATGGAAAGCTGATTCAATTGGCCGATCTTCTCAGCCGTCGTCATCTTTCCCAGCAGTGCGTCTACGCGGGCTTCAATTGCCGGGTTGGCGAATGGCGCGCCTTGCGCGGCGAGCCGGCCTCCGCGGGCCAAACCCGCCAACAGCCCGATGAAAACGAGAACAAGTGATGAATATCGGCGATTCATAGGATCAGGGACCTATTCGTGCTCGTCCCGTTCCGCGCTGACAACCTTGCCGGTAAAAACAGGTTCGCAGGTGTGCAGACCTATAGGGTTGGCCCCGATGACCAACTTCCATGGCACCCGGGGGTGACATAGGCCAGGAGCGTCAAAGGCCAGGCGGCCATCGAGTTCGACGCGCACACGGGGATCGGTCGGGGGCAGCGGCATTTGTGAGGCGAGCACGATGCGGATCTTCGATTCCCTTGAGGCATCGAACGCAATGGGCGCGCTCTCCGGGCCGCCGGTTCCCCAGTGATCGAATCCGAATGCCAGGTGCCCCGAGTCCAGATAATGAACATAGACCGCGTCCCCCGCACCGGTGATGCCGCTTGTGAGAAGCGGCTCATAGTGTCCGATTGGCAGCGGTGACGGCCAGCGCACCTGCAGCAGAATGGGCCCGGCTCCCGGCAATTCGTCAAGCGGCACACCGATCCAAAGGGCACCGCCCCAGTCGGTCTGGGAGCGCGCGCTTCTTTGGCGCAAGTCGCGCCATGGGTACGCTTCGGCGCCTCCCACCGGCCAGGGCTCATGCCGGCGCCACACAGTTGTCTCGCCACAGTCCACAAGCAGTTGGCCTTTTTCGGCCCGAATCGTCACGGGCCAAGCTTTGGTTTTGGGCGCAGCGAAGGGTGTTCCCTCCTCACTGCCCGCCTCGTCGCTCCATCGCACGCGCCATTGGTTTGGACCGGCGGACAAGAGAGCGAGCAGGGTGGTGCGGCCCTGCGTATCTCTCCACGTCATCAACGGAAATCCGGAGCCCGATTCGAGAGGGGGTGGCTCCACTGCGGTGAGGGGCAGGGGAAGGGAGGTGGACGGCCGAAGTTCTGTCCATGCGATGGATTCCACCTCGCCGGCAAAAAAGGAGCGAGCCAAGTTCCGCATCCATGGATTGCCGAGCGGGAACACTTCATAATCCCCCGTCGGATAGAGAACAGGCCGGAGGTCGAGAACGGGTTTTCCCTCAAGGGTGACGTGCACGCTGGATCGGCCGTCCGAGTCGCGAACCGAGCTGACACTTAGGCCGAAGTGTTGGAGCAGGAGGTAGTCGACCCGCAGTCGCGGCGACCAGAAGGTGTCACCCCCGGCATGGGTGTGCCCCACCTGAATGGTCGAGCCATCGACATAACGAAGCATCAGCAGGTCACCCGCGCGATTGCGGCCGGTCGCCAAAAGTGGCTCGCTAAATCCGGTGCGATCCTGCGGCAGGCGCACAGCTATCGAGAGGGAAGCTCCGGGCTGGGCTTGGTTCCCCAGCCGGGATGCGTCCACGGCGGTTGGACCGAGGTCGCGGAGTTTTCCGGAGAATCGGGACGCATACCACGCCGGGCGAGGCGCCAGACCCCAATGGACGAAACCGGGGGCCGTAGGATGGGTCGGCATCACCCGGTCCAGTACTTCCTCGCCGTCCATCTCCGCATGG
>Ga0302326_10014581_pt1 | contig 16603 bp, 18 predicted proteins | sample Palsa_T0_3_FD_202264 | JGI IMG/M metagenome (GOLD analysis project Ga0302326, IMG submission 202264) | Peat permafrost microbial communities from Stordalen Mire near Abisko, Sweden - Palsa_T0_3 | ecosystem: Environmental > Terrestrial > Soil > Palsa > Peat permafrost | place: Sweden: Abisko...
AACAAACAAGCTTTAAAAAAGGCATGTGTCATCACATGAAACACCGCCCCCGTATACGCACCCACACCCAGCCCCAGAAACATATACCCCAACTGGCTCACCGTAGAGTAAGCCAGCACTTTTTTAATATCGTTTTGCTTCAGCGCAATACTCGCCGCCAGCAGGGCCGTCGCCAAACCGATCACCGCCACTACCGTCTGCGTAACGGGCGTGAGTGAATACAGCACATGGCTGCGGGCGATCATATAAATGCCCGCCGTCACCATCGTCGCCGCATGGATCAGCGCCGATACCGGCGTGGGACCCGCCATGGCATCCGGCAGCCAGGTGTACAACGGGATCTGCGCCGACTTGCCTGTCGCGCCGACAAACAGCAGCATCGTGATCGCCGTCAGATAACCAACCGAAACGCCCCCCGCCGCTCCACCCGCAACCCCACCCGCACCCGCAACCCCACTCGCGGCCTTCGCAAACACTTCCCCAAAGTCAACGCTTCCAAATTTATTGATCATCAAAAATATGGCGATGAGGAAACCCAGATCCCCGATCCGGTTCATGACAAAAGCCTTTATCGCCGCCTTGTCATAGTCCATGTTCTTAAACCAATAACCGATCAGCAGATAGGAACAAAGACCTACGCCCTCCCAACCAATAAAAAGGATCACGAAATTGGAACCCAAAACCAGCAACAGCATGGAGAAAACGAAAAGGTTCAGATACGAGAAATACCGCGCAAAATGCGGGGCTTCCTCTTCGTGCATATAGGCCGTCGAATACAGGTGGATCAGGAAACCCACACCCGTAATGATCAGCAGGAAAAGGACCGACAGCTGATCGACCTGGAAAGCAAAAGGAATGTCCAGATTGCCCACATTGATAAAATCGAACAGCGTGACGGTCACGGGCTCGAAGCCTGCCATCCGCACTTCGCCAAAGATCAGCAGGCTCAGCACAAAAGCAAGCAATATCGTCCCGCATCCGATAATCCCCGTCAGCGATTTTGACAGATAATTCCTAAATAAGCCCGTCAGCAGAAAGCCGGCCAGCGGCAACACAGGGACCAACCAAACTAATTGTACCATAGGCTTCGAGCGATTTTGCCCCCCGAAGGGGGGGCAAAATCGACTAGTGTTTTAGTCTATTTAAAAAGTTAACATCTATCGAATGCGTATTCCTATACATCATCACAATAATAGCCAGCCCCACGCTCACCTCGGCCGCCGCCACCACCATAATAAAAAATACAAACAGCTGCGCGTCGATCCCCGCCTGCGGGTTCACCTTCCCCAACGCATGAAACTGCATCTTCGAGAAAGCAACCAACAACAGATTCACCGCATTCAGCATCAGCTCTACACACATAAAAATAATGATCGCATTGCGGCGGGTCAAAACCCCGGCCACCCCAATACAAAACAAAGTCACCGCAAGAAAAATGTAATAATTTATCGGCATAATAATCTCTATTATTCTTTTTTCCCAATCACGACCACTCCAACCATCGCCGAAAGGAATAAAACACTGCTGACCTCAAACGGAATCACATAATCATGAAAAAGGCTCAACCCCAGATTGTGGATCAGCCCGATATCCCCGCTGCCCATCTCGGCAATCTGCATCTTCAGATCAGCCCGCTTCAACGCCGCCACCAGCACCAGCAGCAGCGAACCACCCGCTATCACCCCGGCAATCTTCAGCCAGCGGTTTTTTTGCGGCTCCGTTTCCATATTCAGGTTCATCAGCATGAACACAAAGAGGAACAGCACCATAATGGCGCCCGCATAAACGATCAGGTTCACGATCGCCAGGAACTGAGCGTCCAGTAAGATATAATGACCCGAAATCGCGACAAACACCACGATCAGCCACAGTACGCTGTGTACCGGGTTCTTGCTGATCACCACCAGGATGGCGCTGAGAATCGCCATAATGCTCAAAAACCAGAACAGAACTTGCGTGATACCCATTATTCAGCTGTTGTTAAATAAATTTTCCTTCCTCCCGTCCATCCCCCTTCCGCCCCGCTGCCCCGCCGCCGCCGTTCCCCCAAACCCCGCGGCCCCTTCCCACCCCTCGCAGAACTTCGCTCCGCTCGGTTAAGTCGTCGGTTCCTTCTCCCCCCGTGCCTTGGAAAACCCCTCCGGATCAGTCTTCGGATCCGGTATCAGCAACTCCTCCTTCCCATAAATAAACCCCTTCCGCGTATAATTCGCCGGCGCAAACGTCTCCGACAAGTATATCGCATCCTTCGGACAAGCCTCTTCACAAAGTCCGCAGAAGATACAACGGAGCATATTGATCTCATACTTGGCCGCATATTTCTCCTCCCGGTACAAATTCTCTTCCCCCGGCAGCCGCTCGGCCCCCTCCATAGTAATCGCCTCCGCCGGACAGGCAACCGCGCAAAGCCCGCAGGCCGTACAACGTTCACGTCCTTCTTCATCCCGGTTCAACACATGCAGCCCGCGGAACACAGGGCTGAAAGGCCGCGTCTTCTCCGGATAGTTCACCGTGGGCCGCTTCTTGAACATATGCCCGAAAGTGATCGACATGCCCTTGGCAATCGCCGGCAGGTACATCCTTTCCCACATCGTCATCGGCTTGCGATCCACCGCTTTAGCCCTGCTCGTTAACGCTTGCATATTCCAATTTTAATGTTCGCAAAAATATTTTTCTCCAACGAATCCACCAAAAACTTAAAACGGCCACCCATTATGGCGCACCAATATCACGAAACCCGTCACCAGCATATTGATCAGCGCCAGCGGGATCAGGATCTTCCACCCCAGCTTCATTAACTGGTCATAACGGAAGCGGGGAATCGTCCACCGCACCCACATAAAGAACAGGATAAAAAGCACAATCTTCACAAAAAAGGTCAACGCCTCCAATCCCGCCACGGTATTCTGACCCCACCGCTCAGCCAGCGACGCGTCATCCACAAAGGGGATATCGTATCCGCCAAAATACAGCGTCGCCATCACCGCGCTGCTGATAAACACATTCACATATTCCGCAAAAAGATAGAAACCTAGTTTCATGGAGGAATACTCCAGGTGGAAACCCATATTCAACTCGCTGTCCGCCTCCGAAAGATCGAAAGGCGTTCGGTTACACTCCGCAAAAGCACAAACCAGGAAGATCAGGAAACCAAGCGGCTGTAACAGAATATAATAATGTCCCGTTTGCTGTTGCTCTACGATCGTCTTCAGACTCAGACTGCCCGTGATCATCAGCAGCGAGATGATCGCCAGCCCCATCGCCAGTTCATAAGAGATGATCTGCGACGCGCCCCGCACCGCCGCCAGTAATGAAAATTTATTGTTCGACGCCCACCCGCCGATCATCACCCCATAAACGCCCATGCTTACCACCCCAAAAATATAAAGGATGCCGATATTCACATCCGCGATCTGCAGGGAGACATGCCGCCCGCCTATATTGAGATGACTGCTCCACGGGACAACCGCACTCGTCATCATCGCCGTCAGCATCGCCAGACCCGGCCCCAGCACAAACAGCAGGCGGTTCGACGATTTGGGAATAATCTCCTCTTTCATAAATAATTTCAGCCCATCCGCCAGGGGTTGGAAGAGGCCACCCGGCCCAGCCCGATTCGGCCCCCGCCGATCCTGCATAAGCGCAGCCACCTTTCGCTCCGCCCAGGTCTCATACATCGCCACCAGCAGCGAAACGGCCAGGATGATTGAAATCAGGACAGCTTTCTCAATCAATAAAACCCAGTCAACAGCAAGTAAAGTCAAATGCATTAGTGGTGATTTATATTGGTCCGTTTATTTCTGCTCCGCCTTCCCCGCACCCCTCACTTCTCCACCTCTTTCCCCCGCACCCCTCACTTCTCCACCGCCTTCCCCGAACTCCATGGATTTCCCGCCTGCGAAGTAGCGTCCATACCCCTGGCCTCATGGGGCTCAAAATCCGTCGAATGCGCCGGCCCCTGTATCTTCGACAAATCGATCTCCGGCCTGTCCACCTCGCTCACGCTATGTATATCCATCAACAGCAGCGGCTTTCGCCCATCCAGCACATCATACAACACTTCCTGCGGCCGGTGCACCCCTACATAATGCCCCTGCGAGATTACCGAATGACGGCTCACCACCGTTGGGCCCTCGATCTCCCAATCCGACGTCACTTTCCTTTCGAAGCGGCATTCATTGCAAATAAAGTCATACACCTCGCCCCACTGATCCTTACGCGCCGTGACCCGGAACACTTCATTACCCCGATACCACAACGTCACCTTACCGCTGCATTTCGGATGGCTGCAGTTGCGATGAGCATCGACCGGCTTCAGGAACCACACGCGATTCTTAAACCGGAACGTCTTATCCGTCAGCGCCCCCACCGGACATACATCGATGATATTACCGATAAAATCGTGATCCAGCGATTTCTGGATATAAGTAGCGATCTCCACATGATCCCCCCGGTCCAATATCCCATGCACCCGCTTTTCCGTCAGCTGGTCCGCGGTGTACACACACCGGAAGCACATGATACAGCGCGTCATATGGAGCTGAATATAGGGTCCCAGGTCATGCTTTTCAAAAGTCCGGCGCGCAAACTCATAGCGCGTTCCCTCCTTGCCGTGATCATAGCCCAGATCCTGCAGACTGCATTCCCCGGCCTGATCACAGATCGGACAATCCAGCGGATGGTTGATCAGCAGGAACTCCACCACCCCATTCCGGGCGTCGATCACCTTGTCGCTGGTAATATTCTTCACCACCATCCCATCCATCACATTCGTCCGGCAGCTGGCCACCAGCTTTGGCATCGGCCGCGGATCAGCTGTAGAGCCCGCTGCCACTTCCACCAGACAGGTCCGGCATTTGCCGCCGCTACCCTTCAACGTCGTATAATAGCACATAGCAGGCGGAGCCACATCCCCGCCGATCTTCCGGGCCGCATTCAAAATGCTCGTCCCCGGCTCCACCTCGATGGTGATATTGTCGATCGTTACCTTACATAACTTCTTTTCGTCAGCCATTTTTCAACTGATTTATATCTGCGTTATACTTGTTCTCCTTTAAATATTCTATCCAGCGTTGTAATTGCAAGATAGTTTCAATTTTCTTCTTCTTCGTCTCTTTGAACAATCGAATAAATCTTTGGTCCTTTTTTTTGATGCCACCGACTTCGAAACTCGCGTCAAATCCCTCCAATTTTCCGGAAGACCAAACTCCCTTAAAAAAATCCCATTTTCCTCACAAAGAGCCATAATCCATTTCTCAATCACCGGTCTCACCTGAATCAGATAATGGTCCTTCGAATTGTGTTTCCACAATTTTAGATATATAGTCTCCATTAATAACGAAAACTCGCCTAAATAGTCAAGATCTTCCCTATCCTCATCTATAATTCCCAAACAAAAGTCATTTTGGAATTTTTCCTTCATCTCTTTCACTACATTACCGTTTCCCTTTTGATGGTTTACGTGATCCCTATCCGTAAATAAAAGAACTTCTACCATGCATGAATCAATATAACATTCCGGGATGATGCAACTATTGCTGCTCATGGAACAAATAGTTTTCCAGATTCAAATATAAATCAGTCCCGAATTGATATATCTCATGCAATTCTTCATCCGTAAGCCTTCTGACTACAGTCTCGCCTGTCTCTTTTTTATAGCCGATCACATAAATACTATAGTCCTCCTTCTTCAAGTTTTCCATGAAATCATTTATCACAAATGGGCTGTGCGTCGCCATGAAAAACTGATTTCCCCCATTGTCGTACATCACATCGGCAGTAAATTTTGAAATATAAGGTGGAAACATGTGTGCTTCAGGTTCCTCAAAAAGTAAAATAGATTCCTTATTGCTTTCAATTGCAGCCTTATAAAAAATCAACCTTAACAAGGTATCCGAAACCAAAGTATAGGGTATAGTAAATATGATATCTTTATTTATCCTTTTCAATATGGACATCTTCTTCTCGGTCGAATTATATAATAGCTCCAAATTATATTCCGCAAACAACTCCTTAACTTCAGAGCTTATAGTTTTATGAGTTCTGATAATATCGAAAATATTATTCCCATCCGGAATGGACAAAGAATCATATTTACCAGCACCATGGACGGTATTTCTATGAAAACTGTATTTTTTAATACTGGAAAGGTATCCTTGGCCTAACTCTTTGACAAAATCTGTCGAACGAGCAAGTCTCGTAAAAATCGAGTCCCACCGAGTTATCCAAGCACTGCCTTCACTCTTTTCAAAATTCAGAATGTCAAATATCTTCTGTTGGATCCCAGGGCCCATTTTGTCAAAAGAGGCTCCTTCACCCGCTAGTTGCCAATGGAACAACAGTTTATCAAGTAGTATCTCTCCTACAATTCTATTATCCTCGTTCAATCTTACTTCTATAGGTTCCTCGACATTTCCATCGAAGAATAAAGTAGTTAGGTCTTCCATCCTAACAAACGAGGAAAAATCAGCATTAGGTCTATCTACTGAAAACAAACTCAATGCCTCTAGAATATTTGATTTCCCTACATTCGGATACCCTACAAAAACATTGATCCTACGGCAATCCTCTATTTTCTGATGCCGGATGGACTTGAAATTCTTAATTTCTATGTTTTTGATCAGATTCATTCAATTTATTAAATCATTTGCCGAAATTTAATCTTCACATTCTAACTTTAGTTCCTGTCTCGCTGCTCCGCTACGGCTGCCTTCGGCAGCCTAACCGGGGCCCATATCTGCTCCGCTCGGTCAGGGCTTCGCCCCTCCCTCGCGTCGCGGTGGCGATTACACCGCCACCAGCGGATCGGCGTAGTGCGCCAACCCATAATTTCTCACCAAACACTCCTGCGGATTATCCACATGCCACTGGAACTCGTCCCGGAAATGCCGGATCGCCGCCGCTATCGGCCACGCCGCCGCATCCCCAAGCGGACAAATCGTATTCCCTTCTATCTTCCGCTGGATATCCCACAACAGATCGATATCACTCTTCTTCCCCTTACCGGTCTCGATCGCCCGCAGGATCTTCTCCATCCAGCCCGTCCCCTCACGGCAAGGACTGCACTGCCCGCAGCTCTCATGCCGGTAAAACCTCGCAAGCGTCAGTGTATGCTTCACCACACACTGGTCTTCATCCAGCACGATAAAACCACCCGACCCCATCATCGACCCCTTTGCAAACCCGCCGTCGGAAAGACTCTCGTAATTCATCAACCGCTTTTCTCCTTTGACCGTCTTCAACAACAGATTCGCAGGCAGGATCGGCACCGAGGACCCGCCGGGGATACAAGCCTTTAATCGTTTGCCATTGGCAACCCCGCCGCAATATTCGTCCGAATAAATAAATTCTTCCACAGAAATCGTCATGTCCATCTCATACACCCCCGGTTTATTGATATTGCCGCAGGCCGAAATCAGCTTCGTTCCCGTCGACTTACCAACACCAATCTTTGCATATTCCTCACCGCCGATATTCAATATCGGCACCACCGCCGTCAGCGTTTCTACATTATTTACAACCGTCGGACAATCCCACACCCCCTTTACAGCCGGAAAAGGCGGCTTGATCCGGGGATTGCCACGCTTGCCTTCCAGCGATTCCAGCAGGGCAGTCTCCTCGCCGCAGATATACGCGCCGGCCCCGGTATGCACATAAATTTCAAGGTCATAACCCGTCCCCAGGATATTCTTGCCCAACCAGCCATTTGCCTTTGCTTCCGCGATCGCCTGCTCCAGGATATCGAGTATCCACGCATATTCACCACGGATATAAATATAGGTGAGCTTACTGCCCAGGGCATACGAAGAAACGATAAGGCCCTCGATCAGCAGATGCGGCAGGAACTCCATCAGATAGCGGTCCTTAAAGGTGCCCGGCTCCGACTCATCCGCATTGCAAACCAGGTAACGCGGCACGCCTTCCGGCTTTGCCAGGAAGCTCCACTTCAGACCCGTCGGAAACCCCGCGCCGCCACGCCCGCGCAGCCCGCTCTTCTTCACCTCTTCCGTCACCTGGTCGGGTGTCATCGTCTGTAACGCCTTTTCCACACTGCGATACCCACCTTCCCGACGATACACCTCATACCCGCGGATACCCGGAACATTTGCTTTCTCTAATAATAATTTTCTACCCATTGCTATACGATTCGTTTATATTATCTGCCCCTCACCCCATCATCCGCCCGTTTCCCCCGGCTACTTATCATCGAACAGCTTCGGCCTGGTCCGGTACACCACGATCTGGATTGCCGCCGCCAGGTAAAACGTTCCCGTCAATGACAGCAGGATCGTCCTCGTCGACCCACTGCCCACCGTCGCACCGATCACCATCAGTACCAGCCCGGCGCCCAGCAAGCTAAAAACCACAATACGAAAATTTCTTTTGCTCATAGCCCCCTAATTATTAGCCGCCGCCGTCTGCCGGCACTCTTCAATGATCTGATCCACTTTCTCCGGCGTTAGGTTCTCCCGGAAATATTTACCCAGCTGCATCATCGGCGCATAGCCGCAGGCGCCCAGACATTCCACCGTTTTCAAAGTGAAAAGCCCATCCGGCGTCGTTTCCCCCACGTTAATGTTCAACCGCTTTTTGATATGATCGATGATCTCGTCACAACCCCTGATCATACAGGGACCCGTCTGGCAGACCTCAAAAATATAACGGCCCACCGGCTTCAGGTTATACATGGAATAAAACGTCGCCACCTCGTACACCTCAATAGGCTCCAGCTTCAGCAACGTGGCCACATAATCCATCGTCTCCGCGCTCAGCCAACCGCCAAACTCATCCTGCGCCATGTGCAACACCGGCAGGATAGCACTCTTCTGCTTACCCACCGGATACCGCGCGATAATCTCATCCACCTTTTTTAATTTCTCTTCCGGAAACTTTATCATGTCAATAAAATATAATATTCCTAAGCATCCATCTCCCCCGCAATCAGGTTGAGGCTACTCATCACAATCACCGCATCACTCAACATCGCCCCCTTTGTCATCTCCGAATAAGCCTGATAATAGATAAAACAAGGCCGGCGGAAATGCAGCCTGTACGGCGTCCTCCCCCCATCACTGATCAGGTAAAAACCAAGCTCCCCATTCCCGCCTTCTACCGCATGGTAAACTTCACCCGGGGGTATCTCGGTCTCACCCATCACAATCTTAAAATGCCAGATCAGCGCCTCCATCTTCGTATACACATCACTCTTAGGCGGCAGATAATAATGCGGGACGTCGGCATGATAGACTTCCGCATCGGCGCCCTTAAACTCCTGTACCTTCCGGTAAGCCTGCTCAATGATACTCAGCGACTGCCACATCTCGCCATTCCGCACCAAAAACCGGTCATAGCAATCCCCGGTACTTCCTACCGGTATTTCGAACTGAAAATCTTCATAACTGGAATACGGCTGGTGCACCCGTACATCATAATCCACCCCGGCTGCCCGCAGATTCGGCCCGGTAAATCCATAATTCAGCGCCCGCTCGGCACTGATAGGACCGGCCCCGATCGTCCGCTCCATAAAGATCCGGTTACGATTGAACATATTCTCGAACTCCTTCTGCACCGCCGGATATTCCTTTAAAAACTTCTCGATCTTGGTAAATGCCGTATTGGTAAAATCCCGCTCAAAGCCTCCGATCCGACCCATATTCGTCGTCAGCCGGGAACCGCAAACCTCCTCATAGATCTCATAGATCAGTTCGCGATACTGCATCACATACAGGAACCCGGTGAATGCCCCGGAGTCCACCCCTACCACCGAATTACAGATCAGGTGATCGGAGATGCGGGCCAGCTCCATAATGATGACCCGCAGATAATCCACCCGCTTCGGCGTCTTTACCCCCAACAGTTTCTCACAGGTCAGATGCCAGCCCATATTATTGATCGGGGATGAACAATAATTCAGCCGGTCCGTCAACGTCGTGATCTGGTAAAGCGGCCGCCGTTCGGCTATCTTCTCAAAGGCGCGATGGATATAGCCCACCGTCTGCTCGGCGCTGACGATCCGCTCCCCATCCAACTCCAGGATATTCTGGAATACTCCATGCGTGGCAGGATGCGTAGGCCCCAGGTTCAGCGTAGTGGTGGTCTTCTCGATACTGCCTTCCGGCAGCTTTATATGTTGCTCGGCACTCATGATTAAAGTTTTAGCGTCCAAACATCGCGTCGTCTTTATCGATACGCGTCTGATCCTCCAGCGGAAACTCCTTCCGCATCGGGAAATACTCCATCTCATCCACATTCAGTATCCGTTTCAGATTCGGATGTCCGACAAAGTGGATGCCGAAGAAGTCGTAAGTCTCCCGCTCCATCCAATTGGCAGCGGAATATAGTTGCGTTGCGGTAAAGATATCCGGCTGTTCACTGCCCGTGAACACCTTGAAACGAAGACGGATATTGTCGACCATATTGTGCAGGTGATAAACCACCGCCAATTCCCGGCCGGCCTGGTCGGGATAGTGGACCGCCGTCAGGTCGGTCAGGAACTGAAACCGCAATTCCTCATCGTCATAAAGGAACTGCATTACTTTCAGATTAAGATCCTTTGGCCCCTCAAAGGTCAACAACCCATAAGGCTCTTCAAAATGAGTGAGCTGCTCTCCAAACTTAGCGATCAGCCGTTCTTTGATTGTCTCGTTGGTTAATGCCATATAATACTGGACCCGCCGCCCCCGGCCGCAGAGCCCCTTGTTTTTTACTGTATCCCGTACCCTTGTAATAAAGCTCTGTACTGTTCGCTATTCCGCCGGCGCAAACTCTCACTCCCCACCAGATCCTGGATCCGCATAAAGCCATCGAGAATGGCTTCGGGCCGCGGCGGACATCCGGGTACATACACATCCACCGGTATCACCTGGTCGATACCCTGCAACACCGAATACGAATCAAAAATACCACCGCTGGCAGCACAGGCGCCGACAGCCATCACCCACCGCGGCTCGGCCATCTGCAGATATACCTGCTTTAAAATAGGTCCCATTTTCTTGGCGATCGTTCCCATGACCATCAACAGGTCGCACTGACGCGGCGAAAAAGCCAGCCTTTCCGCCCCAAACCGGGCCAGATCATAGTGTGAAGCCATCGTAGCCATGAATTCGATACCGCAGCAGGAAGTAGCAAAAGGCAGCGGCCAGAGCGAGTTCTTCCGGGCCAGCCCGACAACGCTGCTCAATTGCGTCGCAAAAAACCCTTCGCCGGTATAGCCCTCGGGCATATTGGCGAGGCTGATATTGTCCTTGATATCGGCCTGAATGGGATGAATATTGAACCTTACCGGTCGTGCCATATTATAAATATTTTAAATCTCCCTTAAACCGAACTTCGTCGGGCTGCTTAGACCTTCGGGCCTTCGAGCTTCGTCGAAGCTACGTTCCTCGCTTCTCCTCGCTCCTAACCTTCGCTTCGCTCGGCTACGCCTCCGGGGCTTCAATCCTCCCAGGTAAGTGCGCCCTTCTTCAGAATATAAATAAACCCTGCCAGGAAAAACGCCACAAACAGCAATACTTCGACGAATCCGGACCAACCCAGCCCGCGGAAATTAACCGCATAAGGATAGAAAAAGATCACTTCAACGTCGAATAAGACAAACAGGATCGCTACTAAAAAATATTTGATGGCCATCGGCGTGCGGGCATTGCCCACAGCTTCTATACCACTTTCGAAGTTTTGGAGTTTTTCAGCCGTCTTACGCTTCGGACCCAGCAGGTGAGTGACACCAAGAACGATGCCTACAAAGCCAAGGGCGAAAATAAATTGGACACCGATAGGAAAATAACTGACGGAATTATTTAGATTAGAATCGGTTGCAAGGGTATTGGCCTGTAGCAGAAAGATGTCCATTGTAAGAATTTTTCCTCAAAAGCAAAAATAAGCCACGCGTTGGAATTTCCAATGCCTGACTCAAAATAAAGCAATGGGCCCGGCATTTGCCAGGCCCATTGAGTATCAAAACGATAATATTAATAATAATTACTTCGTCCCGGCCGCTTTTGGCTTGGCGGCAGGCTGACGGGCAGGGCGATTCAACAAGCCGATATACTTGATGGCATCGGGATTCGTTGGGTCCACCTCCAGGATCTTCTGCAGCCAGAAGATGGCATTCGCCTTGTCGCTCTTGGTATTGTTATAATAGAAGGCCAGTCGGGAATAACAATCGATGATATATTTTTTGTATTTAATGGAATCCGCTGTGCCGGCAACCCTGGCCGTAGAATCAAAGGCACGGCAAAATTCAGCCATCTTCAGTTCAGCCTCCACCGCAAGCCCTTGCGAACCGACGGAGTCATCCTGCAGCTGCTTGCTCTTCATACACCAGAGATAGCCAAATACCTCAGTGGGATATTGCGTTTCGTACAGCCCGCAAAAGATACTGTCAGACGTCTTATAATTGCCGGCCTGGAAATTAGCATACCCCCAGGCATACAGATCCGAATTGGTGGGATTCTTCTTGCTCGCATAGGTAATAGCCGCCAGTTCCGCCACCGCAGCCTTGTTGTTCAGCCTTTTGGCAAGGGCATTCGCCTGAGTCAAAAACTTGCCCTTATCCTCCGGTAAACTATCTTTCTGGATAGCAGTCTCATAATCCCCAAAGGCCAGGTTCATAGTAGCGGTATCGGTAGCTTTGGATTCTATAGTGGCCCGCAATACATAATCGAGCGGAGTAACGGCGGCAGGATCCTGTTTGCTGAAATACGTGGTAATGTTTTGCATCGCGCAGGACTTATCCCCAAGCGTATCACAGACATACGCAACACTCTTATACATCCGGGGATTGACCTTATCACCCATCGACGTGATCAACGCCTGCGCATCGGACTTCGCACCGGCGAAATCACCGCTGGCCACCTTGAAATCGACCTTGATAAGATCCACATCGGGTCCGGGATCCGTATTGGCAACAAACTTATTCAGCGCATCGGTCGCCTTTTCCTTGTCCCAGTGATAATAATAATAATAGAACAGCTCAAAATACGCCGGCGCATAGGCTGGGTCCATTTGTACCGCTTTATCAAAGGCCGGCAGAAAATATTCCTTATTGTTCTGCGTCTCATAGATCTTCCCGATCTTAAACTCAGCCTCCGCCAGCTTGGGATCCATCGACAAAGCCTTTGTATAGGCCTGCACCGCATTCCCCCCGTCGATCAGCTTCCGGTAAGCATCCCCCATGAGCACATAGGTATCGGGGTTGTTGAAATTCTTGATATTCGTCGCCAGGGTCAGCTTCTCGATCGCATACTGCGCATCCCCGGAATGAGCGTCGATATTGTTGTCCGCAACGGCATTCAGCACATTCACGTCCTTTTGCTTCGTAAGGCTGATCGCCGTTTCAAAATGCTGACGCGCATCCTGGGTCTTGCCAAATCGTAACTCGACGCCACCCATCCCGACCAGCAGCATCGGCGCATTCCCATTGGTCTGCAACGCCTTCGAATACAGTTCCTGCGCAGCCATGGAATCCTTCATGTCCAGCAGTGTCTGTCCCTGCCAGTAAATAGCATCGATATTGTTGGGATTCGAAGCCAGGATCTTATCGAATACATCCTTTGCACTCTTGTACCGCTGGTAATACAGGAATTTCTTCCCTTGCTCCACCGATTGCGCAAATGCTACATTGCAGAGACCCACAACGCCCGCTACCAGTAAACTGAGTCGCATCTTGTTCTTCATTACTTAGACTTGTTTTGAAGTGGTAAATTTATTGAAATCTGCTTTAAAAGTTTACAAAAAGATTTCATCCCGCCTCACCCCCGTTTTCTCCCCCTCAACTCCCATCTCCCGCCCCCGAACTACAGCCATCACCGGCTATCTCGCTCCTGGCTATCACTCACCACCCCGCCTCCAACCATCACTGCCAACCCCCCTCCAACCATCACTGCCAACCCCCCTCCAACCATCACTGCCAACCCCCTCCCCTCACTGCGATATCTGGGTATCCCGCACGTCAAACGACATCTGCGACGGCCACAGATACGCCCTTCTGAAAATCAACTGCCCGCGCTCATATTGCAGGAAATTAACAAAATTATTGCCGACCCCGCTAAAATTCTCCTTCAGGATATAAAACAAACTCCGCACCAGCGGATACCTTTTCAACGCAATATTTGCCTGGTACGGCTTCACATACGTCGGCCCACCACAACTCGTACACCGGATCGCTGCCACATTCACACTTTTCAACCAGCTCACCTGCCGGGGATCCTGCTGATCCCCGATCCAGCTTACCCCAATAAAACCAACGGCATTTTGATTTTTGGCAACATAATCCAACACCCCTTCACTGGACTTCGCGGCTGTTACAGTTTTCGCCAACGGCCGCCCATGCAGGATCGAATCGATCGCATACCGGACCGTACTGGTCTCCGACACCCCGTCCATGACAACCTGGTGCCTTGTATCCGAACCATTCAGCATATCCTGCAGATCCTTTATCTCAAAGATAGAGTCCGCGGAATGATTGTTCACAATAACGGCAATAGCATCGTAGGCAAGAGGGCCGAAAGTCGGCTCCAGATGAAAGGAGTCGAGGTAAAACTTTTCTTCCTGTTCCGTCAACCCCCGCGTCACCAGCACCATCCGGGTCGTGTCGGTCGTCAGGTCACGCAGACACTGCGCTTCCGCCTTGTAATGAGGGACGATCTTTGCATTGGGAAAGGATGATTCGAACACTTTTATCTCGGAATCGATGACCGGACGGAAAGATTCATCGACGCTGATATTGATGGTTCCCGATATCGGCGTTTCCAGGGTGGCCTTATTCCCGCCACCGCCACAACCGGCTATCAGCCAACTAATCATCAACCCGATCCAAATGCCTTTACCTTGCATAATTTTGATTCTCCCGAAATAAGCCCGATTCAATTAAAATAATTTTTCTGGGATCCGCGGTAGACGCGAAATCCGCCATACAACAGGCAAAGACCAGCAAAGAAATAACGCATGTCTTTCGTAATGCCAAAATCGAACCCAAGCTTCGGTGCGAACAGAAAAAATACTCCAAACCCAAAAATGATGATCCCCATGCCATAATCCAGGATGGCACGCCTCAGCACATACCCTCTTTTCCGTCTGTCTCCTGCACCATTTTCCATTTATCTTACTTATTTATCGCTTATGTCTGACCTATCGGCCATGCCGGAGAACTTCGCCTTTAACGCCGTTAAAGGCTCGTTCGCAACCTTCGCTTCGCTCGGTTGCGGCCGGCTGCGGACGGGCAAATTAAGGAATTAACCTTAAATATAACCACTCCCCCCTATCCCCTTTACGTAAATCTTCCCATATGAGATGCCTCCACCGGGGCATTCCATAATTGCCGTACTTTTGCGCCCATGTCGTCTAAGCGAATCTTAATGGTCTGTCTGGGGAATATTTGCCGCAGCCCTCTGGCCGAAGGCATCCTGCAACAAAAAGCCCGGGCGGCAGGTCTGGACTGGGAAGTGGACAGCGCCGGAACCAACGGCTATCATACCGGCGAAGCCCCGCACCCCCTCTCTCAGAAAGTAGCCCGGCACAACGGCATCGACATCGGTCGGCAACGGTCCCGCTGTTTCACAGCAGCTGATTTTCAACACTTTGACCTAATCTACGCCATGGCAGGCGACGTAGTGGACGAAATGCGCCGCATCGCCGGCCGCCGATTCGATTCATCAAAAGTCGACCTCCTCATGAACGAGGTCCATCCCGGACATGATGCCGACGTTCCCGATCCCTACTACGGACCCGAACCCGGCTACCATGAAGTCTACGCCATGATCGCCGCCGCCGCCGACCAGATCATCGCCAAATACGCCCAACCCCATGAGCAATAAACCATCCCTTCCCCAAGGCACCCGCGATTTCGGACCAGAAACAGTCCGCAAAAGAAAGTATATCCTCGACAGCATCCGTGCCATCTTCGAGCTGTACGGTTACCAGCCCCTGGAAACGCCCGCCATGGAACAGCTGGATACCCTGATGGGAAAATATGGGGAGGAAGGCGACAAGCTCATCTTCAAGATCCTCAACAACGGGCTAAGCGACCCCAAAAACATCGACAAAGCCCGGACCGCCTTTGAAAAAATCCTGCTGGGGAAAAACGACAAAGACCTTACCGAACGAGCGCTACGCTACGACCTTACTATTCCTTTCGCCCGCTTTGTCGCCATGAACCACGGCCAGCTCAGCTTCCCCTTCAAACGCTATCAGATCCAGCCGGTCTGGCGGGCCGACCGGCCTCAAAAAGGCCGATACCGCGAATTCTTCCAATGCGACGCAGATGTTGTCGGCAGCTATTCCTTAATAAATGAGGTAGAGCTCGCGGCCATCTATCAGACCGCCTTCAAAAAACTCGGCATCCCCGTCGAAATAAAGGTAAACAACCGCAAGGTCCTGGCCGCGCTGGCCGAAGTCTGCGGGGGAGCTGCAAAAATGACCGATATCACCGTCGCCATCGACAAACTGGACAAAATCGGCCTCGACAAAGTAAAAGCCGAGCTCGCCGAACGCGGCCTCGACCCCCAACAAGTCGCCGCCATCGAACAATATCTCAGCATCGACGGCGACAACACCCAAAAACTCGCCGCCCTCAAAACCCTCTTTGCCACCAACGAAAACGGTCTCA
>Ga0302326_10014582_pt1 | contig 16603 bp, 17 predicted proteins | sample Palsa_T0_3_FD_202264 | JGI IMG/M metagenome (GOLD analysis project Ga0302326, IMG submission 202264) | Peat permafrost microbial communities from Stordalen Mire near Abisko, Sweden - Palsa_T0_3 | ecosystem: Environmental > Terrestrial > Soil > Palsa > Peat permafrost | place: Sweden: Abisko...
GGGTTCCACGGGCAGGTCCGGGGCTGGGAGGGCGAACAACGCGCGGACGCGAGCCAGCCGGCCCCGCGCCTCGCGTCGTTGGTCTCGCCAATCGGACCAAGCTTGGTCCGCAGCACGCGCCATGGCTGAAAAGCCAAGTATGTTGACGCGGCCTCCGCTGCAGTCGCGGACGGCTACTCCCCAAAGAGCCAGCGTGAGGTAACGGAGGCGAGGGCGGCGGTCAATCGCGGCTCAGAATGCGCCGTACCTGGCCATGGCGGCGGCGCAGGCGACGATCAGGCCGAGCAGCGCCGCCTCGACCACGATGGTCCGGCGGACCGCGGCCACCCCGGCCGGCGGCGGAGCGAAGGTCGCATCGGCGTCGGCCGCGCGGCGCCAGCGGATGAAAACCACGGTGGGGTGGATCGAGAGGAGGCCGACCACCAGGAACGTCGCCATCTTGGCCCAGAACCAGGGGTTGTGGACGTAGAACACCCAGCCCTTGGCGCCGAAGATCACCCGGGTGACCCCGACGACCACGATCACGCCGGCGGCGATGCCATAGCCCAGATCGATCGTGGCGATCCGGCGCACCGCCGAGCCAGTCAGCTCCATCCTGATCAATGCCAGTTCGGCGCCGACCACCAGGATCAGGCTGAGGATCGCCAGGTGGTGCAGCACCGCCAGGACCAGATCGAGCATCGGCGCAGAGCCCATTTTGCCGCAGGGGACGCTAGCCTAGCGCGGCGTTTCGATTTTGGCGCGGCCTACGTCGACGTTAGAGGCCGGCGGCTTGCTTTCGCCTCGTCGTCCGAGATCAGCGCATCGAAGTCTAAGATTTCGCGCTTGAGATTCACCATGGCCTCGGCTGACACGTCGACACTGTCGGTCTTGAGGCTGATGCTGCCAGCGTGAAACATATCCAGCTGACGGATCAACATCTGGCGAAGGTCGCGCCACTTCTGAACGACAATTGGGTCAGCTCTCATCTCTCGTATATAACCGCAACAAGCCTTCTTGGCTATTCTGGTCGCGGGTCCGAACAATTATTTGTCGGCAGGCAAGCTATCGCGCCCCCGCAGTGCTATATGGATGGGACTCGGCCGCCGACGCGCCCCGCGCGTCCGGCCCGGTGCGAAAGCACACCATGTCCAAGCTGATCCGACCCATTTCGCGCGCAAACGGCGGCCTCAACGACGCCAGGTCGACCGGCGGCGGCCTCGCAGGCCGCCCGCGCGACATCCTGGCCCTGAAAGGCACGATGAAGACGCGCTCGTGACCGTGGAGTCGGCCGCCGCATTGGCCGCGCGCGGTGAACCGGTAGCGCCCGCCATCGACGACGCCGAAACCCGCAAACTCGTGCGGGAGAACGACTACCTCAAACTGAGGTGCGCCCAGCTCCAGGATGACGTCACCGATCTCAGCAGTCAGCTGACCCGAGCCCGGCAGGAGCTTGAGCGTCTGCACGGCTCACGCGCGGCCCGCAACGGCGCGCCCGGTGGCGGCTAAGGTGGTGCTCACCGACGCTCAGTTCGAGGCGCTCCGCAATCTCGCGCGCAAGAAGGCCGGCGACCTGGTAGGCTGGATCGCGATCAGCGAGGCCCAGGAACTGACCGAGCTCGGCTTTGCCGCCCGCAACCGTAGCGGCTGGCAGATCACCGACGCCGGCGTGTCCGCGCTGGAGCATCTGGAGCAGCGCGCCGCGCCGCAAAGCACGGTCGTGGATTTCCGGTCCGCCGCACGAGATCCGTCTTCCAACTGAGGCTGGCCGCAGCGCCCGCGAACCGTCCCCGCGGCGGCGCGGGGACGGCCCTGAGCTCAGCGCGCGGCCTGGAGCACCGGTTGGCGCCCGGCGACCGCGAGGTCGACCTGGTTCATCGCCTGCGCCAGCGCCGGCTTGCGGCACTCGTTGAAAGCCTGGACCTGTACGATCGAGCGCCAGTCGGGCTGGCCGCCGCAGACCCGCACCGCGGCGACCTCGACGCGATAGCGCAGGACGGCGACGCCAGCAGGCTGACCCAGGTCGAGATCGGCGAAGCGCACCGTGGCCGTGGTGGTCACGCCGGCCGCGGTCGGCTCGGCGGTGGCCGCGCCGGCGGCGACGACGGCGATGGCGAAGCTGGCCAGGGTGGCGTTGAGAAGCTTGAACATTATCTTAGTCCTTCGACGTTGCGACCGGTCGGCGGACAAGGCGTCCTCGGCGTGTCACGATGGGCCGATAGGGCGACGGCAGCGGCCGTCTCGAAAGGACCGCGACCTGATCATTAGCCGATCAATCACCGAGCAAGACCGGGCCGAGGGCATCGATCTGGCGCACGAGGCGCCGTTCGCGCTGGGCCCGCTGACCGTGGCGCCGGCGCTGCGGCGGGTGAATCACGCTGACGGGCGCGAGGCGTTGCTGCAGCCGCGGATCATGCAGGTGCTGGTGGCGCTGCTGCGGGCCGATGGGACGATTCTGACGCGCCACCGCCTGACCGAGCTTTGCTGGGACGGCGTGGTGGTCGGCGAAGACGCGATCAACCGTGTGATCGGCCAATTGCGGCGTCTGAGCGAGGGCCTGGGCGCGGGCGTGTTCGAGATCGAGACCATCACCAAGGTCGGCTACCGGATCGTGCGGACGCCGAACGCGGGCGGCGCTGGGCCTGAAGACGCCGGAGCGGCGACGCGCGCCGCCGGGCCGTCGATCTGCGTGCTGCCATTCACGAACATGAGCGGCGATGTCGGCCAGGACTATCTGAGCGACGGCGTGACAGAGGACGTCATCACCGACCTCGGCAAGGTTTCCGCTTTGTCGGTCACGCCGCGCAACACCGCCTTCACCCTGAAGGGTCAGGCCGTCGATGTCGCCAACGTCGCGCGCCGGTTCGGCGTGAGCCATGTGCTCGAGGGCAGTGTGCGTCAGGCAGGCGGACGCGTGCGGATTTCCGCCCAGCTGACTGACGCCGTAGCGGCTCGGCATGTCTGGGCTGAGCGCTGGGACCGGGACCTCACCGATATCTTCGCCCTGCAGGACGAGATATCGCAGGCCGTGGTGGCGGCGTTGCGGCTCAAGCTGCTTGCCGGCGAGCAACAGGCGATCGCGCGGCGGGGCACCGCCAGCGCGGACGCCTACATGCTGTTCCTGCAGGCGCGGCGGCTCTACGTCGATGGCAACCGCGGCGACCGGCTGCGCGAGGAAGCGATCAGCCGGCTCGCCCGCAAGGCGATCGAGATCGATCCCGCCTACGCCCGCGCCTGGGCGTTGCTGGCGCTGGCGCAGGTCTGGCTCGCCTACACCCACGGCGAGCCGGCGGACGAGGGCGTGGCCGCCACGGCGCGGGCGCTGGCGCTGGACCCCGATCTGGCCGAAGCCCACGCGGTGCAGGCCAAGCACTTGGCGCAAAGCGGTGACATCGCCGGCGCCTTCGCGGAGGTCGGCGTCGCCTTGCGGCTGGACGCCGACAGCTATGAGGCCAACGAGGCTGCCGGCTTGATCTACTACCGCCAGGGTCGGGTGGCGGACGCGACCCGACACTTCGAGCGCACCGTCGAGTTGATGGACAGCGACTTCTGCGCCCCTGGCATGTTGATCAGTTGCTACGGCGCGCTAGGCGATGTCGATCGCCAGCGGCATATCGCACGGACCACGATCGAACGCGGCGAGCGGGCGCTGGCGCAAGACGCCAGCAACGGCAGCGCGGCGGCGTTCGTGGTCGGCGCCTTGGCCGCCCTCGACGACGCCGAAGCGGCCACGCAGTGGATCGAGCGCACCCTGAAGTTCGACGCCGCGAACCCGAACGTCCGCTACAACTTCGCCTGCGCGCTCCTCCGTCTTGCCGATGATGAGGCGGCGCTGGATCAGCTGGAGGTGTTCTTCGCGGGTGCGTCGGCGGGTGCGCTGGCCCACGCGGCCGCCGACCCCGACCTCGACCATATCCGGGCGCATCCGCGGTTCATCGCCATGTCGGGCGGCGCTGACGCGAGGCTGGCGACCGCTTGATCGGTGGTGGGTTCGTCGTCAGAGGCTGAACCTGGCTCTGTCCCGCCGAGATCACGCCGCTTCGAGATGGCCGGCCGCGGGGCCGTCCGAGTCATCGCTCAGGGCGCGGTCGATGGCGCTGATGAGGGCCGACAGGTCGATCGGCTTGGCGACGACACTGTCTATCCCGGCCGCCAGATAGGCCTCGACCTGATCGCGCATCACATTGGCGGTCACGGCGATGATCGGCGTGCGTGCAATCTCGCCGCTGCGTTCGCAGAGCCTGATCTCCCGCGTGGCCTCGATGCCGTTCATCTGCGGCATCTGGATGTCCATCAGGATCAGATCGAAGGCGCCGCGGCGCCAGGCTTCGACCGCCTCGCCGCCGTTCTCGACCATGGTCAGCTCCACACCCAGCGGGGCCAGCAGCGCCCGGAGGATTTTCTGGTTGGTCGGGTTGTCCTCGGCCGCCAGGATCCGCACTGGCGCGCGGGCGCCGTGGTCGGTGGCGACGCCTTCGGGCTTCGCCGGCGCCACCTGGTCCAGCGGCACCGTCAGCGTGAAGGTCGATCCCGCACCCTCGACGCTGGCGACTTCGAGTCGGCCGCCCATCAGCGCGGCGTAGCGACGCGAAAGCGCCAGCCCGAGCCCGGCGCCGCCATGACGGCGGGTCGGCGACGCATCGGCCTGCGTGAACGTCTCGAAGATCATGTCCTGCTTGCCCGGGGCGATACCGACACCGGTGTCGGACACTTCGAAGGCGAGCCCGCCCGGCGTCGCGTGAACCCGCGCGGTGATGGCGCCTTCGTCCGTGAATTTCAGCGCGTTGGACAGCAAATTGGCCAGGATCTGGCTGAGCTTGCCCGCGTCGCCGCGCCATGACCCCTCCGCGGCTGGTTCCACGATCACTGCGAAGCCGAGGCGCCTGCGCGCCGCCAGCGGTGCGAACGAGGCGGTCGCAGCGTTCATCAGCGACCTCAGCTCGAACAGATGGGTCTCGAGCTCGAGCTGGCCCGACTCCACCCGCCGCAGGTCGAGCAGGCCATCCAGCACCGAGAGCAGCAGACCGCCCGAGTGGGTGATGACCTCGAGCCGCTCGCGCTGCGCCGGCGTCAACTCGTCCGCCGCCATGACCTGGGCCGTGCCCAGCACGCCGTTCAGGGGCGTGCGAATCTCATGGCTCATGTTGGCGAGAAAATCGCTCTTGGCCTGGTTGGCGGCTTCCGCCGCCTGGCGCGCGGCGGACTCGCGCCGCGCAAGCTCAAGGTGCGAGGTGATGTCGGTCAGCAGCACGACGAAGCCGCCGTTGCTGGTCGGTCCTAGCTGGGGTTGGAACCACCGGTTGTCGGGCGTCTGGAAGGCGGACATCGTCATGCGTTCGCGCGTCCCACGCACGCCGAGCGCCTCATCGGCCACATGCTGCGGTAGTCCGGCCGCTTCCGCGGCGTCAAGGATGGTCCTGATGGACATGCCGCGCTTCAACTGGAAGCCAGAGGCGCCGCCGATCGCGGCGTAGGCCTCGTTCCAGATCACCAGGCGACCGTCGGCGTCGAACATGGCCATCGCCGAAGGGGCGCAGTTGAGCGCGGCCCGGACGCCCGCGAACGTCGCCGCCTCACTGATGCGGTCGAGCGCGACCAGCGCCCCGCTGGCCAGGGCGATGAAGCCGGCGAAGGCGCCGACCGCATATGACAGTTCGGTCCGACCGTAGGACCCGGCATGGAAGGGAATGAAGGACGGGACCAAGGTCACCGCCGCCATGGCGGTGAAATGCATGCCGCAGATGGCGAACACCCCAAACGCGCCGGCGGCGACCCAACGCCCAATCCGTGAGAGGTCGCCCGCGCTGACGAAGGCGCACGCGCCGCCGCCGATGCCAATCGCGATGGCCACACCGACCAGCACGGGATCCCAGACCAGAGTCGCGGGCAGCCGCATCGCGGCAACCCCCACGAAGTGCATCAGGGCGACGGCGCCGCCGCAGATCGCCCCGCCGATCGCGCGGCGCCACGGGGTTTGGTCGCTCACGGCCATGGCGATGCCAAGCCCCATTCCGCCGATGGCGACGACCAGGGAGATCGCGGTCAGGTCGAGCCCGAAGCTGACGCGAAGCGCGTGTTGGTAGGCCAGCATCGCCATGAAGTGAGTCGCCCAGACACCCGACCCGAGCAGGACGGCGCCAGACGTGATCCAGGCCGCGCGATGGACGCCTTGAGTGGAGATCGCCCGACGATAGCCGACGAGCCCAGCGCCCACGGCGACCAGGCAAATGACGACGGCCCAAAGAACCATCTTTGGGTCATGCTGGCGCAGGCAGGTTATCACCGCGAACATGAACGCCTCCCCGTGGCCGCGAAGCCTTGAGGAAGCTCAACCTTGGACGGATCAAGGCTCGCTAGTCGCGATCGGCCGGCCATTCGTCGAGGACGATGCGCCAGCCCATGCCTTCGCTCACTGCAACACCCTGGTCTTAGCAGGCGGGGCCGTAGGTCCGATTAACAACCGCGCCGCCGTCCGCGGCGCGCTGTCGCAGCTGAAGCTAGCGCGACCATTGGCCGCCGCCGCCTCTCAGCCTCAGCGCCAGCCTAGCGCTGGCGCCACTTGGGTCAGGATCGCCTCGATGAGGTGGGCGTTGTAGGCGACACCCAGCTGATTTGGGACCGTGATCAGAAGTGTATCGGCCTCGGCGATCGCTTCATCCTGGCGAAGTTGCTCCACCAGAATGTCGGGTTCGGCGACGTAGCTGCGACCGAAGATCGCTCGGCCCGCCTCGCCGAGGAAGCCGATTTGGTCGGCGTCCTCGCCGCCCGGGCCGAAGTAGGCGCGGTCCAGGTCGCTGACGAGCGCAACGATGTTGCGGCTGACCGAAACGCGGGGTTCAGCCCCGTGCCCCGCTTGCGCCCACGCTGCGTGAAATGCGCGGATCTGCGCCGCTTGCTGAACGTGGAAAGGCTCGCCGGTTTCGTCAGCCTTGAGCGTCGAGCTCTGCAGGTTCATCCCGAGCTTTGCCGCCCAGGCCGCCGTCGCGTTGGACGCGGCGCCCCACCAAATGCGCTCACGCAAACCCTCGGAGTGAGGCTCAAGACGCAAAAGGCCCGGTGGGTTGGGGAACATCGGGCGAGGATTGGGCTCGGCGAACCCCTGGCCGCGCAGCAGGTCGAGGAACATCTCGGCATGCTGCCGGCCCATGTCGGCGTCGCTCTCGCCCTCGCCGGGCTGGTAGCCGAAGTAGCGCCAGCCTTCGATCACTTGCTCAGGGGAACCGCGGCTGATGCCAAGTTGCAGCCGGCCGCCGGCGATCAGGTCCGCCGCGCCCGCATCCTCGGCCATGTACAGCGGGTTCTCGTAGCGCATGTCGATCACCGCGGTGCCTAGCTCGATACGGTGCGTCTTCGCGCCGGCCGCCGCGAGCAGCGGGAATGGGGAGGCAAGCTGGCGCGCGAAGTGATGGACGCGGAAGTAGGCGCCGTCGGCGCCCAGCTCCTCCGCCGCGACCGCCAGTTCGATGGACTGCAAGAGCACGTCAGCGGCCGAACGCGCCCGAGACTGGCCTGCGGATGTCCAGTGGCCGAATGACAGAAATCCGATCTTCTTCATGGCGATCAGCCTACCGGAACGAGACGTCGGGCACATGTCCACGACGGCGTGGAACCCGGCTCGGCCACGCAGACTGTCAGGGTTACGTCCGTATTTGACGTATCCGCATTCCAAAGTGCCGCTCACCCGAAGAGGAGAGTCCGACATGGCTAGACCAACCGCCGCTAAGCGCCCGAGCATAGACGAGTATCTGCAGCTCTTCGCTGCGCCGTCGCCGCCCTCTGGCGCGCTGATAAACGCGATCCTCGAGCATGCCGACATTCGCCAGGAACTCGGCGGCGGGAAGGTGGTGCTCAGGCTGAGTCAGCGCCGGATCAACAACCGCGCTGTCCGCCGGGGTCTGGGGAAGCAGGCTGGACGCCTGGGTCAGGTGTCGCTGGTCTGGGACGAGGACGATGGGCAGATCGTCAGCGTCTGTGACGGCGCCGAGCCCGCCGATGCCGATGGCTGGAACGAGCCGTCCGAGCTCGACCGGTTCGAGCTTACCGAAGCGGCGCTCGCCTATGTGGCCAGCTTCGAGAGCCGGCCGTAGCGGGCGCGCCGCAAGCCGCCTAGGTTGCCCCACGTCAGAATCGGTCGTGGGGATCATGCGGCACGAGAAGGCGGCTCTGTTGCTGGACTTGGCCCGCCGGCTTTCGTCGAGCGCCGAGGGGCTGACCCTCGACGAGATGGCCGAGGCCATGGCCGTTGGGCGGCGCACGGCTGAGCGGATGCGCGACGCGGTTTGGGACCTCTTCCCGCAAATGGAGGAGCTGCCAGACGGCGCGGCGAAGCGGTTCCGCATCGCCGGCGGCCTCGACGGGCTTTTCCAAACCCCGACCAAGGAGGAACTGCTCGAACTCAGCAAGGCGGCGAGCGCTCTGCAGGCATCGGGCGCCGGCCCTCGAGCGCGGACCCTTGAGACGCTCGAGCGCAAGATCCGCGCGGCCATGCGCAGCGCCAGCTTGGCGCGGATCGTGCCCGACCTGGAGGCGCTCGTGCAGTCGGAGACGATCGCCGTACAGGCGGGTCCACGGCCGTTCGAGGACGAGGCCCTGATCGCGGTGGTGCGCCAGGCGCTGATGGCGATGAAGCCGCTGCGCTTCACCTATTGGGGCGGATCCCGGCCGGGCGCCAGGCGCGAGGTGACGCCCTACGGTCTGATGTTCGGGCGGTCGAACTATCTCGTCGCAGCCGAGCTGGTCGGAGCCAAGAATGGGGGCGCCGAGCCGCGCAACTGGCGGCTGGGACGGATTCGCGACATCGAGGTGCTGGAGCGCATGGCCGCGCCGCCGCCGGGGTTCGACCTGCCGAGCTACGCGGGCCGCTCGTTCGGCATCTACCAGGAGGACGTCGAGGACGTCGTGCTGCGCATTCTCCCGGACGGCGCCGAGGAAGCGCTGAGCTGGCGTTTCCATCCGACCCAGCAGGTGGAGCTGCAGCCCGACGGGTCGGTCGTGGTGACGTTCCGCTCCAGCGGGATGCGCGAACTGGCCTGGCACCTATTTACCTGGCGCGATCAGGTCGAGATCCTGGCGCCAGTACGCCTGCGGGAGATCATGCTGGAAGAGCTTGAACTTTCGCTCTCGCGGCACGTGACGCCAGCTGCACCCTCGGCTTGCGGCCAGCCTTGACGAGGCCGGGCGCGCCGGGCGCACGCCTTCCGGGCGGGCCCTGAATCTGGGCCAGAAGGCCGAGCTGGCTGGCGTGCGGCACACGCGATCGACCGCCGCAAGGCCACCTAGCGGTGGAGGGGCTGACCCGCCACAGGCGCTGCGGCGCGCCGCGTTCTTGGCGTCTGCCGCAGGCGGCTGCGCGGCGCCTCAGGGCTACCAGCGCGGCGTCGCCGGCTGGGGTCTTTGGGCCTCCCATTCCCGAAACGGCTCGACCAGCGCCTCGGGCAGGGCCGTCTTGAAGTCTTCGTCTAGTGGATACTGCGGCATGGCCGCGTCTACGGCATTGAGCAGGGCCAGGCCCTGCTTTCGGTCCTTCGGCCGTTTCAGCGGATTGCGCTTGGCCTGGCGGGCCATCCAGAGCTTGTGGAGGCCAAACCACCGGGGGTCCGGGGCGACGATCCGCGCTGGCGCCCCGCCGCGGCTGATCACGATATGGTCGACAAGGCGACCGTTGAGCAGCCATTCTTGCTCCGGCAGCGGGATTGGCCGGGGTTGGTCGAGGCGGGGAAGGGTTGCTGCGCGCGAGGGAGCCACCACCACCTCGACCTCGTAGGCCTTGGCGTTCCGGGCCTGGAAGCCGCGCTCCATATTGACGGTGAACGTTGGGTCGACCGCCTTCAACATCGGCCAGAGCGTGGGGGCGCCGGAGTCCGGCGCGATGGCCGCCCAGGCCAGATCGAAGTCCTGCGTCTCGTCGGGGGCCTCGCGAATGAAGCCACCCGCCTCGACCGCATAAGCGGGCATGGCGTTCGTTCCCACCACCAGCACCTGCCCGTCCAGCAACCCCCGGTGATCCGCTTCCCTCAGGATCGCGCCTGCCTCTTCGGCCAGCATCGGCAGTCGAAGCGCGCGGCCGAGCCGTGCGCTCTCCTCCAGCGTCCGGCGGCTGGCCTGGATCCGCGCCTTCAGGCGCGCCTTTTCCTGGCGGTACGCGGCGAAGCGCGCTTCGATCTGCGGCGACCACGCGCCAAGGCTCCTGCCGTTGCCGCTTCGGCCCGCGATCTCATAGAGGTAGGCGCGTCCGTCGACCTCTTTTCTGCGAAGGTCGTAGGGAAGGGCGGCGAGCGCCCGCTCGGCCTCGATCCAGACCCGGTAATGTTGTTCCAGGTTGACCAAGGTCCGGGCCTGCTCGTCGGAAAACGCGTCCACAGCGGACATGGATTATCCCACAAATTAGGAGAATCGAATAATGTGGGATAATTCCAAGGAAATCAATAATGCGAACCTACTACATCCCGGGCGCTGGCCTAGCGGCGGCTTTCCAGCCGGCGCCCAACGGGGAGATTCGACCCGTTGTCGTCGGGAGGCGGGTCGACTTAGCAAGCCTCCGAGGCCGGCTCTAGGTGCGGTAGGAAGGGTCCAATCTATCCAGCTTGCGCAAGAGCGCCGGCCAGTCCAGCACGCCAAAGGGCCGGCGGGTGTTTGGCTGGTAGGCCTCCCAGGTCGCCTCGACCACCGCCTCGGGGGGCGCGACCAGCCCGACGCCGCAGGCCATGGCCATGACCTGCGTCTTGCAGGCCAGTTCCGCGCGATGGATGTGGTTGAAAGCCTGCGGAATGGTCGCGCCGACCACCAGCAGGCCGTGGTTGCGCAGGATCATCAGGTCGTGGTCGCCGAGGTCGGCGACCAGCCGTTCCTGCTCCGACATGTCCAGCACCACGCCTTCGTAGTCGTGATAGGCGGCGTGGGCGAACCGCATGGCGGTCTGGTTGAGCGGCAGCAGGCCGCACTCCAGCGCCGAAACGGCCATGCCGGCGGCGGTGTGGGTGTGGATCACGCAATCGACGTCGTGGCGCGCCCGGTGGATGGCGCTGTGGATCACGAACCCGGCCCGATTGACCCCGTAATCGAAGGGCGGCTGTGAGATCACGGCGCCGTCCAGATCGATCTTCAGCATCGAGGACGCGGTCATCTCGTCGTAGAGCAGGCCGTAGGGGTTGATCAGGAAATGGCCCGGCTCACCAGGGACCCGCGCCGACACGTGGTTGGCGATCAGGTCGCTCATCCCATAGAGGTCGATCAGCCGATAGCAGGCGGCCAGGTCGACCCGTGCGGTCCATTCCTGCGGCGACACCTGGTCCTTGATGCACGGAATGTTCGGATCGAAGTTCTTTGGTCGGACGGCCGACAGATCATCGGGCATGAGCTGCTCCAAGCAGAAGCGCGCGACGGTGGCGCTCGTCGCCGGAACGAGTATTGCGCTTAACGGACTGAAATGCATCCAAGACCGCGTCGCCGGGCCGCTCAGATCACACCATCCTGACGCAACGCCTCCACTTCGTCAGCTCCGAGGCCGAGAAGTTCGGAGAAGACTTCGGCATTATCGGCCCCGATCGCGGGGCTCGGCGTCGCAGGCGTCTGCGGCGTGCCGTGGTAGCGCAGCGGGCTGCCCGGCACGGTGATCGGACCAAGACTCGGATGGTCGATCGTCTCAAGCATGCCGCGCTCGATCATGTGCGCGTTGCTCAGCACTTCGTAGAGGTCGCGCACCGGCGCTGACGGCACCCGATAGGCGCCGGTGGCGGCGAAAATCTCGGCGCGGGTTAGGGCGGCGGCCCAGGCTTCCACGGCAGCGTCGGTCGCTTCCATGTGCTCGACGCGCGAGGCGTTGGTGGCGAAGCGAGGATCGTCGGCCAGGTCGCCGCGCCCCATGGCGCCGGTCAGGTTCCGCCAATGCTCCTCGTTGGTGCAGATGATGGCGAACCAGCCGTCCTTGCAGGCGTAGACATTGTAGGGCGAGACAGCGAGGCCGCCGTGGCGGTTGCCCGTGCGTCCCAGCGGCCGGTCCGGATTGTTGTGGATCATGCCGAGGTTCGACGCCAACGTCGGGAACATCGTTTCGATCATCGCCACTTCGACCAGGCGGCCCTGGCCGGTGCGTTCGCGCTCATAGAGCGCGGTGACGATGGCGCCGTAGAGGTGCGTGCCGGAGAGGAAGTCGGCGATCGCGGGGCCGGCCTTCACCGGCGGCCCGTCGGCGAAACCGGTGACGCTGATCGCGCCGGACGCGGCCTGGATGGTGATGTCCATGGCCAGGTTGTCGCGCTCGGGTCCGGAGAGGCCGTAGCCGGTGGCCGAGGCGTAGATCAGCCGTGGGTTGGCGGCCATCAGCACCTCGGCGCCGACGCCGAGTTTGTCCATCACGCCGGGCGCAAAGTTCTCCAGCAGCACGTCAGCTTTGAGCGTGAGCGCCTTGAGCAGTTCGACGCCGCGCGACGTCTTCAGATTGAGGGTGATCGCCCGCTTGTTGGAATTGAGCATGGCCAGCGGCAGCGACGCCCCGCCGCCCACCGCCTCACGGGCCCTAAGCGGCTCGCCGTGCCGTGGCTCAACCTTGATCACCTTGGCGCCGGCCTTGGCCATCAGGAAGGCGGCGTAGGGTCCCTGATAGACCTGCCCGAGGTCGATCACGGTGATCCCGGCGAGCGGCGGCGGACGGTCCGACATGGCTAGTAGAGCGCCTGGTCGAACAGATCGCGCGCCATCACGATCCTCTGCACCTCGCTTGGCCCCTCGCCGATCCGGCGTATGCGCATCTCGCGGTACCAGCGCTCCAGCGGGAGGTCCTTGGTCACGCCGTAGCCGCCGTGGATCTGGATGGCGCGGTCGACGACGCGGCTGGCGCCCTCGCTGGCGAGCAGCTTGGCCATCGCCGCGTCCGTGCGGAAGGGCTCGCCGCGGGCGGCTTTGCACGCCGCCGCGAGGATCGCCCAACGCGAGGTGCGAATGTCGATCTCATTGTCGACCACCATCCACTGAATCGCCTGGCGGGTGGAGAGCGCCGCGCCGAACGTCTCGCGCTGCTTGGCGTACTCGATCGACATCTCCTGCGCCCGGATCGCCACGCCGAGGCAGCCGGCGGCGTAGGGGATGCGCTGGCGCGTCAGCCGGTCGTTGGCGATGGCGAAGCCGCGGTTCACCTCACCCAGCACATTGGCGTGTGGCACCCGGGCGTCCTCGAACTGCAGCTCGGTGCCGTAGTGGCCAGATCGCAGCGTGTGCACCACCCGGCGCACATAGAATCCGGGCGTATCGCCATCGACGATGAAGCAGGTGATGCCGCCGCGGCCCTGCGAGGCGTCGGTGCGGGCGAAGACGATGCCGAAGTCGGCGGCGTCGGCGCCGGAGATGAAGATCTTCGAGCCGTTGATCACCCAGTCGTCGCCGTCGCGCACCGCCTTGGTGCGGATCGCCCGGGCCGGATCCGAGCCCCCCGACGGCTCGGTGAGGCCGAAGAAGCCGCGCTTCTCGCCGCGCAGCATGGGGAAAAGGTACCGCTTTTTCTGGTCGTCGTTGGCCTCGTAAAGCTGCGCCAGGCCCGCGCCGCCGAACGCGCCGAAGCAGGGCGAATACAGCCCCGCGCGGTGCTGCGCCGTCTCCACCGCGATCAGGGTCTGGGTGACGATATCGACCTCGGGTCCGCCGAATTCCGGCGGAATTCCGAGGCCGTAGAGGCCCATGGCGCGGGTGATGCCGGTGAGCCGGGCGTGATCCTCCGGCTCCACACGGGAAGCGTCGGGATCGAGCTTGGCCTCCAGCGGCCAGATCTCCTCGCGCACAAAACGGCGCACCTGCTCGACGATCAGCGCCTGCTCTTGGCTTGGCTCGAAGTCCATTGGCGCCTTCCTATCCCGGGGTCAGCCGGCCAAGCCGGCGGCGCGCGTCGGCCCCATTGCCCGGCGGGAGTTCGCCGAAGTCCGCCTTGTGCACCATCAGCAGCTCCTCGTAGCGGCTGAGGTACTGGGCGTTGACCTCCGTGCGGAACTTCGCGGCCTCGCTCGCGGCAAGGGCGGCCTCGAGCTCGCTGCGCAGGCCGAACAAGGTTCGCCCGCCGGCATAGCCGATGCGCACGATGCGGCCTTGCGCGTCCCCAAGCTGATAGACACCGAGTTCGCCCGCCAGTGCCGCGACATTGACGGCAGTGAGGTCGCGCCAGGGCTTCTCCAGTCGCACGCCCATCAACGGCCCTCGAACCGGGGCGTGCGACGCTCGAGCATCGCCGCGATGCCCTCGCGCGCATCAGCGCTGCGGCCGGCCGCGGCTACCAATGCGTCCACATCGGAGTGGGCGATAGCATCGCGGAAGCTCATGGCGCGGACCAGAAGAGCCTTCATCGCCCTCAGCGACAACGGCGCATTAGCGGCGAGACGGGAGATCACCGCTTCGGCCGCGGCATCCAAGGTCTCGGCCGGAACCGCCTTGTAGATCAGCCCCAGCTCAGCCATGCGGCGCGCCGGCAGCAACTCGCCGAGCAGCAACATCTCGCGGGCGCCCACTGGACCTGCCACCTCCAGCAGCTTCTTGGCCAGGAACCAGCTTGGCGCCAGGCCAATCCGCGCCAGAGACATGCCGAAGCGCGCCGTCTCCGACGCCACCACGAAATCGCAATGCAGCGCCAGTTCATTGCCGCCAGCGATCGCATCGCCCTGTACCACCGCCACGACCGGCAAGGGATAGAGCTCGATGGCGTGCAACATCGCTTCTATGGCCGCGGATCCGACCCTGCCGCCGTCGCGCTCGCGCAGATCCAGTCCCGCGCAAAACACCGGCCCCTCGGCTCGGACCACCGTGACGCGCTCGCTGGCGGGCGGCGACGCAACGAAGGCCTCCCGGAGCTGGTCGAGCATCTCGGCATCGAGCGCGTTTCGCTTTTCGCTGCGCGCCAGGGTGACGAGGCGCACGGCGCCGTCCGGAGAAAGCCTGATTTTCTCCATTGGTCCTTCCGCCACAGCTGAGCCAGCCTCCTCGTGTCGCGGCCAGAGCGCCTGAACAGGGAGATGCGCTCGTGTCTCTAGCCGAGCGGCAAGTAGGGACCTCAAACGGACGTGCTGACAAGCGAGCACCGTCGCCCCGGCCGACACCGAAATGCGTGCTCACGATTCGGCGACGGCGGAGCCGTGCCAGTTCCTTAGGGCGAGGATTCGCCGACAATCCGGGGCGGTGGGGCGAGCCCTGCAAAGAAGGCGCTTGACCTGGCCCCCGCGACAAACTCGAAACACGAAGGGGTCGAAGACAGGTATTGCTTGTGAACCAACCGCGTTGCTTCTTCAGCCCGGCCGAGACGGCACGCCGGCTCGAGGTGAGCACCAAGGCATTGCGTCTTTACGAGGTGCTTGGATTGGTAAATCCCGTGCGCACCAGCACTGGATGGCGCACCTTCGGACCCGACCAGATGGTCCGTCTCCACCAGGTGCTCGCCTTGAAGTACCTCGGCCTGCCGCTGAAGCGGGTTGGGGAGCTTCTCGGCGACCAGATGCCGACCTCGATGCGGTCTTGCTGCGGGAAACGGCCTTCCGCTCGCGCATGGCTGACGACGCGCGCAGGTTGGAGCTGCTGGTCGCGGTGCGGCAGCGGTTGGCCAGCGGCGAAACCTTGTCGGTCGACGATCTCATCCACCTCACGCGGGAGACTGTCATGACCGACCCGATCGAGGGACACCTCGCAACCGTGCACCTGCGCGTCGACAACGGGCCGCGGGCCGCCGCCTACTTCGCAGACCTCTTCGGTTGGACGTTCGCCGAAGAGCCCCATGATGGTTCGCGTTGGTCGCACACAGCGGCGGGTATCGTCGATCGTCCATGGGCCCTCGCCATAACCGACGAACCTTCAGCGCCAAGGGTGCGGCTAGGGTTCGAAGTTGCCGATCCGGCAGAAGCGTTGCTTCGCGCCAGGTCGTTAGGAGGCGCGGGCAGGTTGCCCGAGGCGGCGATCGACGATCAGGGCTTGCCGGTGGCTTTCTTCGCCCGTTCGCCGCGGCCGCCAGCCGACGACCGGGCGACGGGAGAGCTGGGCGTCGCGGTCGCCCTGGTCGACGACACGGCCAAGGCGAGAGCGTTCTACGAGGCCGTTCTCGGCGACAGGTTTCACCAGATTGGCCCGCAGGATCGCTGGTGGTCGAGCCGCGAGGCGTTCGGAATCTTCGCCAACACCCTCGGCCAGGCCTATCCGACGCGCCTGGACGCGAGCGATGGGCCGGAGGTTCACATCTTCGTCTGCGTGCGCGACTTGGCCGAGCACAAGGACCGCGTCCGCGTGCTCCACGGAAGCGTCCTCGCCGAGAGCGCGATGGGGCCTTACGAAGTTTGCGCCTGCCGCGACGACCAAGGCACGCGTTTCCATCTGTGGCGCGACCCGGCCCGCTAAGGACAGGTGTCTCCCAATCCCCGAAAAACGCTTCGAGCGTCAGGAAAGCGGGCGCTGCGAGGCCGCGAATGGGTCGTTCTCGCGCTTCGACCGCCGGCAGCGAACCTCTGGTCTCGGCGGCGGCCGAAATGTTGGCTATTGGCGCGTCCCAGACCCAAGCAGCACCAGCGCTCGGCATCGTCTGGCTCCCCCGACGGCCCGACGATGCCGAGCGCGCTTCGCGCGGCTAGCGATGATTGCGATCATGCCTTGGCGAGTCATGAGGCGCGCG
>Ga0302326_10014584_pt1 | contig 16602 bp, 14 predicted proteins | sample Palsa_T0_3_FD_202264 | JGI IMG/M metagenome (GOLD analysis project Ga0302326, IMG submission 202264) | Peat permafrost microbial communities from Stordalen Mire near Abisko, Sweden - Palsa_T0_3 | ecosystem: Environmental > Terrestrial > Soil > Palsa > Peat permafrost | place: Sweden: Abisko...
CAAGACCAATACGCTCGGGTTTGTCGGTTCGTTTCCGATTCCGGAGGTGATCCGCAACATCGATGCCTTTACCCTGGGCGCCCGAAGCGTCAATCCGAAAATCCACACCAAGGTGGTTTGGGTCGATACCTGGTACGACCCCGGTAAAGAGCGCCAGGGAGCCGAGGCGCTGATTGCACAGGGTGCCGATATTCTGTGTCAAAACACCGACTCCCCGGCCGCGGTCCAGGTCGCCGAAGAGAAGGGCCTGCACGCCTTTGGTTGGGATTCGGATATGGCGAAATATGGACCGCACGCGCAATTGACCGCCAACACCGAAAACTGGGGTGTGTACTACATCGACGAAATCAACAAGGTGCTCGACGGCAGCTGGTCGGGCAATCGCAAGGTTCACTGGGGCATCAAGGAAGGCGCGGTGGTGCTGACACCGCTGAACCCGGCCGTGCCCGCGGATGTTAGCCGTATGTTCGAAGCCAAGAAGCAGGCCATCGTGGCCGGCAGTCTGGTGCCGTTCGCGGGCCCCATCAAGGATAACAGCGGTGCGATCAAGGTCCAGTCCGGTTCGGAGCTGTCGATGGACGATCTGCTGGCCATGAGCTGGTATGTGGAGGGCGTCGACGGCACCGTGCCTAAGTGACCGTCACGGCGCTCTCGAGCTCAATCTCCTCACAGTTCTCACCGGGGCCGCCGCGATCCAGCACCAGAAAATCCGAAGCTTGTTCGAGCGCAATCAGCCCATGGTGCCAGGTATTGCGACGGTAGCTCACGCCCTGGCTGCCGGAACTCAGATAGGCGTGAATGCGCGGCGCGACCGGTGGCTGCTGGCCTTCGGCGACCACGATCAGAAACGGCCGCCCGTGCAACGGAAAGAAGCTTTGACTGGACAGCGGATGACGTTCCAGCACGCGCACTTCGAACGGCAGCGCTCGCGGCGATGCCCTGAAGATGCTGATCACGGGCCGGCCGCCTGCTTCCAGCACATCGATGTGCGCCAGATCGTCAAAGCGCTGGCTGGTTCCCTGGTTGATGGACAGCGATTCGCGGCCGGCAATCTCAATGACCTCGCCAAACGGCGCGAATGCCTGCGCAGTGAGCGGTAACGCCCTGAGCATCAATCGGGGTACCCGAACAGCCTGACCCGGCTCAGGCCGCCATCGGGGTGCATATTCACACGTACATGCGAAAGCGGCCCCAGATCGCGCAATTGCGCTTGAAAACGCTGCACGTGATCGGCCTGCAGAGGCTGAGGCTCGAGCAGCGCCGGCCAATACAGACATTGGCTGGCCAAGTCCGCTGCCACGCCGTCGGCCAGCAGCGCGCCGTGGATGGATACCTGGTGCGGATAGTTGCCCTTGAAGTGGGCGGTATCGATTTCGATGTGCTCGATGCGACCGCGATGGCCCAGACGCACGATGACCCAGTCATACCCGGGCTCGCGCCGCCGGCGCGTCTCCCACCCGTCAGCCATGCTGGCACCGCGGCCCGGCAGCAGCAGATTATGCATCGAGCCATAGTGCTCGTCGCTGCATGCGAGCGCGCGGCCGCCGTTCAGTGCCGCCGCCAGATCGATGGACTCGGCGCCGGCCGCGACCGTCCAATCTCGATGCACCGTGCCGTACGCCCGCAAGCGCGCTACGCCGCCATCGGGATAAATGTTGAGCTTAAGATGAGTCCATATGCCTGCGGATTGCAATTCGAACGGGTTGCGCTGATTTCCTTTCAGTTCCGAGTAGGGCAGCAGTTCGGACCACAGCGTCTGTTGATCCGGCGCGCCCGCCAGCCGGCATGCCTGCACGGAAGCATTGGGTGGATAGTTACCGGTGAAGTGGCGGGTATCGATGTCCAGCGCCGCCAGCGTGCACGCGGCGGCCAGCTGCACCACACAATAGTCATGGCCTTTATCGCGGCGGCGGCGCGTCTCCCAGCCATCCATCCACTTGCCGTGCTCGTCATAGACGCCAGCGCGCCATTCCGGTTCGTGCGGGTTCAACAGCCGTTCACGCGCGCCAAAAAACTCGTCGCTGGCGAACAGCACTGAGGCCCCGAGCCGCACATCGGCCAGATTGATATAGCGGGCCTTCAACTGCGCGTCTCGATCTTGATCGGCCATGAGCTGTGGGATTACCCGTGGTAGTGAATGGGTCGCTGAGTCTGCAGCAGAAAATCCGCCAACGTGCTGGCCGCGCGTTCCGCCGCATTGGCATCGAGCGGCACACGCTCGCGGTACCAGAGGCCGTGCTCGCCCTGACGCACGATGGCAAGGCTGTGTTGATCGAGCCCGGCAGCGCTGAGCGCTTCCTGCGTCTGCCGGGCGTCCAGGCCGGTATCCACCGCCCCCAAGGCCACGCAGCCCTGCATGTCTTCCCGATTGCAAAGGTTTGCGGCTTCGCCGGCGCGCTGATCGCGCGGGCGCGCGATGACGGCCAGTGCGAACGGCGTGCGCAGGTTGCGTTGTTTAAACCGCTGGCTTACCGCGATACCCATGATAAATCCGAGCCGCCCGTCGTAACGCACGCAGTTGCCGGTGGCATCGAAGTGCACACCGAGCAGCAGCGTCTCGAGCTCAGGCCGGCTGCCTTGCCGCAACCCTATCATGACATCGCTGCTATCCAAACGCAGTTCGAGTCCGGCGGCCAGCATCCATTCGCGCACCGGCGCGCACCCCTGCCCCATGCGCTCGATCATGGCCACGATCTCCGCTCCGGCAGCACTGGCGACCTCATCGGCCAGGCGATAGGCGGCAATCGATGCGATTTGCGCCAGAGCAGTACTGAGTTCGAGGGATCTGGTGTGCTGCAGGCGCTGTTCGAAGCGCGCGATGATGGCGGCCGGATCATGGCCGCGCACGGCCAGGATGAATGGAAAACCAAATCTCTGCAGATACTCGGCATTGAGCCGCTCCAGGCGCAGCAGATCCGCCGGCGTGCACGCATCGAGACCGGCGCTGCGTTGCTCGTGGGCCGACAGCGCAGTGAGCGCGGCGCGGCCGACGCGGCCCGCGCCAAGCTGGGGATGCGCGCGGATCAGCGCCAATTGCTCATCTTCGCTGGCCGCCTGCACCACGGCGCGCATCGCATCGAGCAGTTGCAGGCGCGAGAGGAACGGCCGGTGTCCGGCGGCGCGATGCGCGACCCAGGCAGAATGCTCGAACATGCCGGCAAGACTGGCGGCGAATTCGCTCTGACTGCACGCGTTCAAGCCTTCGAGGCTGATCACGGGCCATGCCGGTACGGGTGCAGCGCCATCCAATGCCGGGCAATGTCTATTCTGCGGCAGATCCAGACCTGCTCGTGCGAGAGCACATACTCGAGAAAACGCTCCAACGCCGCGATACGCCCCGGCCGGCCGGCCAGGCGGCAGTGCAAGCCAACGGACAGCATCTTGGGCGCATCGAGGCCGTTGGCATCGCCTTCGCGATACAACGTGTCGAAAGCAGCGCGCAGATAGTCAAAGAACTGCGTACCCGAATTGAAGCCCTGCACTGTGGCAAAACGCATGTCATTGGTGTCGAGCGCATAGGGCACCACCAGATGCGCCACGCTGGCCGCTTCGGATCCGGTGGCCAGCGGCACCTGGGTCCAATACGGCAGATCATCGGCATAGGAATCCGAGTCGTAGACCAACCCGCCGTGTTCCACCAGCAGCCGGCGCGTCTGCGGACTGTCTCGGCCCGTATACCAGCCCAATGGCGCTGCGCCAAACATATCGCGCAGGATCGCTATGGCCTCGGCCATGTGCGCTCGCTCGGTGCCCTCGTCGACCTGCTGATAGCTGATCCAGCGCAAGCCGTGACAGGCGATCTCATGCCCGAGCTCCTTGAACGCCGCAGCCGCCTGCGCATGCCGGCGTATGGCCGCCGCGACTGCAAACACCGTCAGCGGCAATCGATGCCGCTCGAATGCCCGCAACACGCGCCAAAGTCCGGCGCGTGAGCCGTATTCATACAGCGACTCGATGCTCATATGGCGCATCGGGAAGGCTTGCGCATTGACTATGTCGGATAGAAATACTTCGGAGCTCGAGTCGCCATCGAGCACGCATCGCTCCGCGCCCTCCTCAAAATTCAACACGAACTGCAGCGCGATACGCGCGCCGCCAGGCCAATGCGCGTGCGGTGGATGGCGGCCGTAACCGATGAGGTCGCGCGGGTAATTCGAAGCGTCCGTTGAATCCATGGGTGTCTCTATGGGATGGCGGCGTGCCCGATCCACGCCAGCACGCTCGCGCGTTCCTCCGATGTCATGGAGGTCAGATTGCCAGGCGGCATTGCGCGCGTACTGAGCTGCTGTTGCATCTGCGGCAGATGCGCCTTGATCTGATCGATGCTCTCGAGCAGCACACCATTGGGCGCCGCCGCGAAGCCCGCTTGCGTGGGCTTCGCCGCATGACATGGCGCACAGCGCTGCGCGACAATGCGCTGCACGTCAGCGAGTTCGTCGGCGCGCGCTGCGATGCGCGAGTCGGCCGCGCCGCGGCCACGCGAAGGTGCCAGCGCAACCACCACGGCCGCCAGAGTCAGCGCGCCCAGCAGCGCTGGCAGCGCCGGCAACAGCCCGGCGCCTTCGGAGACCCGATGCCGCGCGACGAACCAGGCGCGGATACAGACACCGGCGAAGCTGATGGCCGTCAGCACCAGCCAGTTGTAGCGCGCCCCATAGGTCATGGCGTAGTGGTTGCTGATCATGACGAACAGCACCGGCAGCGTGAAATAGGTGTTGTGAATCGAGCGTTGCTTGCCGCGCACGCCGTGGGCCGGATCAGGCTCGCGACCCTGTTGCTTGGCGTGCACCAGTTCGCGCTGGCCGGGAATGATCACGAACAACACGTTGGCCACCATGATGGTGCCCAGAGCAGAGCCGAACATCATGAAGGCCCCGCGGCCGCTGAACAGTCGGCACAGCGCCCAGGCCTCGGCGGTAAATAGCAGCCCCAGGACGCTGGACAAGGCAACGGTGCGCCGGCCAAGCGCCGAGCGGCACAGCGCGTCATAGATCAACCAGCTGGCGACCAACACCAGGACTGCAACGCCGATGGCCGCCGGCTTGGACAGCAGCGCTACGGCGGGGTCCATCAGATATGCCTCGGCGTGCAGGAAATACAGCAGGCACAGCAATCCGAAACCGGACAGCCAGGTGGTATACGCCTCCCAGTAGAACCAGTGCAGCGTGGCGGGCAATTGCCTCGGGGCCAGGCGATACTTCTGCGAGCGATAGAAACCGCCGCCGTGCACCGCCCACAGCTCTCCGGCCACGCCGGCCTCGGCCGGTTCCTGGTCCGATGACGGTTGCAAGTGGTTATCGAGCCAGACGAAGTAAAACGAGGCGCCGATCCAGGCGATGCCGGCAACCATATGCAGCCAGCGCACCAGCAAACCGAGCCAGTCCAGCAGGTAGCTCAGCATGCTCGCACGGCTCGATCAGGGCACCGCGCCGTCATGGGTCCGGTGCGCCCGGGCTCGGGCACGATTCGCAGCGGCTCGCTGCACCGCAGGCCTGTCGCGCATCGGCGGGGTCCGCGTTATCGGCGCCGGCGGCCTGCGGGCGGCTGGCGCTGAGCTGCTGCATCAACTGCGCGGCCACGCCCACGGCGATGGCGGCCGGCCATTTACTGGCAATGCCGCCGATGCCAATGGGGCACACCAGCCGCGCGATGCTCTCGCCGCTCAGCCCGTCGCGGCTCAGTCGCAAGCGGAAGCGCGCGGCCTTACTCTTCGAGCCGATCAAACCAAGCCACGCAAAGTCCCCGCGAGCGAGAATCGCGCGGCACAGTGCATAGTCGAGCGCGTGACTATGGGTCAGCACCACATAGCGCGCACCGCTCGGCGCCGCCTCGAGGCTGGCCACGGGATCTGCACTGTGTATGATCCGGACCGAATCCGAGCATTGCGCCGGCAGCAGCTGCAGGCGCGAATCGATCCAGGTCAGCTGTAGCGGCAGTTCCATCGCGATGCGCGCCAGTGCCTGGCCGACATATCCGGCGCCGAACAGCCATAGCGGTGGCAAAGCGTCATCCAGACGTTCCAGCAAACTGGTCTGATCGCTGACAGCGTGGTTCAAGCGCGGCGTGGCGTGAACTCGCAGCGAGCGCAACAGCAGATCGGTCTCAGATCCCCGGCCGAACTCGCAGATCACCTGGCGCTCGATGCCCGTGCGCGTGATCGTGCTGCGCAGCACAGCCGGACCGCGCCGCGCCGCCTCACACGCGGCCCGCAGCAGATCCAGATCCGCTCGTGTATAGCGCTCCATCCACAGTTCCACGACTCCGCCACAACATTGTCCCAGCTCGGCGGCCAGCACCAGGCGTTGCGTGCGTGCCGGCGCCGTCTGCTGCGATAACAATATGCGCGCCGCGGCCACGGCCTGCCACTCCAGCTGGCCACCGCCGATAGTGCCTTCGATTCCGCAGTCGCTGACCAGCATGCTGGCCCCGGGCTCGCGCGGCGCGGAGCCGCGCACGGCCGCGAGCACGATGCGCACCACAACGCCGTCGCGCCGCAGCGAGCGCATCAGCGCCGGTGGCCAATCGAGCAGCGGCGACAGCCACGCGGCGCCGTGCTGTGCAACCGCAGCGGTACTGCGTGGCGTCAGGGCGGGCGCATTCATGCCTGAGCCTGCGTACGCACAGCGCTAATCGCGCGCAGCACGGTTTCGGGCGTCGCCGGCACCGGTAGCTCCGGCAGCACACCGCTCGGTCCACAGCTGGCCACCGCATCGCGGATCGCATGCAGCACCGAGATGGCCAGCATCAATGGCGGTTCCCCGACCGCTTTGGAGCGATAGATCGTGTGCTCGCGGTTCGGGGCTTGATCGAGCAAACGAACCGTAGCGTGCGATGGCCAGTCGCGTGCGGTGGGAATCTTGTAGGTCGAGGGTGCGTGCGTCTGCAGCTGACCCTGAGCATTCCACCACAGCTCCTCCGAGGTGAGCCAGCCCACTCCCTGCAGAAATCCACCTTCGATCTGACCCAGATCGATGGCCGGATTGAGCGAGCTGCCCACGTCGTGCAGGATATCCACGCGCAGCAGCTGCGTTTCGCCCGTCAGGGTATCCACCGCCACCTCGCTCACGGCCGCGCCGTAGGCGAAATAAAAGAACGGCCGCCCACGCATGGCGGCCTTATCCCATTCGATCTTCGGCGTGCGGTAAAAGCCCGTCGACGACAGCGCAATGCGCGCCCGGTAGGCCTGCTGCACCACCTCGGCGAATGCGAACTGGCGTGCGCCGACCAACACACGTCCATTTTCAAAGCGCACATCCTCAGGCTGCACGCCATGGGTCTCGCAGATCATGGTCAGCAGCCGCAGCCGAATGCAGTGTGCGGCAGCCTGCGCAGCTTTGCCGTTCAGATCCGAACTCGAGGATGCCGCGCTGGCGGAGGTATTGGGCACTTTGGAGGTGTCCGTGGCCGATACGCGAATTGCCGACAGCGGCACGCCCAGCTCGGCCGCGACCACCTGCGCGACTTTGGTGAACAGGCCCTGCCCCATTTCGGTACCGCCATGATTGAGCAGCACGGTGCCGTCGGTGTAGAGATTCACCAGCGCGCCGGCCTGGTTGAACATGGTGGAGGTGAATGAGATTCCGAATTTGACCGGCGTCAGCGCCAGGCCGCGCTTGATCGTGGGATTTGCGGCGTTCCACGCCGCAATGCCCGCTCGACGCTGCAGGTAGCGGCTGTCGCTGGCCAGGCGATCGACGATGCTATGGATGACATTGTCTTCGACGCACTGGCCGTAGTGTGTGACGTTGCGTGTCTCCAGACCATAGAAGTTCACACGACGGATCGCCAGCGCGTCCACGCCCAGCGTGCGGGCGATGTCATCAAGAATCTGCTCGATCACGATCATGCCCTGAGGGCCGCCGAAGCCGCGGAAGGCCGTGTTGGAGACGGTGTGAGTCTTGCAGCGATGCGAGATGATCTGCACGTGCTCCAGAAAATAAGCGTTGTCCAGGTGCAATACCGCGCGGTCGTTGACCGGACCGGACAGATCCGCCGAATAACCGCAGCGTGAGGCCAGCGTGATAGTGAGCGCCAGCACGCGGCCGTCGTGCTCGAAGCCGACTTCGTAGTCGGCCAGAAAATCGTGCCGCTTGCCTGTCATGAGCATGTCCGTGTCGCGGTCCAGGCGCAGTTTGACCGGCCGGCCGGTCTTATGAGCAAGCACGGCTGCGGCAGCGGCAATCAGCGCCGGCTGGGTTTCCTTGCCGCCGAAACCCCCGCCCATGCGCCGGCATTGCACGGTCACGTCGTGCGCGCGCTTGGCCAGCGCATGCGCCACGATCTGCTGCACCTCGGAAGGGTGTTGGGTGGAGCTGTGGATCAGCATGGCGCCGTCCTCCTGGGGTACGGCGATGGCGATCTGCCCCTCCAGGTAGAAATGATCCTGGCCGCCGATGTACAGCGTGCCGCGCAGTCGACGCGGCGCCTGTGCCAGCACTTCGATCGGCCGCCCGCGCAGCACGCGCTCGGAGGGCAGCACATAGCTTTGCGCCGCCAACGCTGCGCGAATATCCAGCAGCGCCGGCAGCGGCTCATAGTCGACCCGGGCGCTGCGCGCGGCTCTGCGGGCGCACGCGTAGCTGCTGGCCGCCACCGCGAACAAGGGCTGACCGGCGTATTGCACCAACGACTCGGCGAAAATCGGATCATTGTGCAGCACGCTGCCGTAGTTGTTTTCGCCCGGAACATCGGCAGCCGCGGCAATGGCGGCTACGCCCGGCATGCTCAGCGGCAGCGTGAGATCCAGCGCGCGAATACGGCCATGAGCAATGCCGCTCAAAGCAAACGCTGCGTGCAACGCGTGCGCGGGCAGAGCGATATCGTCCGCGTACAAGGCGCGGCCGCTGACATGCAAATGCGCGCTGTCGTGGCGCTCAGCGGTGCCGATTGCACTGGCGACCTCGGCCTCATGGGTGAGCATGAGCCTAACCTGAGGCCGCGAGGGCCTGGGCGGTGCGCACCGGCAGCCTCGCGGCCTCATGCTGGCGATAGAATCTGCGCAACAGATTGCCTGCGCCCTGCAGCCGGTAGGCGCTGCTGGCGCGCAAATCACTCAGCGGCTGAAAATCGTCGGCCAATTTGGCTGACGCCAGTTCAATGCTGCGCTCGCTCCAGTCAGCACCGATCAGGGCGCTTTCGGTCGCGAGCGCTCGGGCCGGAATGGCGGCCATGCCGCCGAAGACTATCCTGGCCGCGCGCACCCGCGCGCCTTCCAGTTGCACCGCAAACGCGGCACAGACCGAGGATATATCCTGATCGATGCGTTTGCAGAGCTTATAGCTGGCCAGCAGCAGTCCGCAGCGCGCCAGCGGCACCGTGACCGAGACGATGAACTCCCCGGGCGCGAGATCTTTGCGTTGGTAGCCCAGATAGAAGCGCTCGAGCGGCACACGTCGCGTGCGCGTGCCCAGTCGCAATTCCAGTTCAGCCTCGAGCGCTATCAGTGCCGGCATGGAATCACCGATCGGTGAGCCGTTGGCGAGATTGCCGCACAGGGTGCCCGAGTTGCGCACCGGTGGTGAACCAAAACGCTGCGCCAACTCGGCCAGCTCAGGATACTCGCCAACGATCGCCGCCCAGCCCTGCGACAACGACACCGCCGCGCCGATCACCAGGCCGGACGCCTGGCGATGAATGCGCTTGAGTTCGGCCACCTCGCCGAGGTAGACGATGGACGGCAGATCGCGCAGCTGCTTTGTGACCCACAGTCCCACATCGGTGCCACCAGCCAGCAGCACGGCATCGGGATCGGCCTCGAGCACCGCGGCGAGTTCATCGGCGCTACGGGGCGCAGACCACCCCGGCAGCTTGAGCGACTGCTGGCGCTGAATCGAACGCAAGGCATCGCAGCGCGCCAGCGAATGCACCTGCTCGCGTGCCCAATGCGCCGGCGATGCATAGCTGCCCATGCGAGCGGCCGCCTCAATAATCGGGCGGTAGCCCGTGCAGCGGCAAAGATTGCCCGATAGCGCTTCGAGCACCTGCTCGCGCGTGGGCGCTGCGGCCTGCAGGTACAAGGCAAACAGCGACATGACGAATCCGGGAGTGCAGAAACCGCACTGCGATGCATGATGGTCCACCATGGCCTGCTGCACCGGATGCAGGCTGCCGTCCTGGGCGCGCAGACTCTCCACGGTGACCAGTTCCAGGCCGTCGATGCTGCACATGAAGCGAATGCAGGAGTTGATGGCGCGATAGCGGATGTGGCTGCCGTCCGGCGCCAGCTCACCCAGTACCACCGTGCAGGCACCGCAATCCCCTTCCGCGCAGCCTTCCTTGGTACCCGTGCGCTGCGCCACTTCGCGCAGATACTCGAGCACGGTCAGCGTTGGCGGCAGGCCGCACTCGGTCACGATTCGACCGTCGAGCACAAAGCGAACGCCATCCGGGGTGCTTTGAGGTGTGTGCGCCGACACGCGCGATTATCCTCCTCGATAAACCGAGTAACTCCAGGGCGAGACCAGCAGCGGCACGTGGTAGTGCTGGTCCGGTTGGGCAATGCCAATGCGTACCACCACCTCCTCGATGAACGCAGGCGCCGGGAGGTCCAGGCCGCGGCCGCGGAAATACTCCGCCACATAGAACGTCAGGGCGTAGCGGCCGGCGCGAAAATCGGCCCCGGCGATCAGCGCTCCCGGGGATCGGCCATCGCTGCCGGTGGTGGCGCTGGCCAGCAGTTTCGGGGCCACCGAAGTCAGCTCGAGCAACTCGATGCGGACCCCGGCCGCCGGCAGGCCGGCGGTGGTATCGAGCACGTGAGTGGTCAGCTGACCCATTTCACCGAGAGTCTGATAGTGCTGTTTATATTGTACACACTTGTGCCGCGCCGGCTGCGCGCGCCCCTGCACCGCTTTGGCGAGCGATCGGTCATTACGGGAAGTCATTGCGCGAACCCGGTGCAAACCGGCGCAACGGGCCCGGCGCCAAACTCCGACGCAGGTCGCCGCATACCGCCCGAACAAGTCGTATACAGTGAGATCCATGGAGGCATTCATTCGAGGACTGCCCAAGGCAGAGCTGCATCTGCACATCGAAGGCACGCTCGAGCCCGAGTTGGCATTTCAACTGGCGCACAAACACGGTGTCGTGCTGCCCTATCCCACGGTGGATGACTTGCGTCGCGCCTACCAGTTCTCGGATCTGCAGTCCTTCCTCGATATCTACTATGCCGGCACCGAGGTGCTGCGCGATGAGGAGGATTTTCATACTCTGACCTGGCACTACCTGCGCAAAGCTCATGAGCAGGGTGTGGTGCACGTCGAGATCTTCTTCGATCCGCAGGTCCACACTCGCCGAGGCGTGGCCTTCGCCACCGTTGTGGCTGGCATTCGAGGCGCGCTGCTGCAGGCGCAGCGGGAGCTTGGCATCACGCACCGCCTGATCCTGTGCTTTCTTCGGGACCTCGGCGCTGATGAGGCGCTGGCCACCCTGGAGCAGGCCCTGCCGTTCAAAGATGTCATTGCCGCAATCGGACTGGATTCCGCGGAAATCGGTCACCCGCCCTCGAAGTTTGCCGCCGTGTATGCGCGGGCGCGGCAGGCGGGCTGGCTCGCCGTAGCGCACGCCGGCGAGGAAGGACCGCCGGCGTACATCCGAGAAGCGTTGGATATGCTGCAGGTCCAGCGCATCGACCACGGCGTACGCTGCGAGGAGGACTCGGAGTTGGTGGCACGCCTGGCTCGCGAGCGCATGCCGCTGACCGTGTGTCCGTTATCCAATGTCAGATTGAAGGTATTCGACCGCATTGAGGCGCACAACCTCAAGCGCCTGCTTACACAGGGTCTGTGCGTCACCGTGAATTCCGATGATCCGGCCTACTTTGGCGGCTATGTACTGGAGAACTATCTGGCGGTACAACGAGGGCTGGACCTGTCGCGGGCCGACTTGAGACAGCTCGCGCGCAATTCCATCGAGGCCTCATTCCTGGCGTCGGCGGAAAAACTGCGCTGGCTCGCGGCTATCGATGCCTACCATGGTTGAGGGCGCCGGTGGCACACGGCGCCCTGATGCGGTACTGTCTGCGGCTATGAGCCCGTCCAATCTGCGCGCCCTGGTGATCGCTGCCGCCGCGACCTGCCTGAGCGCGTTCGCAGCCCACGGCATAGCCGCCGACGGCCCGGCGGATGTGACGGCTGCCGCCGCACAGCACGGAGCTGGCTCATCGGATCCGGGACACGCCGGCATCTGGAAGGCGGTCAGCCCTCCGGGCGGCATGCGCGGGGAATTTGACAACAACGACCCTATCGGCCTCGCCGCTGGCAAGAAGATCGAGGCCGACTGCTCGCTGAATTGGGTGGATCCGGATTTCGGCAAGCGCTACTGTTTCTCGAGCGCGACCTCACTGGTTTATTTCCTGAATGCGCCACGCTCCTATCTGGCGCGCGCTCGCAAGAACTGGACCGGACTGAGCAGCGTCCCACCCTGAGATAGCGTCAGCTGACGCCCGCAGTTCCTATCGGCAGCGTACCCAGCAGCTCCGCTGCGCCATTCCAGAACACCTGGATACCGATACAGAACAACAAGAACGCCGACAGCCGCACGATGATGGTCGTGCCGGTCGGACCGATCAGGTATGCGATCCGCGCTGAGTTGCGGTAAGAAACATAGATCAGCAGGCACAGCAACGCCACCGCGGTCAGCGTCTCGAGGAAGAATTCGAGCGAGGAGGCATGGAAGCCGCTCGGACGGCTGGCGCCCAGGGAAATTGCGACCGAAATCGTGCCCGGACCGGTGGTCAGTGGCATGGTCAGCGGGTAGAACGCCAGGCGGCTGGGCGGCACGTCGATCGAGCGCGGCGCCGGCGTCTCGCTGCGTCGCTGCTCGGTGGCATCCGGTTCACTGAGCATGCGCCAGCCCGACAGCGCGACCACAATGCCGCCAGCCACGCGCAGCACCGGAATGGAGATGCCGAAGAAGCTCAGCACATAGGCACCGATGTAGAGCGATGCGGTCACGATCGAGAATGAGTAAATCGCAACCCAGCGCGACACATGGGCGCGGATGCGAGGCTCGAGTTGGCTGGTGGCGCCAAAGAAGATGAACGCGCCCGAAAGAGGATTGACGATCGAGAACAACGCTCCGAACGCGAGCAGAAATGTCTTCATTGTGCGCCGTCGCCGGCGCTGAGCCCCTGTATCAACCGGGCCAGCGCGTGCAGCTCATCCCAACCGGTATCCGAAACGGCACAATATTCCAAATCCCCCGTCCTCCAGAACAGCAGGTGATAGCCATTGCGAGTCACCTCGTTGAGCACTGAACGCCGGTCGGCTGCCCAGGTGAATACGTTGACGATGTGCGGACCGTGTTGGTAGACCATGACCGCGGAGCGCTGATGATCCAGGTAATCGGCTCGGCCGCCCACCAGCCTGTAGCCTTGCTGATCGAAGTCTGCCACCTCGGGGGAGACGTCGGTGCGGCCGGCGAACCACGGCTTCACCGTGTGTTTGTCGGAGGACACCACCTCGATCAGGTGGGTCGGCATCAGCGAGCGCAGATGAGCGCTCAGCAGATCGTCAATCAACGGCTCGGCTCGCAACGGCAGCAGCATGAACAGGCACAACGCTGCCAGCGCCGAGAGACCGGCACCGCCCAGGGCTCCGGTCCAGAACGCTCGCGCGTGCCAGGGCGCGCGAGCCGCACGCTCAGGCTTCGCAGGGCTGAGCGCGTCGGCCTGATCGATCATACGGTTCAGGCGCGCGCCCAACTCGGAGGGAATCCGGAAATACGTCAGCTCGCGACGCAGTGCCGTGCGGGTGCGCTCGAGATCCTGCTGCAGCTCACGGCATTGCGGGCAGCGCTCAATGTGCCGTTCGATCTCGACCGCAGACACCGCGTCGACTTCATCGTCGAAATAAGCCTGCACACGCAGTGATTCAGGGCACAACACGCGGCTCCGCCTCCACCTGCTGCAGCCATTGCGCTTTGAGCTCGGCCCGCGCACGCGCGAGTCGCGACATGACCGTGCCCATCGGCACTTCGGTCACCGCGGCGATCTCGCGGTAGCTCAGGTCTTCGATCTCCCGCAAAATAAGAACCTCGCGATATTCGGCAGGCAACTCGCTCATGAGCCGGTCGAGAGTGCGCGCTTGATCGCTGCGGATCGATGCAGTCTCGGGATCCGGCGTACTCGCAATCATGGCGTGACCATCCTGCGCGTCGTGTTCCTCCGGAAGCGGCACGTAGGCTCGCCGATGGCTCTGCTTGTGCGCGGTGTAATGGCAGTTTCGCACGATCGCCAGCAGCCAAGCCTTGGCGTCGGAGCCGCGCAATGCGTCGAATGCGCGAAACGCCCGCAGCACCGATTCCTGCAGCACATCGTCCGCATCGGCGCTCGACGGCGACAGCCAGCGGGCAAAGGTATACGCCGCATTGAGATGCGGTAACACCTGCAGTTCGAAGCGGCGACGCTTATCATCCATGGATGCGATCGGACACTGCTATAGGACTCACGCTGCCGGCATTTTATTCCCACTATCTGCCAGCACCCCGACGGCGCGCCGCCGCAGCGGTAATTTCTAAATAACGTAGTCTATGAGATATATAATGTATCTAATTGTTTTTGTTATATATACGCGTGCGGACTCCGCGATTAATGGAGAGAGTTTTCGATGACGACATTACTGCGCCTTTTGCTGCTGGCACTGCCGCTCGCAGCGCTAGCTGCGCGCGCGCAGGCTGCGGCGGCCTCTGCGTCAGGGGACGATGAGGCGCGATGGCGCACTGAAGCTGCCGATACCAACATAGTGCGCGATGACTGGGGCATCGCTCATATCCACGGCCGGACTGACGCCGATGCTGTGTTCGGGATGGTCTATGCGCAGGCCGAGGACGATTTCAATCGCGTGGAGACCAATTATCTGAACGCCATGGGCCGGCTGGCCGAGGCCGAGGGTGAAAGCGCCATCTATCGTGATCTGCGCATGAAGCTGTTCATCCGGCCGGAGGAACTCAAGACGCTGTACGCGGGCAGCCCGGGTTGGCTGCAGAAGCTCATGATCGCCTGGGCTGACGGCTTGAATTTCTATCTACATACCCACGCCGAGGTGACCCCGCGGGTGATCCAGCGCTATGAGCCCTGGATGGCACTGAGTTTCAGCGAAGGCAGCATCGGCGGCGACATCGAGCGCGTGCGGCTCGGCCCGCTGCAGGCATTCTACGGCGGCGCGCAGACCGCCCGTGCCGCTCCCGAGCGCGCCACGGCGGACAACGAGCCCGGCGGCTCGAACGGCATCGCGATCGCCCCATCGAACACTGCCAATCACCATGCTTTGCTGCTGATCAATCCGCACACGTCATTTTTCTTTCGCTCGGAGTTGCAGGTCGCCAGTGACGAGGGCCTGAACGCGTACGGTGCCGCGACCTGGGGGCAATTCTTCATCTATCAGGGCTTCAATGAGCGCTTGGGCTGGATGCACACCTCGAGCGGCGTGGACAATGTGGACTTCTTCCTCGAGACCATCGTCCAAAAGAACGGGCATGCCTACTATAAATATGGCGGTGAGCTGCGGCCGCTGAAGACCTCGACCATCGCCGTGCCCTATCGCAGCGCGGGCGGTAGCGCTGCGGTCAAGACGTTCACGGTCTATCACACACACCACGGTCCGATCATTGAACAGCGCGACGGCAAGTGGGTCAGCATCGCTCTGATGCAAAAACCGGTTGAAGCCCTGAGTCAGTCGTTCCAACTCACCAAGGCGCGCGACTATGCCTCCTTCGTGAAGGTCATGGAGCTGCGCGCCAATTCTTCCAACAACACCATTTTTGCGGACGCCGACGGAGATATCGCCTACCTGCATCCTCAGTTCGTGCCGCGGCGTGACGACCACTTCGACTACACCCACGCGGTAGACGGCGCCAATCCGGCCACCGATTGGAAGGGGCTCCATACGCTGCAGGAGTTGCCGCAGGTACTCAATCCGCCCAACGGCTGGGTCATGAACACCAACGATTGGCCATTCTCGGCCGCGGGTTCGAACAGCCCCAAGCGCGAAGACTATCCACGCTACATGGATACGGCGGGCGAAAACCCCCGTGGTGTACACGCGCGCATGGTATTGCAGGATAAAAAGGACTTCACGCTGGCGTCATTGAACGCGGCGGCCTTTGATTCTTACCTGCCGGCGTTTGCACAGCTGATCCCGGCGCTGGTGGCCGCCTACGACGGCACGGCCGCCGGCAACCCACTCAAGTCCAGGCTGGCCGATCAGATTGCGGCGCTGCAAGCCTGGGACTATCGCTGGGGCGTGCATTCCGTCGCCACCACGCTGGCCGCGCTGTGGGGGGATGAGCTCTGGGATCAGGTCAAAAAGGACGCGGACGCCGAAAATCTGTCGATCTATGCCGACATGGCGGATCGTACCGGCGCAGAGCAGAAGCTATCGGCGTTGGCTGCGGTGTCCGATCGGCTTGAGCGTGACTTCGGCACCTGGCGTGTGCCCTGGGGCGAGATCAACCGCTGTCAGCGCCTGACGGGCGACATCGTGCAGACCTTTACTGATGCGGGACCCAGCATCCCGGTCGAATTCACCTCGGCGCGCTGGGGATCACTGGCTTCCTTTGGCGCGCATCGCTATCCAGGTACCAACAAATACTACGGTACCAATG
>Ga0302326_10014585_pt1 | contig 16602 bp, 15 predicted proteins | sample Palsa_T0_3_FD_202264 | JGI IMG/M metagenome (GOLD analysis project Ga0302326, IMG submission 202264) | Peat permafrost microbial communities from Stordalen Mire near Abisko, Sweden - Palsa_T0_3 | ecosystem: Environmental > Terrestrial > Soil > Palsa > Peat permafrost | place: Sweden: Abisko...
TCCACCTTTAGCATCTCCGGGAAGTTGCCGACGCAAGACAAATCCGCGCCGGTCAGTTTATGGTCTTGCGTGTGAATAGACAAAAGCAGACATTGGCAAGCGCCCCCAACTTGCGAGCATACGGCAGCGGTGGACTCTTTGGGCTGTTGACGCCCCAGAGCAATCCGACCGCCGAGCCGGAGCTGCGCATCATGCTGCCGCCCACCTCGGCGTTGCTGGCAGCGCGGCTCACCAGTGCAAGCTCGACGCTGCATCAACGGCTCATCGACTACGGCGCGGGACTTGGGGAATTCATCGGCAACTTTGGCAACATTGTGTTCGACGCACTTGGCTTTGCGTGCACCGGCACGTCCTATTTGACCGATCCGGAGGTGGAATGCAGACGGATCGATGCGATCGCGGCGCGTACCGGTTGCCCCTTCATCACGGCGGCCGCGGCGATCCGCGCGGCGCTAGTGGTTCTGCGCGCCGAGACGATTGCGCTCGTCTCGCCCTATCCTGCCTGGCTTACCGACGCTTGCCGCGCCCATTGGGAACGGCACGGCGTGACAGTGACCGCGACACTCCAATTGCCTTCCGGGCCGGCCGAGGCGCACGGAATCTACGGCCTGACCTCGTCCGAAGTGCTCGAGGCCGTCGCGTCCTTCGAAATATGCGGCGCGCAGGCGCTCCTCCTTGCGGGTACCGGCATGCCGAGCCTGCGCGCGATTCGCGTGCTTGAGCCTGCGAGCGCCGTGCCGGTGCTGTCTGCCAACCTGTGTCTCGCCTGGGCGCTCGCCAGAATCCGCGGCGAAGCCGCGGCAGGCCCGGAGTCGCGGCTCTATGGCGGCTGGGGCGCGCGGCTGGCGTGCGCATGAAGCCAGTGCTGATTGTCGGCGGCGGACCGGTCGGACTGACGGCTGCCTTGTGCCTCGCGGCAGCGGATGTGCCGGTCATCGTGTTCGAGGCTGACGAGGAGATTTCGCAGGATCTGCGCGCCTCGACTTTCCATCCGCCCACCCTCGACATGCTCGATGCATTCGGCCTCGGAACGCAGCTGACGGCGCAAGGGCTCGTCACGCCGAGCTGGCAGGTGCGGCTGCAGGAAACCGGTGAGCGGGCCGTATTCGACCTGGGCGTTCTCAAAGGTGACACCGCCCATCCCTACCGGCTGCAATGCGAGCAGCAGAAGCTGCAGCACCTCTTGATCGCACGGCTTGGCAGTTATCCCCATGCCGACATCCGTTTCGCAAGTGAGGTTAAAGCGCCCGGCCAGAATGCGGAATCGGTCTGGGTAGAAGTCGACGGCAAGCGGGTCGCGGGAAGCTGGCTGATCGGCGCGGATGGATCGCGCAGCGTCGTACGGCGCAGCTGCAACATCGATTTCGCCGGCAACGTCTATCCGGAGACCACCATTCTCGCGACGACCGATTTTGAGTTCGACAAGGCGCTGGAAGGACTCTCCGGCGTCAACTATGTCTGGTCGCCGACCGGCACGTTCAGCCTGCTGCATTTGCCGTCCGTGTGGCGCTGCAGTTTTTACCCGCGACCTGAACAGACCCTGGAGGAGGCCCAGTCCGACGAGGCGGTCGAGCAGCAATTGCAGAGTGTCGTGCCGCGGCAGGAGCGCTACCGGGTACTTCATAAACGCTCCTACCGCATCCATCAGCGCGTGGCCGACAGCTATCGCCGCGGCAGAATGCTGCTCGCGGGCGACGCCGCACACCTCAACAGCCCAAGCGGCGGCATGGGGATGAACGGCGGCCTGCACGACGCCTTCAACCTGACCGAGAAACTCATCCGGGTCTTAGGCGGTGCGGACGATCGCCTGCTCGATCTGTATGTGCGGCAGCGGCGGCCCATCGCTATCGAGCACGTGATCGCGCAAGCGGACCGCAACCGCCGCCGCATGCGCGAGACCGACCCCGAACGCCGGCGCTCGGAACTGCGGGACCTGCAGCGCACAGCGGGCGATCCGGAACTGGCGCGCCGCTATCTGTTAAACAGCGCGATGATCACGGGTCTGCGCCAGGCCGCTGCGGTTAGCTGATCGCAACGCCGCAAAACCGTTACCATATTGGGGACAAAGGAAGCCTATGAGCCGCGCCCCGAACCCTGAACACTCGGTCCGTTACGCCTGGTATGTTGCGGGGCTGCTCACGCTCGTGCAGATCGTCTCGTACCTCGATCGCTTCCTGCCAAGCCTTCTGGTGCAGCCGATCAAGCACGCGCTCAATCTGAGCGACTTTCAGATTGGGCTGCTCCTCGGGCCGGCATTCATCATTTTCTACGTGACCCTGGGCTTGCCTTTGGGCTGGCTCGCCGACCGAATAAACCGACGCGCGATCCTTGCGGTCGGCATCGCCATCTGGTGCACGATGACCGCTGCCGGGGCGGTCGCGAATAGCTTCCTGACGCTGTTTTTGACGCGCCTTGGGGTAGGCGTCGGTGAGGCCTGCGTGGCGCCGGTGTCAATCTCGCTCATCAGCGATTATTTCACGCGCGAGCGCCGCGCTCAGGCCATTAGCCTTTTCATGGCAGGCGCGTTCCTGGGCGCCGGCAGTACGTTTCTATTCTTCGGCCCTCTGGTGCATTACATCCAGTCGTGGCCTGCGGTCACGCTGCCGCTGCTCGGGCAACTGCAATCCTGGCGGCTGTGCTTTCTGATCGTGGGCGCGCCCGGCCTGCTGTTGACCGTGCTGATGTTCACGGTGCGCGAACCGCGTCGGCAGGAACGCGTGGCCATAGGGTCCGCGTCGAACCCCGACTCCAGCCCGAGTTTCGCTGACGGCGTCGCCTACATCACGCGGCGCTGGCGGGCATTCGGCACACTATTCATCGCCTCGGCCTGCAATCTCACCATGGGCGCGCTTGCGTTGTGGAACATTGCCCTCTTCAAGCGTACTTGGAACTGGGACGTGGCCGAGGTCGGGCTTGCGGTTGGGCTCATCCTGTTTACCGCAGGTCCTGCCGGCACTCTCCTCGGAGTATTCATCACCAGACGCGCGACGGCGGCCGGCCGGCTCGATGCCACGTTGCGGGCGCTGTTCATCGGGCTTGTGATTGGCGTGCCCGCCTATACCGTCTTTCCACTGATGCCGAGCGCGACGCTCGGGCTCGCCGCTCTGTTCTGCGCCCACGTCGGGCAGGCGATGGCGACCGCGGCGGGCCCCGCGACGCTTGTGAGACTCGCCCCGGGCCAGATCCGCGCTCAGGCAACTGCGAGCTATTATCTCGTCATCAGCGTTATCGCCCAGTTGATCGGACCACCGGTCGTGGGCCTGATCACCGACGGCATGGGCGATCCGGCCGCACTGCGCTATGCGGTCTCGATCGAGGCGGCAGCGGTAGGCATTCCATCCATCGTTCTCGTACTGTTGGGCTTCGCCGCCTATCGCCGCTCGGTTGCCGAACTCGACGCGAAGATCGAAAAGCTGTCCTTGACGCCGGCGCTCGCCGGGGTTGGAGTGGCCAGGTGAGCGTAACCCTCGAGAATCACGCGGCGGTAGACTTTGTCCTGACACTTCGTCGGCGCTGGGCAGATACGCTCTATCCTCGCCTGCACGCCGAATACGTCGCGGTCAATGGCGATCGACCGCCGAACTCGCCCGAGACGATCGCCGCCCAAGTCCATGCAGCGCCGAGCTACAACGGCTTCGCGTGGCTCGAGCGTGGGGCGCAGAAGATGCTCTGGCGCGCCGTAAGCGATGCTGTGTCGACGGACCCGGACGCCGGCGCGGCCGCCGGGCGCGCAGCCGGTCCCGCGACGCTCGAACTTGATCCGCAGCTGAAGCTTCCCGGCTGGTACACCGACTGGGATATTCACTTGCAGCCGGGGGGCATTTGGTCAAGCCGCGCGGCCTCCCGCGTGTATGAGCTCGGCGCCAAACTCGTCATGCTGGGGGACAACGACGATTACAAATTCCACCGGCTGTTTGTCGAAACCGCGATCCCGCAGCGTGACTATCGCCGCATCGTTGATCTGGGCTGTGGCTTCGGCAAGTCGACTTGGCCGCTGAAGAAGGCCTATCCGGCCGCGCAGGTGATCGGGGTCGACCTCGCCGCGCCATGTTTGACGCTCGCCGTTGAACGCTCCAACGCGCGCAGCCTTGCGATCCGCTTCCGTCAGGCTGATGCCGCCAATACCGGGCTCGAATCAAGTGCGGCGGAGCTCGTGACGGCGACCATGTTGATCCACGAATTGCCGCTCGATCATCTGCAGGCGACATTTCGCGAGGCCGCCCGGCTGTTGGCGCCAGGGGGGCTCTTGCGCATCCTCGATTTCCAGTTCACCGGGGATGCGGTCCGCGACCTTGCAATGCGCGAACACGGCGCACGCAACAACGAGCCCTTCATGCCGCCGATGATGGCGGCCGATACGGCCGCCATGGCCGAGGCTGCAGGCCTGCGTCACGCGCGCTGGACCGCGTTCGACGAGCGCGAGGTCGGCCGGCTCGAGACGCTTGCCTGGCCGAAGCGCGCGGAATGGCATTTTCCCTGGGCCGTCCTGGAAGCGGAGAAACCAGGGTGAGCGCACATCCGGAATTCGGCGAGCTCAACAACGCAACTCTGGCCGCGCTGCTGTTTGAGTTGGCCTCGCAGCTTCACATCGAGCGCACGCAACGGCTGGCGCTGCAGGCGGCACTGACGTCGAAAGGCATCATCACGTCCGTGGCGATCGAGGCGGTGGACGCCGACGCTGCCTTTCGCGAGGAGCTCGGCAACGCGGCCGACCAGTCAGTTAGCAAGCTCCTGCGCGTGCTTTCAGAATCACCGGACGAGCGCGTGCCCCTGCGCTCCCAAGCGTCCCACGTGTCAAACGGAGAGAATTGATGGCCCGACCCTGGATCGAATTCGTGCAGTCGCAGAACCTGCCGTGGCAGGCTGGAGACTTCGGCAGCGTGCGTCCCGGCGTCGAAACGAAAGTACTGAGTCTTGACGCCGACAGCGGCGCGTCGAGTCTGCTGGTGCGCTATCAGCCGCGGTGGCGGCTGCAGGGCGAAGGCGCGCTCTCGGCGGATGAGGAATTCTTGGTACTGGAGGGGGAGCTGTCGATCGGTCGCCAGACCTATCGCGAGAAATCCTACGCACACCTGCCCGCCGGCTATGCCCGCGGACCCATGGCGTCACAGAAGGGCGCGGTCGTACTTACTTTTTTCTCGGGCCGGCCGAACTGGACCGCAGCAACAGCGTTCGACCCCGCGCGGCTCGTGGAAAATCTCGACGCCTTCGCGGTGCCGTATACCGGCAAGTTCCATCCAGAATTCCCGCCTGGCGCCGGGCGCAAAACGCTCTACGAGGATCCGATCACCCACGACCAAAGCTGGATATTGGGCACGATGCCGATGCGCTGGGCGGAACGCGCAGAGGTTCATCCGGTAGTCGAGGAGATGTACCTCTTGAGTGGGGAATCGCACGGCAATCGCGGCGTAATGCGTCCTGGCGCGTATTTCTGGCGCCCGCCGCAGCTGCCGCATGGCCCCTACGGCACGTTAACGGGCAACCTGTATTTCTTTCGAACCAAGGGCGGTCCGCTGACAACGCATTATGTGGATGTCGCGCGCCCGTTTCGCTGGTGGCCCGCATACGACCCAGTGCTACCCGAAGCGATCACGGCCGCGAGGGGCGAGGCCGCGACAGCACCGCGATGCTGGTGAAGACAAACTCGCCGCGCCAGAAGGCTCGTGTGACCGCTTAGCCGCAATCGGCGTCTCGACCTCGCCGCAAATATGCGCGCGACCGCGCCGGCCTGATTTACCTCAGCGGTGCGCATCTCTCGAATACGGTCGCGACGCCCTTCCTCTCACCGCGCGCCACCAAGGGCACGTCAACACAGCACGGCCGGCAATCCCGGGACGATCCGCATCAGTTCCGTTTCGCGTCGCACTCAAAATTTATAGTTCACCCGCAGATCGTAGGTACCTGGTGTGTTGAAATAGTCCAGGCCCAGAAGATCGGCGGTCCCGTAGTTAACCATGGTGCAGTTCTTACACTCAGCCGTTATCGTCAGCGGCACGCCATCGGGTGCGAAGGTGATGCCGGCATCAACCAAGGTACGCGCCTTCGTCTCGCCGCCCACATCGGGATAGGAGGCGGCAACCCCGGCTGTGTTGGCGGTATCGAACCACTCTCTCGTCACGTACTGAACCGATACGGTCGGCGTCACACTGAAGTTCGCGAAGCGAAACACGTAGCTTCCCGTGATGGTTAGATCAAGCGGCGGTGTGTAGACGGGCGTCGCAAGTGAGCCGTCCTCCTTCACAATACCGGCGCTGCAGCTGCTCGCCTGACCCGCACGGCACCGAGCTTGTTGAGCCTGCAGCAACGGACTTGGGTTGTAATAGCCTGCCTTCATTGAACTGACAATAGCGCTGAGGCTTAAGCGCTCTGTCGGTCGCCAGGTAAGGTTAGCTTCCACGCCGTAGCCAAAAAGATCGGCGGCGTTGCTGGTATCGAACGAATCCGTATGCGGGTTATCCGAGAGCAGCTGGTAGTCTTTGACATCTTCGTAGAAAAACGTCGTGTTAAAGCGCAGATTGTTCGCGGGCGACTCCCAGCGAAAGCCGGTCTCGTACGACCAGATGGTCTCGGGACCAAAGCTGTTGAAGTCCTGCGGGTTGGTACCGGTAAGTCCGTTCCAGCCGCCGCCCTGGAATCCCCGTGTGGCGGACACGAACGTCATAAAGTTCGGATCAACCTGATATTGCAATGCCGCGCGCGGCGTAAATTGCGTCGTGGTCAGATGCGTGCTGTAGCCCTGGGCCTGGATTTGAGCCGTGGTATAGCCAAGACCGGGCACGTTCGGGTTGGCCTCCACATCCTTGACCTCATGCGTCAAACGGCCGCCGAGCGTCGCCGTGAGGTCTGAAGTGACTTTATAGTCGCCCTGAAAATAGGCCGCTGTCGAGGAAGTTGTGTTGACGTCAAATTGGTCATTGAGCGGAAATGCGAACGTGGGGCTGAGGCCCAATACCTGGCCGTAGTTGTTCACGTTGTGTTCATAAAGATAATAAACACCCGCCGTATAGTTGAAGTGGTCCGTAACGGTGTCCGTCCACTTCACCTCTTGCGAAACCTGGCGGTTCTGCAGGTCCTGCGCCAGGGTGATCTCGCCAGTCGGTATTGCATCCGCCACCACGAGGTTGCCCAACGACGTCGCCGCAAAATCGGCTGCCAGGTTCTGCTCCAGTCCACGGTAGGCTGTGATGACATTCAACACGCCACTGCCGAGCGTTACCGCGATATTGGAGGAGGCGCCGTAGCTCTGAACGAGCGCCCCCTGGCCAAGGTCCGCTTTACTCCCCGTCAGCAAAGGCTTTAAAGCCCCACCCCGCGTATTAAATCCGCTATAGGAAATCCGGTCGCCGTCAGGTCCGGGCTGATTCAGGAGATTGGCCGCATTGTTGCGCTCGTAGTCGGCCGACAAGTCCCACCTGACATTTGAGCTGGGCAGTATCGTCACGGCCTCGCGAACCCCGACGTCATGCGTGGAGTTCAATCTCTGTCCGGTGGTTACGTCGTGCACATAGCCGTCATTGCCAATCGCGTAAACCGAAGTACGCGTCAGCAATTCATCATTGATGGGCAAATCTACCGACGCCCGGCCGGTGTAATAGCTGGTAAAGGTATTGCCTATCGAACCGTAACTGCCTTCGACCTCGCCGCCGAAATGCTGTCCCGGCTTCTGCAGGGTGACGACGATTGCGCCACCGGTGGAATTTCGGCCGAACAAGGTCCCCTGCGGGCCGTTGAGCACCTGTACCTGCTGAACTCCGAAGAGCGCAAAATTGTTGGCGTTTTGCCGCGCGATGTAAATGTCGTCGACGTAGGTACCGACCTGAGGTTCAAAAGTCGGGAACGATTGCGTCTGCCCCAGTCCGCGAATGTAATAGACGTTGGCCGATGCCTGTCCGACGTTGTTCGCTGCAAACATGTTGGGCACGTAGCGGTCCAGATCCTCCGTGTTCACGATCTGCTGAGTTGCCAGCTGATCTGCCGTGAAGTTGCTGATGGAAATCGGTACCTGCTGCAGATTCTGCTCGCGTCGTTGCGCCGTAACCGTAACCTCCGCAAGAGCCTCCGTGGCAGTCGCGGATGAACTGGCATCAGGCGTGGATTGCGCGGCGGACGTGAGTGCGTGCGTACCAAGAACAATGGCTAGCGTCGCGGCCGTTATCTTCCGAATTAGCATGCTGATCTCCCCAAAATCCGCTCGAGTACGTATTACTTATATGGCGTCTGTACAACGCCTAAACCTCTCGAACATGCCATTGCAAGCTGTCCGAGGCATGGAATCATTACGCGTGCACTGTCGGGCATCCGCAGGACTTGCCGAGTGTCGCGCGCCCGGCCCAGTAAACTGCTGACGCCCAATCGCAACGCCGACCACTAAATCCCGCGCGCCGGTCGCCACTCGAAGTTCAGGCAGTAGTTGAATTCCCATTCGATTACATCCCCTTCATGCGGCCGAACTTCGACACGCCGACATTGCGATTAGCCTATATCCCGAAATCGCAGGGACAGACTGAAATGTATCTAATCTATGGCAAATTGCAACTGCTTTCTAATCGGGCGCTGCAAGAAGCGGCTCGCCCGTACCAATGTCGCAACAGTTACGGGCGAGCGACCGATGTGCGCCCTGCCCCAATCGCGCGCTGCGGCCTGTAATAGGCACGGTTTCTCGTCTTTGCGCGCGCGCCGTGTGGCTTCACAAGCCTGCGTTCCGATATCCGCTACCCGATGAAGTCCGCATCGCCGCGCCCGCCTGCCGCACAGGAGTAGCGAAAAATCGCCACCCGGAAGGCCAACTGTTTGACAGTGACCGATGAGCACCACGCTTGGTCGGGTCACACAGCGACGGACCCTTCAGATATCGTCGGACCCGTATGCGGCCATTTTTAAGCGCAAGCTCGTCATGCCATTTCCGTTGCGCCGAGTTGCTCGAGTATCCTCGTCACCGCATCGCGCGGCAGACTGAGAATCAAAGCCGCGGCTGCAGCAACTGCCGGCACGATGACGAAGGTGAAGCTCAGGAGCCAGCCGTAATTTGCAACCGCTGCGGCGGTGACGATCGGAAACACGACAAACCCCAAGCTGATGCACGCCGTGCCCGAAAGAGCGGCGGCCGTCGTGCGCAGTTGCGCCGGAAAATGCTCGAGCAGACTCGTGAGCATGATGGAGCTCGAACCGTACAAGAACACCGCCGTCGCACCAAATAGGGCAATATCTTCGCCCGAGCTGCGCGGTAACCAGGTCGCCGCAAGCAAGCCGGCGGCAGCCAGGCACAGCCATACAACCACAGTCGTGCGCCGGCTAAGCCAGTATTCACTGATCAGTGCCGCAGACAGATAGCCGATCATCCCAACAGCGTAAGAAACGCCAACGACGAGCGTCGCGGTCTTTGCATCGTAGCCGCGCGCCTGTTGGAAAAACGTCGGCAAATAAAATGCCGTACCCCCGATCGCCCCGCCGTAGAGAAAGAATGCCAGACCAAAGGTAATCGACACGCGTCGAAACGCCGGAGTCAATAGTTGGCGCAGTGTCGAGCCGGACGATCCTGATCGAGTCGCATCGCGAGAACTAGGCTCGCTCTTCACGGGCAGTGCGACATAAAAGAAGCCCGCGAGCGGGATGACGGCAAAGGCGACGAGGAAAATCGCACGCCATCCGGCATTCGCAATGAGCGGGGCGGCGAACAGGGAAGCGATAAACCAGCCGAGCGGATAACCGCATTGTTGAATAGCGAGCGCAATGGCGCGCCGCTTGAGCGGTGTGCTCGTGGCCAAATATGCGCAAGCGACGGCCGGATACGCGGCGCTTACAGCGAAGCCTGCAACCCGGGCGGCTCCGAACAGTAGCGTCGTGGACGCAAGAGCCTGAAGTCCCACAAGTGCGGCCGAAATTCCCAGGCACAGCGCGAGCACCCGCCGCGCACCCAGCAAGTGGGTGATGGGGCCGATCGCAGACGCACTGCCGATCGCCGCGGCAAAGGAGAGCGAGATCAGCACGCCGATGCCGCTCAAACTGATGCCCAGATCCGCCATGACCCCCGGCACCGCATAACCGAACAGCGACTGATCCATGTTCGACAGCGCTGAGCCGAGCAGCGTGACAATAAGGATGCGCCACGGAATGATCTCGCCGGGAGCGCGGCGCGCCGCGGTGGGAATTGGAAGACTCATGACAGTGTCATCCACACGCGGGACCCGCGCAGCGAGGCAGCCAGGCTGCACTATAATTATTTTCTATATGCACTTCAAATGAAAATTATTTTTGATCTTCAAATTTATGCGGCATCGCCGATTTTCCGCCCCGGATTAAGCGGTGATGCATAACCGAGCTCACCGACGTGCAGATAGGTTCTGCAGCGAATATCGTCCATCAGGGCCATGGCGGACGGATTGAGTTTTGTTTCTTCGCGATAGATAAGTCCGGCACGGCGCTCCACTGTGGGTACTGGGATATTGAGCGCAACAATGCTCTTCTGCCTGAGACTTAACGTCACCATCGCAGGGGAAGTCATGAAGAGGTAATTGTCCCCGAGAAGCAAATCCATACCGACATGGCGCGCATCAGTCCAGATAAAGCGTGATGGAGGTTCAAGCTCCTGCTTGCGAAACGCCTCGGCGATGATGGTCGCATCGATCGGACGTGACCGCGGCGCCATCCAGGTAAAGGGCTGAAGATCACGCAGGGCAAGTTTTCTGCGCCTGGCGAGCGGATGCGAAGAGCGTGCGATGACAATGTCCTCGGCCGTGTACAGCGGGAAGCGCTCGAGTACATCGCCGGGACGGGTTGTATCAGCGCCGGCGATAAAGTCGATCTCGCCCTCGGTCAGCCTGTCGAGCAGCATCTCCGAATAATCTTCGATGATTGATATCGTCACCTCGGGACGGGCGCGGTGGAAATCGCGCACCGCATCGGCGATCACTTCCGATGCAAATGCCTCGCCGATGCCAATCGAAACGCTGCCGCCGCGTGCGTCGCGGAATGCGTGCAGCTCCTGGCGGGCCCGATCAGCCGCGGCGAGCATGCTCTTGGCGTGCCGAATAAGCAGCGCGCCGTAACTCGTGACGGTAGTAGTTCCCCCGGGACCCCTGTCCAACAGAACGACGCCCATCTCGTCTTCTAGCTTGGCGATACTCGCGCCAAGCGCCTGCTGCGTAAGTCCGAGCACAGGAGCCGCGGCGGCGAGGCTACCGCGCTCAACGACCATGAGAAAGCGCCTGAGCTGCTTGATTTCCATGGCCGTACCTCTCTCACCCCGCATTTATATCGATTTCAAAATTATCCCGAACGCGCAGATTTTGTGCGCGCCGGGCGCCGAACCAGCAGGAGATTGCAGGCTGCCGAATCCGGTGCATCACGGAAACCGCGCCCCTTGCATCACGGTTTGACCGTACCGAGAAATCCAGCGACCAGCACTCCTGCGTAGATCGCCAAAACCCACAGATAGGTCCAATACATGCCGCGGCGCAGCTGCGTCTCAAGCGCGCTTGTCGAGCCACTGGCCGAGATGGCGGTAAACGCCGCCAAAACCGGTTGGAATGCATGTTCGAGCAGCATGGCAAACAGACATATCAGGCCGAACGAGATCATCTTGCCGGCGAGCCAGCCCGGCACGGCCGAGTCGCTTGCCAGCAGCGCGACTCCCCAGCCGCCAATTAAGATCACCCCCGCCAGCTGAAACAGGCGTTCAATCCGCTGCCATGGCGCCGCGCGCGGCGTTCCCGCTAGGACCATCCCCGAAACGACGGCGGCCATCCAGACGATGCACGCCAGCCAGAGAATGACCATTGTGAGCGTGCTCACGACCAACAGGCCGCGCAGCCACGCAAGCTGCGCCCCGACCGGTAGCATCGCGGCGAAACAGATTCGCGGGTAACGATCGATGATCATTCCGACCCCGATCGCCGCACGGCGCTGTTCCAATGGCAGCGTCGGGTTCATGAAGTGCAGGCCGGCGATGAACACACCGATGTCGGTGCCGATCCAAAACACCATCAACAGGATGTGAACGTAAACGAGTGTCTGATAATTGAGCATGCGGCGTTCGGCCGTGGTCCGATCTAAGGGGGTCCGATCGGGACTACGGAATCACTGCTGCGCGTTTTTGACCAACGGTGCGCAGCAGCTCCGTAAGCATGCGCTGGCGCATGCCGGCAAGCTCGGCACTTTCCGATTCCGTCAATTGATATCCTTCAATCGCTGCACGCAATGGCATTCCGAGATTGTCAGCGGCTCGCTCCAGGACAAATAATCTTTCGCGTATGGTCCACAACTCGGTAGCCAGCTCGAGCACCATGGTCACGAGCTGGTCCACCGACTCGTTCTCGAAAAAAAGCTGGCGGCGCAATGCCGGAGCGGACGACTCGCCCATCAGCGTTTCCACGATCCGAATCCAAACCACTCGATATCCGCACTGAGTCGGCCTGTGTCTTTGCCGATAACGTGCGAAGAGCGTACTGCCTCGGCGAAATCGATCTCGGACATGTATGAGAACTGCGGAACGACAAATTGGAAGTAGTCGCTGCGCGCAAAGCCGCCGGCCTCGAGCAGGTCTTCCGGCTGTTGATCGCGGAACGCCCGGTAAAACGGCTCCGCGTTGTAGTAGGAATCCCAGTCGAGATAAAACTGATCGTATGGCGGCAACTCCCGATTCGGCGGCAGCTCCATATTAAGAATGAGGCCCCCCGGCCGCAGCACGCGCCGCGCCTCAGAAAAGAACTTGCGGATGTCCTTGAGAGATAGCTCGTGCAGGAACATCGACGTGAAAACCACATCGAATGATTCCGACGGATAAGCAAGCTCGGTGGCGTTCATCTGCCGGAAATGCACCGGCAGTCCGAGGCTCTCCGCGCGTCCGTGCGCATAGGTGAGCGTCGCCGCCGATACGTCGATGGCATGCACTTGGGCGTCGGGAAAGGTTCGCGCCCAAACAGCGGCGTTGTGACCCACGGTCGTGCCGCAATCCAGGATCTGCTGCGGGCGCAATTGCGGGAATCGCTGCTTGACATAATTGGACATCGACAGGCCAATGTCGTCGAGATTCTCGCCCATGAAGCCTGCAGAAAAGACTTTTAGGCCGTTGTCGTATACGGCTCCCGCCTTAGGTGACTTGGAAGGCGCATAACCCCCGGGCATCAGATGCACTTCAAGCCCGGCGACATTCGCTGGCACGCGAAGCGCAGGATCGAGCGTCAGGCTCCCGCCCGCCCTGCCACTCAGCGCGCGAATTTGAGCCTCGATCTCGGGCAGAGCGCGCTCGACAGCGGGAATCACGGAACGCCATACCATCTCTTGCGCGTTGCAGCGGATCGAACTGTAAAACTTGAAATACATGTTTGAACGCATTTCCGCGTGCACTTCGTCCTGGGTGGCTGGCGCACGACCGTGCTCGCGCTCAAATGCGGGCGCGACGTCCGTCTCGTAAGCGCTGCGCATGGCCGCGGCCATGTCATTCAGAATGTAGCCGCGCAGCTGCGAAACAAATGCCTGGCGCGCGGCGGTGTCGCGGTCGATCGCTATTTTGAGATCGTGATTCAGCTCGAACGCCATGGCGCTGCTCCCGGGTGCGGATACCTCGAATATTATTCGTTTCATTTATAATATCAAACACAATTTAAACTTTCATATCCGGGATCAAAAGCACGCCTTTGACCAGAGATTCGTCACGCTGGATTCGCTCTCCATGGCCAGAATCAGCTGCGGCAGCTCAAAAGCGGCTTTACCGGCGCGGCCGCCGGATCCGAATTCGACGCAGGCGCGAAACTTCGCCAGCTGCTGCGGCCAAGTGAGCGGCGATTCCGGGCTGCCCGGTTGATTGCTGACGCGCACGGTTGCGACGCTGCCATCGCGCAGCCGTGCTGTCGCGACCGCGGGCGTGAACGCCGCGGGGTCCGGGTTATCGTCCGGGATGACCTCAATTCGCGCCGCCAGCGCGTGGACCTCCGGGTCGGCCAGGCTTTCGGCCGAGAAATCCGCCAACCCCAGCGTGCCACGCAACAGGACGACGGCGCCGAGATAGGCGAAACAGAGGCGCGCATAGTTTGGTGACAGCGAGGCATTGATGCGTCGCCCGACGAGTCGATAAATAAGCGGCGGCGCGCGATAGCTGAGACTCTCGAGATTGCCTGCCGAGACTCCATGCTCGGCCATGAGAGTTTGCGTCGCGAACAACGCGCCGTGCGCGGCTCGTCCGGTCGGAAACGGCTTGTGGCTGACTTCGACGATACGATACCTCTTGCCGAGTTCTGCCAGCACCTCGGTAAGGTCCGCATCGTCTTCCAATAGCGAGAAATATCCGAATGGTCCATCAATTGAACGCGATACGCCCGGAACACCCGCCACGGCGAGATCCACGGCGACCAGTGCATTTCGAGCGGCATTGCCAATCTGTAGCGCAAGTCCAGGCTTGCCCTCCACGTGAGCCTGCATCGTCCCCGACACGAACGCGAGGGCATGGCCGAACGCACTCACCGTCGTATCTACGTCGAGGCGCCGTATCCGCGCCAGCGCCGCGACGCTCCCAAAAATTCCCGCTGTGGCAGGACGAAAGAACTTGAGTGCAGACTGCGCCGCCAGTCCCAGCCCGGCAGCGACGTCCACTCCGGCTATGATCGCCGCGAGCACGGTGCGACCGTCCACCGGCTGTAGGCGCGCGGTGTCTGCCATTAGCGCTGCAACGATAGTGGCAAGCGGATGCACCACCGCTGCCTCGTGGACGCAGTCGAATTCCTGGCAGTGAATCTGAAACGCATTGACGAATGCCGCGGCGTGCGCGGGAAGCGCCACGCGCCTGCCAAGCACCATCGCCGCCGCCTGCGGCGCCGGGCCCCAGGCTTCGGCGACCGACAAAACTTCGCCCGAATAGTTGGCGCGCGCGCCAGCGATACCCACCCCTAGCGTATCGAGCAGGAATGCCTTCGCCGCGGCCACCGCGGCTTGCGGCACAGTGTCTGCTGACAATGACAGAGCATGTTCGGCAAATCGCTGCGCAGCGTTTACCTCAAGCGAAGTCCCGCGGGTAAACGGCCTCAATGGGGCTCCTCGCCCCCGGATACATTCAGTGACTCGGCGGTAATGTAGCTCGCCTCCGCCGAGCACAAGAAGGCAACAGCGTTGGCCGTGTCCTGTGGCACGCCGCAGCGGCCAAGCGGAATACGCGCGTTCATCTGCTCGAGGTACCGCTCGACGGTAAGCCCCCGTTTCTTTGAGAAGTACTCGTTCTGCCAGGCGCCAAGGCCGGTCGTAACGTGGTTCGGGCATACGTTATTGACCGTGATGCCATGGGGCCCGAGTTCGATCGCGACCGAGCGCACGAGGCCCACGAGAGCGTGTTTGGAGGCGCAATAGGCCGCAGCAAACGGAAATCCAGACTTTGCGGCTTGGCTTGCGATGTTGATGATGCGTCCGCCGCCCTGGCGAATCATGTGTCTGGCTGCCGACTGGATGCCGTTGAAGCAGCCGGTGAGGTTTACATCAATGACGGCGCGCCAGTCGTCTGACGAAACCTCAAGCAGCGGCTTCATGATATAGCCAATTCCCGCATTGTTGACCCAGATATCGAGGCTTCCAAGCGTGCTTACGGCGAACTGCGCAAGAGCAGCGACCCGCGAGGCGTCGCGCACGTCGCACGCGAAGCTTTCCATGCGCGCCTCAGTTTGTGCGGCGATCTCCAGCGCGAGTGCCTGCATCTCGGATTTGGCGCCGATCATTGCGGTCGGTGTCGATGCGTCCGCCTGCGCTCCGATGTCGGACAGCACCACGGAGCAGCCCGCGCCTGCGAGCCGACGAACGATTGCTTCACCCAGGCCGCCGCGTCGACCGGCACCAGTCACTACGGCCACCTTGCCTGCAAACTCGATGGCCATGAGGATCTCCTGTCAGCTGAGCGGGTTCGTCAGAATGAACACGGCGTCGGCGAACGCTGCAAATTCTCTCGCCACCGCCTGCATCGTGCTGGTCGATATGTCTTGGGAAAAGACATCCATGTCACGGACGTCGATAATTTCGACGTACTGGTACGGCGGCGGCGCGTGACTCCCGAGCAGGCCCGAAGATTTGAAAACTTCAAACCGTTCGATGCTTGGCAAACCTGTTACGGTCGGCAGATCCACGCGGCGGGCCCAGGCTTCGTAGTCGGCGGCGCTCGCACCGTGTTTGAGATTGAATAGTACGATGATGCGATTCACGATGCTCCCCCTGTCTGACGCGCAAGCCCTGCGGACGCGACCCCCGCAAGGCGGCCGAGTGTAACGGCCATGCATAAACCGGCACCTGGCAAATAGCCGGATGCTCCTGGACCGCTGATGCTGCGTGCGGCGCCCCCGCCTGCGAACAGATTGGGTAAGCGCGCGCCGTCCACGCGCCGAACGCGTCCTGAATCGTCCACCTGCAATCCGCCTTGTGTGTGAAACAACGCCCCCGTAACCCGAATCGCCCGATAGGGCGCCTGCGGCGAATGCGCATCGAAGCTCCGCCCGAACGGATCCGAACCAGCAGCGATCGCGTATCGAGCGATCTCTTTTAAGGTCAGTGCAAGACCATCCGCCGGCAACTGTGTTTGAGCCGCAAGCGCGTCGATGCTCTCGGCGGTTCGCACGGCACCCAGAGCAAGCAACT
>Ga0302326_10014586_pt1 | contig 16601 bp, 15 predicted proteins | sample Palsa_T0_3_FD_202264 | JGI IMG/M metagenome (GOLD analysis project Ga0302326, IMG submission 202264) | Peat permafrost microbial communities from Stordalen Mire near Abisko, Sweden - Palsa_T0_3 | ecosystem: Environmental > Terrestrial > Soil > Palsa > Peat permafrost | place: Sweden: Abisko...
GGCCAGCCAGATCCTCGACCGCCTCCGGAAACGGCAAGTGATCAAACTGCATCAGAAAACCCAGCGCCGTCCCATGCGCGCCGCAGCCAAAGCAATGATAAAACTGCTTGTCCGGGCTCACCCAGAATGATGGGGTCTTCTCATCATGAAACGGGCAGCAGGCCTTGAATTCGCGCCCGGCTTTCTTTAGCGCGACGCGGCTGCCGACGATCTCGACGATATCGGCGCGCGCGATGAGCTCATCGATGAAGCTTTGCGGAATGCGGCCGGACATCGGGCGTGCGCCCGGTCAGGACGCCGAGAGCCGCGCCTTGATGCGTGCCCCGACTGCCGCCATGTCGGCGCGGCCCTGTGCCTGGCTCTTGATGACACTCATGACACGGCCCATGTCCTTGACCGTGGCGGCGCCGGTCTGCTTGATGGCCGCCTGGATCAATGCCTCGAGCTCAGCATCGCTGAGTTGCGTGGGCAAGTATGCAGTGATGATCGCCAGCTCGGCGGTTTCTTTCGCCACGAGATCGCTGCGCCCGCCGCTCTCGAACTGGGCGATCGACTCGCGCCGCTGCTTGCCCATTTTCTCCAGCGCCGCTATCACCTGGGAATCATCGAGCGTGATGCGCTCATCGACTTCGCGCTGCTTGACGGCCGCGAGGATCAGCCGGATGGTTCCGAGGCGCTCCTTCTGCCCGGCCCGCATGGCCGTCTTCATGTCTTCCTGCAGGCGCTCTCTGAGGCTCATGGTGGCATCGGCGCCGTGAGCGGTGCGGTCAATGCGGCGCGTATCAGCGCGCCGGGCGTACGAAGTCGCGCGACACGCGCTTCATGTGCCGCTTTACGGCTGCCGCCTTCTTGCGTTTCCGTTCTTGGGTAGGCTTTTCGTAAAATTCGCGCCGTCGCAGCTCCGCAAGCACGCCCGCCTTCTCGCAGGCTCGCTTGAAGCGCCGCAGTGCAGCGTCAAAATATTCATTCTCACGTACGCGAACGCTCGGCATCTGAATCACAACCTCTTGATTAACAAAAGCTTTTTGCCGTCTGGCGCTTGACTTCGGGCCGCGATTCTAATGACAGTCGGGGCAAAAGGCAAAATGCCCCGCGTCGCCCGCCTCGTGCCCTTGCGCGGATCTGCGCGCCGGTGATACTGCGCGCCGTCATGCGCATTCTGGCCGTTGAGACCTCCTGTGATGAAAGCGCCATCGCGGTGCTCGATGAGCGTCGAGGATTGCTCGCGCACGAGCTCTGGAGCCAGATTGATCTGCACCGGGCTTTCGGCGGCGTGGTGCCTGAACTGGCCGCGCGCGATCACGTGCGTCGCTTGCCGCTGTTGCTGCGCACTGCACTGGAGCAGGCTCAGGCGCACGGGCAAATCGACGGCGTGGCTTACACCGCGGGTCCGGGACTCATCGGAGCGCTGCTTACGGGCGCCGCGTTTGCGCGCGCACTGAGCTTCGGTTGGGGCGTACCGGCCATCGGCGTGCATCATCTCGAGGGCCATCTGCTCGCGCCGTTGCTTGAGACACCCGCGCCGCCTTTTCCACACGTCGCGCTGCTGGTTTCCGGCGGCCACACGATGCTCATCGATGTGCAGGGCGTTGGGGAATACCGGATTCTTGGCCAGACGCGCGACGATGCGGCTGGCGAGGCGTTCGATAAGACCGCAAAACTGCTCGGCCTGCCCTATCCAGGTGGTCCGGAGCTCGCGCAGCTGGCCGCGTCCGGAAGAGCTGGCGATTATGAGTTTCCGCGCCCCATGCTCGATCGGCCGGGCTTCGAATTCAGCTTCTCAGGTCTGAAGACCGCCGTCATGCTGGCCGTGCGTGCAGCGCCTTTGTCCAGGCAGGCACTGGCCGATGTGGCCTTTGCTGTTCAGGACGCGATCGTCGCGACGCTGTGCGCCAAGGCGTTGCGAGCGCTGGCGCATACGGGACATCGCGCGCTGGTGGTCTCGGGCGGCGTGGGCGCGAATCGTGAGCTGCGCGCGCGGCTCACGCGCGAGGCCGACGCCGCCGGCGCGCGCGTGTACTACCCGCGGCCGCAGTTCTGCACCGACAACGCGGCCATGATTGCGATGGCCGGCCTGTATCGGCTGCGCGCCGGGGAGCACGCGGGTACTGCTATCGAAGTGCGCGCGCGCTGGCCGCTTACGGAGCTGCGAGCCCCGGGGGCGCTGTTAGACTGCGCTGCACGAGTCCCCACCCCATGAGCGAACCGCACCGCGAGCCGGCTGACCAGGGCGCCGGCGCACACGAAGATCCTATGCGTGCCGAGCGTGCGCAGGGCGATCGCATTTTCTTACGCGGGTTGACCGCCGAGTGCGTCATCGGCTTCATCGATTGGGAGCGGCGCATGCCGCAGACGCTGCAGATTGATCTGGAGCTACCCTGCGATTGTGCGCGTGCCGCCCGGCGCGACCAGATCGAAGACACGATCGACTACAAGCTGGTGGCGCGGCGCGTATTGGCGTGGCTGCCGCAAACGCAGTTTCATCTGGTCGAAACTCTCGCGCACCGATTGGCGATGCTGCTGCTGGCGGAATTTGCGCTCGAGTGGATCCGCGTTTCCGTCAACAAGCCCGGAGCGATCCGGCACTCGCGCGATGTCGGCGTGTGCATCGAGCGCCGGCGCGCGGACCTTACGCCAGAGGCGACGCTGCCCGGTGCCGATAGGCTCTGATGAGCCAGGTGTTCATCGCCATCGGCGGTAACGTCGAGCCGGCGACGCGCTTGCCCGAGGCAGCGCGCGCGCTCAAGGCCCGCTTCCCGGAGGCGCGATTCTCGGCCTGCTACTGCAACCCGGCGGCAGGCTTCGAAGGCGCCGATTTCCTCAATGCCGTAGCCGGCTTCTCGACCGAGCTGCCGGTACCCGAGCTGCTGCATGTGCTGCATGAGATCGAAGAGCAGTGCGGGCGCTCGCGCGATGATCCGAAGTGGGGCCCGCGCGCCATCGATCTGGACCTGTTGCTGTACGGTGATTTGGTTGTCGAGGCTCCGGGTTACACGCTGCCGCGTCCGGACCTGCTGCGTCGGATCTATATGCTCGGACCTCTGGCGGAACTGGCACCGCAGTGGCCTCATCCGGTCAGCGGCCGCAGCATCGGTGAGCTCTGGGCGGCTTTCCCCAGGGCCGAGGGCGCCATGACGCGCACCGGACCGGACCTGAATGCCCTGTGAGCTTAGGTTTCGCGCCCTTGACTCACCAGCCGATACTGCGGCCGCCGTCGACGGCCAGTACCTGCCCGGTCACGAACGGCGCTTGGGTCGCGAAGAACAGCACGGCGCGCGCGATGTCCTCGGGGCTCCCGGGTCGCTGCAGCGGCGTTTGCGCGCGAATCCGATCGCGGCGCGCCTCATCAAGGCCTTGCTCGGGCCAGAGCACGGCACCCGGCGCGATCGCATTGACACGCACCTGCGGCGCCAGCTCGCGCGCCAGCGCGCGGGTGAGCATGATCAGGCCCGCCTTGGCGGCGCTGTACACCGCGTGCTCGCGCAAGGGCCGCAATCCGTGAATGTCCACGATGTTGAGCAGCGAGCCGCCGCGGCGCCGCAGCTCCGGCGCCGCCGCCTGGGCGAGGAACAACGGCGCCTGCAGATTGGTGCCGATCAGATCGTTCCATTGCGCCAGCGTGATCTGCCCTATCGGCGTCGGATAAAAGCTCGAGGCATTGTTGATCAGCAGATCCAGAGCACCAAAGCGATCGCAGGTGCCGGCGATCAGACCCGGGAGTGCCGCGGTGTCGCGCAGATCCGTCACGCTCACGGCCGCGCTGCCGGCACGCGCCTGCTCGAGTTGCGCGGCAAGTCGCTGCGCCTCGGCGAGCGAGCGGTGACAGTGGATCATGATATTGGCGCCCGCGGCATGCAGCGTGCGCGCAATCTGCGCACCAACGCGCCGCGCCGCCCCGGTGACGAGCGCCGTCTGGCCGGACAGTGGCAGCGGATCAGTCATGGCTACAGCTTATGACGAGGCATGAGGCATCCTCAACGCTGCCGGCGCCCAGTGCGCAGCAGCTGCGCCATTCGACGGCGGTGATCGAGGCGGTGCGGGCCGCGATTCACGCGCAGGGCGGATGGCTCGGGTTCGAGCAATACCTGCGCATCGTGCTGTATGCGCCCGGACTGGGCTACTACGCTGCCGGGAGCGTGAAATTCGGTCACAGCGGCGATTTTGTCACGGCGCCGGAGATCTCTGGTCTGTACGCGCGCTGCGTGGCGAGCCAATGCGCGCAGGTGCTGCGCGTCGTGGGCGGCGATGTGCTGGAGCTGGGCGCCGGTTCAGGCCGACTGGCCGCCGGTGTGCTCGAGGCATTGGCCGAGCTCGGGCCGATCCCCGAGCGCTATCGCATCCTGGAAGTCAGTGCCGATCTGCGTGCGCGCCAGCAAGCCCGACTCGCCGAGTTGCCCGCGGCGCTGGCCGGGCGCGTCGTCTGGCTCGATACGATGCCTTCGGCACCGATTGCCGGTGTCGTACTCGCGAACGAGGTGGCCGACGCGCTGCCCTTTCAACGCTTTGTCGTCGAGGGCGCGAATCTCTACGAGCGCGGCGTCGCCCTGAGCGCGACGGGCGAGCTCGTTGAGTCTGATCGCAGCGCCGGGGCTGAGCTGCGCGCCGAGCTCGCGCGCATCGTGCCGGGCGCCTGGCCCGAGCAGTATCTCTCGGAGCTCTGCACGCTCGCCGACCCCTGGATTGCCGCGATCGGCGCGGCGCTCGCGCGCGGCGCAGCCTTCATCATCGACTATGGGCTGCCCCGGCACGAGTATTACCACCCGCAGCGCGATCAAGGCACGATGCGCTGCCATTATCGACATCGGGTGCACGAGGACGCGCTGCGCTATCCGGGCTTGCAGGACATCACGGCCTGGGTTGACTTCACGCGTGTGGCGGAAGCGGCTGTCGCGGCCGGGCTCACGGTCGCAGGCTACTGCACGCAGGCGGCTTTTCTGCTGGGCAATGGCATCGAGCGCGAGCTCGCCGCGGCCCCGAGGACTCTCGAGCGCGCGCGACTTGCCGCCGAGGCGCGCGTGCTGTTGCAGCCGGGCGAGATGGGCGAGTACGTCAAGGTCATGGCGCTGACGCGCGATTTTGATGAGCCGCTGCGCGGCTTCCAGCATCAGGACCTGCGACGCTCGCTCTGAAGCCGGGTGAGCTGCTCGGTGCGTGCGGCGCGCAGCGCCGCGGCGATAGCTGGACCATTGAGCTGCGCCATGCGTTCGCGAGAAAGTGCGACCGCAGCGGCCGCCGCGACCGCGGCGCGCAGCAGGCTCGCAGTGTCTGGCGCCGTACCTCGAGCCCTGCAGGCGCACAGCAAGCGCTCAAAACGCTCGGGGCGACGCACAGCGTCAGCGCTCTCGAGCAACTCGAGCAGCCCGGCGCCATCCAGAGCGCTCGCGGCCGCGATGCGCTGCTGCAGGCGTAAGCATAACAGCGCGAGCTCGCGATGCGGATTGGGTGCGCGCAGGCGCTCGCATAAGGCCGCGAGCCCAGCCTCCGCCGATCCGGCGCCTAACGCGGCAAATCGCACGCTGGTATCGCCGCTGAGCGGCACGACGGCACGCAACGCGTCGCGATCGGCAGCTTGCCACCGCAATTCGGGCAACAGCACCGCGAGGGCTCCGCAGTCCTGCAAAGTGTCGAAAAACACTTCCGGACTCGGCTCGCGCAGCGCGCGCTCGAGCTCCTGCCAGACGCGCTCGGGCACCAGCGCTGCAACCTCACCATTCGCGACCATGGCGCGCATCAGGGAGTACGTCTCGGGCGCGACCCGAAAGCCCAGCTCGGCGAAGCGGGCGGCGAAGCGTGCCACGCGCAATACGCGCACCGGATCCTCGACGAATGCGGCCGACACGTGGCGCAATTGCCGCTCATGCAGATCTTTGCGGCCCCCATACGGATCGATCAACGTGCCCTCGGGACTGCGCGCCATCGCGTTGATCGTCAGATCGCGACGCAATAGATCTTCCTCGAGTGTGACCTCGGGGGAAAACTGCATCGTGAAGCCCCGATAGCCTGGCCCGGTCTTGCGCTCCAGGCGGGCGAGCGCGTATTCCTCATTCGTCTGCGGATGCAGAAATACCGGAAATTCACGACCAACCGGCCGATAGCCGGCACGCTCCATGTCGGCGGGCGTGCCGCCGACCACGACCCAGTCGCGCTCGGTCACAGCGCGGCCAAGCAACTCGTCCCGGACCGCTCCGCCGACCAGATAGACTTGCATGGCAGCGCATGTTAACGCAGACCCGCAGTCGCCCAGGCCGAGCGAGCCAGATCGCGCTCATGCTGCTGCTTTGCGGTGCTGTATCGGGCTGCGGCGTTGCGTACATGACGCAGGCCGCAAAGGGGCAGTGGAGTCTCATGCGCGCGCGCCGTCCGATCCCTGCCGTGCTGGCCGATCCGGGCACGAGCCCGGAGCTCAAGACACGTCTGCAGCTGGTGCAGGATGCGCGTGCGTTCGCGTCGAGCGCGTTGCTGTTGCCGGACAATCGCAGCTATCGCAGCTACAGCGATCTGCGCCGGCCCTACGCGGTCTGGAATGTCGTGGCAGCCCCGGAATTCTCCATTGAACCGCTGCACTGGTGCTTTCCGTTCACCGGCTGCATCGCCTATCGTGGCTATTTTCACGAGCGCAGCGCGCGCCGCTATGCGCGCACGCTGGCGCTGCGCGGCAATGACGTGCTCGTCTACGGCGTGGCGGCGTATTCAACCCTGGGTCATTTCGCCGACCCGGTGCTCAATACGATGATGGAATACGGCGACCTGGAGCTGGTCTCGACCATATTTCATGAGCTCGCGCACCAATTGATTTATGTGTCCGGAGACAGTGAGTTCAACGAGTCCTTTGCCGTGACCGTGGAGCAGGAGGGACTGCGACGCTGGCTCGCGGCGCGTGATCGCAGTGTCGAGCTGGCCAAATACCTCGAGCGCCGTCACGAGTTCGAGCAGATCGATGCGGCCTTTACCGCCGGTCGCTCGCAGCTCGGCAGCCTCTATAGTCAATCACTGCCGCCAGCGCGCATGCGCGAGCGCAAACAGGCGCGCCTCGAAGCCATCGGGCAAAACGTGCTCGCGCTCGAGCAGCAGTACGGGCTGCACACGATCTACGACAATTGGATCGCACAGGGGCTCAATAATGCGCACCTGGCATCGATCGCGACCTATGCGGGCTGCGTGCCCGGATTCCAACGCCTGCTCGCAGCGCAGGGTGGCGCGTTGCCCGCGTTTTACCGCGCTGTGCGCCGGCTCGCACACGATGCCCAGGCACGCCGCGCGTTATGCCGTGAGGACGCGCTCACGGGCGAGGCAGCGGGTGCAGCCACAGAGGCGTCCAGGCCCTGAAGCTGGCCGGCTGCAGGCCCAGCCGTTCGCAGCCGTTGTCGCGGCAGACGCTATCGCTGAGCAGCGAGCGATAGTTATCACTGGAAAAGGGCTTGCCGGGCAGGAAATCCATCAGCGCTGCCTGAATTCGCGCCAGCGCATTGGGCAGCGGTAGCAGGCGACAGGGAAGCTGCGCGGCCTCGGCGCTCAGACGCACGATCTGCGCGAGCGTGAGCACTTCGGGGCCGCACAGTTCGTAGGTTTGCGCGACGGTGGCCTCACCCTCGAGTGCGAGCATGAAAGCCTCGGCGACATCGCCGACGTAAATCGGCGCAAAGCGCGCGCTCGCGCGCGCGAGCGGCAATAGCCCGCGCGTCAGGCGCAGGAGATTGGCAAAACGCCGGCTCAGGGAATCCTCGGGCCCGAAAATGACCGAGGGTCGGAAGATCGTCCACTCGAGGGCGCCGGCGGAGCGTACGAGTTGCTCGGCCTGACCCTTGGTGCGCAGATAAAAACTGCGGCCGTGCTCAGCATCCGCATTGAGCGCGCTCATCTGCAGCAGGCGCGGCACGTGCGCCGCCTGCATAGCCCGCAACAGCCCGGCGGTAAATTCGACGTGCGCGCGCCGGAAACCCGCACCGTTTCGCCCGGGCTCATTGAGAATGCCGACCAGATTGATGGCGACGTCGCAGCCCTCGAGACTGCGGCGCAGAAACTCGCTGTCGTATACGTTGCCGACCGCGAGCTCTACGCTCGACAGGGGCAGTAGTGCATCAGCATGTGCGGCATTGCGCGTCGCAAGACGCACGCCGTGACCGGCACGCACCAGTCGCGTAATGAGCTCTCTGCCAACGAATCCAGTGCCGCCCGTCACGCCAACCAGCAGCGTACGAGAGGCGATGGGTCGTTTCAGCGCCATAGGGCCCGTGCCGGTTGCGCGCCAGACTGCATGCATTGCAGTAGAGCGCGATTCCGGCACGAAAGCCACCGTGCCAGCTGGCTCGTGCCAGCTCAACGCGCGCGGTGGCTCAGCAGCAATGGCGGCTTCAGTGCGCCTCGACACTCACGCGCTTGGGCTCGGGCGCCGGGACCTTCGGGATCGTCACTTCCAGCACTCCATTGATATGGCGTGCCTTGATTTGATCCTGCTGCACGTTGTTCGGCAGCGTGAAGCGTCGCAGGAACGCGCCTTCCACGCGCTCGAGGCGCTCGAATCCTTTCTGATTCTCACGGCGTTCAATGTGTCGCTCGCCACGCAGCGTGAGCACACCGTTGTCCGTCGTGATGCTGATGTCTTTGGGCTCGACGCCGGGCAGGTCCGCGCGCACGACGAATTTGTCCAGCTCTTCGTGCACATCGACGCCAGGGATCCAGGTTACCGATGCTTCGCTGGCGGCCGCGGGTGCCGAGAAGCTGTCGCCGAAGATCTGATCGACCTGGCGGTGAAGCCGATCCAGCACATTCCAAGGTTCAAAACGTATCAAAGTCATGGTCATGGTCCTCCAAAATGGGGGTACTAAGCGTTTGTAGGGGAGCCTTGCGGCTCCAGTCGTGTACCTAAACTGAGGCTGCCGCGCGCGCTTTCAAGACCCGGCGCACTGTGCATAGGCTGTGGACTGCCTGTGCGGCGTCGGTGGATACTAGATGTAGGGGTAGACCCGAGTGGCGCGGCAGTGCGAAAGGCGAATCTTTTTGATCGCGTCCGTACTGCGAATAGTTTCGTAATATATTGATAAATATTGACTTATTTTGCACAAAATCAATATTAAATAATCTTGACGGTGACCGCTGTGCTTCATTAGTCTCCGTCGGCTGCACAACAAGATGTTGTGTTGCACGGCCGGCCGATTATGAGCTGTTTGGGGGACTGGCGGAGCGCTCATTACCATGAATTCTGTCGTAAAACTCGTGACCCACGATCTCAATTCGATCCCATTCCAGGAAGCTTCCCTGGACATCTGGGACAAGAAATATCGCCTGTCTTCCAAGGATGGCCAGCCGATTGATGGCAGCATGGATGACACCTACAAGCGCGTCGCGCGTGCACTGGCCGACGTGGAGCGCGAGGAGCTGCGCGAGGGCTGGTACGAGCGCTTTCTCTGGGCGTTGCGTCAGGGTGCGCTGCCTGCCGGCCGCGTGACCTCGAATGCCGGGGCCTGGGAGCACAAGCCGGCGACCTCGACGATCAACTGCACGGTCTCGGGCACGATCCGCGATTCCATGGACGATATTCTCGGCAAAGTCCATGAGGCCGGACTGACGCTCAAAGCCGGTTGCGGCATCGGCTATGAATTCTCGACCCTGCGGCCGCGCGGAGCATACGTCTCGGGCGCCGGTGCATACACCTCCGGGCCGCTGTCGTTCATGGATATCTACGACAAGATGTGTTTCACGATCTCCTCGGCCGGGGGCCGTCGTGGCGCGCAGATGGGAACGTTCGACGTCGGCCATCCGGATGCGATGGATTTCATCCGCGCCAAGCGCGAGAACGGTCGGCTGCGCCAATTCAACCTGTCGTTGCTGATTACGGATGAATTCATGCGCGCCGTGCGCGAGCAGGGCGACTGGAAGCTCGCATTCCCGATCACCCGTGCTGAATACGAGGCCGAGCAGCCCGATCTGACGGACCCGCAGCGCTATGTCTGGCGCGAGTGGCCGGTGCACGAAGGTTACGTCGTCAACGAGGAAGGACTGGTCGCCTGCCGGATCTACAAGCAGCTGCCGGCGCAGCGCATGTGGGACGTGATCATGTCATCGACCTACGATTTCGCCGAGCCCGGCTTCATCCTGATTGACCGTGTCAACGAGATGAACAATAACTGGTGGTGCGAGACTATCCGCGCAACCAACCCGTGTGTGACGGCCGATACGCGCCTGGCCACGCAGTTCGGCATGGTGCGCATCGGGGATCTGTACGCGAGTGGCTCGGATCTGGAGGTCACGGTAGACCGGCGCGCACTCGACCTCGGCCCCGGCGTTGCCGTACGCAAAGCCGTGCCTGCGTTCATGAGCTCGCCTTGTGCCGATGTCTATCGCGTGGTTACTAAAGCGGGCTATGAGATCAAAGCCACCGCGTGGCACGACTTCTACACCACGCGCGGCAAGATCAAGCTCAAGGATCTGAAGCCCGGCGATGAGCTGCTGGTTCAGTCCGGCAAAGGTCAATTCGGCAATGAGGGTAGCCCGGAGCTCGGCATGCTGCTGGGCCTGCTGACCGGGGATGGGCATTTCACGAATCGTGGCAACGGAGAGCAGGCGGCGATCATCAATCTATGGGGCCTGGATCGCGAGTACGCCGCCTCGGTGGTAGCGTACGTCAATACATTGATCGCCGGGGTCGCAGAGAGCGCGCGCGACTATCGCGTGAGCGCGGTGGCTGTTCCACAGCGCAATCTGATCATGATCCGCTCCATATTGCTGGCGCGAGTGCTCGAGCATTACGGCTTCACGGCGCAGACCAAATTGCAGGTGCCCGAGGTGATCTGGCGCGGCAGCGAGGCGTGCGTGAAGGCCTATCTGCGTGCGCTGTTTCAAACCGATGGGACCGTGCAACGTTCGGATAAAGAGGCCTATTGCACGATCAGACTGGCTTCCAGTGCGCCTTCACTCTTGCGAGATGTACAGGCGTTGCTCGCGAATTTCGGCATATTCAGCCGAATCCTGCGGCGTCGTGCGGCCGCTCAGCGTCTGCTGCCCGACGGCAAGGGCGGCCAGAGCCCATACCCTTGCGAGGCCGATTACGAATTGCTGATCGGCTCGCAGTCACGCGACCGGTTCATGCAGGAGATTGGATTTCTGACTGATGCCAAGAATCAGAAGTACGCGCAATGGCGCGCACAGCGTACGCAAACTCGCATTGATAGTTTTCGCAGTCCGATTGTGTCCATCGAGCACGTGGGATATGCAGCGGTGTTTGATACCACACAACACGATAAGAACAATCTCATCTTTAACGGGCTAGTCACAGGTAACTGTGGTGAGCAACCTTTGCCGGCCTACGGCTCGTGCCTGCTGGGTTCGGTCAATCTCACGCGCTTCGTGCGTGAGCCCTTCACGCAGGAGGCGCGCTTCGACTGGGAGGCTTACCGCGAGGTGGTGCGCGTCTTCACGCGCATGCTCGACAACGTGGTGGAGGTCAATGGCCTGCCGCTGAGCCAGCAGCGCGGTGAGATTGAGCGCAAGCGCCGGCATGGCATGGGATTTCTGGGCCTGGGCTCGACCACTACATTGCTCGGCATGAAATACGGCTCGGCTCAGTCGGTGCAGTTTACCGAGGACGTGGCGCGCGAGATGGCCCTGGCCGGCTGGGAAGCCGCGCTGGAGTTGGCGCGCGAGAAAGGTCCCGCGCCAATCATGAACGAGGAGTTCACGGTCACCCGGGAGATGCTGCGCAAGCGTCCCGAGATGGTGCGGGATGGCTGGAAGCCCGGTGCGCGCATTCCGGGTCGCCTATTGCATGCGCGCTACAGCCGCTACATGCAGCGGCTCGGGGCCATTGCGCCGCAATTGGTCGAGCAACTCGCGCAGGTCGGAGCGCGCTTCACGCACCATAGCTCGATCGCCCCGACCGGCACGATCTCGCTGTCGCTGGCCAACAATGCCAGCAATGGCATCGAGCCCTCGTTCGCGCACCACTATTTTCGTAACGTGATCCGCTCGGGCCGCAAGACCAAGGAGAAAGTCGACGTGTTCTCCTTCGAGCTGCTCGCCTATCGCGAACTGGTGAATCCGCGCGCCATGCCTGGAGCGACCGGCGAGGCGGAAGCCTTGCCGGCCTATTTCACCGTGGCCGACGAAGTTACGCCGCGCCAGCACGTCGACATCCAGGCGGCGGCGCAGAAGTGGATCGATTCCTCGATCTCCAAGACGGCCAATGTGCCCACGAATTATCCCTACGAGGATTTCAAAGGCATCTATCGCTATGCGCATGAGCAGGGGCTCAAGGGCTGCACGACCTTTCGCTTCAATCCGGAAGCATTTCAGGGCGTGCTGGTCAAAGAGGAAGATCTCAAGAACACGACCTATGTCTTTACGCTCGAGGACGGCACGGAGATCCGTACCCGCGGCGACGAGGAGATCGAGTACGACGGGGAGATGCACAGCGCCGCAAATTTGTTCGACGCCTTGAAGGAAGGCTATTACGGGAAGTTTTGAACATGAGCACACGTATCGACAAGCGCATCGTCAAGTACCGCGTACTGAAAGCCGACGAGCCGTCGGCGGCTAAACCGGCAGCGCCCGAGCAGGAGCTCGCGCATAGCCGCGATGGCCGCACCGCCAAGGTCATCCGCATGCACGAGGAGATCCAGCGCCCCGAGGTGCTGATCGGCTCGACCTATAAGATCAAGACGCCGGTGTCGGATCATGCGATGTACGTCACGATCAACGACATCGTGCTCAACGAGGGCACGGAGTACGAGCATCGACGCCCGTTCGAGGTCTTCATCAATTCGAAGAACCTCGATCACTTCCAGTGGATCGTGGCATTGACCCGCATCATCTCCGCGGTGTTTCGCAAGGGTGGGGATGTGGCGTTCCTGGTCGATGAGCTCAAGGCGGTATTTGATCCGCGCGGTGGCTACTGGCAGCCGGGTGGCAAATTCATGCCCTCAATCATCGCCGAGCTCGGTTATGTGATCGAGAAGCACCTGCAGACCATCGGTCTGATGCGCAAGGTCGAACTGGATGAGCATCAGAAGAAAATGGTCGAAGAGAAGCGTGCCGAGTTCGAGGCGCGGGCCAAACAGCAGGATGCATTTGCGAAATCACATTTCCCGGACGGCGCCGCGCTGTGCAGCAAGTGCAGCACCGCCGCAGTCGTCATGCTCGACGGTTGCATGACCTGCCTGAACTGCGGCGAGTCGAAGTGCGGCTGACAGCCGCTCGCGCACAGCGCGGCGCAGTCTTTAGCGGCAGCCGCAGCCAGCGGTTCCGGGGACTGTGAAATCGCTACCGGCTCGCGGTACGTGTCCATGTTATTCCTGCGGGCATGAAACGCTTTCTGCCGCTTGCATTGCTGTGCCTCGCGCCGTTCGCCCCCGTGAGTGCCGCCCCTGCCAACGACGAGGCGCTGCCCCGGCCGGCGCAGCTCGAGCCCGACGTGCAGTTCTGGATTCGCGTCTACAGTGAAGTCTCAACCAACGAAGGCTTCATCCACGACCAGCATAAGCTCTCAGTCATCTACGAGACGCTGCACTTCGACGCCGACGCCCCGCCGCGCGAGCGCGCGCACCGCGTCGACGCTGAGCGCAGCCGCGTGCAGGAAATCCTGCGACATTTGGCTAGCGGCGCAGCTGCCCAAACAGACGAAGAACGGCACGTCCGGGACCTCTGGGGAGCGGATGCCACGCCGGCCCGGCTCGCCGAGGCCGTGGATGATGTGCGCTTTCAGCTCGGCCAATCCGATCGCTTTCGGGCTGGCCTGCAGCGCGCCGCCGCCTGGGACACACATATCGCCGAGGTGCTGGCCAATCTTGGCTTGCCAGCGCAGATCGCAGCGCTGCCGCACGTCGAATCCTCTTTCGACCCCACTGCTTACTCAAAGGTTGGCGCGGCCGGACTCTGGCAGTTCATGCGCTCGACCGGCCGGCGATTTCTGCGCATCGACGCGGCCGTCGATGAGCGCCTCGATCCGTTTCGAGCCACCGAAGCCGCCGCGCAGCTACTGAGCTACAACTACCGGCTGCTGGGCAGCTGGCCGCTGGCCATCACCGCCTATAATCACGGGGCTGAGGGCGTGCGGCGCGCGCGCGAGCAGCTCGGCACCGACGACATCGTGCGTATCGTGCGCGAATATCACAGCCCGAGCTTCGGCTTCGCTTCGCGCAATTTCTATGTCTCGTTTCTGGCGGCGCTGAGTATCGCCCAGAATCCGGAGAAATATTTTGGTCCGCTTGAGCGTCGTTCGGAATCGCAATTTCACGAATTGAAATTGACCGCGCCTGCCAATACGGAGGCGCTCGTGCGCGCGCTGGGTATCGATCGCACTATCCTGCGCAGTCTCAATCCGGCGCTGCGGCCGGGGGTCTGGAGCGGCCAGCGCCCGGTACCCAGTGGCTACATCCTGCGTTTGCCCGGCAGCGCGGCAAATTGGACCGCTGAGGCGCTTGCGCAGCGCACGAGCGGCCCGCGACCCGTTACCGTGGCGCAGCTCGCGCCGGGCCGTCCGAGCGCAAGCGCGCAGTCCGCGCCGCTGAGCGCAGCGCCTGCGACGGCTACGGCTACGGCTACGGCGATGGCGAGCCCGGCGAGCCAGGTCGAGATCGTGCCCACGCCGCCGAGCCCTCTTGTGGCCGACAATGTCAATACGGCGGCCTCGCCGTATTACCTGGTCCAGGGGACCGACACACTCGCCTCAATCGCTGCGCGCACGGGCGTGCCGGCCAACAAATTGATGGCGCTCAATTCGCTGCCTGACTCGGACTACCTCTCCGACGGGCAGCGTCTGCGACTCGCGGCAGCCGTGCCGGAGCCCGAGACGGTCACGACAGCGGCGACTCTGCAGACGGCGCAGGCTGCTGTCGTGGAGAGCGTGGAAGAGCAGAGAGCCGTGGCCGCTGCGAGCCAGTCAGCCGAGCGCGCCGAGCCGGTTTCGGCTGCGCAGGCTCAGGCTGAGGGCCCGGAGCTCGTGCCGGATCCGGTCGGGACCGGCTCGGCCGATCCGGTCGATTACTCGGTCGGAGCTGATGGCAGCATCGTCGTGGTCGCGGCGGAGACGCTCGGCCATTATGCAGACTGGCTTGGCGTGCCGGCGGCCCGCCTGCGCGCGCTCAACAGTCTGCGTGGCCATTCCACGGTGAAGATGGGCAGGCGCGTCAAACTTGAGTTCCCCCATGCGACGCGCGCACAGTTCGAGGAGCGGCGGCGCGATTATCACGAGCGGCTGCAGGCGGCCTACTTCGCCTCGCATCGCATCGCCGGCAGCGAGATCTACATTGCCCGTCGCGGTGATTCGCTCTGGAGCATCACGCAGCGCAATGTGAAATTGCCGATATGGTTGCTGCAGCAATACAACCCGGATCTTGATTTCAGTGATTTGCGCCCGGGTACGCAGATTTCCCTGCCGAAGGTCGAAGACGTACCGAGTCTGTGAAGCGCTGCTCGCTCGAATGCGCCGCTATGCCTATAATTCAAGCCGATGCGACGTATCCTTAGTGCATTGCTTCCGGTACTGATCGGCGTCTCCAGTGGCGCGTGGCCGGGCATTGGGTTAACCGATGATTCGGCGCCGGCCGCGGCGGCGAGCGCGTACAGCATCGTCGGCGCGAGTCTGGGCGCGCAGTCCGCGCAATCTGCGCCGGCTGCCGCGCCTTTGAGCCTGAACGCTCAGATGCCTGTCGCGGATCAGATCGTCGTGCGCAAATCCGAGCGGCGGCTCTATTTGATGCGCCATGGCGAAGTGCTGCGTGAGTACCACGTGGCGCTCGGCCTGATGCCCGAAGGACCCAAGGAGCGGGCGGGGGATTTTCGCACCCCTGAAGGGCACTATCAGCTCACGCGCCGCAATCCGCGCAGCGATTATTTTCTCTCGATCCAGGTGTCCTACCCCAACGACGCGGACGTGCGCCGAGCGCGGCGCCAGCGCGTCGATCCGGGTGGCGCAATCATGGTCCACGGCTGGCCCAATAGTCTGCGACACAACGCGGAGTACTATGCGAGCTCGGATTGGACGGATGGCTGCATTGGCATGTCCAATTCCGATATGGTTGAGCTGTGGATGATGACGCAAGACAACATTCCTATCGAAATACTGCCTTGACGACGGCTTCCGGTCCTGGGCCAACGCGAGCTATGGACGCGAGTGTCGTGGTGGCCGAATCAGTCGATGCGCGCGTGGGCCCGCGCGGCAGCCTCGAGAACCTCTCTCAGGCTGAGATCAATAAGCTGCTCGATACGAGCCAAACCGGTCTGTACCGGCTGTTCCGCAACTGTGCGCTCGCTGTGCTCAATGCCGGCAGCGATAACGATAACCCCAAGGAAATATTCGACCGTTACCGCGATTTTGACGTGCAGATCGTGCGCCATGCCTGGGGCATCAAACTGCAGATCAACCATGCGCCGGCCTCCGCCTTCGTCGACGGGGAGATGATCCGCGGTATCAAGGAGCACCTGTTCGCGGTGTTGCGCGACATCATCTATACGGCAAATGAAATCATCGGCGCCGGGCGGCTCGACACCGGCGACTCGGCCTCCATCAGCAATGCGGTCTTCCACATACTGCGCAATGCGCGCGTATTGGATTACAAGGGCATGCCGAACCTGATCGTGTGCTGGGGCGGGCATTCGATCGGCCAGAG
>Ga0302326_10014588_pt1 | contig 16601 bp, 14 predicted proteins | sample Palsa_T0_3_FD_202264 | JGI IMG/M metagenome (GOLD analysis project Ga0302326, IMG submission 202264) | Peat permafrost microbial communities from Stordalen Mire near Abisko, Sweden - Palsa_T0_3 | ecosystem: Environmental > Terrestrial > Soil > Palsa > Peat permafrost | place: Sweden: Abisko...
GAGAGCCTCGGCGGCCCCGGACCGCGCGCGGTCGGAGCGCCCGAGCTCTACATCGACCGACGCGCAGAGCTCGAGAGCGAGCGCGCGTAGTGAAGGCTCGGCGGCTGACGCCTCGAGCGCCCGATTCGCGTCGGCTTCTGCAACCGACGTCTCACCACGAAGCAGATCGGCGCGCGCCCGTGCCACGAGCGCATGCACCAGCAAGCCTTTTCCCGAAGGCGTGCCCTCTGCATCTTCGACGGCGGCGTTGACGAGCTCTCGCTGCATGTCGATGGGTCCGCGCATCGCAATGAGCGTGTTCAGCGCGAGGGCCACCGAGGCCGCGGCCTCACGATCGCGGTGACGCAGTCGGCGGTGCGCTGCGAGCACGTTGTCCGTTTCCTTGCGCAGGCTTGCCGCCACCGCAGGGGCCTCTTCGCCACGAAGCGCCGCGGCTCGTGAGCGCGCGAACGCTGCATAGAACGCCACGTGGCGATCGGCGGCTTCGTCCTCGTCCCCGATCTCGGCGAGTCGCAAGGCCGCGTAGTCGCGGACGGTCTCGTCGAGGGCGAAACGCTCGGCGTGCCGCCGGACGAGCGACTTGTCGACGAGCGACTCGAGCACGGCCGCCCCGCCTTCACCGAGCACGGCGTCCGCTGCTTCGATGGAGAATCCACCACGGAACACCGCGCAGCGTGCGAGCCCGCGCTTCTCGACATCCGAGAGGAGCTCCCACGACCAGTCGATGGCGCCACGGAGGCTGCCTTGCCGCGCCGTGCGGTCGCGTGGACCGCCGGTGAGCAGCTCGAAACGCTTGTCGAGGCGCGCGAGGAGCTCGGTCGGAGAAAAGAGCTTCGTGCGGGCTGCCGCGAGCTCGATGGCGAGCGGATTCCCGTCGAGCCGCCTCACGAGCTCCGCGATGGCACGCGACTCCGCCTCGTCCGGCGCGAATCGCCCACGGGCGATGATCGCGCGGTCGACGAACAACCGCTCGGCGTCCTCTTGCCCGAGCGGCCCGAGCTCGAAGCACGCTTCGCTCTCGATTCGTAGCCGCTCGCGGGACGTCACGAGAAAACGCACCTGCGGCGCGACGCGGACCCACCGCGCGACGGCATCCGCGGCAGACGACGCGACCTGCTCGACATTGTCGAGCACACAAAGGACGCGACCACGGCCGGCGAGCGCGTGCCCAACGTCGCTCGTCGAGTCGCCGAGCGTCGCGGCAACCGAAGCCACGAAAGCACTCTCGGAGCGCGCCTCTGCGAGCGCGACGAACCACGTGCCGCCCCAGGGCTCGCTTCCAGCAGACGTCTCATGCGCGACGCGCGTCGCCAGGCGCGTCTTGCCGATTCCCGCAGGGCCGAGCAACGTCACCACGCGCGACGGGGACGCGAGCAGCTCGAGCACCCGCTCGACGTCCGACATGCGCCCGATGAACGACGACGTCGGAAGCGGAAGGCTCACATCACAACCGTGCAGCGACAGTCTTGAGCACGTCGCTGGGTTTGTCGATCATCGGCTTGCCATGCGACACGATGATCCTCTCGAGCGCGACGCCGTTGTGAATGACGAGGCCGCCGCCCTTCATCTTCACGATCGTCATCACACGCGTGCCGTTGCCGGCGGGGAGATCACCCTCGATGCGCCAGAGGTTGTGCTCGAGCTTCTCGATAGGGCGATGGCCGAAGACTTGCCACTTGTCGAACGCTTTGGGCATGCGCGGACTCTATCCGCCCACATGCTGTGGAAGCAACGACGCCAGTTTGGCGAAACGTCAGTTCGGTGGGCGCGTCGTGCCGACGGATACGTCCGACGGGACCCACTGCCAATTGTCGAGCAGAACGCTCGAGTCGTACGCTTGGTCGCCCGTGTTCCAGACCATGAACTGGAGGGTGATGACCTCGCCGGGTGCGACGGGCGCTTGCGTCGTCAACCAACCCGTTGCACCGCCGCCCGAGTCGGTCTGGCCGCACTCGTTGTCGCCGCTGATGAAGAAGCCCGTCCCCTGGAGCTCCTTGTTGCCGAGGGTGCAGGCGTCGTTCGGCGGGTTGCCCGTACCGTCACATCCGACCGTTGCGTTCGCGGGCGAGCAGGCCTGGAAGAAGTCGTTGTTGACGCTGACGGGGTTGTTCTTCGCGTCGAACGAGATGTTGAAATCGCCGGCCTTGCCCATCCAGGCCGTCGAAGTGAGCCAAGCGACGAACGAGTCGTTGAACTCGGTGCAGACCCACTCGGGCCACTCACCCGAGTAGAAGTTGAAGTCGAACGTGAAGCCTTTCGCGTTTGCCGGGACCTGGATCTTGAGCACCACGTCCACGACGTCGTTGGCGACGTTGCTGATCGGGCAACCCGTCGCTGCCTTCGGGTAACCGGTCGGCGGCGATCCTGGACCCGTGTTCGAGCAGACGTTCCCCTTGTCCTGACCGTCACCGCAATCCATGGCTGCGGCTACGCCCGACGACAGGATGCCGAGCACCGACCCTTGGCGTGCAGGCACGTTCGTCCCGAACGTGGCGACATCACCGTATTGCTGCGCCATCGGCGCCGCCGTGCTGCCGACGCCTTGGGTGTACGTCGCCGACGTGACACCCCACGTGTCGCCCTTGCCCGGACAGATGCCTATCGCCTTCGAGAACTGGGTCGCGCTGGGGCTCGTCGTCGGCAAGCCCGTGTCGCACGTGCCTTGCGGGTTGTCGATGATGCCATCGCCGTCGTCGTCGCAGCCGTTGCCGGGTATGTCGTAGTTCGCAGGGTTTGGGTCGCAGGTAGGCGCGCCGTCGCTGTTGCCGCCGTCCACACCGCAGAAGGGGCAACCGGACGCGTCGTTGCCGACTCCAGCGTCATTCCCCGTACCGCTGTCGGTGTCGAAGGGCGAGACGTGCGTTCCCCCGCAACCCACCACCACCAACGCAGCAAGCCAGTGAACCGAACGCATGATAGACCTCCACACGAGATGGCCGCGGGGCCATCAACCCGTCACCCTCATTCTGGCGTAGTTCAGCGGTTTGGTCGAGTAGCGCGAAATATTCCACTCACACTAGACCACACTCAGCGTCGTCGAACAGAGGCTCGCGAGCATGGCCGCAGCCGATCGCGCGTTGGGTAAACCGAGCTCTTCGTTCCCTCGCATCGTGTGGAGTGACCGCTCGAGATCGGTGATGGCGCGGTCACGGGCAGTGCGTACGGAGGCACGCTCGGAGCGGGTGAGCTTGTTGTCTGTCCACGCGGCGATGGCCCACGCGAGCTCGGCGTGGCGGATCTCGTCGCGGGCGATGGCGCGCATCGCACGACGCACGGATCGGTCTTGTGCGTGACGCGCCTGCCACTGGGTGAGCGCGGCACCGAACGTCTCGCACACGCACCCCTCGACGGCGTTCTCGATGGCGAGCGCGACGAGCGAGCGCGACGGCGATGGCGGAGCGATGGGCACTCGACCCCGAGCACCGAACCGCGCGGCGAGCCCTCGCATCGCACGCGCATGACGAGTCTCGTCCGCCACGGCTCGTCTCGCGGCGCGTCGCAAAGCGAGCGGGGCACGGTGTCGCCTTAGGTCTCCGGCGAGGACGCGGAACCCATCGACCGCAGTGGCCTCGAGGAACGCCGCATGCGCGAGCCAGCCGCCAACGCCGGCGTCCCCACATGCGGCTCGGCGACGTTCGACGGAGAGGCGCGCGCGAGCTGCTCGATGAAGTCGCCCCCCGCCGCACTCCCCGCAAGACATGATCCCGCCGTCGCCGAGGTCTTGATACCAACAATCGATCTGGGTGGGATCGCAGAGGGTCTCGCACACGATCGGCGGTTGCGCGTCACCGGCGTCGATGACCGCGCCGCAGATCGCAGCGCTGTTGAGGATCTCCACGTACACGTCGCACGGAACGAACACGTCGGCTCCGGGCTTGCCGGTGATGACGCACCCGTCCGGCGGCGACGGATCGGTGCCGCCGTCGTAGATTGGGATTTCGACGTCGGTCGGGCTGCCGTCCTTCACGTCGGCCCGCGCGTCGGTGATGGCGTCGCTCTCTTCGGCATCACTCGTGAAGGGAGCGTCCTCGACAGTCCCGTCGGGCGAGCCCGGCGTGCCCTCCGAGCTGCACGACGGTGCCGCGAGCGCGAGCAGGATGGCGCGGTGGAGCTTCACCCGCGCCCTCACCCTTGAGGCACGACGTCGACGTCGGTGCCGTCCGACAAACCCGCATTGGCCAGCTTTACGATCCGCTCGGAGCCACTGAGCCCCGTCGAGATGAGCACCGTCGAGCCCGTATCGCGCTCGAGGGTCACCTTGACGAGCTTCACTTTGTCATCGCTGCCGACGATCGCGAGCCTCAGGCCTTGCGCGTCGTTGAAGAGCGCCGTCGCGGGCACTTCGTAGACTTTGTGCGGGCTTGGTAACGTGAGCGACACCTCCGCATACATCCCCGCGAAGAGCGCGTTGTCGGCGTTCACCACACGCACCTCGGTGTTCATCGTCCGCGATTGGGGGTCGAGCGCACCCGCCGCACGCGCCACGGTGCCGTGGAATATCCGTCCGGGGTACTCACGCACCGTCACGTCGGCAGGCACGTCAGCCCGCACGCTCGGCGCCACGTCTTGCGGAACCTGAATGAAGACGCGCGCTGGATCCATCGCCACGAGGTTGAAGAGCGGGGTCGTGTTGGTCGCCGTCACGAGCGCGCCGACGTCGATGGAGCGCGACGTGATGGTCCCCGCGAAGGGAGCGGTGACACGCCCGAAGCCCGTCAGCTGCTCGAGGCGGCTGATGTTCGCGCGCATGGCGACGACGTTGGCCTTCGCCACCGCCACGCTCGCCTCGTCGACGTCGGCCTGTGCTCGGTGCTGATCGAGATCCTGCTGCGACGCGAGACCGCTCTTCAGGAGGTCCACGTAGCGCGCCAGGTTGGCCTTCGAAAACTCGCGGTTGGCGACGGCTTGCAGGACGCTCGCATCGGCCTGCACGAGCTGCGCGCGAGCCTGCATGAGCTGCTGATCGACCTCGGGGGTTTCGATCTCGGCGAGGAGCTGCCCATCTTTCACCTTGTCGCCGATGTCGACGTACCACTTGCGCAGGTATCCGTTCGCGCGCGGGTAGATGACGGTCGAGAGCAGCGGCGTCACGGCGCCGGGAAGAAGAAGCGCGCGGTCGCTCGTCATCACTTTGGGGGTGACCACGTTGACGCGGAGCGCAGCGTGCGACGCGGCGTGAGTCCCCTGCGCCAGATCAGCCTGCGCCTGCCGCCTGGGCAAATACGCGGCGAGAAACGCGCTGACCAGCACGACGACGACGACGGCGATGACGAGCAATGCGCGCCCAGGCGTGAGCTTGCCAGGCGGAGGCAACGCGAAGCCGAGATCGGGCGCCGGCGCGTCCACAACGCCCGGACCGGGCTTCTGCGGATCGGGCGGATGTCCGTCAGGGCTCATACGTTGTCCCACGCGTGATCGACGACGTGGTCCTTCCGGCGAAGCACAGAGTACATGACGGGCACGAAGAACAGGGTCGACACCGTCGCCACGATCAGCCCACCGATGACGGCGCGGCCGAGCGGCGCGTTCTGCTCACCGCCCTCGCCGAGCCCGATCGACATCGGGAGCATGCCGATGATCATCGCGAGCGCGGTCATGATGACCGGGCGCAGGCGTGTCATCCCCGCCGCGAGCGCGGCTTTCGGTGCATCGAAGCCGTGCTTGCGTTGGTCGTTGGCGAACGTGACGACGAGGATGCTGTTGGCCGTCGCCACGCCGACACACATGATGGATCCCATGAGCGAAGGCACGTTCACCGTAGTGTGCGACAGAAAGAGCATCCAGGCGATCCCCGAGAGCGCCCCTGGGAGCGCCATCAAGATGACGAGCGGGTCGAGCCACGACTGGAAGTTCACGACCATCAGCAGATAAACGAGCACAATGGCGAAGATGAGGCCGTAGCTCAAGCCTGTAAACGACGACTCCATGCTCTGGACCTGCCCTTTGACGGTGGCGGTCGTGCCGCGCGGCATCTCCGGTTTCGCTTTCGCGATGACGTCGTTCACGCCGGCCGCGACCGTGCCGAGGTCGGTCCCGTCGACGTTGGCTTGAACGTCGTAGGTGCGCGCGACGTTGAAGTGCGTGATGTTCGTCGGGCCGACGGTGCGCGAAATCCCCGCCATGTTCGACAAGAGCTCGGGAGCGAGCGTGCCGCGGGAGATGGGCGTCGCGTTGAGGGCGTCGATCGAGTCGATCTGATACTGCGGCGTCTGCACCGCGACGAGGTATTGCACGCCGCGCTTGGGATCGACCCACCAACCCGGCGTGACTTGCCCGCTCGACGCGAGCGAAACGAGCAGATCGCTCGCGACGTCTTGCTCCGTGAGGCCGAATTGGCCCGCCATCGTCCGATTGACGTCGATCTTGAGCTCGGGTCGGTCGATGACCTGCGCGAGGTGCACGTCCGCGGCACCTGGGATCGCCGCGATGCGCTGCTTGAGCTTCTGTGCGACCTCGTACGTGGCGGCTTCGTTGCCGATCGCCCCAACGACCTGCACGTCGATGGGCGCGGCGATGCCGAAGTTGAGGACCTGCGTCGAGATGTCGGGCGCGAGAAAGAAGAACGTCGTACCGGGGAACTTCTGGTTCAGGGTCGTCCGAAGCTTGCGGACGTAGTCCGGCGTCGATGCGTGATGCTCCTTCAGTGCGATGAGGACCTGGCCGTCCGCCGACGAGATGAGGGCGCCTTCGCTGAGCGATAGGTTCAGGCCGCTGACGGGTGTTCCGATGTTGTCGATGAGGGTATCGATCTCCTTCGGCGGGATGACCTCACGAATGGTGTCGTCGATGGCGCTGAAGCGGCGCTCGGTCTCCTCGACGCGCGTGCCGGGGGTGCCGCGCACGTGGAGCTTGATGAGGCCGGCGTCGACGCTCGGGAAGAAATCGCGACCAACGAGGGGGAAGAGAGCCACCGAGGCCACGACGAACACGAAGAACGCGCCCACGACCGCGAGACGATTCTCGAGCGCGAAGGCGAGCCAGCGACCGTAGAAGTCGCGGAGGCGCGCGAAGCCTCGGTTGAAGGCTGCGAAGAACCCGGTTTGCCCTTCGTGCGGGTGCGCATACTCGTCGATCTCCTTCGCGAGCAGGTACCTGACGAGCGTCGGCACGAGCGTGCGCGACAGGAAGTACGAGGTGAGCATCGCGAAGACGACGGCCATCGCCAGCGGCACGAACAGCGACTTCGCGGCGCCCGTGATGAACACGACCGGAACGAACACGATGCAGATGCACAGCGTGGAGACGAACGCCGGGACCGCGATCTCGGAGGCGCCGTCGAGGATCGCCCGGAGCATCGGTTTCTGCATCGCCATGTTGCGGTGGACGTTCTCGAGCTCGACGGTCGCGTCGTCGACGAGGATGCCGACCGCGAGCGACATGCCCCCTAGCGTCATCACGTTGAGCGTCTCGCCGAGGAATGCGAGCACGATGACCGACACGAGGATCGCGAGCGGAATCGAGATCACGACGATGACGGTGCTGCGCCAGCTCCCCAAGAATACGAGCAGCATGAGCGCCGTGAGCCCCGCCGCAATGCCGGCCTCCTTGATGACGCCGTTGACCGACGCGCGCACGAAGAGCGACTGGTCGAAGAGGACCGTCGCCTTCAAGTCTTTGGGAAGCCTCGCCATGGTCGTCGGCAGCGTCTCTCTCACTCGATTGGCGACATCGAGCGTGCTGGCACCTCCGTTCTTGAGGATCGTCATGAGGACGGACTTCTTGCCTTGGACGTGGACGATGCTCGTTTGGGGCGCGTAGCCGTCGCGCACGCTCGCGACGTCGTGCACGAAGACCGTGGTGCCGTTGATGACCTTGACGGGGATGTTGCCGAGCTCTTCGAGGAGCTCGGGGCTCGTGTTGATGAGCACCGGATACTCCTCGACGCCGATCTTCGCGGTGCCGGAAGGCACGATGACGTTCTGCAGCGCGAGCGCGTTGTTCACGTCACGCGGTGACAGACCCCACGCAAAGAGGCGCTGCGGATCGATGTCGATCATGATCTGGCGCTGCTTGCCGCCGTAGGGCCACGGGATCTGCGAGCCGGGCACGGTGGCGATGTCGGCACGGATGAAGTTCGTGCCGTAGTCGAAGAGCTGCTGCTCGCTCAGCGAGTCGCTCTCGAGCGCGATCTGCATGATGGGGACGTTCGACGCGCTGTAGCGGATGATGAACGGCGGCACCGTCCCCGGCGGCATCTGCCGGAGCGACGTCTGCGCGATGGCCGTGACCTGCGCAGTGGCAGCCTCGATGCGCGCGCCCGGCTGGAAGAAGATCTTGATGACCGACACGCCGGTGAGCGTCTGGCTCTCGATGTGCTCGATGTCGTTGACGGTCGTCGTGAGGCCGCGCTCGAAGTTCGAGACGATGCGCTTCTCCATCTCCTCGGGCTGCATGCCCGTGTAGTTCCAGACGACGGAGATGACGGGGATGTCGATGTCGGGAAAGATGTCCGTCGGCATCCTGAGGATGGTCACCATCCCCAAGAGGACGATGAGCATCGACATCACGATGAACGTGTACGGTCGACGGAGTGCGAGGCGAACCAACCACATGACGGCGCTATGCTCGAGGGCGAGAGGTTAACACATGCGACTCATCACGATCCCGTTCAGCCACTACTGCGAGAAAGCGCGCTGGGCGCTCGATGCGGCGGGGGCTTCGTACCGTGAGGAGCCGCACGCGCCCATGGCCCACATGTTCGCGACGCGGTCGGTGGGGGCGAAGACGGTGCCGGTGCTCGTTTACGAAGGCAACGTCCTTGGTGACTCCACCGCGATCGCCCATCACGCCGACACGCTCGCCCCGCCCGAGCGCAAGCTCTTGCCCGAGGATCCCGACGCGCGCGCGCGTGTGCTCGCGCTCGAGGACGAGCTCGACGAGACGATGGGTGTGGACGCGCGGGTCATCGCCTACTGGCACCTCCTCGCGGATGGGGCAACGGGCCGCGGCTTCGTCAGGCGCATGTTGCCTCCCATTCCGCTCGCTCCGTATGTCGTGGCTCCTCTCTTTCGTGGGATCATCTTCCGGAGGTACAAGGTGAACCAGGCGAGCGCGCGGACCGCGGAGGAGCGCGTTCGCGCGACGTTTGCGCGACTCGCCAGCACCGTCGAGAAAGACGGCTACCTCGTGGCCGGGCGCTTCACCCTGGCGGACCTCACGCTCGCAGCGCTGATGTCGCCAGTCCTCGCGCCGCCCGAGCACCCGGTGCTTGGCCGCATGAAGCGCACGGTCCCAACCGCATTCGAGGCCCTCCGCGCCGAGCTGTCGGACACCCCCGTCGGACGCCACGCCCTGCGCGTTTACCGCGAGCATCGCCGGGGAGACTAAGGGATGCACCTCCGCTCGAGGGGGATGCACCTCCACGCGAGGGGGACGCACCTCCACGCATGGGGTGTACACGTGCGGGGTGCACAGGTCCACGCAAGGGGGACGCACCTCCACGCACGGGGTGTACAGGTCCACGCGAGGGGGACGCACCTCCACGCATGGGGTGTACAGGTCCACGTGAGGGGCCTTCACCTCCACACGAGGGGAGCGTTCCTCCACGTGAGTAGCCTTCTCACCCGTCCTCGCGATTCACTCCCGGAGCTGAATGGAACGCTCAGTAGCACTGACCGTCATGGCATTTGTCCTTGCCATGACAGTCCGAGTCGCGCGTGCACGTGCGGCTGCACGAGTCTGACCCGCTCACCGCGAATCCGGGCGGGCAGTCGAAGCCGCGGGTCAAACCGACGGTGTCGAGCGTGGCTGGAGGCGCGGCCATCGGTGGGCAACGGATCTCCTCGCCGTGCTTGGCTTTGACGACGTAGCAGCCCTTCTTCGAGCCGGAGGTGATGCGCTCTTTCATCGACTCGCCCGCGGCGAGCTTGAGCCACTCGTGCGCGTCGCTCGGGAGCGTGCTCGCATCGGTCGTGGAAGCGACGTTCGTGGAGGCGGCGCTCGTGGACGCAGCGGGGCTGGCATCGGCTCCGCCCGTATCCACGATCGGCTGCGCACTGGCGGTTGGAGGCGCGCTCGCGATGGGCGCAGTCGACGCGGTCGATACGGTCGACGTGGCTGCGGTCGGCTCCGTCTTTGTCTCGTTGCACGCGAGGAGACCCACGCTGACGCATCCGACGATCACCGCGACCCGCATCCCGACGAGTGAAGTGTGCACGATAGGAGCACAACACACGTCGCGTGAATCGTCGAGCCAACGGCGGTACGCTGCCTCATGATCTCAGCCAGACTTGCGCGTGCCGGTGTCGTGGCAGCGGTGGTCACGCTTTTGGCGTGTGGGGCTTCGACGTCGGCCACTCACCCGCGCTCGATCCTTGCCGCACCCGAGGACTGCGGCGACATGGTGGATCCCGCCGATGTCTGTCCAATCCACGATGGCTGCCCGCGCGTAAACGATGGCCACTCGTCCGAGACGGACAATGACGGTTGTCCAGGTGAAGGGGGCATTCCTTTCGCCACGACGTGCGATGGCGACGCGCAACGCTTCGCGCACATCGCGGTCGAGATCCTGCTGAGGCCGAAGCTGACGACGCTCCGTATCCGTTCGAGCGCCGAGGGTTGCAGCGAAGTGCTTCGGCTTGGCCTCGAGCGCGCGGGCGTCGCCCACGAGCGCATCGAGACCCGCCAGAGCCAAGAACACTCGAGCCAATGCCAGCGATGGGGTTACTTCTCGGTCGCCGCCTGGGACGGCGGCCGGTGCAAAGACGACTCGGCGCACTAAGGCGGAGGCTCGTGCGACGCAACGAGGATTCGGACGAAGCGTTGCAGACAGAACGCGCCCAGCGCGAGCAGCATGACGCCGGGATAAAACCACCAGTCGAGCTTGCTTCGCACGTGGTCGAACACGAAGACGATCGCGTTCACAGCGACGATGACGACCACGCTCGCTTTGAACGTTTCGAGAGACGATCTCATTTGGCCCCTCGGATGATGTCGAAGCTCTCGTTTTCCCAGCGGGTCGCGAGCGCGCTGCCGAAGTCGTTGCGCTCCGACGCCCAACCGTACGCGAGGTATTGGTTGTCGTCGGTGATGATCGTTCCGGACTTTGCGTAACGCGCGAGCGCCGCGCCCGCGAGCTGCACCGAGGACTCCACCGCGCTTCGAGAGAGCTCGCGGCCCGCCGCCTCGCGGTCGAGACCCGGCCAATCGCCGAGCGGTGCGTTGCCCTTTCGTCCGACGAGAATGGCCGTGCGGTAGGGCGGATAGATCCAAAGCAGCGCGTTCGGAAACACTTCGATGAACGTGCGCGTGATGGCGACCGATTGCTCGGGCGCGAGGAGGTGCAACGGCAACCACTGGGCGATCGTACCGCCGTCTTCGAGGTGGTCGCGCGCGGAGCGATAGAACTCGAGCGAGTAGAGGCTGTTCATGCCGCTGAACGTGGGCGGCATCGGCTCGAGCGTGATGACGTCGTAGCGCTTCGAGCTGCGCCGCAGCCAGGCGCGACCGTCCATCACGATGGGCGTGACGCGTGGATCGGAGAGCACGCCGCCGTTCATCGGGAAGAGCGGCGCCATGTCGAATACCGTCTTGCTGATGTCGACGATGTCGAGGTGGCGCGGATTCTCGAGGCGCACGGCGTTCGACGTCTCCCCGGTGCCGAAGCAGATGACGAGCGCCTCACGCGGATCGGGATGGGCGATCATCGGGAGCCTGCCCATCCAGGCCATGTAGCCCTTGAGCGACGCGGCGGTGCTCGCGCTGAAGCCGTCGACGTAGAGCGCGCGTTCGTCGACACCGGCGGCGTGCGTGTCGACGACCGCAACCGTGAAGTCGGGCGCCTCGGCGAACGCGATGACTTTGTAGTCGTGGAGGGGCCCCATGATGCGCCTTTTGCCGATTCCGGACTCGTTGACCGCGGCGATCGAGAGCGCGATGGCACCCGCGACCATGAGTCGCGTTCGCGTGCGACGCTCGCCTTCGAGCAAGATGCCTTCGACCAGCAACAGCACAGCGATGAGCCAGCTCGTGTGCGCGAAGCCGAATGTGGGGAGCAAGAGCCACGCTGTGACGAGCGCGCCGGCGATGGCGCCGACGGAGCTCGCCGCGTGCAAGAGGCCCCACTCGCGCGGGCTGACGCGTTGCTCGAGCAGCAGTGGGAAGAGAATGCCGAGCGTCGCGACGATCGGCCCGAGGAGCGCGACGGCGAGGATGAACGCACTGAGGTAATGGTTGATGGCGACGAACGACGAGAAGACATCGAGCCTCTCGACGAGCGGTGTCACGAGCATGATCATGGCGCCCGCGGCGCCCATCAGCGAACCGACGCCGAGCTTGCTCTTTTGGACGGGTGTCGCCAGGTGTGCGCCCACTGCCAGGCCCAAGAGCACGGCCGCGAGCATCACCGCGAAGCTGAATGCGGTGCTGAAGTACGCAGCGCGCATCGCGCGGAACCACGCGACCTCGAGGGCGAAGACCGCGGCGCCACTCGAAAAGGCGACGAGATAGTCCGAGCGACTCTTGCTCGTCGTGGAGGGCTCAGTGGCATGGAGCTTTGGAACAGCGCGCGTCATGCCATGCCTTTGTTTGCGCCACGCGCTCGACATGACGAGCGCCACCGTGCCGTTCGTCGCGGCCAAGAGCCTTCCGGCATCCGCGATTCCGGTGAGCGGCAGAACCACGAACGCCGTGAGCAAGATCCCAGCGGCGGCGCCGAGCGTGTTGAGCCCGTACAAGATGCCGAGCGGAGCGTCGATCGTCCGCGCGACGAGTCCGAGAACGGGAATGCTCGCGCCCATCGCCATCGCGGGCGGGCCGATCGTGAGCGCGATGCCGACGAGCTGAACGAGCGCAGACGGGTGAGCGGCGTCGATGCGTGCGACGAGCCCGACCTCCTGCTCGAGGAACGCGCCCGAGACGCCGATGCAGAGCTCGAGGAGCGCGTAGACGAGGTACGGCGTCGCAGCGTCGCGCGCGCGCTCGAGGAGCCTGCCCGCCGCGAGCGTGCCGAGCGTCATCGCACCCATGGTCGCGGCGAGGATCAGCGCCGTCGCCTGCGCCGAGACACCGATCGCGAGCGAGGCCCGGACCTGCCACGTGAGCTCCCAGCCCAACCCCGCAACGCCGCCGAGCGTGACGCACGCGTAGACGAGCCTGCGATCACCCGACTTCACACGCGCGGATGGTACACCCAACGCGCCGGGTGACTTCGCGGCCCTCGCGAGGTAGATCGACGACGTGGACAAAGTCTACGCATCCGCGCTCGAAGCCTGCAAAGACATCCCCACTGGAGCGACCGTGCTCGCGGGCGGTTTCGGTCTCTGCGGGATCCCCGAGAACTGCATCGCCGCGCTGCGCGAGATTGGCATGAAGGATCTCGTCGTCGTCTCCAACAACTGCGGCGTCGACGACTTCGGGCTCGGCATCCTTCTCCGCAACAAACAGATCGCGAAGATGGTCTCGAGCTACGTCGGCGAGAACAAGGAGTTCGAGCGGCAGTACCTCTCCGGTGAGCTCGAGGTCGAGCTCTGCCCGCAAGGCACGCTCGCCGAACGCCTCCGCGCGGGAGGCGCGGGCATCCCCGCCTTCTATACGCCGACGGGCGCCGGCACTGCGGTCAGCGAGGGCGGCCTCCCGCTCAAGTACGCAGCCGACGGATCCGTGGCGAAGGCGAGCGTGAAGAAGGAAGAGCGCGACTTCGACGGACGCCGCTACGTCCTCGAGCGCGCCATCACGGGCGACTTCGCCATCGTCAAAGCCTGGTATGGCGACCGGTACGGCAACCTCGTCTTCCACAACACCGCGATGAACTTCAACCCGCTCTGCGCGATGGCGGCCAAGGTGACCATCGCCGAGGTCGAGGAGATCGTCGAGGTGGGCATGCTCGAGCCCTCGCAGATCCACACGCCCAGCATCTACGTGCATCGCATCTTCCAGGGGTCCAAGTACGAGAAGCGCATCGAGCGGCGCACCGTCCGTAAGGGTGCGGCCTGATGCTCACGCGAGAGCAGATCGCGATGCGCGCCGCGCAGGAGCTCCGCGATGGGTTCTACGTGAACCTCGGCATCGGAATGCCGACGCTCATCGCGAGCTTCATCCCGAAGGGCATCGAGGTCGTGCTTCAGAGCGAAAACGGCCTCCTTGGCATCGGCCCCTACCCCATCGCGGGGCAAGAGGACGCCGACCTCATCAACGCCGGCAAGGAGACCGTGACGATGCTGCCGGGCTCGGCCATCTTCGACAGCGCGGCGAGCTTCGCGCAGATCCGTGGCGGCCACATCGACCTCGCCATCCTCGGCGCGATGCAAGTCTCCGAGCACGGGGACCTCGCCAATTGGATGATCCCGGGCAAGATGGTCAAGGGCATGGGCGGCGCGATGGATCTCGTCGCGAGCGCCAAGCGCGTCGTTGTCATCATGGAGCATGCCGCGAAAGACGGGTCGCCCAAGATCCTCAAGGCGTGCAACCTGCCGCTGACGGGCAAGCGCGTCGTTCACCGCATCATCACGGACATGGCGACGATCGACGTCACCGCGGATGGTCTCTTGCTACGCGAGGTCGCACCCGGCGTGTCGGCGCGCGAGGTGCAGGAGCACACGGAGCCCACGCTCAAGGTGCCGAGCGATCTCGCGTCGATGACGCTCGCCTCATAGCGAAATCAGGATGTCGAGCAAGCCTTGGAGGGAGTCGAGGCGTGAGGCGAAATCGGGCTGGTCCCTGATGCGGGAGGCACCCGTTTGGGTGAGCCGGTCGAGGCCGAGCTCCTCGATACGACGCTCCGCATCGCGGGCGCGGGCTTCGTCGGCTTTGCGCTGAGCGTCGCGTTTGGCGACGAGCTCGAGGCCGCCGCGCTCGACGAACGCGAGGGAGGCGGTGAGCTCACGCGCGTCGAACCACGTTCCGTGTGTCTTGCAGACGTCGACGATGACGCCAGAGGCCCTGCCGAAGATGGTGCGGTTCATGCGTACGTTGCACGAGGGGCACGGGATGTACACCACGGGATCGGGCGCGGGTGATGGAGGCGTGATGGAGGAGCGCCGGTCTTTCGAGCGGTGCCGCGTGACGAGCTCGGCGAGCATCGCGTTCGTGACGAAGACGCCGCCACACCGCTCGCACTCGAAGACCTCGGCGAGCGCCGAGAGCGCACCGCACCCACGTGGGCATAGGAGCTTCGTCGGCACGGGCTCCGCCTCGAGCTCGAGCGCTGCTCCGCACTGCACGCATTTCTCTTCACCCACCGCGTTCAACGTCATGCACGCTGCACATCGCACCGACGGCGCCTCTGCCCCACACTGCGCGCAGAGACGAGCATCCGGCGCACGCTCCGCGCCGCACGCGCCACATCGCAGCCCGCTACGTCCACCCACGCGATAAGGCGAGGTCACGACGAGAGCATAGCGCGTATACTCGCGCGCATGACGCGGCCGAAACGCAAAGCCTCACGGCCGGTGACGAAGAGACGCAGACCATCCCGTCGCACGCATGACGCGATGACGACGCTCCTCGCGCTCACCGCAAAGCTCACCGAGAGTCGGCCGCTCGAGGAGTCGCTGCACGCAGTCACCGACGCGGCGCTCACGCTCGTGCAGGCGAATCACGCATCGATTCGTTTGCTCGATGGCTCCCACAGCGAGCTCTTGTCGGGCGCGCGCTCCGGTGCGGGGACGACGACGCGGCCGATGCACTTTCGCCGCGGCCATGGCCTCATCGGCTGGGTCGTCGAGTACAAGGAAGCGGTCTGCCTCGACGACGTCGACAAGGACCCGCGCTTCGTCCCCGGCAAACAAGGCTTCTCGATTCGCTCGATGCTCGCGGAGCCGCTGTGGTCGGCCGGGCAAGTCATCGGGGTGCTGTCGGTATCGTCGGCGAAGCGTCGCGCGTTCGACGCCGACGATCGCCTCCTCACGCGTCTACTCGCGAACTGCTGCACCCCGCCCGTCGAGCGCGCTCGCCTCCGCCGCCTTGCGATGACCGACGATCTCACGCTCGCCTACAACCAGCGCTACATGTCCCCGCGCGTGAACGAGGAGATCGAGCGCGCCCGGCGATCGGGTCAGCCGCTGTCGGTCCTCCTCGTCGACCTCGACCACTTCAAGAACGTCAACGACGTTCACGGTCACGACGCCGGCGACACGGTGCTGCGCCTCTTCGCCGACCGCGTGCGATCGATCGTGCGTCGGGTCGATGTCTTCATCCGTCGCGGTGGCGAAGAGTTCCTCTTGCTGATGCCCGCCACCGCGCTCGAGCAAGCCCGCAACACCGCCGAACGCATCCGCCGCAACCTGTCCGAGGGTGAGCTCGACGTGGGCGGCGGCAAGCGCGTGCGTCAGACGGTGTCGATAGGTGTCGCGACGTGGGACTTCAAAGAGTCCCCCGACGCGCTCCAGCGCCGCGCAGACGTCGCCATGTACGCAGCCAAAGAACACGGCCGCGACCACGTAACAACTTCGGCCCCGCCTGTTTCGCTACTGCGCCTTGCGAAGTGAAGGAGGCCGCGCCGAAGCGCGGCCGACTAAGACCGTCCAGCCTGAGGCGCGTTAGCGCCGAGGGCCGAGGGTTCGAGGAGCAAAGCGACGAGCCCGAGTTTCAAGGGCAGAGCTTGAAGTGCCAGCCGCCCGGGTGGGCGTTGCCGCGGCCGATGTGGATGAGGTTCGGCTCGGAGC
>Ga0302326_10014589_pt1 | contig 16600 bp, 9 predicted proteins | sample Palsa_T0_3_FD_202264 | JGI IMG/M metagenome (GOLD analysis project Ga0302326, IMG submission 202264) | Peat permafrost microbial communities from Stordalen Mire near Abisko, Sweden - Palsa_T0_3 | ecosystem: Environmental > Terrestrial > Soil > Palsa > Peat permafrost | place: Sweden: Abisko...
TTGCGCCCACCGGGGGGGGGGGGGCTGTCTGGGGGGGTGGGGGGGGTTGGGGGGCGGCCCCCCCCGCCCACGCCCCGATCGGCTCGGCCGGCCTCGCCATGGCCGACGGGGTGGCCCGGCTGTGGGGCGGCGCGGTCCTCGAAGCCGCTCGCGGCCAGGGCGTCTACCGCGCCCTGCTCGGCGCCCGGCTCAAGTACGGCGCCGCCCACGGCGCGACGATGGGCCTCGTCAAGGGCCGCGTCAGCACCTCGGGCCCGATCCTGCGCCAGGCCGGCTTCGCCGTCTACGGCCAGGAAATCTCCTACCGCGTCCGGCTCACCTAAGCCAGAAAACCAAGTTCAACCCCATCGCATCGAACGGACCGTGCGCCAGGCCCCCACCGCCCGAGCACCCGGCACCTGTCTGCGACGCCATCGACCTCGGCCGCCCGGTGCGTCAGCTGTTGTCGTAGTGAGTGGGCGGGAACGGGTGGTCGGCGTCGAGGCTGCCCAGCTCGCCCGCCTTCTCCTCACGGTCGATCTCGGCCTGCGCGTCCTTGTACTCGGCGCTCTGCCGGACGTCGGTCCGCTCCGGCACGCCCTCGGGCAGCGGGTCAGTGGCGGGCGGGACCTCGTCCGGGTTGAAGTCGTCCAGCCCCGCGTCGACCCGCTCGTCCTCCGTCAGCTCGGCGAGCTTGTCGTCGTCAAGGCGCTGGGCGGCGCCGCCATGCTGACGGCGGTCACGATGAAACTCGGGTTCGCTCATGAGAACCACGCTACCCCCAACGTTTCCTGACGACTCCCCGGCGTCGCATCTGCCTCGCAAGGGCCGTGAGCGTACGACGCCCGGCAGTGGGTAGCCCCCGGGATACAGCTACGGAGGGATATCGATGTCAGACAACATTTACTCAGTCAGTGAGATCGTCGGCTCCTCGGCCGAGGGCATTGACGACGCGATCAAGGTAGCCATCGGACGCGCCTCCAAGACCCTCCACAACCTGGACTGGTTCGAGGTCAGCGACATCCGCGGCCGGATCGAAGACGACCAGCGCCTGCACTTCCAGGTGACGCTGAAGGTCGGCTTCCGGCTGGACGAGCCCAAGGCCTGACCGGGTGCCTAGGGCTGGTTCGGGCGGGTTAGCTGGAGCGCGTTGAGCAGCTCCACCCGCGAGGAGATCCCGAGCTTGGCGTAGATGTGGTCGAGGTGCGCGTCGACGGTGCGCTTAGAGATGAACAGGTGCTCCGCGATCTGCCGGTTGGACATGCCCCGGGCCGCGAGGTCGGCGATCTCGGCCTCGCGGAAGGTGAGCTGCCCGGGCATCCGCCACCGGCTGCCCTCGGCGGTAGGCTCCTCGGCGTCGCTGACGGCGAACGAGACCAGCTGCTTAACCGGGTGCCGTCCGGCCTCGTCGAACACCGCCTGGAAGCGCTTGCCGGCGAACCCCGCCCGGGCCAGGCCCATCGCCTTATCGTGCACGTCGAGCAGGGCCGTGGTGCCGCCCAGGCGGCCGCCCGCCTTCTGCCAGAGCGGGTCGGCCGCGCCGAGCAGCCAGGCCGCCCGGACGTGGCGGCCGGCCCGGGCGGCCAGCCAGCCGTGGATCTCCAGGCAGTAGGCCATCCCCATGACGTCGCCGAGCTCGTGCTTGGCGAGCAGGGCCTTGCTGGTGGTCTGCACGGTCTCGTCGTGCTTGGCCTCGTCCCAGTACATGGCCATCGCCGAGATCGCGTACGCCCAGCCCTGCGCCCACCGCTCCTTGATCTCGTCGGCCTCGCTGCCCTCGCCGAACCGGCGGGTGACCTGCGCGGCGTGTCGCAGCGCGCCGTCGAGGTCGCCGTCGAGCTGCGACACGTGCGCCAGGTGCACGTCCAGGATGCGCAGCCCGGCCCGGTCGTTGAGCCGCTGCAGCCGCTGCTCGGCCTGCGCGCCGGCCGCCCGGGCCTCCTCGTACCGGTCGGCGATCGTCAGTGCGAGCGTCAGGTAGCAGTAGCCCCGCCCGACCAGCTTCGGGTCGCCGCGCTGCTCGCCGATCTTGGTGCCGGCGGTCGCGTCCGCGACCGCCTGGTCCGCCTCGCCCTGCATCGCGCCGAGGTAGCCGCGGACCACCAGCGCCCAGCCCCGCTCCGACGACGACGGGTCGGGGAACCGCTCGAGCACCTTGTCGAGCCAGTGCTTGCCCTCGCGCAGCAGCCCCGCCATGTGCCAGTACCCGTACAGGGCGATGGCGAGCTCGGCGCCGTCCCGGTAGCGGTTCCCGTCGGCCGCGTCGAGCGTGTAGCCGAGCGCGGCCCCGAGGTTGGCGTGCTCGCGTTGCAGCTCGCGGAACCGCTCCAGCTGGTCGTCGTCGACGACGTGCTCGCCGAAGTAGCGCGCCGTCGACAGATAGCGGGCGACGAACCGGCTGCGGACGTCCGCCTCGCTGCCCGACGCGGCCAGCTCCTCGGCGCCGTACTCGCGGATGGTGTCGAGCATCTTGTACCGCGTGGGCTGGGCCGTGCTGGTGTCGTCGCGCGTGATCACCGACTTGTCGACCAGGCGGATGACCGTGTCGAAGATCTGGCTGGCGGGCAGCTCGCCGCCCGCGCACACCTCCTCGGCCGCGTCAACGCTGAAACCGCCCGCGAACACCGACAGCCGCGCCCACAGCGCCTGCTCGGCGGGCGTGCACAGGTCGTAGCTCCAGCCGATGGCGTCGCGCAGCGTTCGGTGCCGGGTGTCGCCGCCCTCGCTGCCGCCCGTCAGGATCGTCAGCCGGCGGTCGAGCCGCTGGTCGATCCGGTCGGCCAGCTCGGCCAGCGGCAGCGCCCGGAGCCGGACGGCGGCCAGCTCGATCGCGAGCGGCATGCCGTCGAGCCGGCGGCACAGCTGGATCACGTCGGCCCGGTTCGCGTCGGTGACCGCGAACCCGGGGACGACGGCGGCCGCCCGCAGGGCGAACAGCTCGATCGCGTCGGTCGTGCCCTGGGTGGGGTTGTCGTCACCGGGAAGGCCGAGCCGGGGGAGGATGTAACAGCTCTCGCCGGTCACGTCCAGCGGCTCGCGGCTGGTGGCAAGCACCGTGACGTCGCGCGTCTCGGTGATGATGGCCTCGGCGAACAGCGCGCAGGCATCGATGATGTGCTCGCAGGTGTCGAGGACAAGCAGCACGCTCCGGTCGCGCAGATGCGTGACGACCGCGTCGAGCTGCGAGCCGGGGGACTGCTCGGGCAGGCCGAGTTCCCTGGCGACGGTGTGCGGCAGCAGCTCGGGGTCGCGCAGCCCGGACAGCGGGACGAAGAACACGCCGTCCCGGTAGCCGTCGGCGGCCTGCTCGGTCGCGCACCGCGCCACCCGCGTCTTGCCGACGCCGCCCGGGCCGACCAGCGTCACCAGCCGACTCGCGCGCAACAGCGTTTCCACACGACACAGCTCGGCCGCCCGGCCGATGAAATCGTTGGCCTCCGAGGGGAGCCGCCCTGCTTCCTCGGTGGCGTTACCGACGAGCATGTGACCCTCATCACGTCTGGGGTGGGATGCGCTCATCTTACTCCGTCGCGTCTGGCCGGGGGTGGTTCGCGCGTTGCCGGTGTGCGCATCAGGCACCGGTTCCCTGCCCCGGTTTCAGACCCGGGTCGCAATCCCCGCAGGTCCCGGATGCTGCCTCCAGGTCGTCGACGTCGGCCAGGGCGAACGCGATGATCTGGTCAAGCGGCACGGCCGAGGCGCGCTCCCTTAGCTGCCAGTAGCGTTCCTCGCCGAGGCCGTCCTGCGCCGCCCGTTCCGATATCCGGTGCAGCGCCACCAGCGCCGGGGTGCCGGTGTACCACGGGCCGATTCGCTCCCACAGCGGCGCCGACCCGCCGAACAGCAGCGCGGCCCGCCGGTGGCGGCGCTGGGCCGCGGCCAGGAAGCCGAGCGTGCCAAGCGCGTAGGCGGTGCCGCCCATGTCACCGAGCTCGTATTCAAGCGCGAGCCCCCGGCGGGCGGCCACGGTGCCGTCGCCGAGCTCGCCGCGCAGCAGCTGGCCAAGCCCCTGCCCGGCTAGCAGCAGGCCGGTGGCCCAGTGCTCGCCGGCGGGCAGCCGGGCGATGCCCTCGGCGCAGCGCTCGATGGCCAGCTCGGGGCGGGCGGCGTGCAAGTGCTGCGCGGCGGTCTGGACGTCGAGCGCGGCCAGGCCGAACGCGTCCCCGACCGAGCCGAGGCAGGACTCCGCGCTGGCCGCCGTCTCGTCCGCCTCGGCCAGGTTCCCGCTCCAGGCGAGCGTCCGGTGCAAGGCGACGTAGGCGCGGCCGCAGGCGGCCATGTCGCCGTACGCGACTGCCATCGCGACGCCGGCCTTCGCGTCGGTGTGGGCAGCGTGAAGATCGCCAAGCAAAGCGGTCACATAGCCGCGAACGGCCAGCACCCGGGCGCGCGCTGGCGACGGCCGAGGACATCGTTCGAGCACCCGGTTCAGCCAGTACTCGCCCTCCCGCAGCCGGCCCGACAGCCGCCAGTACAGCATCAGCGAGGTCGCGATCGAGATGGCGGCGCTGTCGTTGCCGCGCAGGCCGAGCGCGTAGTCGATGGCCGCCCGCAGGTTAGCGTGCTCACGGCAGAGCGCGCGGTACTGGGGGAGCTGCTCGCTCATCGCGTCATCGCCCCAGCGCTGCGCGAGCGCGAGGTAATGCGCGACCAGCCGGCGGCGGACGGCGGCGACGCGGCCGAACTCGGCCAGCCGCTCCGCGCCGTATTCGCGGAGCGTGTCAAGCATCTGGTACCTCGCGTGCCCGCCGCTCTCAGGCTCGGTGGCGAGCACGGACTTCTCGGCCAGGGCGATCAGCGACTCGCCCACCTGCTTCGGGCTCAGCTCCTCGTCCGCGCATACCGTCACCGCCGCGGCGAGGTCGAAGGTCCCGGCGAAGACCGACAACCTCGCCCAGACCACCTGCTCGGTCGGCGTGCAGAGGTCGTGGCTCCACTCGATCGCGGCCCGCAGCGTCTGGTGCCGCGGCAGCCCGGCCCGCTTGGCGCCGGTGAGCACGTGGAACCGGTCGTTGAGGCGGCCGGCCATCTGATCGAGCGGCAGCGCCCGCAGCCGGACCGTGGCGAGCTCGATCGCCAGCGGGATGCCGTCGAGCGCCCGGCAGACCCCGATGACGTCGGCGCGGTTCTCGGGGGTGATCGCGAACCCGTCGACGACGGCCGCCGCGCGCTGGGCGAACAGCGCGACCGCGTCGGAATCAGACGCCTCGTCGCCGACCTCGGGCACCGGCAGCGGGCGCAGCCGGAAGGTGCTCGCACCGCGCACGTCGAGCGGCTGCCTGCTGGTCGCCAGCAGGGTAACCGCGGGCGCCGCGCGCAGCACCTCGGCCGCCAGCGCGGAGCACGCGTCGACGAGATGCTCGCAGGTGTCCAGGATGAGCAGCAGCGCCCGCGCGCGCAGGTAGTCGAGGACGGCCGCCAGCTGCGGACGGGCGTCCTCGGCGGGCAGGCCGAGGCTGGCCGCCACGGTGGACGCGACCAGCAGCGGGTCGCGCACGGCCGACAGCTCGACCACGTGCACCCCGTCGGGGTAGCGGCCCGACGTCTGCGCGGCGACCCGCACCGCGATCCGGGTCTTGCCGACGCCGCCGACGCCTACGACGGTCACCAGCCGGGACTCCATCAGGGCGACACTGACCTGGGCGAGCTCGACCTGACGGCCGACGAAGCCGGTCGCCTGCGGTGGCAGCGTGCCAGGTATGCGGTGGATCGTGCCGGAAGTCATGAGACCTCACGCGCTCGGGGGAACAGCGCAAGACTACTACGCGCGCTTGACCGGCGACAGCTTGTCGGGAGGGGCGCCCGGCCTGACGTCGCGCTCCCAGATCGTGAGCTGGACCCGGGAGGAGATGCGGAGCTTCGCGTAGATGTGATTGAGGTGCGCGTCGACCGTCCGCCGGGAGACGAACAGGCGGTCGGCGATGTCCCGGTTAGACAGGCCGCCGGCGACCAGCGCGGCGATCTCCCGCTCGCGGCTGGTGAGCTCCTCGGCGTCCTGCTGGCCGGCCGCGCCGCCGCGCCCGGCCGCCGTCCCCGCGAGGTCATCCCAGGCCGTCCGGGGCGCGGGCACGCTCGGCAGCGCGTCATCGGCCGCCACCGCCAGCTCGACGATCTGCTCGATCGGCGGGCCGGCCCCCCGCGCGTGCAGCTCCGCGCACCGCCCGGCGCCGAGCACGCGGGCCGCGGCCGCGGCCGACCGCGCGCGGTGCCCTTCCATGACCGGGTTGCCGCCGAGCCTGCCGCCGGCCAGCTCCCAGCGCGCCTGGGCCGCCCCGAGCAGCCAGGCGGAGCGCTCGAGCCGGCCGTCGTCGGCCGCCAGCCAGCCCAGCACCTCAAGCGCGTAGGCCTGGCCGACCGGGTCCCCGAGGTCCTGCATGGCGCTCAGCGCCTCGCCTGCCGCGGCCGCGCAGTCCGGTCGGCGACCGGGCTGCCGGTACAGCGCGAGCGCGGCCGTGATCCGGGCGTAGCCGTGCAGCCAGCGCTCGCCCGGGCCGAGGCCGGCCAGCGCGCGCCGGCCCGCCGCCACCGCCGCGGTGCAGCTCCCGCCGAGCGCGGACGCCAGCCCAAGCTGGATGTCGAGCCAGCGCCGGGCCGCGTCCGAGCCGGCCCCGGCGAGGAGCGGCCGCGCCTGCGCGGCCGCCGCGGCCGACTCCTGACAGCCGCCGGGCCCGGGCCCAAGTCCAAGTCCGAGCGCGAGCTGCAGGGCGAGGTAGCCGAGACCGCCGGCCCGGTCGTCGCCGGACCGCGCGGCGACGGCGATCGCCGCCCTGGCATCGGTCACCGCCTCGGGCCTCCCGAGCATCGCGCCAAGCACCGCCCGGCTGGCCAGCGCCCCCGCCGCCAAGGCCGAGTCCGCGTCCGAGACCGCTGCCGACGACCCGGCCGACCACCCGGTCGATGGCCCAGCCGATGACCCGGTCGACGACTCGTCCGTCAGCGCGCCCGCCGACGCGAGGACCGCGTCCTGCCAGCGGATGCCCTCGCGCAGCCGCCCCGTCATGAGCCAGTAGGGAAGCAGCGCGGTCGCGAGCCGGGCCGCGTCCCGCCGCCGCCCGGCCTGGTCGGCCGCGAAGCCGTGCTCAAGCGCGGCGCTAAGGTCGGCGTGCTCGGCCCCGAGCTCGCCCAGCCGGGCGGCCTGGTCGTCGGCCAGCAGGTGGCGCAGGAAGCTCCGCGCCATCCGCCGGTACCGCCGCGCGTGCCGCTGCCGCGCATCCGCCTCCTGGCCGGCCGCCGCGAGTTGTTCCGCCCCGTAGTCGCGCACCGGGCCGGTCAGCCGGTAGCTGGCGCCCGGGCCGTCAGCAAGGTCGTCCCCGAGACCGTCCCCGCGCAGCACGACCGACTTGTCAACCAGGTCGGCCAGCACGTCGCCGACCTGGCCGGCCGGGACCAGCGGGCAGGCCGCCACGTCCCGCGCCGCCGCCAGGTCGAACGGCCCGGCGAAGACCGAGAGCCGTGCCCAGACCGCCCGCTCGGCCTCGCTGCACAGCCCGTAGGACCAGTCGATCGCGGCCCGCAGGGTCTGCTGCCGCGGCACCGCGCCGCGCCGCGCGGCGGCCAGCACCGAGAACCCGGCGTCAAGGCGATCGGCCAGCTCCGACAGCGGCAGCGCCCGCACTCGGACGGCGGCGAGCTCGACCCCGAGCGGCAGTCCGCCGAGTCGTCGGCAGATCCTGATCACGTCGGGCAGCTCCGCGTCGGAGACCGTGAATCCGCCGGCCGCGGCGGCGGCGCGGGTCGCGAACAGCTCGACCGCGCCGCCCGGGGCGGGGTCGCGGCCGGCCTCCGGCACCGGCAGCGGGCCGAGCCGTAGAACCTGCTCGCCCGCCACGTGCAGTGGCTGCCTGCTGGTGGCCAGGATCGTGATGCCGTCGGTCTCCCGTAGCAGCTGGGCGGCGAACCGGGCGACGGCGGCGGTGAGATGCTCGCAGGTGTCGAAGATCAGCAGCAGCCGCTGGCCGCGCAGGTGATCGAGGACGGCGGCGCGGGCGGGGCGGGGATCGCGCCCGCGCAGCCCGAGCGACTGGGCCACCGCCACCGGCAGCAGCGCCGCGTCGGCCAGGCCGGAGAGCTCGACCAGGCGGGCGCCGTCGGCGTAGCGGTTGGCCGCGTCGGCGCCCGCGCGCAGCGCCAGCCGGGTCTTGCCGACTCCGCCGGGACCGGTCACGGTGACGTGCCGCCCGCGGCGCAGCAGGCCGGCCAGCGCCGCGAGCTCGTCCGTCCGGCCGACGAACGCGGAGAGCTCGGCCGGGAGCTGCCGCCGTCGGCGCCCGGCGTCAATGCCCGGCGTAGCCGCCGAATTCATTGTCACCTCACGGAGCTAGCGATTTTTACTCTGCATTATCCCTCACCTGCGCCCTATAACAGAAGCAGAAAAAAGAAATTGATCTCGAACGGACCCGGCCGGCTCTCATTCCGATACCCAATTCGAAGGATTTGCCGCCGCCTGCGGCCTACCGCCCGTCCGCTGACGATTTAACCCGAAATGCCGCGCGCCCGGCCGCCGCCTCAAGGGGCGGCAACCGGGCGCGATCGAAGGCAGTGCGAGGAAGATCAGCCCTCGATGATGGCTTCTTCCGTCATCAGGTCGGGAGAGGTCTCCATCCCGGCCTTCCAGGTCGAGCGGGCGATGATCTTGCGCAGGTCGGCGCGGTCGGCGTACTTGGCCGCGATCTCCTTGACCTCCGACAGCAGCCCCTCCGAGAGCGTGGTCGGCTCCAGGCCGAGCGCGAGGAACTGGTCGTTGCGCACCACGAGGTCGTTCTCCTCCGCCTCGACCCGGGGGTTGGGCAGGTAGGCGATGTCGGCTCCGGTGATGTCGGAGACCAGCTTGGCCAGGTCGAGGACCCGGTGGGTCTCGGTGATCTGGTTCAGCACCTTGGGCTTCTCGCCGGCCTGCGGCGGGTTCGAGATCGCGATCTCGATGCAGCGCACGGTGTCCTTGATGTGGATGAACGCCCGGGTCTGGCCGCCGGTGCCGTGCACGGTCAGCGGGTGCCCGATCGCGGCCTGCATCAGGAAGCGGTTCAGCACCGTGCCGTAGTCGCCGTCGTAGTCGAAGCGGTTGATCAGCCGGGGGTCGAGCGCCGTCTGGTTCGTCTGGGTGCCCCAGACGATGCCCTGGTGCAGGTCGGTGATCCTGAGCCCGTCGTTCTTGGCGTAGAACGCGAACAGCAGCTGGTCCAGCGTCTTGGTCATGTGGTAGACCGACCCCGGGTTGGCCGGGTGCAGGATCTCCCGCTCGAGGTCGCCGTCGGGGGTGGGGACCTTCACGGTCAGGTACCCCTCGGGGATCGGCGCGGAGCCGGACCACCCGTAGCCGTACACGCCCATCGTGCCCAGGTGCGCGATCGCCGCGTTCACCCCGGTGTCGGTGATCGCCGTCAGCAGGTTGTGGGTCGCCCGCACGTTGTTGTCGACGGTGTACCGCTTGGTCTTCTCCGACCGCATCGAGTACGGCGCCGCCCGCTGCTCGGCGAAGTGCACCACCGCGTCCGGCCGCAGCTCGGCCAGGATGGCGGCCAGCCGGTCGTACTCCGTGGCCAGGTCAACGCTGACGAACCCGATCTCGCGCCCCGAGACCTCCCGCCACGCCCGCAGCCGCTCGCCGATTGACGCGATCGGCGTCAGCGACTCGACCTCCAGATCGACGTCGATCTTACGGCGGGACAGGTTGTCCAGAATGGTGACATCATGGCCACGGTCCGACAGGTACAACGACGTCGGCCAGCCACAGAATCCATCACCCCCGAGTACGAGGACGCGCATTACTACTCCTATCGCTCCAGCAGCGAATCTTGCGCCGTGACTTTACCTCTAGTGAAGAGTTTTCGTCACGCAAACCGGCGCTCACCTCGGCCGAGCCGGAGGACGCCTGCTTCTGCCAGGGCAGTGTAGCGGGAAGCGGCGGCCGCCCGGACGGCGGTGAGGGGAGGACGGCGCGAATCGGTGACAAGAATCACTATCAGTGTTATCCAGTTAGGGACCGGTTGAACCGTCTACGCCTCGGTCCTGGCGGCGGGGGTCAGCAACTCGCCGACGGCCTCCACCAGCCGGGTCATCTCATAGGAGATCTGGCGCGTGTCGCACTCGGGCGCGGTCAGCACCGCCAGCGCCGAGCCGTCGCTGATCGCCTTCACGAACATCAGCCCGCGGTCCATCTCCACCAGCGCCTGGATCGGCTGGCCGGCCTCCATGATCTGCGCCGCGCCCCTGATCAGGCTGGTCAGCCCGGAGGTGATGGCGGAGAACTGCTCGACCGCCTCGTACGGGATGCCCGCCGACAGCGCCAGCGGCACCCCGTCAGCGGACACCACGATCGCGTGCGCGACGTCGGCCACCCGGGTGGTGAAGTCGGTCACTAGCCAATTAAGGTCCTGACGGTACGGGCTGCTCAACGGCTCGTTTCCTCTCCTGCGTACGGTGTCCAGCCCGGCGTGCCGCCTGCCTGGGTGGCATCGCGGTTGCCAAGCTGGAATCCGGCCAGCCGGTTGCGCGCCGCTTCCGGCGAACGGCGCCGCGGCGCCTGCTGCTGTGACCCGGGGCCGGGGCCGGGCGGCGCGCCGAGCACCGGCGCCTCGGCCGGGCGGGGCGAGTCGTAGCCGGACGGCGGGCCGTCGAAGCCCGCGTTCGACCGGGGCACCCGCTGCGGCAGCCCCGCCTGGGTCTGCCTGGCAGCAGGCGACGGATCGGCGGCCGGGCCGCCGCCCGGCCAGTTGCCCAGGTCGGCCGAGCGCAGGCCCGGGTCGGCCGGGCCGGAGGCCGACCAGTCGACGCCGGCCGGCCCCCAGCTGCGGCCCGCGGGCGCCTGCCGCTGCCCGCCGCCCGGCTGAGCGCCAGACCCGGACGCGCCAGACCCGGACGCGGACGCGGACGCGGACGGCGCCCGGCCGGACGGCGTCTTGGCCGCGAACCACACGGACCGCGGCGCCGCTCCGCCGCCGCCGCCGACGATGGGCTGGTCGCCACTGGTGGCCAGCAGGCTGAGGCGGTGCCGGCCGCCGCCGGGGCGGCCGGTCGTGCGCTGCCGGAGTCCGGACGTGCCGTGCGCCGCCTCAAGCGCCGCCCCGAGCGCGGGCGTGGGGTCGTCACCGAACGCCGTGACCTCGTTGAACGCGGTGCCCTCGGGGCGCGGGCGGGAGTGCATGCCGACTGTCAGCGGCTGCTCGCGGCTGGTCAGGTTGCCCGGCAGCCAGACCAGGGCGGTCAGCCCCTGCGGGCTGCCCGCGCGGAGCCTGACCCTGATGCCGTGCCGCGCCGCCAGCCGGGAGACCGCGAACAGGCCCATGTGCCGCGACACCGAGACGTCGACGCCGGGCGGGTGGTCGAGCCGCCAGTTCATCTCCTCGAGCCGGGCCGCGGAGACGCCGACCCCCTCGTCCTTCACCTCGACCAGCACGCCGCCGCCGGGCGAGTCCGCCACCGACACCTGGATCTGGTTCTCCCGGGGGGAGAACAGGGTGGCGTTCTCGATCAGCTCGGCCAGCAAGTGCACGATGTCGGCCGCGGCCTGCCCGGAGACCATGATCCCGGGCTGCACCGTGAGCGACACCCGGCCGTACTGCTCGATCTCGGCCGAGGCGGCGCGGGCGACGTCGCCCAGCGGCACCGGCTCGCTCCACTTGCGCACCGGCTCCTCGCCCGCCAGCACGAGCAGGTTCTCTGAGTTGCGGCGCATCCGGGTGACCAGGTGGTCCATGGAGAAGAGGTGGGAGAGCTGCTCGGAGTCGGCCTCGTTCTGCTCGAGGTTGTCGATCATCCGCGACAGCCGGTCGATCAGCGGCACGCTGCGCCGCGACAGGCTGATGAACATCGTGTTGAGGTTGCTGCGGAGCTGGGCCTCGGTGCCGGCCAGCCGCACTGCCTCGGCGTGGACCTGGTCGAACGCGCGGGCCACGCGGGCGATCTCGTCGGTGCCCTGCACCCCGATCGGCTCGACGTAGCCGAAACTGGCCGGGTCCGCCTCGGCCAGGTCGGTTCCGCTGGCGGCGGCCGCCACCCGCGCGGGCAGTCGGACGGAGGCGATCTCAAGCGCGTCCGTCTGCAGTCGGCGGAGCGAGTTGACCATGGACCGGGCGACCAGCGCGGTCGCCAGCAGCACCAGCAGAACCACCGCCACGGTCACCACCGCGGTCACCACGGCCGACTCGAACGCCTGGTGCTGCAGCTGCTGGCTGCGGGCCACGATCGCGGCGGCGAGATGGTCGTTGACCGTCCGCATCCCGTCGACGGTCGAGGACATGTCGGCGAACCAGCCGTCCGGCGTGGTGGCGGTGCCGGTCGCGCCGAGCACCATCTTCTGCTGCGCCAGCTGGAAGATGATCGTCGGGTCGCCGACCGCGCTCACCAGCGTCTCGATCAGCTGCGCGGACTGGGAGTCGAGGGTGGCCTCGGCGCTGTTGACCGCCGCCGTCTGGGCCGCGCTGGCCACCGAGTCGAACGACTGCTCGTCGGCGAACTGCAGGTCCTGGGCGGTGGTGAACGCGTCCAGCCCGCCGAAGTCGTCCAGCGCGACCGGGCCGGTGACGTTGTTGCTGGCCGAGCCGCCGGTGCCGGCGTCGTTGAGCGCGCTCGCGATGAGCGCGCCGTAGAGGATCGCGCGCTGCTGCGAGGCCTCGTCCTCGGCCGAGGACAGCGCGGTGAGCGCGCGCACGTCGTCGCCCAGCTGGACGTCGCCGCTGCCGGTGGTGATCTCGTCCTCGAGCGCGAACAAAATCGACAGCACGCCCGAATAGCTGTCGATGATCTGGTCGGCCGAGCCGTTGGCGACGTCCTGGCCGAGCTCTTTCTGTGTGAGCCGGAGCCCGCCCGGGGTCAGCAGGTAGGTGATCTGCTTGAGCGCGTTCGCGGCCTTGGCCTGGACGTTCGCGGGGTAGGCGGAGCCGATGCCCTCGACCAGCGCCTGGGCGCGGTTGGCGGCGGCGTTGGTCGTGACCTCGGCCGCGGTCACCTGGGCCTGCTCGTGATTGAGGGCCGCGGTGAGCGGCGATACGACCGACGCGGCCGCGTGGTCGGCCACCGCGTCCTGCTGGAGCATGGTCAGCCCGATGACGCCCGCGGTGAGGTCGCGCTCGTCCTCCATCGCCTGCGCGAGCTGGGTGAGCTGCTGGCCGACGTCGGCCAGCTGCGAGCTGCGCGAGTACGAGCTGGCGGCTTCGACCGCGTCCGCGATCCGCAGGCCGCCGAAGACGAGGCCGAGCACGCTCGCCATCACGAACAGCGCCACCAGCCGGGTGGAGACCGACCAGTTGGCCAGCGACGTCCGCCGCGGCCGGTCCGGTCGCGAAGGCGGGTGCGCGGGCGTGTCGGACCGCGCCCTGGCCTGGTCGCCAGCCCGAATAGCGGGCATGTCAGTCTGGCTGGCTCGCCGCCGCCCGATTACGGGCGCGTCGGGGCCTCTCATCGCTCTGCCCTCGCATAGTCATGTCGTAGCCGCAGGTAAATCGACATGAGCCAGTTCTGGTGCGCGCCGCAGCCGTGCTCGGTGCGCACATCTGGCTAGCGAGATTGTAAGACTCCGAAGACATGCAGGTGTAACCAAATCGCCATATAGGGCAAAAATAGGTGGTTGATGTGCGGTATTGGTCGTCTTTTCTGACTCGCTCGGCGAAAAGGCGCCCGCCGGCCGGGCCCGATTCCCCTCCGTCACGTCCGACAACTGGCAGCTCAGGAGTGAAGTAGGAATTTGATCGCGTCCAGCGCGGCCTCGATGTTGGCGACCGAGTTGGCGTAGGAGAGCCGGAGAAATCCCTCGCCGTATCGGCCGAACGCGGTGCCGGCCAGCGCCGCCACGCCGGCCTCGCGCAGCAGCCGGCCCGCGAGCTCGTCGGCGGCGAGTCCGGTGCCGGTGATGTTGGGGAAGGCGTAGAACGCGCCCTGCGGCTCGACGCAGCTGACCCCGTCGATCGCGTTGAGCCCGGCCACGATCACGTCCCGCCGTCGGCGGAACTCCGCCACCATCGCCGCGACCCCCGTCTGCGGCCCGTCGAGGGCGGCGATCGCCCCGTACTGGCTGAACGCCGAGGTGCAGGAGACCGAGTTGATCGCCAGCCGGGTCACCGGCTCCACCAGCGCGGCCGGGAAGACCCCGAAGCCGAGCCGCCAGCCGGTCATCGCGTACGTCTTCGACCAGCCGTCGAGCAGGATCGTCCGGTCCGCCATCCCGTCGAACTCGAGCACGCTCACGTGCGGCCCGCCGTACCGCAGCGCCCAGTACACCTCGTCCGACAGCACGACCAGGTCATGCCGGATCGCGAGGGCGGCGATGGCGGCGCAGTCGGAAGCAGTCAGCGCCGATCCGCACGGGTTATGCGGGGAGTTGATGATCAGCAGCTTCGACGCGGGCGTGATCAGCCGCGCGAGCTCGTCGACGTCGATCCGGAACCCGTTGGACTCCCGCAGCGGCACCGGCACCGGCGTGGCCCCGGCGAAGGCGGTGATCGACTCGTACATCGGGAAGCCGGGGTCGGGGTAGAGCACCTCGTCCCCCGGACCGCACAGCGCCATGATGGTGAAGAACATGATCGGCTTGGCCCCCGGTGTCACCACCACCCGGTCCGGCGAGGTCCGCAGCCGTCCGGTCCGCTCGAGGAACGCCGCGACCGACTCGCGCAGGGCCGGGATCCCGGGCGCGGGCACATAGTGCGTCTGCCCCGCCCGCAGCGCCTCGACCGCCGCCTCGCTGATGTGCTCCGCGGTCGGGAAGTCCGGCTCGCCGATCTCCAGGTGGATGACCCGCTGCCCGGCCGCCTCCAGCGCCTTGGCCCGCGCCAGCACCTCGAACGCCGACTCAGTCCCCAGCCGGCCCATCCGCTCCGCAAGCCGAAACTCGGTCATAGCGCCGAGCATAGATTCCGTCTCGCCGCCAGGTAACTGGCGCCGGCCACTAAGACCGGCCCGGGCGGGCCGGCGTGGAAGACTGGATCGGTGGACGCGGCCCCGGAGTCTCTCGAGCGCGCCTTCCGGCGGGAGGCGACCGGGATCAGGGCCGCCCTGGCCGCCAGGACGGGGGACCTCGGCCTGGCCGAGGACGCCGTGCAGGACGCGTTCGTCGAGGCGATCGAGCACTGGCCGCGTGACGGGGAGCCCGCTAACCCGGGCGGCTGGCTGGCCACCACCGCCCACCGCAAGGCCCTCGACCGGCTCCGCCGGGACAAGGTCGGCGAGCGCAAGCTGGCCCTGCTCGCCGCCACCGACACCGCCACCGACACCGACCAGCAGGCCGACGACGAGCTGCTGAGCCTGGTCTTCGCCTGCTGCCATCCCGCGCTCGCGCAGGACGCCCAGGTCGCGCTCACGCTCCGTGCGGTCTGCGGCCTGACCGCCGGGCAGATCGCCCGGGCCTTCCTCGTCTCCGAGGCCACGATGTCGCAGCGGCTGCTGCGCGCCCGCAAGACGCTGGCCGATGCCGGCGTCCCGGTCCGCGTCCCCGACCCGGACGAGCTGGCCGACCGCCTGGCCCAGGTCCTGGCGGTCGTCTACCTCTTCTTCAACGAGGGCTACCTGGCCTCCTCCGGCCGGCAGCCCGCCCGCCGCGACCTCGCCGCCCAGGCGGTCGCGCTGACCAGAACCCTGCACCGGCTGATGCCGCGCGAGCCTGAGGTGCTCGGCCTGCTCGCGCTGCTGCTGCTGCACGAGTCGCGCGCGGCCGCTCGGTTCGACGGCTGGGGCCGCCTCATCCGGCTCAAGGACCAGGATCGTTCGCGGTGGAACAGCGACCTCGCGGCTGAGGCGACGACGCTGCTCGACCGCGCCATGGCGATGCGACGCGCGGGGCCGTACCAGGTGCAGGCCGCGATCGCCGCCCTGCACGCCGAGGCGGGCGACTACGGGCAGACCGACTGGCGGCAGATCCGGCTGCTCTACAACCGCCTCCAGGACCTGACGCCGTCCCCGGTGGTACTGCTCAACCGGGCGGTCGCCACCCGCTACGCGATCGGCCCGGAGCAGGCGCTGGCCGAGATCGAGCCCCTGCGCGCCGATCTCGAGGAGTACCACCTGTTCCACGCGCTCCGGGGCGCCCTGCTCACCGCCCTCGGCCGGACCGACGAGGCGGCGGCCGCGAACGACCGGGCGCTATCCCTCGCCGCCAACCCGGCCGAACGCGACCTGCTCGCCCGCGGCCTCACCCTGTTAACGCCAACGGTGCGACGAGGCGCAAACGGGGAGGGGAAACGGTCAGCCCATCTCCAGGACCGGTCGAACCTCGACCGAGATCCACCCGCGGTCCACCCCCGGCCAGGTCTTCGCGATGTCGGCGGCCTCGTCGATCGTGTCCGCCTCGATGGTCGAGAACCCGCCGAGCACCTCTTTGGTCTCGATGTAGGGCCCGTCGGTCACCCCGGTCGATCGCACGGTCTTGGCCGTCGCCGGTCCCTGCAGCTGGTATCCGCCCTCCAGCCGGCCGGTCGCGCCCCACTTCTCGTACCAGGCGCCGACCTCGGCGTACCAGGCCCCGTACTCGGGGCTGTCCGGCGCCGGCTCGTTCGGCGTGTCCATGATCAGCATCACGTACTTCACGAGAATCTCCCTCCGCGCCGCGCCCCCAGCGGGCGCCCGCACCCACTCCACGAACCCCTGCCCCACGATTCCGACAACCCCGCCAAAGAATTTCCGACCGGCCCGA
>Ga0302326_10014590_pt1 | contig 16600 bp, 25 predicted proteins | sample Palsa_T0_3_FD_202264 | JGI IMG/M metagenome (GOLD analysis project Ga0302326, IMG submission 202264) | Peat permafrost microbial communities from Stordalen Mire near Abisko, Sweden - Palsa_T0_3 | ecosystem: Environmental > Terrestrial > Soil > Palsa > Peat permafrost | place: Sweden: Abisko...
CGGGAGGACGCACTGTTCCTTGGTCCTAGTGGAAGCGGTAAGAGTCACTGCGCCCAGGCCATCGGGCACGCAGTCATCCAGCAAGGCTATCGCGTGTTGTATCGCGAAGCGCACATCCTGCTGGAAGAGTTAGCAGACGCCACACTGGACGGCAACCGCAAGCAACATGTGGAACTGCTTACCACTGTGCCGCTTCTCATCATCGATGACCTGGGAATGCGTAAGCTACCGTTGACCGCCGCCGAGGAACTGCTGGAAATCATTATGCGACGCTACGAGCGAGCCAGCACGCTGATTACATCGAACAGACCCGTTGAAGACTGGGGAAAACTGCTCGGCGATAGCGCCGCCGTCTCCGCCATGCTGGATCGTCTTCTGCACCATGGGCACGTTCTCAAATGCGGCCCGCGCAGCTGGCGAACCAAGACCGGCAGTCCGGGAGAAAGCCAATGACAAAACCAACCACAGCAGCAACAGCAAAAACAAAAGCGATAAGGATGCCGGGCAAAGAACGCCCGGCGGCGTCGCGACTCGGAATCCAAGGGCCTCCCACGCCGGAGCCTCACCCTAGGAATACTGGTAGAAACACGAAACCCTCGAAAGCCAGCCCATCGGGCCAACTGCAGAGGGTCTCGATTACCGATTCCTTCGGAGCCAACCCCGTGTCATCGGCCATGGATCACTCCGCAAGGCGCGACCCCGGCAGAGCAAAACCACAATATCAAACACCACTTCGAGGGCTCAATCCTAAGCCTTGCAAACGCACGCTGCAGCAAGGTAAAACAATCACGTCTTCGGCCAATCCCGTTGGCCGGTTTTGAACTGATAACGTATGGCCGGTTTTAAGGTGATAACCGAGGTTGGGGGGTGATCAACGGTAATTGATTTTCCCGTCCGAGAAGACATGGCCCCAACCCTGCGGGCATCCTCAGAGCAAAGAATGAATTTACCGAAACCCCGTTCCCGGGCAGTTTCTGAAGTGCCGATCCGGCACGGCGGTCGAGTCAACTAGGGGTAGGTGGAAAAGCTTGGCTTTGTTATTAAAAAGAGTTCTGGAACATGAAGCTGGAGTATTCAAGAAACGGTAAGGCGACCTCATGAAGAATCTTGGACTAATCTGCTTGCTCTTTCCTGTCGTTGTTCTCGGAGTGTTTTTTTGCAAGTCTAGAGCTGCACCCCTCCTATAGCCATGGGATTGAACTGCTCACGAAGTGGATTCTGTGGATCTCACTGGCGACGAGCCTAGTGGCAATCTTCCGCAATTCAGGTAGACGCGCCGCCCTTATTGCAATTGTTGTGGGCTTGGCAGGTCTCGGGGCAATAGGGTCAATAGTCGACCATCTGTGATGGACCCAACTAACGGCATGGCAAGACATTCGCCCAACTCCCGGTGACCCAACGAACGTACGTTTATCGGAACTACCTGGCAAGTCTTAGGATCATAGGTAAGCTCGGCGGGGATGACGACGCGACAAGGGCAACCCCTGTTCCCTCAGGCGTTGGATTCAGTTTGCCCCGTTCTGCCTTTGCATTTCCTTACTGGCCGTTTCTGGTTGCTCGATCGCCTTCAGCATCTGCCTCCCTGCGGCATTCATAAGCGCCCTCTTTAGTTGCTCCATACCACCGTTCTTCCTTGAAATGATAGACCCCTGTTTTCGTGTCGACCCATACAACCGTATCGTTCGGGCAATGCTGCTTTGCCTCTTGCTCCGAGTGGAAGTGCGGCGCTGGATTTACGTAGGCTGGGCTGAAGCCTGAAAATAAAAGGACGGTTGCGAGAACAATGGCCTTTACTGATGACATCGTTGAACCTCCCCACTAGATTGAACATTTATGGCTCCCATAGTGTAGCTCTGGGGCCGAAACGTTTCACCATCCGCTGACAAGAGGCCCTCATCATAGCCACATTGCATCTTCCTCGGATCATCAGGAAAGGCCGCGCTCATCTGTCCAAACCTGCCGATGTCGAACGGCCCGGTGAAATCGTCGATGACTGCCCCGATCGGCCCATGCCATTGAAATGTTCCCGTGTGGTCCGTTCGGGAGTCTGCGGTTTGGTCCTGTTCGGCAAACAGGACTGCGCGGACCAGGAACCGCATTCGTACTAATGGAAGCTAGCAAGTAGGCAGGAACGTGAACGGGCTAATTGAACTCTCTGCTGTGCATAAACAGATTGTCAGATTAATGATTGACATTCGCAGCACCGGCGGCGTATCCCTATGTTGCCATCGTACTGAGATCAATCCAGTCGTACACCATTGCTGGAGTGATCAGGTCTTTCTTCCAGGTAGCCCGCTCAGCCACGGCTTTCGATGGCTGACTGAGTCTCCTGCACACAAAGTCTACGTGATCTCATTTTGGTTTCCGACCTCGTACCTTCGAGTACAACCAAGAAGCTGCGCGCGGCCCAGTATATCCGCATGTCAACGGAACACCAGAAATATTCCCCCGAGAACCAACTGGACGCAATCGCAACGTATGCCAGCCTATTCAACATGGACGTAGTCCAGACGTATTCAGACTTAGGTAAGAGCGGCCTGAAGCTGGCAAACAGGCCTGGACTCAAAGCTCTTCTTGAGGAGGTTGAGACACGCAGGAACAGCTTCGCAGTAGTGCTGGTTTACGACGTTAGCCGCTGGGGTAGATTCCAGGATGCGGATGAATCGGCCTACTACGAGTACCTACTAAAGAAATCTGGCGTCCATGTCCACTACTGTGCCGAACCCTTCACAAATGATGGAAGTGTGTCATCTGTTTTGCTGAAAGCTTTGAAGCGGACCATGGCCGGAGAATTCAGTCGAGAGCTGTCTACCAAGGTATTTGCTGGGCAAAGACGCCAAGTCGAATTGGGTTTCCACCAGGGTGGTCACGCTGGTTATGGGCTTCGACGGCAGCTTCTTGATCTTGATGGGAAGGTCAAGGAGATCCTGCGGTTGGGTCAGTGGAAGAGCCTGCACAGCGATAAAGTGATCCTTGTTCCTGGACCACAGCACGAACTCGACATCGTGGCCGGGATCTACCGGAGCTTTATCAATGATGGGATGACTGAGACTGAGATCAGAAACGATCTGAATGCCCGTGGTGTCAAAACGGCCTACGGCAAAGCATGGATGCTGTATGACGTCCACAAGGTGTTATCGAGCCCAAAGTATATGGGTGTCAACATCTTCAATCGTCAGTCCTTTAGACTTGGGCAGAAGCGACTTCGTAACCCTCCAGAGTCGTGGGTCCGCTGCACCGGTGCTTTCAAAGCCATAATCTCAACCGAAGACTTTCAGAAGGCCCAAGCACTCATCGCTGCACGCTCCAGGAAGTGGGACAACGAAGCGATGCTAGACAAATTGAAAAGTCTACTGAAGGTCTCAGGGCGACTCACCGCAGGCATCATAGATGCCGCGCAAGAAATGCCAAGTAGCGTTACCTATAGCAACCATTTTGGAGGTTTGGGGCGAGCTTATGCGCTGGCAGGTTGGCGCTGTGATCGCGATCTCACGTTTGTGGCCGAGCGGAAGCGTTACAGGGGGATCCGCAAGAAGCTCCTGGAGCCGATTCTCACGAACATCGTGCTATCTGGTGCCAGTTACCGCCCCCTAGATCGCTTCGGTTTGCTAGGCATTAATGACGAGTTCACGCTGTGCATCAGGATCGTTCGGTGCGTTAAAAGACAACGAGGGATAGTCTGGAGAGTAGTTTTTGGGCGTTCACGGCCACCCGACATCTGGCTCGTAGCACGCCTTTATCCTGAAGAGCCTTCAATCCTGGATTACTTCATCTTGCCTTCACGCAACTTTACGTCGAGATTTTTAACCATTGGGGAACGGATGGCTACGATGCTGGCCTCTTATCGCTTCGACACCCTGGAACCATTTCTAAACTTCTGTAGAGGCAGATCAACCTCATAAACCAGGTCGGATATGTTCAACGAATCAATCGCCTGGTAGCCCCGGGGATTGAGCCGCTGCGGAACTACCTGGAACGCGACCAGGAAGGAGCTGCTGATGGTCACGCCCTGCTCCGGACGGTCCTGGAACGCGGGTCATGCCTGGCGAGCAGGTGGCTGGGCTGGCGGCTGAGTATGGCATATCGCGGCAAGACGATGTACAAAGCGATTTCTTAAGGCTGGCCAAGCGAATCGACCCCGGGGTTTGGTCTCTGTCGGCGTGCCGCTCCCGTATGGTACCGGTCAGCCAATAGTGCCTTTCTGCGAGCTGGTCAGCAGGCGGCTTGTCGGGACGGGTGGCATATTCCGCCTCGATCCCGTCATGAGCCGCGTTCCGAAACTTGGAGTAAATCTGGTCCATGGAGCCCACATCCATAGCCATGGTTGCGGTCACCTACCCATGTGACTGGTGAAGCGTCTACGTAATGAAGGTAAAGTGTGTTGTGCGAGACGGGAATACTCAAGGTGCCCGATCTCAAACCAGTCATTCTGGTGCCGTTGGAGAACCGCGAGTCTGGTCTGCAAGAATTTCGCATCGGCCTGTTCTCGAAACTTGGCCTTGTCGACGCCAGCCAGATCGCTTGTTCGAACCGTGTCGCGGAGATTCTGGTCAGCAATCGAAGCGACCTTGGCTTCAATCTCCTTAATTTCGCTGTTGTAGCCGTCGCTGTAGTCCTCCACGAGCTCATATTCGCTGGGTTCCTTCAGCACCGTCACATAGGCTTGGTCTTTTGTGATGATCCTCATGGCGGGTGCGGGGGCAATGTTTGCCCGAGCGCTTTGGTTTTCTTGGTTGCTTGTTGCTGAGTTTGCGTAGTGTTTCTTGCATCCGATCAAAAGGGCGGGGAGGAGCAAAATTGCAACGTATTTAGGAATGGCCATTTTCATGTCAGTACCTTGTCATCAGTTGTGGCTAAATATCTCAACCGCGACGAGCAATAAGACGAACAGCCCGCATACGCAGAGGCTCACGATCAGGAGGCGATTGAAGAACCGTGCGGCCGAACGATCCCTCGCGTCCCCCTCCCGTTCAGTTCAATCAACTTGTCGATGTCGTTCACGAGGCTGCGAAGGCGTTCGGCTCAGAGAAGATGACGGCAGCCTTTTGGAGGATTACGCCCTTGAGGTCCTCATTGGAAACCCGATTGCTTTACCAGTGCCGCGTACGCTCTCGCATACGCACCGCCGGGTATGATGTAGTGACTCATGCTCTGACCCGTCATCTTGCCGCGCGGCTTGCCTGTTGAGGACGGTTGCAAGCCAAGCTCGACCATTTTATTCGCCCATTGCTTGTTGTGGTAACCGGGCCGTGACGGTTTCCCAAACTCGGTTTGCCACAGATGGAGCCGAAGCCTCGTCGTAACGCGCGGCCAGCGTCAGCATGCCGTTCTCGACGACTGCACGCAGATGACTGGCCAAGTGCGCCGGTTCCAGCAGGAGGAGATCCGTTGGTTCGGTGTAGGTGATCATGGCAGAAGTCTAATTCGCCTGGGCTCTCCTGCCTCAGGTCCATGCGGATTTGGTCGGCGAGCTCGGGCTCGGGCATGGCGTCAATAGCCAGCAGGGCCGCCGTAGTCAAAGCAGTCATGCAGGTCTTGCTCCATTCCGAGGATGTAGACGAGGTATATGGTCGGTCCAACCGGCGATCGAGGCGAGGTCGCGATCGCCTCAGCCGCGAACACGGTGGCCATAAGCCGCAGCAGGTTTGCGCCCGTCCTGGCGAGCACGCGACGATCCTCGACCGAAAGACTAAGTAGCACTGGCTGGTAAACTGAGTCCTTTCGTGAGGAACTCATGGCTGAACGTAACTATGCGGGTTGGGAAAAGGGCAAGACCCTGGGTGAAGGGGGGCAGAGCCAAGTCTTTCTGGCTCGTAGCCCTGAAAGAGTATCTGACCTGCAACGCTGCCTCGACATTATGCGTGCCACCAGCGAGTCCAACTCATGGGCATCATTTGCGGAGGCGTGCTCAACCTACGCTCGTCCCGATCTTGAATCAGAACTGGGAGCCCTGAAGGTTTTCAAGCGGCGAGGCGGCAGCTCAAAGCCTGTCGAGGCAGGCCAAGAAAGTAAGCGGCTTCACAATGAGATCGAGGTGCTAAGCCAAGGCCACCCCGGTCTTCCTAAGCTACTTGCGAGTAGCGAGAGCGAGTTCTGGGTCATAACCGAGTACTTTCGCCAAGGAAGCCTCGAAGGGCAAATGAGCAGGTACCAAAACAAGCCTTTAGAGGCCCTTCAAGCGTTTCGATCTTTGGTGGTAACGGCGAAAATCCTACATGACCAGGACATAGTCCACCGGGACATCAAGCCTCACAACGTGTTCGTTCGTAAAGATGATGATCTTGTTCTGGGGGATCTTGGGATCGTTTTTATTCCTGATGCCGAGCAAAGGGTTACGCAACCGTTAGAACGCGTCGGGCCGTGGGAGTATATGCCACAGTGGGCAGACACCGGCGAGAGGGTCGACGACGTCAAAACAAGCACCGACGTGTACATGCTTGGCAAGCTGTTGTGGTGCATGGTGTCAGGCAAACTGCGATTGGTTCGCGAGGACCATCGTGAGCCCAAGTTCGACCTCACTAAAATGTTCCCCGGGTCTCCGCAGATGGAGTACATCAACCTAATCCTTGACGAGACTGTAGTGCCCAGAGAGCCGAGGTGCCTCGCGTCCGCCACTGAGCTTCTTACCGTGGTCGACGAGGCGCTAGACAATATGAAGCGAGTCGGCAACCGCTTTCTTCCGAACGGTGAGCTCAGCCTCACCTGCCTTGTGTGCGGCAAAGGTACCTACAAACTCCGCCCGGGGCACCTACAGCTTCCACAATTGGATCCGCAGCATAGAACCGTCAGCCCCGCGCTTGTTCGAGCGTACTGCTGCAGCGTGTGCACCCACTACGTTTACTTTGCCCCTGGATACCCAGAGGAAGGCGCTAAGCGAGAGTGGAAACCGCTCTCATAGCCGCGAGTTACTCGCCCGCCGGCACGGAGCACTGGGCAGACTCGAAGCCAGGGAGACCCATGCAGGAGATCGAGACGGGGAGAAGGGTGGCCTTTACCGGAACCTGACCGCTGATCAATACAGAAGCTACGTTCAACGTCACCGTCAAGGCTCAAAACTCTAATGGGGTGGAGAGGGGCAGTCGGATGCGGCATCCCGCGATAGTAGTTTGGTACCCTTCTGCCGTGCCGCACTTAAAGAGATGGAACTTTGGAGGTGAGACAGATCACGATGGCAAGCGGTCCATGGGTCCAACTATGGTCAACAGCGATTTCCACGAACGCGAGCAACGGACGAAAGATTTTCTTTCGGTTCGCGAACCTCTTCAGCCCAGCGTTTGACCGAGCATCCCAGCCAATTCGGATCATCATCAGTTGGAAGTATCACTCTGCCACAGGACAACCGGAGAGTGAGGAGCATCAGCAGATGATTCAGTTTGAGGATGTTCTTGGCCCCGTTCTCGAACAGGGGGGCTTTGCAACCTTAGCGCTTGTCTCGACGGGGGAGGATCTTCGCGAGTGGATCTATTACGCGCAATCTGAAGGTGGGTTCGCGGCACGGTTCGACTATGCGTTTGCTGGGCGTTCAGACTTGCCCATTGAAATTCACACTGCCCACGATCCGCGATGGCGAACCTATGAGGAATTTAGAGCAGGAGTCCGTGAAGGCGACGGCTCGTCCTCATAATCTGTTCGGCACGAACAAGCGGGGCGCGTGCGTCCCGGGTCGGAAGTTACCGACAATCCCGTTTGAACTAAGCCGCTGGCGCGGCGGACGCTGCATTTGCGGCGCCCGAAGCGTAAGGAGAGGTTAGCGATAGGGTCAGAGTCACAAGGAGGTCATTGTGACTCAACTCAGAGACCGGATGCTCGAAGAACTCGAGCGCCGCAACTACTCGCCTGGCACCGCAAGATGCTATCTGCATGCGGTTCAGCAGTTCGCCGAACACTTTCATCGTTCTCCCGACCAACTCGGTGCAGAGCAGATACGTGAGTATCAACTTTACCTGCTACGAGAACGGAAGCTGTCTCCGAAGACGGTTGCGCAGCGCACGGCTGCGCTCAGATTTTTCTACGTCAAGACCCTCAAGCGGCGATACATGCTTGAACATTTGCCGTTTCCCAAGCTGCCGGAGAAGCTACCGATAGTACTCAGCCGGGATGAAGTCAGCCGCTTGTTGGCTGCTTCTGCCAACCGGATGCACCGCACCATGTTGATGACGCTCTATGCGACCGGCGTGCGCCGCGCAGAGTTGTGCCAGCTGAAAACCAGCGATATCGACAGTCAGCGCATGGTGGTACATGTCCGTCAGGGTAAGGGCGGGCGTGACCGAGATGTGCCGTTGAGTCCAGCCCTGTTAGAAGCTCTACGCGCCTACTGGCGATGGATGAAGCCGAAGACCTATTTGTTTCCGGGTTTGGTCGATGGCTGGCGAGCCGACGTACCGATCACCGACAAGATGGTCTGGTTTGCCTGCCAGCGCGCGGCGCGCGCTCGACGCAGCAACTCTGCCCTCTTTGCTCAGGTGCTATGGTCCTGGTGGAACGGCTGACAGCCTTTCAACTCGAGCTCCGCTCTACGCCGGTTCGCTCCGCACAGCCACTCCCTTCGGACAGCTCGTGACCTGATGACTGACAAGACTTCGATAAGCGCCCGCACTCGCCGTGTTCCCGCACGCAACGCCGCTCTACGCTCGTTCAGCTCTCGCACCCCGTCAAACAGGCCCACCGTGGCTCCCACCAGCACCTCGCTTCACTGCCATACCCGGCTGCTATCCCGCCGCTCTTTGCACTCTTCATCGAAAGAACATCCACCAACATGGCAAATCGCAATTAAAATCCCATAGATCCGCCCGCATCCACCGCGCCAGGGGCTCACTTCAAACGGCTCTATCGTAACTGCCCGCAGTGCCGCAACGCCACTGACACCCGCTCGGGGCAGTCACGATAGAGTCCTAACGTTTTTCAAGCCGGACCGCAGACAAGAGCGTGCAAGGGACATCGTTCCCTGGTATTCGCTCAAGGCTAATTCGCTGATGGTTTCTCTACGTGGTCGATTACGTAATACTCCACCGGCCCCGTCTGTGCCTGTAGCTTTAGACCGAGCTGCTCCCTCAAAGCGTCGAAGAGCAATGGACGATCCGGGAGGTCTCCCGGCAATTTCTCTCTTGGAATATCGGGCAAATCCGGCGCGAACGAAAGTTTGAAATCGTAGTTCTTGTCAAGCCCCGTCCGGTTGATCACAGGGCGTTGCTCCGCCCCGAGCTGCTGTTCGAGCCACCAACAAAGGTAGGGCATGGGAACCCTGGTCCCGACATAAACATAGTATTGAGGGGAAGTTATGGGAATCTTGAAATCCTGTTCGCTCTCGTTGATCTTCATCTTCGATCCCGATTTATCCGCCATCAGCGCGTACACAGGACCTTCCTTGGTCTCCTTGTGGAACTTGAGGTTGAACCGATCAGCCAGCAGATTCTGAAACATCACATGGAGATCGTCAAGACTATATGCACGGTCCGCCTTCGCCACGATATCGTAGCGCTCACTATCGAGCCACTCCGGGCCGCCAGTGATCTGTTTGCCAGGCACTTTATACATCAGACTGATCATGCTCCTTACCGGCATGTTCTGGACCGCATACCCGTTGCCACCCGGGAGCGGCTTGATGCTACCGTTGCGGGTGCCTGGTTGAGAAAGCCTGATTGCGGCCACGTCAAACGTCAGCCTGGCGGTTTCTTGCCCCTGAGCGACGAAAAAACACATCAGGCCGCTGATCAAACTAAAGATACGAAACCTGGATCTAAACATTACGTGTGTTCCTGCATTGCGGCAAAACTGGCGTCCAAGATATTCCCATAGAGAGTCAAAGGCAACCAGGAGCGTTGTACCTGCGAAGTCTTAGGGCTGTATCTGGAGCGCCCGCGAGCGAAGGCCGGTTCCTGAGCTGCTCTGGTGGGCGCTTCAGATACAGCGACTTGAAGGAAGCCCTAACGGCTGCCGATACTATGGGCTTTCAATGGGACAGGACTGATGCAGGCGTTCTCCGCGCCCGGCTTGTGGATTGCACAGGTTGATTGTTGCGGCGTGTTGCTGCGTGTTGCTGCATGCAAGGACTGCTACGAACATTCCAAACCCGGCTGCAGGGCGGCCCGCAGTGTTTCTGAGTCTGGTGAGACGCAGGGGCTGTATGCGTGTGCGGACACGAGAAGGGGCGACAGTGAAGCTACGTGGTTCATGAAGCAGACCTTTGCAGTGGCGGAGAACGGGGCATGAGTTGAGCTGCTGAGAGCCGCTCGACGACCTGCATGGTGGCACCACACACGGGACACTTCCAGGGCGAGTGAGGCCGGTCTGGTGAAATGGCCGGGGATGTAGCTGGGATGTTCTCTGGACCCTGAAGTAAGCGGAAGCAAAGCGGCAACAGGAGAGCACGTTGTCGGTTGGCAAGGAAGCCGAAGTTGCGGATACGGACGAAGCCGCGTGGAAGTAGATGGAGCAGGAAGCGGCGCAGAAACTCGTCGACCGGCAGAGTCATCAGCCGCTTCTTGTTGCCGTGTGCGGAATCTCTCCAACGAAAAGTAACGCCATCGTTGGTCAGAGCAACAAGCCTGTGGTTGGAGATAGCGACCCGATGGGTGTAGTTGCCGAGATAGCGCAGCGCATGTTCCGGGCCGCCGAATGGTCGTTTGGCGTAAACGATCCAGTCATGACGGAACAACAGTCTGAGCCAGGATGCGAAGGCTCGAGGTTGGGCGAGCGGGATGAGATGGCCGTGGAACTGGAGCTTGCCCTCACGGAACGCTCTCTTTAGCCCGGCAACAAACTTACCGCGAAAGACGCGACTGAGCACTTTAACAGGAAGAAAGAAGGAGCGGTGCGAGGAGATCCAGCGGGAGTGGTCGGGAGCAAGTCCGCCGGCAGCAAGGACGCAGTGGACATGGGGATGATGCTGCAAACGCTGATTCCATGTGTGGAGCACGCTGAAGAAGCCGATCTCTGCACCAAGATGCCGGGGGTCGCGAGCGATCTCAAGTAGCGTCTCGGCGCTGGCCTGAAACAGGAGGCTATACATCAGTTGCTTGTTCTGGAGAGCAAGCGAAGCAAGTTCGCGTGGCAGCGTGAAGACGACATGGACGTAGGGCGTAGGCAGAAGTTCCCGTTCACGCGCCTCAAGCCAGCGTTGGCGCGCGTTCCCCTGGCACTTGGGACAGTGCCGGTTGCGGCACGAGTTGTAAGAGACGGCGGTATGTCCGCAGTCCGAACAGCGATCGCGATGGCCCCCGAGAGCAGCGGTGCGGCAGCGCGTGATCGCCAGCAGAACCTTCTGGTGTTGCCAGTTGATCCAGTGCTGACTGCGTTGGAGGAAAGACTGCCCGGCAAAGCGAACGATATCGGCCATCTCCAGCGGAGGGCGATTCATTCGCTCTGCGTCTGCTCTCCTTGTGTGCCGAGCGTAAGAGCATCCAGCGGACTGGCGGTTGCGCTGAGATGCCGTTCGGAGAGATGCAGATAGATCGTCGTCTCTTCCAGGTTGCTGTGCCCGAGCAGCATCTGAATGGTGCGCAGGTCGGCACCGGCTTCCAGAAGATGAGTCGCAAAGCAATGGCGCAGGGTGTGTGGATGTATGTGCTTGTGTTCGAGACCTGCGCGTTTGGCCGCGTGCAGGCAGGCCCACCACAGGACCTTGGTGTCGATAGGGCGGTCCGCCGTATGCCGGACTCCGCCGGGGAACAACCAGTGAGATGGCTTGCGGTCCAGTCCGCGCCAGTGCACGCGCAGCGCATCCAGCAGCGCCGGGCTGAGCATAACGTCTCGGTCCTTGCGCCCCTTGCCACCCCGAACGTGAATGACCATACGTTGGCTGTCAACGTCGCTGATCTTTAAGTGCGCCACTTCGGCGCGTCGGCCACCGGTGGCATAAAGGGTCATGAGCAGGATGCGATGAAAGGGGTTTAACGCTGCATCGATAAGACGCGCGACTTCCTGCTGGCTGAGTACCTGCGGCAGATGCAGGACCTTCTTCGGATAGGGCGTCTCAGCCACGCTCCAACTCTGCTTCAAGACCTGGATGTAAAAGAAACGCAGAGCTGCCAGCCGCTGTGCGACTGTGTTCGGCGCCAGCTTCCACTTGCGGAACAAGAGCGCCTGATACCGGCGTATGTGCTCAGGCCCTAATCGATCGGGGGAACAACGAAAATGCTGGGCGTAGTGCTCAACGGTGCGGATATAGCAACGGATAGTTCCTGGAGCGTAGTTGCGACGCTCCAGTTCTTCAAGCATGATCTGGCGTAGATGGGTCACAGAGAGTTCTCCTCTGCGACAAAAGCTAGATCAGAACAACTGCTGCTCGCTCAACGACGCGCATGCGTCCGCCGCCTTGGCGGCTTCGTTCAAGTCGCATTTTCGGTAAATTCCCCTGGCAACGCTCGGGGTGGGCAAGTTACCGAAAACCCCGTCGCGGGAACTTCTTTTCAACTGGCGGAAAGCCACTTGCCGTGTAGTCGTCCGTTGTATCCGGCTTAGACCGTGCTCGATGCCTGCTTTGGCCTGGTTTCATCGATCGAGGTAGTCCGGACGGGAGGGGCTGATCCTAAAAGGTCGGCGCTACTCCTGTCCTCTGAACGATCGAGCGAAAGCGGCGATCGGAGTGGAGAAAGTCGTAGGCGGGATCCCCCTGGATCCAAAGAGTTTCTGTGACATGCTGTTGGTAACCCTCCTCGAGCAGAGCGAGCGTCCGCTCTTTGTCACCAAGCTGTGCGTAATAACTCGCCAGCTCGACAGGAGAGACGTAGCTACTCTTCGACTGAAGGAGACGCCGGCCAAGCTGCCAGCGAACGAAGCCGAGCGCACCGCCCCGATCCCAGGCACGCCGCAGGTTCACGGCTGACTGGGGATCTCCCGCCAGGATATGCCACTTGGCCCAGACGTCCACGGCCTCCTTGTACTTGCCCATACGCCGCAACGTATCCATCTCTGAACCGAGAAGATCGAGATTGTTGGGATTTACTTCCAGCCGCAGCCGAATTTCCTTGAGCGCCTCTTCAAACTGGCGCGCCCCCACGTAGATCGAGGCGAGAGTGTAGGGCCGTGCGAAGGGATCAATTTCCATCGCCTTCTTCCCCAACTCGATGGCTTCTGCATTACGGTTGACTGCCTGCAACCCACAGGCCCGTAGGTAGTACAGCTCGCCGTTTTGCGGATCGAGGCTGATGGCGCGAAGAATCTCCCGATCGGCGCCTGCCCAATCCCATCGATCGATGAGGTACATGGCACTCATCGCCTGGTGCGACTGCGGTAGGCTCGGATCCAGTTCGAGCGCCCGTTCGGCTGCCTGCTCCTCCGGAACAATGCTGGTACGAGGGTCGAGAACACCGCCAGCGATGCCCTCCCCGTAATAGTCGGCAAGTCCCGTCCAGGCCAGCGCATAATCGGGCTGGAGACCGATCGCCTTTCGGAACCAGGGCCCCGACTCCTCCATGTGTTCGCCGAACCAAAGATACTGGCCGTGCAGGTAGGCATCATGAGCTGCCGGATTTACATAGCGGTTGGCCTTCACGGCCGGGACTGCGTGATGCAGTTGGTTGGCAATGGCTTTTGCCGCCTCGTCCGGCAGTGCAACATCGTTCGCATCGCGTTCGTAGCTGTCGGCCCAGAGATGTGAATCAGTATCCGCCCGAATCAGCTGCAGATTCATATGGACCCGATCGGCGGAACGGGACACCGAGCCTTCAAGGATTGCGTCCGCGTGGAGCGCTCGTGCGATTTCTGGAAGCGGCCGGCGAGCCCCCCGGTATTGCATCACCGAAGTTCTGGAGACGATGCGGAGACTGGAGTCTTTCGCGAGCATCGTGATCAGCTCGTCGGTCATGCCATCGGCGAAGTAGTCCTGGGAGGAATCTCCGGACAGGTTTTCCAGGGGAAGCACAGCCAGGGAGCTGATGGCGGGTGGCGGCTGGCGATGGAGCAGGCGTTCCCCCAAGGGGTGCGCGCCCAGGGTCGCGATGGGGATGGTGATGAGTAAGGCGGCGAAGGCGCTAAGGCCAACCCAGGCCGGATAGCGGGGATTCGGCGTGGCCAGGGTTGGGGCGCCGGTAAGCGCCTCTGTCGAAACCGCTTCTTTTGGTTGAACCGGATCCATCGAAGCAGCTTCAACCAAAGCAGCTCCGGGTCGAACAGCTTCCGACGACGGTTTCTGAACACTGGTGGTAGGGGCGATGAAGCGGTAGCCCATGCCGATGACTGTCTGGATGAATTGAGGATTGTCGGGATCGTCGCGGAGCAGGTAGCGGAGCTTACGGATGGCGGTATTGATGCCGTGTTCGGTATCGACGAAGACTTCGCTCGCCCAGAGCCGATCGGCGATCTCGCTGCGGGTGACGAGTTGGCCTTCCCGGGAGGCGAGCAGGATGAGCAGCTCCAGGGGCTTACGCTCGACGCGCATGGGGTTGCCACTACGGAGGAGCTGGAACGCCCCGCAGTCAAGCCAGAAGTCGCCGAATTGATAGACGAGGCCGCTCAGGGAATCCTCCTGCGCGGGGGAGTATGATTCAGTGTCTCAGGAAAAAGTCAGATTTAAAAGGGTTTGGCGGTTCACCAAAACTTCACCTCGGGCTTCACCCCCTATTCATTGCGCCGGCGCGAATCGCGGTCCAGTTTCGTGCACAGCCGGCAATTCCGGCCAAGGAGAAGAAGAAATGAGAACAAGTAATCGGGGGTTGGTACCGGCTCTAGCCGCGCTGGTCTTTGCGTGGGCGATGATTCCGAGTGCCCTGGCGCAGTGCGGAATACCCGCGAAGCTGGCGAAACCGGCGGCGTGGCAACCACAAATGGGTGGAGCGGACATCCTGCGAACGGCTGGCTATGAAGAGGAAGAGGGTCCATCGATCGTGGGAATGTGGCACGTGATTTTCACTGCCAAAACCAGCTTTGGGAAAGACATTCCCGACACAGTCGTCGACAATGCCCTGGCAGTGTGGCATTCCGACAAAACGGAAATCATGAATTCCGTGCGGCCACCGCAGGATGGGAACTTCTGCCTGGGTGTCTGGGAAAAGACGGGCAGATCCACATACTACCTGAATCACTTTCCCTGGTTCTCCAATGAGTTCCCCAATGACACGAATAATGGGATCGGGATGCCGGTAGGTCCGACTCGTATCACCGAAACGGTCACACTGGGGCCGGATTGTAATCACTTTTCCGGCACCTTTACGCTGGAGGCTTTTGATACGACGGGCAAAACCACCCTTGCATCGTTTACCGGGGTGATCACGGCGACCCGGGTCACGACGAATACAACAATCCCCGACTTGCTGTGAGTGGAAGTTGATTTAGAGGGAAAGGGCGGCTGAGGCTTGCCGCCCTACCTTTTTGCAAAATCGAACTGAGGATGCCTACATTCCTACATCCTTGGGAAGAGGATTCCCATCTTTCGCAGTGGTCACGGTCTTGGCGGTGTTCCAAAAAACTCGCCAGTTAAACACTTATTTCATCGCAGACGCCACGTCTGGTTTTGAGTAACTTGGCTGGAGATCGCCTCGTAAACAGATGAAGTGACTCATAACGTTTCATGGGAGTCCAAAATACCACTATTGCCGCGGGAGTTAGCCCTTCACGTTCACTACACAGAATCGATTTCCTTCCGGGTCTGCCAAGATAATGTAGTCGGGATCCCCTTCTCACCGATACCTGAACCCCACACGGCGCCGCTGTGGGTAACAGAGCGGGAGATCGGCCCGGACCTATGCACTCAACCGCAAGCCATTCGTCAACGGCAGCCTTTACCCAGTCGGGCGCCGGTACCGTGCGCACTGGTCCGGGGATTCAAAAGCCGGCAACGAGGATGCTCATCTCTGTATGCTTTTTGTGCCCGAGTGACCGCCGACTCGGAAGTTACTACTTTTTCAACAGCTCGGAATTGGGTCACGCCGTCTGGAGAGTCGGGTTTTGAGTAAGCTCCCAAGGTCCGGCAGTTTACCTTTGCCGCAATAAGTCCCGCGCCCCATCGGGCCGAGGCCATGAGGTCCGCCAGGCTCGCGTTCAGCTGCGGGGAAAAGCGGACCGGTTCCTTAAGCTTGGCCAGCACATGCTTCTCCAGCAGGATAGCCGTTCTTCCAGCGTCTCCGTCATGACGTCACATCCTGGCTACGAGTTCGCCATCAAGCACGGTATTGTCGGGCATAGCCATAAGAGCTTCGGCGATGAATGGATATCGAGCGCTGAAATCGTTGTCGTTCCGCGAGCGGAGCTGGACTTTGCCGCCATTCTTATATGCTATGGCACCGTAACCTCGATAAATGAGGCATTCACTTTAGGTCGGACCACGCTCCAGTTTACCGCCAGGGTGTTGCTAACGATTGTCGGCCTTCCTTTTTGACTGCGTTAGAAGGATCTTAGTAGATCCGGTTTTATCTCAACCGCGCCTTGTTCTCTCCTAAAAGGCAAAGCTTCTTCATTGCGCTCCGCGCAAAGCAAGGAAACCAAACCGGCTGAGAGGCTCTGCCTCTGGCGCGCGACAAGAGGCACCCTAATCTTCCGCGCTGCGCTTGTGCAGACCGCCTGCGGCGCCCTCCATTGCATTCCGGGTAGGGAACCCTCCTCTTGCACTTGCCGCCTCCGCTGGCGTGGGCCAGGGCCAAGGCGTGTTTGGTAGCAAACACAGCAC
>Ga0302326_10014592_pt1 | contig 16600 bp, 20 predicted proteins | sample Palsa_T0_3_FD_202264 | JGI IMG/M metagenome (GOLD analysis project Ga0302326, IMG submission 202264) | Peat permafrost microbial communities from Stordalen Mire near Abisko, Sweden - Palsa_T0_3 | ecosystem: Environmental > Terrestrial > Soil > Palsa > Peat permafrost | place: Sweden: Abisko...
CATTTGCCTACGAGACGGCGGCCATCGTGAAAGACGGCATCGCCCGCATGTACACCTCGACCACTCCCGAGGACATCTTCTATTACCTGACCCTGTACAACGAGAATTTCGTGATGCCCGCCGCCCCCGACGTGGCGGACCTGGACCAACAAATCGTGCAGGGCATCTACCGTTTCTCCCTCGCGCCCGAAGGCCCGGCGCGCAAGGCGACGATCCTGTTCAGTGGCACGGGCAGCCAGGCCGCGCTGGAAGCGCAGAAACTTTTGGCGGATCAGCACGACGTTGGTGCGGAATTGTGGTCGGTTACCTCGTACAAGACGCTGCGGGAGGAGGCGCTGGGCGTGGAACGGTACAACCGCCTGCACCCCCACCAGCCTCCCGGGACGCCCCATGTCACCTCCGCCCTGGCCGCGGCCGAGGGCCCCATCGTGGCCGTGACCGATTACATGAAAATGGTGCCCGACCAGGTGGCCCGATGGATTCCCGGGCATTTCACCCCGTTGGGCACCGACGGTTTCGGCCGCTCCGATACCCGCGCCGCCCTGCGCCGGCATTTCGAGACCGATGCGGCGCACGTGGTGGTGGCCGTGCTCGACGGCCTGCGGGCCATCGGCGAGGGCAAGCCGGAAGAAGTGGCCGACGCAATCAGCCACTACGGCATCGACGCCGAGGCGCTTGACCCGCAACTGATGTAAGGCAAAGGTGGGAAAAAAGCCCCAGCTGCGGTCAGTCAGCGCGGATGGGGCGATAAGCCGGCTGCCACATGAGCGAATGCACTCGTTGCGTCAAGTCGTCAACGGTCGTAGGCGCCACGCCGTCGTCGATGGCGGCGCGGGCCACCGCCACGGCCACAGCGGCCGAGGTGGGGCGCAGATCCTCGACCTGAGGCAGGAGGCTGGCGCCCGGCGCGGACGCATCGACCAGTTGCGAGACGGCGTGGGCCGCTGCCTGCAGCATGTGGTCGGTGATCCGGGTGGCGCCCGCCGCCAGCACGCCCAGGCCGAGGCCGGGAAAGACCAGGGCGTTGTTGGCCTGGCCGATCACATAGGTGACGCCCTCATAGGTCACGGGTGGAAACGGGCTCCCCGTGGCCACCAGCACCCGCCCCTCGGTCCAGCGCAGCAGGTCTTCGGGCCTCGCCTCGGCCAGCTCGGTGGGATTGGACAGCGGCAGGATGACCGGCCGGGAGGCGTGCGCCGCCATGTCGCGCACGATGGCCTCGGTGAACGCCCCGTGCCGGGTCGAGGTGCCGATGAGGATGGTGGGATGGACGGCCCTGACCACCTCGACCAGCGGTATGCCACCGCCACCCGCGCGGTGCCACGTGGCGACAGCGGCGGCGGGGCGGGCGTAGCGGCGCTGGAAGTCGGCCAACTCTGGCATGTCGTCGGTCAACAGCCCGGCGCGGTCGACGCACCAGAACCGCCCGACGGCGCCGATGCGGCCCAGCCCATCGGCTGCCATGGCGTCGCACAGCTGATCGGCGATGCCGCTACCCGCCGTGCCCGCCCCGAAGATCACCACGCGGTGATCGCGCAAGGGGATCCCGGTGGCCCGCACGGCGGACAGGACGGCGGCCAGGTTGACCGCTCCCGTCCCTTGCAGGTCGTCGTTGAACGTGAGCCGGTCCGGACGGTAGCGGTCGAGAACCCGGCGGGCGTTGGCAGTACCCAGGTCCTCCCAGTGGAGCAGCGCCCGGGGAAACAAGTCGGTGGCGGCGCCCACAAACGCGTCTATGAACCGGTCGTAGCCTTCGCCCACCACGCGGCGCTGCTGGCGTCCCAGGTACAACCGGTCGGCCAGCAGCTCGGCGCGGTCGGTGCCCACGTCGAGCATGACCGGGATGGTGCGCGACGGATCGATCCCCGCCGCCGCCGTGTACACCGCCAGCTTGCCCACCGAGATGGCCATGCCGCCCACGCCCCAGTCCCCGATGCCCAAGATGGCCTGGGCGTCGGTGGCCACCAGCAGGTCGACGTCGTCGGGCCCCAGGCCGGTGGCGGCCAGCGAGGCCGGGATCTGTTCGGGATGGTCGACCGACAGGTAGACGCCCCGGGGTTTGTTGTACAGGTGGCTGAAGTGCACGATGGCTTCGCCGATGGTGGGGGTGTAGACGATGGGCAGCATCTCGCGCAGGTGCTCGGACAGCAGGCGGTAGAACAGCACCTCGTTGCGATCGTGCAGCGCGCTGAGCACGACGTGCTTGGCCAGATCGCTGGGCTGCGAGCGGTACTGGTAGTACGCCCGTTCCGACTGGTCCTCCAGCGTCAGGACCCGCGGTGGCAGCAGGCCGATCAGCCCGAGGGCCTCTCGCTCCTCCAAGCTGAACGCCGTCCCCTTGTTGAGGCGAGGGTCGGCCAGCACCTGCTGGCCCCGCAGGCGGGTATGCCAGATCCCCTCGCTGTTCAGCCATGTCGTCGTCACCAAGCGCTCCATTATGACCGTTGGCCGGCGGTGGCTGAACCGCTGCGATTGCGGTTAATAACCCATGATGCAACCAGCCCTCAAGATCACAAATGCGGTGACGGCACTTTGCCATTGTCGCCCTCGCCATCGACCGGTCAATGAATAGGCCAATCACTGCGAGCGAGCGATGCCGGCGCATTCCATCACGGCAAACAACCGCCTTGGCATTGTCGCCTACAATGACCGCGAACGGCGGATGATACGATCGCTGAGCAGGATCCCAGGGAGTACTTGCGGCGAGTTGTTGGAGGGCACACACATGGATCGGTCGCCCCGAGGACGACGCGCTATGGCCCTGGTGACGGGATCACTGGCTCTCCTGATCACGGCGTTCGCCCAGTTTTCCCCGGCTTCGGCTGACCCGGCCCAGGCCTCGGCCAACATCGCGGTGAGCCCGTCATCGGCCCCTCAGGGAGCGACGGTGACCATCTCGGGGACGGTGCCGGTGGCGTCGTGCTCGCAGAGCGATCCGACGCAGCTCACCTCGACCGGGTTCCTCTTTCCCGCCGGTGGGTTCGGGCCCCAAGCCCCGCGGGCGGCCGACGGCAGCTTCAGCGTCACCTATCAAATTCCCGGTTCCACGCCTGTCGGATCGTACGTGCTGGGCATCAACTGCGGCGGCAATCCGGTCGGGATCAGCGCCACCTTGCAGGTCACGGCGACGCCCGTGAGCGCCGCCATCCGGGTGTCGCCCACGGCGGCGCAGCCCGGTACCAACCTCGTCATCTCGGGCATCGTCCCGCCCACCGGGCCGGTGTCGTGCGGCGTGGCCCAGGCGACGCAGCTGCTGTCCAACCAGGCCCTGTTCCCGCCCAACGGGGTCGGCCCCCAGGTGTCACGAGACACCAGCGGCAACTTCAACACCGACTACACGGTGCCCAGCAACGCCGAGCCGGGGATCTACACCATCGGCGTGCTGTGTGCGGGCAACGACGTCGGGATCACGGCAACGCTCACCGTGGCCCAGTCGGCGCCCACCACGACAACGGTAGCGCCGTCCACCACCACGACCACCGTCGTCGGCTCCGGCACCTCGATCGCCTCGCCCACCACGGCGCCGACCGTGTCGACAATCACCACGGCGCCTCACGACTCGCCCAAGAAGAGCAAATCCCACAATCTCGCCATATGGCTCGTGGTCGTTGCCGTGCTGTTGGTGGTGGGGGCTGGGTTAGCGGTGATTCTGGTGGGCCGCCGGGGAGCCCGCTCCGGCAAATAGAAATCGTGATTTGTCGGGCGATCGGCGATTTGCCCCGATTCGTCCCGTATGCGGCAATGCTTGCTATGCGGAGTCGTGTCGAGCCAAAGGACTATTGGTCGCATCTCCGATCCGGGATTGGACGGTTGAAATGGGTGGGCTATTCCCCCCTCAGGAGACGGCCCTGAGGGAACTGATGATCTCCTCGGCTACCGCCGGGTCTTTTCCCAACCCCACGATGAGATCGACGGTGTGGTTGCCCACGGTGACCTCCACGCCTACGACGGCATCGGCGTCGTCGTTGCTATAGCGGATTACGGCGGGCACACCCCACCGACGAACGTCGACCCCAATCGGTTCCTCTTCAGGACGAGGTCAACACGGGGCCGGTGTCCACCACCTCGAAGGCCGATCCCGGGACCGTCTTCAGCTGATCCAGATCGTTGTCGTCCCAGCGGGGGTCGGTGGCCCCCGAGATGTACCAGTTGGACCCGTTGTCGGCCACGAACATGCCGTAGGTCTTGAGGGCCTGGAGGATGACCAGCGCCTCACCGGTGTAGCCGGCCAGGCTGAACGAGGCCTTGAGCCGGAACCGCGCCCCCATGGGCGGCACATCCGGATCGGTGGTGTCGCCCGCCTCGTGGGTGGCGGGATGGATGAACCCGTCCTGCGTCTGGGCCACGGTGAAGCGCAAGGCGTGGTCGATCTGGCCCGCCGACACCTCATCGAAGCGCACCAACCCGGGCAGGATGGGCAACCCGGCGGCGTCGGCCGAGGTCCAACCGTCGGGCCGCAGCGCATCGGAGCGCAAGTTGAACACCGCGCCGGACGCCGCATCCCACCCTCCGTGGCCGTCGGGCGAGGCGTCGTACATCTCATACAGGTGGCAGTTGGCCGAGGCGACCAGCACGTGGCGGTCGCTCCCCGCCTCGATCGGGGCGTTGGCCGGGACGGGGTAGGGGCCGGGATCGCTCTGGTCGCCGTAGGCGGTGAACGTGATGGGCACGTTGGGCTGGCTGGCCGGCACCACGACGTAGGGAATGCCGTAGGACGGGTTGGACCCGAAGTCGGGGTGCAGGTCGATGCTCGCCCCCACGCTGGCCACCCAGGCAGCGGAGTGCGGGTCGACCGGGAGGGTCGAGATGTTCTGGCGCCACGGATTGTCGGGCGGGAACAACGGGCACCCCGCGAGCGTCGCCCCCGTCGTGCTCACCGCCGGTGCGGTGGTGGTCGTAACCCGCCGAACCGTGGTGACCGTGGTCCGGGCAGGCGCCGCCGTGGTGCTCGTCGTCCTCGGCGTCGTCGTCGTGGTGAGCGCCGGGCCGGCGGTGGCCGTCGTGGTGGTGGCGGCGGCAGCGGTGGTCGGTATCGACCGAGCAACGGCAGAGTTGGGAAAATGGCGGCCCGTGGCGCAGCCCGACAGGGTGGCGCCCACCAGCGCCGTGGCGGTGAGCAGGGCACTGACGTTCAGCAGGCCCAGGCGTTTGGTCACGCCGTAATCAACGACACGATGGCGCCCCCGGTTGACGCTGGGTCAGGTGACGGTCACCAGGTCGCCGATGGCCAAATGGTTGAACGCCACGCCGGCGGTGGAGACCGGCAGCTCCACGCAGGCCAGGCTCTGAGGGTACCCGTACGAGCCGCGCACGAAGCCGTGCACCGCGGAGCCGCCGCTGAAGTAGTTGATCCAGTGGACCAGGTCGTGGTACGGGGTCCCGTTGGGGTTTTGCCCGCTCATGAAATTCATGACATAGCGCAGGTAGATGGGGAACGTCCCGATGGGGGTGGGATCCTCGGCGATGCCGGTGTTGGCCAGGGAGGTGAGCACGACCGAGCCGTTCGACCAAAGGCTCAGCATCTCGGGCCGGCTCTCCGTCACGTAGACGTAGGAGTAGGCGTCGGGGTCCATCTGGTTGGTGAGGGCGGCTTGCAGCAGTTCCTTCCACATGGAGGCGTTGGCCAGCTGGTCGATCGTGTCGGAGTCCAGGGTGTAGCCGTCGTACGGGCCGGCGGCCGAGGCGAACTGCATCAGGGCGCCCTTGAGCATCACGTTGGCCGACCCGGGAGCCCACATGGCTTGCAGGGCGGCGGGCGTCGTGGGCCAGCGCCACGTGAAGGTGCCGTCGAGCGGGTGGGAGACGGTGTCGACCTGTTGCGACATGGTGGTGGGCATGGTCACGCCCGCCGCCGGTACGAAGTTGACGGGCAGGTACCCGAGCTGAGCCAGGATCTGCTGGAGGCGCAGGACCGAACCGGGGGCAACGGTGAAGTGGTAGGTCGCCGACGCGGTCGAGGCGGTGGTGGTAGCCGTGCCTGTGGTGGAAACGCCGACCACGGAAACGGGCCGGCCAAAGTTGACCGTCACGCCAGCCCCGGGGCCGAAGCCGAAGTCGCTCGGGGTGAACACCAGGGTTTCCGGACCGGGCTCGGACCAGCTGCCCGCCACCGAGGGCGAGATGGTGGGCCGGTCGGTACCCAGCACCTGGGCCACGGGCTGGGCGAAGGTGAGAGTGATGGGCCCGTTGGTGGCGTCGGACGTGCTCCCGGGCGCCGGATCGGCCAGGGCCACCGGTCCACTACTGGCGGGAGCGACAAACCAGGTCACGGTGCTCGGTCGGTTTGCCACCTTCTCCCACGGCTGTGGCGCGGCCGAGATCTGCAGCGATCCCGCCACCCCCTGCTGCGGCACGGAGAGGTTGGCCACAGTGGACGGCTGGGGCAGGCGGACGACCTGGACCGGTCCCTGGCCCGAGCGGTAGTCGATGACGCTGACCGGGTGGTCAAAGGTCACAGGGACTGTTCCTGGGCCCGATGCCAACGCCACGTCCGAGGTCGGTGCCGCCGAAGTGGTCTCCACGGTGCTGGTCGACGAGACAGCCGAGCCGAGGAGCCAGCGCAGCCACGAGGGCGCAACCGCGGTCGCCGTGACCTGCACCTGACGGCCCTGGCTGATCTGAGCCGAGGGCACGAGCCCGTCTCCCCCGCGGACGAGCGCCACCGTCTCCCCCGTGCTGGTGGCCTGTACGGAGGTCAGCTGTGTCCCCAGTCCGCTTAGGTGCACCTGCACCAGTGCGTTGCCAGTGGCCGACACCGACACCTTGGGCCGACCGAACAACAACGCCGCCACCACGGCAGCCCCCGCCACCACAACCAGCGCCCCGGCACCCACGACGACGCGCTTGAGCGCACCCCAACTCCGCTCGGTCTTGGCGCGCTCGGTCTTGGCGTGATTGGTCTTGGCGTGATTGGTCTTGGCGTGCGCGCTCGTCTTCTTCGTGCGCTTGGTTTGCTTATGCGCTCCTGCCATGACGCCCTAACTCTCGCGCTTGTTGGTCCCGTTGTGGCGGCACATTCCGCCCTTCGGCCTCAGCCCGCCCTCCAACAGTGTCGCGTGTACGAGAGTCCTTTGGTGCCGCACCCGCCATCCCCGCCCAAAAGGCTGGCGCTCATGCCCATCGTTTTGGGTCATTCTTTGCTGCCCGGTACCGGTTCGATCAGATCCCACAGATTGCCGTACAGATCCTGGAACACGGCCACCGTGCCATAGGGCTCGTGGCGGGGAGACTCGGCAAAGCGCACCCCTGCCGTCATCATCCGTCGGTGGTCGCGATCGAAGTCGTCAGTATGGAGAAAGAGAAATACCCGCCCGCCTGTTTGATCACCGATCCGGGCCTGCTGTTCGCTTGTCTTGGCGCGGGCGAGCAGCAAGCCGCTGCCGCGGTTGCCGTTTGGCGCCACCACGACCCAGCGCGTTTCTTCGTCCATGACGGTGTCCTCGACTACCTCGAAGCCCAGGGCACCGACATAGAAGGCGATGGCTTCGTCGTAATCGCGCACCACCAGGCTGACCAGAGCGATGTTCGGCATCGGGCCATGGTGTCGCTCGTCCAGCCTCGCTCACCATCCACAGCTGATCAGTCGTCGATCGAGGCGTAGGTCCCGGTCAGAAAGTCGAGGGCGACGTCGGGCGGGCGGGGCGAGGTCCACGCCGCGTTGGTCAGCAGGAGGGCGACCAACTGCTCGCTCGGATCGTTGCGCCAGATGGTCCCCAGCCCGCCATCCCAGCCGTACTGCCCGACCGGGGCGGCGGGGTGATCCCGGCGGGTCACGATCCCCACGCCAAAGCCCCAGCCGCGGGCGTCGAAGTCGTCGGGGAAGAAGCCCGAGATGGCCTTTTGTTGCGGCGTGAGCTGGTCGGTGGTCATCGTCTCGATGGACGGCCGGGAAACGAGAGGCGCCCCACCCCGCAGCAGCATCTGGGCGAACAGGAGGTAGTCGGCCGCGGTCGAGACAAGGCCGCCGCCGCCTGAGGGGAATGCGGGCGGTGTGCTCCACTGGCCGTTCGGTTCGTCGTAGGTGCCGAGCGCGCCGGTGCCCGGGTCGGTGACGTAACTGGTGACGAGGCGCCCTCGCTCGGTCTCGGGCACTGCAAAGGCGGTGTCCTTCATACCCAGCGGCTCGAAGATGCGTTGGCGAAGGAAGGTTTCGAACGGCTGGCCGGAGCAGCGGGCGATCAGCACACCGAGGATGTCGGCGCCGGTGTGATAGAGCCAGCGTTCCCCCGGCTGGCACATCAGGGGCAGGGTGGAAAATCGGCGCATCCATTCATCCGGTTCCGGCGGCAGTGCCGGGGCGGGCGGCCCGACACCCAACTGCAACGGGGCCGCCGCATCGTTGATCGGGCACGGTCCGAAGTAGCCGCCGAAGCCCATACGGAAGGTGAGGAGGTCGCGCACCGTGATCGGTCGGTGGGCCGCGACGGTGTCGTCGATCGGCCCGTCGATGCGGCGCACCACGCGTCGATCGGCCAACTCGGGCAACAGGCGGTCGACCGGCTCATCGAGCCGTAGGACACACTCCTCAAGCAGGATGAGCGTGGCCAGCGCCGTGATCGGCTTGGTCATGGACGAGATGCGAAAGATCGAGTCCGCCTGCATAGGCTGGGCGCCGTCGAGCGCGGTGGTCCCGATCACGTCGAGGTGCACCTCGCCCCGGCGGCTGATGGCGGTGACCAGGCCGGGCGCGGCACCGGCGGCCACGTGGCCCGCCATGATGTCGTACAGGCGGTCGAGTCGTGCCTTTGACAGCTTGGCGTCGGTCATCGCTGTCTTTGACGAGGTTGGCGGGCGTGACTCATCGGTCCCGGGTCGTAGCCCGGCGTTACTTGCTCGAGGGGCGGGCCCGGCCGTGCCAGCGGCCAACGTCTCCCATCTCGGGGGGGTAGCCGGGCGGCCAGATCGTGCTCTGGTCCCACACGGCGCCGACAAAAGTGGCGTCCCTGAGGATGGAATCACCAAGGTCCGCCGCCAGCATGGTCGCTTCGTCCAGGCACGCGCCCGCCAGGTTGGCCCCGGCGAGACGGGCGCCGGTGAGATATGCGCCGTGCAGGTTGGCACCCCGGAGATCGCTGTGTTGCAAATCGGCTTCGGTCAGATCGGCATACTCGAAGTTGCAGCCTTGAAGCACCTTGCCATGAAGGTCAAGGGCAACGAGACGAGCCCGGGAAAAGTCGTGGCCCGACGCATCGTCCGTCCCCACCAAGGCCGCCCGCACATCCCGATCCCGCCGCCGCCACACAATGGTCATGCAAATCAGTATGCCTACGCCGCTCTCTTCATACTTAGCTGATGTGCTAATCTTCTAACCATGATCGGGCCGGACGCGTACAAGGCGCTGGCCGACCCGACTCGGCGGCACATCCTCAAGCTGCTCCGGGAGGACGACCTCCCCGCTGGGGCCATCGCAGAGCAGTTCGACATGTCCTGGCCCTCGGTCTCGCGGCACCTGGCAATCCTGACCAATGCCGGGCTGGTGAAGGCGACGCGTCGGGGCCAGCATCTCATCTATTCACTCACCACATCGGTGCTCATCGACATCGTGGCCGAGCTCGCTGACATGACGCGGTTGCATGAGGCACCCTCGAAGGCCACTGCCCGGGCCGCTCGACCCGCGGCCGCGCCCAGCCCCGTAACGAGGGCTCACACATGAAACCGGTCGGGCTGACGATCCTGCTGGTGGCGGTGAGCGTCGTCTCGGCGTCGGCCGGTTGGGTGTTCCGGGACGCCCGAGCGCGTGGGTTGCCGGTTCGCAAGGCGTTGACGTGGGCGGTGCTTTCGACCCAGGAGTGGCCGTTGTTCCTTCTGCTCTACCGCCGCATTCGGCCCCGCCGCCTGCGGGGCGAGACCAACGTCGAATCCGCGTGACCAGGAGGGCCCCATGACTACCTACAAAGATCCCCTCATCGAATGTTCCGAGACCGGTGTGCGCATTCACCGGTATTACCCGTGGGGCTCGAAACAAATTCCGTACGCGTCGATACAATCGCTAGAGCGTTTCAAATTGAGCCCGGTACGAGGCAAGTACAGGATCTGGGGCACTGGGACCTTCCGTACCTGGGCCAACCTCGATCCCAGCCGGCCCAAGAAGGACATCGGCTTCTATCTGAATTTGGGACATCCGGTTCGCCCCGTGGTCACACCCGACGATCCCGATGCATTCGAAGCAGTTGTCACCGCGCACCTGCCATCAGGCCGGACAGGCTGACGAACGTCCATTACGGTGGCTCTGCCGAGCGGTGCAGCTCCAGGGTAAGCCACGGTCAGGAACCTTGCGGCTCCTGACCGTCCTCGGCCGCGCCTGAGGCGATGCCCTTCCGTTCCGCCAGACCGAAAGACGCGAAGACCTCGGAATCCTGGAACACCGAATTCCGGCTGATGCCCTCGGCGGTGACAGTAAAGATCTGGAGCGTGTGCAGCTCGTATCCGTCACCGTCGCGCCGATAGGCGGCGAACCCGGGCTGGCCGTTGGCGGTGACCGCCTTCAGACACCAGTCCGTTCCCGCCTGCGCGAAGACCCACTCCATGAACAGGCCATAGTTGCCGGGGCCGGCGAACCAGTTGAGCATCGGCGGCATCTCCATGATCACGTCCTCGGTGAGCAGCCGCTTGAGACCCTCGACGTCGGCGTGCTCGAACGCCTTCATGTAGCGATCGACCCAGGCGCGCTGCTCGGTTGCAGACGGCTCGCTGAGAGGTTCCTGCCGGACGTCGACTTCCTTCACACGGGTACGCGCCCGCTGCAGGGAACTGTTCACCGATGCGACGGTAGTACCGAGGATTTCCGCTGCCTCGGACGCGGAGAAGCTGAGCACGTCACGCAGGATCAGGGCACCACGCTGACGCGCCGACAGGTGCTGCAGGGCGGCGGCGAACGCCAAACGCAGGCTACTGCGGTCGATCGCGGCTCTAGCCGGATCGCCCGCGTCCAGCAACGAGTCGGGCAAGGGCTGGAGCCAGACGACGTTCTCCCCCCGCACGAGCGGCCCGAGCGGGTCCGACGCGACCACGTGCCCGCACGGCAGCGGTCGGCGGCCGCGGCCCTCCAAGGCCGTCAGGCAGGCGTTCGTCGCGATCCGGTAGAACCAGGTGCGCAGTGAGCTGCGCGTCTCGTCATACTGCTCCCGCGCCCGCCACGCCCTCAGGTACGTGTCCTGGACCAAGTCCTCTGCGTCGTGAGCCGAGCCGAGCATCCGGTAGCAGTAGGCCAGTAGCTCCGTCCGGAACGGTTCGACTAGGCGATCGAAGTCTTCTACCTTCGTCGTCACGCCCATGCCCCTTCTCTGCTCCCGTCAGGGTTCACTGCCCAGGCGCCAGCACCGGGCTGTTGTGATAGGCGGCGATCAGCCACTGGCCGTCCCGCTTCTCGAAAACCCAGGTCGCGTTCACCTTACCCGTGTCCGGAACCACGGTCTGGCCGGCGAACAGGATGCCGGATTCGCTGACGACGATCGCGCCGTCCCTGCCGACGAAGCGGAGGCTGAGCTCCTTGTTGTAGGTCGAGCTGCCCTTAAGTGGCCCCTCGAAGGCCAGAGCCATGTTCTCGCGGATGACGTCACGGCTGTCGCGAAGCGAGCCGGTCATGATGGCGGTCGCTCCCGCGGTGTAGTTGGCGACCATGCCGTCGGCGTCGCCAGCCTCCCACGCCTTGTAGGAGTCAACCAGTACGGCCTGGATGGCGGCCTCGTCTTCCGCACGACTGTCTGACATCGGATTCTCCCTTGTGATCGGTTCGCCCGGGGTATTCCGGTGAACTCGTCAATACATACCGGCGGTGGGGTCGGAACTCATCGAGCCCGCGGTAAAAGAGGTGTTGAGGCGTACTCGACAGAGAGAGGGTTGCCGTAGCTGCGGTTGCGTACGCAACGGACATGCAGGTTTGTGGGGTCGGTGTCCACGACGGATAGTCGAGCCCTCGAAAGCGCCTCCCGCCTTCCGCCTCGCCCGGTAGAAGTCCGGAGAAACGGAAGGGGCCTCCTGAACGGAAACCCCTTCACCTGCTGCTTCTCAGTCGCGGGGACTGGATTTTGACCAGCGACCTTCGGGTTATGAGCCCGACGAACCGCCCATCTGTCCCGTATGTGCCTTAGGGCGCCCGGAGATCCCGGTCGGCAATAGTCGCAGGTCAAGGGGCATATCGGCCCGGCTTTCGTCTGCTCCCGTATGCGCCCGGAAGCGCTGATAGCTCAGTGTTGCGCTGACAGATCCGCTGACAAGGCCGGATCACGCCGCTGGCTCCTTGCCGAGGTGGATCGTCACTCGGCGCTCCTCGTCGTCGTCGAACACCGCGACCAGTTCCAGGCGGGCACCTAGCGCTTCGAGGTACTGGCGCAGCGTCGAGATACGAACATCGTCGGCGTGCTCGAACTTCGAGATCGCCCCCTGCGTCACATCGAGACGGCCGGCCAGCTCGGCCTGGCTCACCGCTTCGGCATGGCGCAACTCGTAGAGGCGGATCTCCTCGGCGGACTCCTCCTGGGCCCGGTTTCTGCGGACGACGGAGTCGCTGCCACGCCACAAACCCCCCGCCAGGGGTTGTAGCGGTGGCGGGTTGGGTGGTCGTCTCGCCCAGGGCTGCGGCGATGTCGTGCCAGCCGTAGTCGGCTTCGCGGACCTCGGCGACGACGCAGCAGAGGTGCTCGTCGAGTTGGAGGCTCAGCGAGGCGAGCGTCTGGGTCTCGCTGATGATGTCACCGCCGTGTTGTTCACCGCCGTGTTCGTCTGACTTCGACCCCGAGACGGTGCCACGACGCCTGACGGGCATCACCGGCCCCCTCGGAACAGGCACGCTGACATGGAGCACCGCAGAGAGTCACATGCCGGATGCAGGGCTGCGCAACCAATAGCAGCTATACTGCATTGCGGACATCCTGCTATACTGAATTCATGGCAGAGGATCACACGTTCGTCACCGTGCAGGGCCGAGGTCTAATCGCCATCCCGACCGCCATCCGCCGCCGCTTCGGTTTGGACCAGCCCGGAGCGCAGGTCGAGGTGATCGAGCGAGAAGGAGAGATCGTGTTGCGCCCACACGTGGCGGTGCCAGCCGACCAGGCGTGGTTTTGGACCGAGCGCTGGCAACAGAGGGAACGCGAGGCCGACGACGCCATTGCCGCCGGGCGCATAATGACCGTCGAAGGTGTCGAGGAGCTGTTGGCCGACCTCGACTCGTGAGGTTCGAGCGGACCGAACCATTCAAGTCCGATTCCCAGCGACTGTCCGAGGGCGAACGCGACAAGTTCCGCACCGCGGCCCGTGCCTTCAACACGGCCTGCGATCATTTCGTCGAGACCAAGGATCCGTCGTCATGGCCAGGCAACCTGCGAGTGAAGGTGGTCGTGAACGCACCGGGCATCTTCGAGATGACTTGGAGCTTCAGCGGGCCAGACGGCCGAGCCACCTGGGAGTGGGCCACGGTCATTGACGCTGACGGACGCCAGTGGCCAGCAGTGCGCTGGCGAAGACTGGGAACTCACCGGATCTTCCGCGAACCGTGACCTCCGCAGGCCACTCGTCCTAACCTCTCCGGCGTGCCGCGGTCCCTCGCCCAGCTCATCGACGAGATCATCGTGGATGCGTACGACACCGACGAGCAGCTGTCAGGGTTCCTCCAGGTGTTCCAAGACGAAGTGACCGTCCCCGTCTCCGCAACCGTGCTCGGCATTGCCATAGAGGTCGCCGGCTTCGATCTGGAGGGAGACGAGCGGCGCGGTCTTGTCGCCCGCTGCCGGCACCCAGGGGCCGCGGGCACGATCGCTCTCGCTGATGTTCACTTCGAGCCGGACTCGGTCGCCGGATGGCTCCACGCCGCCTACCGGACCTGGCTCTGTCTCCCCCAATTCCCCGCCCGCCGCCCAGCGGACTGGGCCTGGCCCGACCGGTGAACAGGCCACGGCGCCGGCCCACTCCCACCCTCGACCGGCTCACGACCGACGAGCGGGGAGAACTGCTCGGCGAGCTGCTCGCAGTCCACCCCGAGTTGATGGCCGACGCCGAACGCCTTGCTCTCGCCCGAATGGCGGCAGTTGACGCGGATGATGTCGCCGACGCCATCGAATGCGCACTTCGGGAGGCCGACACGGACCAACTCGCCTACCGCGCCGGACGAGTCCGTGGCCGGGGATACGTACACGAGAACGAAGCCGCCAGCGAGATCCTCGAAGACTTGCTCCAGCTGGAGCTCGACGACCTCATTCGGCGAGCCGGCCTGGGCCTACACGACGCGGCGCGCCAGATGGCAATCGGACTACTCCGCGGTCTCGCCCACTGCCAGCACAGCGTCGAAGACGGAACGGTGCTTGCCTATGCCGGCCGTGACGTGACCAACGACCTCGCCTGGTCTGTCCGCGACACGCTCGCCAAAGCCGGCGTCGACCTGCCAGACGACATTCTCGAGGACCTGTCGCCCGATTCAGAGGCCTGACGCCAGACCCAAGCCCCCATCTGGCGACCCTCACCAGGTGAAAGCTGCGCCCAGAGATGCGGGTAGGTGGCTCCTCTCCCCTGGACCCCAGCATGGCGCGCGTCACCCCCCACTTGGACGATCGGGGCGACAACGTGACGAGCGCACTACCCGAGATTGCATCGATGCCACCGCGACGAGTGAATGGGACTCGGTAGAGTCACGGGCGTGGCTGACCTCCACCTTTCAGGCGACCCTGAGGCAGACCGCCTCCTGTCCGACGATGCCTTCGCCCTCCTCATCGGCATGGTGCTCGACCAGCAGATCCCGCTGGAATGGGCGTTCAGCGGGCCGTGGCGGTTGCAGGGGCGACTGGGCCAGGAACTCGACGCCACCGAGATCGCAGCCATGGACCCCGACGCCCTGGGCAAGGTGTTCGCCGAGCGCCCGGCGCTGCATCGCTTTCCCGGCTCCAACGCCAAGCGGGTCCACGCCCTGGCCCAGATCATTGTGAACGAGTACCAGGGCGACGCGTCCCGGGTGTGGACCACCGCCGAGACGGGCGACGAACTGTACCGCCGGGTCAAGGCGCTTCCCGGGTTCGGGGAACAAAAGGCCAAGATCTTCGTCGCTCTCCTGGGCAAGCAGCTGGGCGCGCAGCCACCCGGTTGGCAGGACGCCGCGGCCCCGTTCGGGCAGCCCGGCACGTTCATCTCGGTGGCCGACATCACCGGCCCCGAGGCTCTGGCCGAAGTACGGGAGTACAAGCGAGCCAAGAAGGCAGCAGCCAAGGCGGCGGCAGCGGCTGACGCCGAGGCCTGACCGCGTTTGCAAGTCATCGCCAACGGCAGTCCCACCGACCTGCCGGCTGGCTCAACTCTGGCCGACCTGTTGACCGCGCTCGGGTTGGGCGCCAAGTGGGTCGTGGCCGAGCGCAACGGGGAAGCGATCGGGCGCGCCGCCATGGCGTCGACTCTGCTGGCCGAAGGCGACCGGATCGAGTTGGTCCGGGCCGTGGCCGGTGGCTGACCGTCTTGACGGGCGACGGCTGTACCTGTGCACGGCCGACCGCCCGGACCTGGCCTCGTTCGTTGCGGCGTGCATTCGCGGCGGCGTGGACGTGGTGCAGTTGCGGGACAAGCAACTCGACGCCTTGGCACTGCTGCGACGGGCTGATATCGCCCTATCGGTGTGCCGCGAGGCAAATGTGCCCTTCATTTTGAACGACCGGCCTGACCTGGCGCTGGCGTGTGGGGCCGACGGGGTGCACGTCGGCCAGGACGATGCGCCGCCCTGGCTGGCTCGCCAGATACTGGGACCCGACGCGCTGATCGGTCGGTCCACCCACGCCCTGGGTGAACTGTTGACGGCGAGCGACGAGCCGGTCGACTATCTGTCGGCCGGACCGGTCAACGCCACGCCGACCAAGCCGGGACGGCCGGGCACCGGGTTGGGGTACCTGACCGAGGCGGCTCGGCACGCCACCCTCCCGTGGTTCGTGACCGGCGGCGTCACTCCCGAGACCGTGGGGGCGATGATGGCGGCGGGGGCGGGCCGCTTCGTGGTGGTCCGTTACCTGACCGAGGCGGCGGACCCCGAAGCCTGCGCCCGGTGCTTGGCCGCGGCGATTGACGAGGCTCGGCCACTGGTCTGATCTCGGGCGGCGACGAGTTTGGCGCCGCCCGGTCGTCTTACCTGACATGGGACTTCCCGAGATTGTGACATCAGATGAGTGGCTAGTCGCACGAAAGAATCTGCTGCAGCAGGAGAAGGAGCTCACGCGCCAGCGCGACGCGGTGGCGGCGCAGCGACGCCGGCTGCCCATGGTGCGGGTGGACAAGGACTACGCCTTCCACGGCCCCGACGGCCCGGCCAGCCTGCTTGACCTGTTCGGCGGGCGGAGCCAGCTGATCGTGGCCCACTTCATGTTCGATCCCAGTTGGGAAGACGGCTGCCCTAGCTGTACCGCCGGTGCCGACGAGATGTCGCCGGGCCACCTGGCCCACCTCCACGCCCGGGACACCACGCTGGCCTACGTCTCCCGGGCGCCGATCGAGAAGATCGAACGGTACAAGGCGAAGCGAGGCTGGACCTTTCCCTGGTACTCCTCATTCGGCTCCGATTTCAACTACGACTTCGGCGCCACGTTGGACGAGGCGGTGGCGCCCGTTCAGTACAACTACCGGACCCGGGCGGAAC
>Ga0302326_10014595_pt1 | contig 16598 bp, 17 predicted proteins | sample Palsa_T0_3_FD_202264 | JGI IMG/M metagenome (GOLD analysis project Ga0302326, IMG submission 202264) | Peat permafrost microbial communities from Stordalen Mire near Abisko, Sweden - Palsa_T0_3 | ecosystem: Environmental > Terrestrial > Soil > Palsa > Peat permafrost | place: Sweden: Abisko...
CGCGCCCGCGCCCGCGCCCGCGCGGATTACGCCCGCCAAGGACGCCCCGAGCGAGCGCGCCCCCGCGCGCACGGCGCGCGCCGAGAAACGTGTCGCGATGACACGCCTGCGACAGCGCATCGCGGCGCGCATGGTCGAAGCCCAGGCGACGCAGGCGCTTTTGACCTCGTTCAACGAAGTCGATCTCACCGCCGTGCAGGAGCTGCGCGCGCGCTACAAGGAGAGCTTCGAGAAGGCGCATGGCGCGAAGCTCGGTTTCATGTCGTTCTTCGTCAAGGCCGCGATCGAGGCACTCAAGCGGTTTCCCATCGTCAACGCATCCGTCGATGGCAGCGACATCGTGTATCACGAGTACTACGACATTGGTGTCGCCGTGTCGACCGAACGCGGGCTCATGGTGCCCATCGTGCGCAATGCGGACATCAAGAGCTTTGCCGAGATCGAGCGCGAGATCGCTGGCTACGCCGCCCGCGCCCGTGAGGGCTCGATGGCGCTCGAAGATCTCACCGGCGGCACATTCACGCTGACCAACGGCGGAGTCTTCGGCTCTCTCATGTCCACACCCATCGTCAATGCGCCGCAGAGCGCCATCTTAGGGATGCACAAGATCCAGGAGCGGCCGATGGTCGTGCGCGGCGAGATTCTGGCGCGACCCATGATGTATTTGGCGCTCACCTACGATCATCGCATCATCGACGGGCGTGACGCGGTGCAGTTTCTCGTCGCGGTCAAGGATTTCCTCGAGGATCCGGGCCGCATGCTGTTGCAGATCTAAGCGGAAAAACATATGGCCGATTCATTTGACGTCGTCGTGATCGGCGGGGGACCGGCGGGCTATCCGGCAGCGATCCGCGCCGCGCAAAACAAGCTCACCGTCGCCTGCATCGATGAATGGAAGAACCGCGAGGGCCTGCCGGTATTCGGCGGCACGTGTCTCAATGTCGGCTGCATTCCATCCAAGGCGCTGCTCGAGTCATCCGAGCTCTATCACCGGCTGCGCGAGGAGTTCGCCGTCCACGGCATTCGCACCACGGGTGCGAGTTTCGATGTGGCACAGATGCAGAAGCGCAAGGGCGGCATCATCAAGGCGAGCACCCAGGGCATACTGGCGCTCTTCAAGGCGAGCGGCGTCACGCCGCTGCAGGGCCACGGCAAGCTTCTGCCCGGCAGGCGCGTGGACTTCACCGCGCATGACGGTGCCAAGCGCGAGCTTGCCGCGAAGAACGTCGTGCTCGCCTCGGGCTCGGTGCCGATGGAGTTGCGCTCGGCGCCGTTTGACGGCAAATACATCCTGGATTCCTGCGGCGCGCTCGACCTGGAGGCGGTGCCGAAGCGGCTCGGCGTCATCGGCGCCGGCGTCATCGGCCTGGAACTCGGCAGCGTGTGGCGCCGCCTCGGCAGTGAGCTTACGGTTCTTGAGGCGCTGCCCGAGTTTCTTCCGATCGTCGATCAGCAGGTCGCCAAGGAGGCGCTGCGCCAGTTCAAGAAACAGGGGTTTGATATTCGCCTCGGCGCCAAGGTGACCGGTGCGAAAATTCAAGGCGCTGCCGTCACCGTGACCTACAGCGACGCGCAGGGCGAGCAGTCCCTGACGCTCGATAAGCTCATCGTCGCGATCGGGCGGCGCCCGTTCACGCGCGAGCTGCTCGCGCCCGGCACGGGCGTCGAGCTCGATGAGCGCGGTTTCATCAAGGTCGACCACGAGTGCCGCACCGCAGTTGAGGGCGTGTGGGCAGTGGGCGACTGCGTGCGCGGGCCGATGTTGGCCCACAAAGGCAAGGAGGAGGGCGTCAGCGTCGCGGACCTCATCGCCGGACATTTTGCGGAAGTCAACTATAAGACCGTTCCGTCCGTCATCTACACGGCTCCGGAGATTGCCTGGGTCGGATTGACCGAGGAGCAGGTGAAGGCGAGCGGCCGTGCCTACAAGATCGGTGTATTTCCGTTCCTCGCCAGCGGCCGCGCGCGCGCGATGGAGCAGACCCAGGGTTTCGTGAAGCTGATTGCGGCCGAGGACGACGATGAAATCCTCGGCGTGCATATCATCGGGCCGCTTGCGGGCGAGCTCATCGCCGAAGCGGTGCTCGCCATGGAGTACTCGGCGAGCAGCGAGGATCTGCAGCGCACGATGCACGCACACCCGACGCTCGCCGAAGCGCTGCACGAAGCGGCGCTCGCCGCCGACAAGCGCGCCATCGACTTCGTCAATCGTTAACGCGCCGGGCGCGGCCGCCCGGCCGTCTCGGCCTCCGCCTCAGCGGTCCACTCGACCCGCAACACGCGCTCGGGTTTGAGCGCGCGCATGCGCGCGAGGCTCGCGCAGTCACCACGATGGATGGTGACGCCGCGCACGAGCGTGACGTACCCCATAATCGCCTGCGGGCGGGCGGGTCCGCAGCAGCGCGCGAGCGTCATGGGCAAATCGCCCACGCCTTCAATTTCGATACCCGCACGCGCGCCCCCCTTGGAGCGCGCCAACGTCGCAGGCGCAGTGCGCGCCAGCACCGGCGCCGCGACGAGGGCAGGGCGTGCATCCAGCGGTGCGGGTTCAAGCTTGCGGAACCACGCCCGTACCTTTTCGCGACTGCGCGCGGAGGCGAGGTACCCCTGGTCCCGGGCGAGCCAGTCGCGGCTCGGCGCCGGTTCCTTGCCGACAATGACCTCGACGATTTCGCCGTTCTTCAATTGATACGTCAGCGGCACGATGCGGCCGTTAACCTTGGCGCCGCGGCAGCGATGGCCGAGGCCGGTGTGCACGTGATAGGCAAAATCGAGCGGCGTTGCGGCGCGCGGCAGGTCGATGACCTCGCCCTTGGGAGTGAGGGCGTAGATGCGATCCGTAAAGAGCTCAGCGCGCATGCGTTCGAGAAAATCGCGCTCCGTATCCTGCACGGCGACGGGCTCGAGCAGCCGCCGCACCCATTCGATCTTGCGGGCGTAATCCCGATCGCGCGGGCCGCCATCCTTGTACTGCCAGTGGGCGGCCACGCCGAGTTCGGCCTGCTCGTGCATCTCGCGCGTGCGGATCTGGATTTCAACGCTCATCTGCTGCGGTCCGATCACGGCCGTGTGGATCGAGCGGTACAGGTTTTGCTTTGGCGTCGCAATGTAGTCGTCGAACTGCGCAGGAACGTTCTGCCAGCGACCATGCACGACTCCGAGGGCGGCATAGCAGTCGGGTATGGAGGCGACGATGATGCGCACTGCGCGCACGTCAAAGAGCTCCTCGAAGCCGAGGCGTTTAGCCTGCATTTTGCGATAGATGCTGTAGATGTGTTTGGGCCGCCCGTACACCTCGGCCTCAATGTGCGCGGCTTTGAGCTCGGCGCGCAGCTGCGCGCACACGGCAAGAATGTACTCCTCCCGATCCGCACGGCGCTCATTGAGCGCAGCGGCGACGCGCCGGTATTCGGCGCCGTCGAGATAGCGAAATGCCAGATCCTCAAGCTCCCATTTGATCTGCCACGCGCCCAGGCGACTCGCGAGCGGCGCGAATACCGCGCGCGCCTCAAGCGCGAGCCGTTCACGCTCGCTCACGGCGAGGGCGGCCGCACGGCGCACCTGCACCAGGTGCTCTGCAAGACGCGCCAGTACCAGGCGCGGATCACTCGCGACCGCCAACAACATCTTGCGCACGGTCTCCGCCTGCTGCGGCCCCAGACCCTGCGCTGCCGACCAGTTGCGCGGCAGGCCAAGCTCGCCAAGATTCTGCAGCGCGGCGGCGGTGCCGGCGGCTTGCGGCGACACCAAGCGGGCGAGCTTCTCGACGCTCAATCCCGCAAAGTGCAGGGTGGGTCGTACCAGGACGGCGTGCGCAAGCTCCTCTTCATCGGTCAAGGCGCCGATGATGTATGCCGCTTCAACTCCCAGGATGGGCGGCGCGGGCGCGCCACTAGTTGCGCTCTCGATCGCTGCCGCGGCCTGCGCGATCGAATCGCGCATCCACTGTGGGCAGATCAGTACCGTTTCCACGATATGCCATGCGTTGCTTGAGGGGCCTTGCGGCGCATCGCGCAGCTGCGACTTGCCGCCATGAACTAAACGCGCAACTTGGCAGGATAGCGCTCCCATCGCCGGATCGATACAATGCCGCGGTCGCAAGACCTACCGCGGGGCATGCGAAGCGGAATCCCACCGCCGAGACCATGAACGCGCGTTCGTGGCTCCGTAGGAATCCCGTCCAGTCACGGAGGGGAGGATGTCAAAGCGCTGGTCCACGCCGCCGCCGCAAACGTGAGCATTGAGAGAGCCCGGTTTGAAGGGTATGGTCCCGACGGCGCTGCAGTGATCGTCGATTGCCTCACCGCCAATCCCAGTCGTACTGTCGCGGAGCTGCGTCATGTGTTCAGCAAATACGGCGGCCATCTCGGCGCTCCGGGCTCGGTCGCCTACCTCTTTAAGCCGGTGGGGCGCATGAGCTATTCATCCGCGACCGACCTTGCGGGTCTGCGCAGACTCGCTTTTGATGCCGGAGCGGAGGACATTGTCGTGCGGCCCGCGGGGTTGATCGATGTGCTGACGGATCCGTGGGAGTTTGACGCCGTGCGCGCGCGGCTCGCGTCCGCGGGGTTTGTGCCGGCGCACTGCGAGGTGAGCGAGCGCGCGTCGGTCGCGGTGCCGCTCGCAGGCGCCGCCGCCGTCGCCATGCGGAGCCTGCAGGCTGCGCTGCGAGAACTCGAGGAAGTACAGAGCGTCTATACCAATGCCGAGATACCCGACGAGGTCGTGGCGCAGCTTTGAGCCCGCGGCGCAACCCAAGCGCTTGGCGCCGGTTGCGAGCCTGCGCATCCTTGGCCTCGATCCGGGCTCGCGGCGCACGGGATTCGGCGTGATCGATTGCCAGGGCCCCGACAATGTGCACTTCACGCATGGCTGCATCAGCGCCTCGGGCGCGACGCTCGCCGAACGCCTGCGTGTCATTTTCGAAGGCGTGCGCGAGCTGGTCTTTCGGCACTGCCCGCAGGAGGTGGCGGTGGAGCAGGTGTTCGTCAAGCGCAATGCCGACAGCGCCCTCAAGCTCGGTCAGGCCCGCGGTGCAGTGCTGTCCGCGTTGCCGGCCGGGCTGCCGATCTTTGAGTACGCCCCGCGCACCATCAAGCTTGCCGTGGTGGGTTTTGGCGGCGCCGAGAAGCAGCAGGTTGCGCATATGATCCGTGCGCTGCTGCGCCTCGAAGGCCGTATTGCGGCGGATGCCTGCGATGCGCTTGCGATCGCCGTGTGCCACGCGCATTCGCGGCGCCTGCGCGAGCTTATGCGATGATCGGCTCGCTGCGTGGCCGCATCGCGGCGAAGACGCCGCCGCAACTGCTGGTGGATGTGGGCGGCGTCGGCTACGAGCTGGAGGCGCCGATGTCCACATTCCTGCATCTGCCGGCAATCGGGCACGAAGTGAGCCTCCTCACCCATTTGGTCGTGCGCGAGGATGCGCATATGTTGTACGGCTTTGCCACGCACGATGAGCGGCGGCTGTTCCGTAACCTCCTGAAGGTGTCGGGGGTCGGACCGAAGATCGCTCTTGCGCTCCTGTCGGGAATCAGCGTTGAGGCGTTCGCGCAGTGCATATTGAACCAGGATGTCGCCACGCTCATCCGTGTGCCGGGCATCGGGCGCAAGACGGCGGAGCGGCTGTTCGTCGAGATGCGCGATCGTGTCGCACACCTGGAGGGTGCGCCCGGCACGGTGCGCAGCGACGAGGCGAGTCCCGAATCCGAGGCTTTGGGTGCTCTCATCGGCCTCGGCTACAAACCCGTCGAAGCGGCGCGTTTGCTGAAGGGCATCGAGACCGGGGTCCACACGACCGAGGAACTCATCCGCCGCGCGCTGCAGGGCGCCGCGCGCGACTAGGGAGCATGCGCCCATGACGCCAGCCGAACGGGTGATCGACGTTGCCGCAAGTGGCGAGGACGAAGCGGTGGAGCGCGCCATCCGCCCGCGCCGCCTCGCCGAATATGTGGGTCAGACGCAGGTGAAGGCGCAGCTGGAGATATTCCTGGGCGCCGCGCGCCAGCGCGCCGAGGCACTCGATCACGTGCTGATCTTCGGCCCGCCGGGGCTTGGCAAGACGACGCTTGCGAATATCATTGCCACCGAGTTGGGCGTCAATCTGCGCCAGACCGCGGGGCCGGTGTTGGAGCGCCCGGGCGATCTGGCGGCGATTTTGACCAATCTGCAGCCGCGCGACGTGCTGTTCGTGGACGAGATTCACCGTCTCTCGCCGGTCGTCGAGGAGGTGCTGTACCCGGCGATGGAGGACTATCAGCTCGACATCATGATCGGCGAGGGGCCCGCCGCACGCTCCATCAAGCTCAATCTGCCGCCCTTCACGCTGATCGGCGCGACCACGCGCGCCGGACTTCTGACCTCGCCCCTGCGCGACCGGTTTGGCATCGTGCAGCGCCTCGAATTCTACGGAGTCGCGGAGCTCGAGCTCATTGTCACGCGCTCGGCGGCCATCTTGAAGACGCCGATCGATGCTGCCGGCGCCAAGCGCATCGCCGAGCGCGCGCGTGGCACGCCGCGCATCGCCAATCGCCTGCTGCGCCGGGTGCGCGATTACGCGCAGGTGAAGGCTGACGGGCGCATCGATGAGCGCCTTGCGGCCGCCGCGCTCGACATGCTCGAAGTTGACCATCAGGGCTTTGACTCGCTCGACCGCAAGCTGCTCGCGACCATCATCGAGAAATTCGACGGCGGCCCGGTGGGCATCGAGAGCATTGCCGCGGCGATCGGCGAAGAGCGCGGCACGCTCGAGGATGTGATCGAGCCGTTCCTCATCCAGCAGGGCTATGTGATGCGTACGGCCCGCGGGCGCATGGCCACCCGCAGCGCCTATTTGCATCTGGGACTGCAGCCGCCGCCGCGGCCGGCGGCGAGTCTGCCGTTGTTTGAGGACGGACGGTGAAGAGCTTCTCCTGGCCGGTGCGCGTCTATTGGGAGGACACCGACGCGGGCGGTGTCGTTTACTACGCGAACTACCTGAAGTTCCTCGAGCGCGCACGCACCGAATGGCTGCGCTGCGCCGGCTTGTCACAGCAGGCGCTCGCCAAGGATCCGGGCATCATCTTCCCGGTCGTGAACCTGCGCATCCAATACAAGCGACCGGCGCGCCTGGATGATGAGCTTCTGATCAGCTGTGCGGCGCGCGTGCGCGGCGCTACGGTGATAAATTTCGCGCAGCGCATTACGGCGGGCGCGCACACCCTCGCCGAAGCCGATGTGCAGGTCGCGTGCGTGGCTGCCGGCACCTTTCGGCCGACGCGACTTCCCTCATTTCTTATGGACGCGCTCAGTGCGCCGGAGCCACTCTGACATGACCCCGGATCTGTCGATTGTACGTCTCGTAATGGAGGCAAGCATACCGGTGCAGGTAGTGCTCGCACTGCTGGCATTGGCTTCGCTCTCCTCGTGGGCCATCATTTTCAGAAAGCGCATCGTCATTCGGCGCGCGCGCCGCGAGGCGGATCAGTTTGAGAATAATTTCTGGTCGGGCGGCGACCTGTCGCAGCTTTATCGCGGCATCGAATCGCGCGGTGGCGCGACCGGCATGTCGAGCATCTTCGAGTTCGGATTTCGCGAGTTCGCCCGATCGAAACAGCAGGGCAGCACGACACCGGAGCAGCTGCTCGAGAGCGCACGGCGCGCCATGCGGGTGGCGCAGTTGAAAGAGATCGATCGGCTCGAGCAGAGCCTCGCAACGCTCGCCAGCGTCGGCTCGACGAGTCCCTACGTGGGTCTCTTCGGCACCGTATGGGGCATCATGAGCGCGTTCAGCTCCCTGGGGAACGTGCAGCAGGCGACGCTCGCGATGGTCGCGCCCGGCATCTCCGAGGCGCTGGTGGCAACCGCCGCGGGGCTCTTCGCCGCCATTCCAGCAGTGCTCGCCTACAACCGCTACGCGGATCAGGTTGGGCGTCTGGAGATTCGCTACGATGGATTCATGGAGGAATTCTCGACGGTTCTGCAACGTCATGCCCCGCGCAGCGGCGCGCCGGCCGTCTAGGAGGTCGCAACGATGGCCCAAGGGTCCCGCAAACGTAAGCTTATGGGTGACATCAACGTCGTCCCGTACATCGATGTCATGCTGGTGCTGCTGATCATCTTCATGGTCACGGCGCCCCTTCTGATGCAGGGGGTCAAGGTCGATCTGCCGAAGGCCAAGGCGGAACCTCTTGACTCGCAAATGCTCAAAAACAATCCTCTGGTGCTCACGATCGATAGGGCGGGCAAACTGTATCTGAACGTGGGAAGTCAACCGAAGAGCGCGCTCGATGCGGACACGGTGGGCGCGCGAACCGCCGCGGCCCTGCGCCGCAACTCCGATCTGGCGGTTCTGATTAACGCGGACCGCACGATTGCCTACGGGCAGCTCATCGACGCCATGGTGATCCTGCAGAAAGCCGGTGCGAGCAAGGTGGGCTTCGTCACGGAGCCGCCCCCCGAGCCGGCACACCGCACCTGAGCGGGTCGGCGCGAATCGTATGGCCGAGCGCAGGGGCGATCGCTGGATCTCGATTGCGCAGTCGCTGCTATTGCATGCGGCGCTTGTAGGGTTAGTTGGGTACGGGTGGTGGGTCTTTCACGAAGAGCCTGTCCCGCCGCCGCACACGCTTGCGATCGAGGCCTCAGTGGTCGATGCCCATGCGCTCGCCCCGGCGGCCCCGCCGCCGGCGCCGCCGCCGGTGAAACCGCAGCCTGTGCCTGAGCAGGAAGTCGAGCCCACGGGGCCGCCTGCTCCGACGCCGGATGAGCTCGCGCAGCGAGCCAAGGCTGCGCAGGAGGAGGCAGATCGGGCGCAGCACGAGATTGAGGAGAAGCGTGCGGCGGAGGCGGCAGAGGCGAAGCGCCTGGCTGATGAGAAGGCGCAGGAGGAGACGAAGCGCAAGGCCGATGATGCACGCAAGGCCGAGGAGAACCGCAAGGCGGAGGAGAAGCGCAAGGCAGATGATGCGCGCAAGGCCGAGGAGGCGCGTCAGCGAGCCCAAAGCGAGGCGGAATTGAAGCGCAGCCTGGCCGCGGAGGAGCACGTCATGACTGCGCGCAGCAATGGCCAGCTTGCAAGCTGGGAAGCGCAGATTCAGGCCCGCATCCAGCGTGCCTGGCTCAGGCCACCGTCGGCACGGACGGGAATTGATTGTATGGTGTACGTCACGCAGGTGCCGGGAGGCGAAGTGGTCAATGTAAGTCTAGGGCAGTGCAATGGCGATGCAGCAGTGCGCGAGTCAATCCAGGCGGCGGCTTTTCGAGCCTCGCCCCTGCCACCGCCTCCCGATCCGGCGCTGTTTGAGCGCAATTTGGAAATTCAATTCAAGCCAGTTGATTGATGCCATGAACCACTTACCACGAACTCTGGCCAAGGCGGCTGCGCGCCGCGTGCTCCTCATCCTTGCCTGTTGTGCGGCCGCGGCTGCTCAGGCTCAATTGAAGATCGAGATTACCTCCGGCGTCACCGATCCCATCCCCATCGCGATCGTGCCATTCGCCCACACGGGCGCCGCGGACGGGGGGCTCGATGTCGCGGCGGTGGTGCAGCATGACCTCGAAGGCAGCGGCCGCTTCCATGCCATGCCGCGCGCGCGCATGCTCACGAACCCTTCGCGCGTCGAAAACGTCCAGCTCGCCGACTGGAAAGCCGACGGCAATGACTATGTCGCCGTGGGTCGCGTGACGCCCCTACCCGATGGCCAGCTCGCCGTCGACTTCGACCTCGTCAATGTATTGAACGGCCAGCGCCTGACGAGCCAACGGTTCACGGCAGGGCCGAATGTTCTGCGCAATGCCGCGCATCGGGTGAGCGATGCGATCTACGAGAAGATTGTCGGCGTGCGCGGCGCATTTGCCACGCGAATTGCCTATATCGCGGTGAATGGCCAACCGCCCGCGCAGGTCTTCCAGCTGATCGTCGCCGACGCCGATGGCGAGAATCCGCGCATGGTCCTCGAATCGCGCCAGCCGCTGATGTCGCCCGCCTGGTCTGCTGACGGCCAGTGGCTTGCGTACGTCTCCTTTGAGAATCATCGCTCGGCGGTGTACGTGCAGGAAGTGCGCACGGGCGAGCGGCGCCAGGTATCCGCGCGTGCCGGCATCAACGGTGCGCCGGCCTGGTCGCCCGACGGCCACAAGCTCGCCCTCACTCTCGGCGGCGCCGGCGGCAATCCGGATATCTATGTACTCGATCTTACGACGCAGGATCTGACCCGTGTCACCGATGATCCCGCCATCGATACCGAGGCCGTATGGGCGCCGGACGGCCGCTCCTTGTACTTCACCTCCGATCGCGCCGGCGGTCCGCAGATTTACGAGGTTGGATTGCAAAGCGGCGCGCGCCCGAAACGGATAACCTTCGAGGGCACGTACAACGCGCGTCCACGGATTTCTGCGGACGGCAAAGAGCTCGCGATGGTCACGCTCGATCAAGGCAACTACCGCATCGCCGTGCAGGATCTGCAAAGCGGTGCGACGCGCGTACTGTCGCGCGGCCGCCTCGACACCTCGCCGAGCTTTGCGCCGAACAGTGCCGTGCTGATTTATTCTGAGCAGGAGGCTGACCGCGGCGTGCTGGCGACGGTTGCGGTCGACGGCCTGACCGGCCAGCGTTTGAGGTCCGACCTGGGCGAAGTGCGGGAGCCTGTGTGGGGTCCCTTTGTCCAGTAATGACATTTTTTTTAGGCCGCTCGCGCGGCCGTGAACGGGAGCGATGTATGCGTCGAACAGTTTTGATCCTGATGATTGCTGCGGCCCTAGGCCTGGCGGCCTGCTCGAGCAAGCCGAAACGCGCCGAAGCACCGCCTGCTAATACGGCGGCGGGCGCACAGAGTGCTGGCGCGGGTTCCGCCGGGATGGTGGGCGAGGAGGAGGGCGCGGCCGCGGCCGGTCCGCTCGCCGGGATCCTTGCGAAACGGATCATTTATTTCGATTTCGACAGCAGCGAGATCAAGGGCGAAGGCCCCGGGATCGTCGCCGCGCATGCTCGTTATTTGGCGGCCAACCCCACGGTACGCGTGCGACTCGAAGGCCACACGGACGAGCGTGGCTCACGCGAGTACAACATCGGGCTCGGTGAGCGGCGCGCTCAATCCGTGCGCCGCGCGCTGCTGCTGCAGGGGGCGAGCGAATCGCAGCTTTCCACCGTAAGCTACGGCGCCGAGCGCCCCGCCGCCGCCGGCAGCAACGAGGCAGCCTGGGCGCAGAACCGGCGGGTCGAGATCGTGTACCTGAAATAGGGGACGCGCGCCATGCTGAAATTCAGCGCCGTACTGCTCGTTGCCCTGCTCGCAGGATGTTCGCTGACACGCTCCGGGGAGGACCCCGTGCAGGTGAGGCTCAATGACCTCGATGCGCGCCTGGCCAAGCTCGAGCGGATCATGTCGAATCAGACGCTGCTCGACATGGCGCAACACCAGGATGCGCTGCAAGCGGACCTACGCACACTGCGCGGACAGGTGGATGAGCTGCAGAATAGTGTCGATGCAATGCGCAAGCAGCAGCGCGACCTGTATGCGGATCTCGACCGCCGCATGGGCGGAGCAGGCGGCGCCGGGGTGCCTGCAGCGCCTGCTGCGCCCGGCCTGGTTGCGCCGGGCGCGGCGCCAAGCGGCGGCGCCGCATCGGCGGAGCAGGCGGCGTACGTGCAGGCCTTCGAGGCACTGAAGAGTTCGAATTATGCGGCTTCGATTGCAGGCTTCAAACAGTATCTTGCGAGCTATCCCACCAGCGATCTTGCGGACAATGCGCAATATTGGCTGGGTGAGGCCTACTACGTGACGCGCGATTACGACAATGCTGAAGTCGCCTTTCGCGCAGTCGGTGAACGTTGGCCGAACTCGCGCAAGGCGCCCGATGCGCTCGTCAAGCTCGGCTTCACGCAGTTCGAGCTCAAGCATTTCTCCCAGGCGCGCGCCACTTTGACGCTGGTCACACAGCGCTATCCGGAGACCGAGGCGGCGCGCCTGGCCGCCGATCGCCTGAAGCGGCTGCCGACCGATGCCCAGTAGAGCCATGCGTATTCATGTCGCGCCTCAAGCTCACCGAGATTTTCTATTCGCTGCAGGGGGAAGCGGACACCGCGGGCATCCCGACGACGTTCATCCGCCTCACGGGTTGTCCGCTGCGCTGCCAGTACTGCGACACGGCCTACGCTTTTCATGGCGGCGAGTGGTGGGAGCTGCCTGCGATCCTCGCGCGTGTGCGCGAGCAGGGCGCGCAGCACGTCTGCGTGACAGGTGGCGAGCCCCTCGCACAGAAGAATTGCCTGGGCCTGCTGCGGGAGCTGTGTGCGCATGGTTATCGGGTCTCGCTTGAGACGAGCGGCGCGATGCTGCTCGCAGATGTCGATCCGCGCGTGGTGCTCGTGGTCGATGTCAAAACGCCGGGTTCGGGCGAAGAATCGCGCAATCGCTACGGCGAGCTTGCGCGTTTGACTCGCAAGGATCTTGTCAAATTCGTCATCTGCAGCCGCGCGGACTACGAGTGGAGTGCCGCCAAGCTGCGCGAACTGGAACTCGACTCGCGCTGCAGCGTGCTGTTTTCTCCAAGCCATGAAGAATTGCCCGCGCGCGACCTTGCCGACTGGGTGTTACAGGACCGCTTGCCCGTGAGATTCCAGATCCAACTGCACAAGTACCTCTGGGGCAATGCGCGCGGCAAGTAAGCCCTGGGGGATGCGGGCGTGGTGCAGATCGCGGGGCCGTTGGTGAGAAAAGCGGCGGTCATCTTGCTCTCCGGGGGTCTGGACTCCGCCACGACGCTGGCCTTGGCGCGTGCCGAGGGATTCGATTGCTATGCACTGTCGGTCGCCTACGGCCAGCGTCATTCCGCGGAACTCGACGCCGCCACCCGAGTCGCCCGGGCATTGGGGGCGCTGGAGCATCGCACCATGCGCGTGGACCTCGCGGGCATCGGGGGTTCGGCGCTCACCGACTCGAGCATCGCGGTTCCCGAGGTGCCCACTGCCGGCATTCCCGCCACCTATGTGCCGGCGCGCAATGCGCTGCTGCTCGCCCTCGCGCTCGGTTGGGCTGAAGTGCTCGGGGCACAGGACATCTTCATCGGCGCGAATGCCGTTGATTATGGCGGTTATCCGGACTGCCGCCCGGAATTCATTGCGGCGTTTGAGAGGATGGCGGCTCTTGCGACGCGCGCGGGAGTCGAAGGCCATCCGTGCCGCGTGCATGCGCCACTCATCAGCTGGACGAAGGCACAGATCATTCGCGAGGGCCTGCGGCTCGGAGTGGATTTTGGCGCGACGGTGTCCTGCTACCAGGCGGACGAACTCGGCCACGCGTGCGGGCGTTGCGACTCATGCCGCATCAGGAGGAGCGGATTCGAAGCCGCCCGTGTACCGGATCCGACTCACTATCAGGCCCTGTAGTATCATTCGACGCCCCGTCAGGTGCAGAGTCTTTACAAGGCCGCCACCCTAGATAAGTCGCACGGGACGGTAGCTCAGTTGGTAGAGCAAGGCCCTTTTAAGGCTTTGGTCGTGGGTTCGATCCCCACCCGTCCCACTAATTAACTCTATAATTCAAGCGTTTGCGCGAACAACAGGCTTTTGCGCTTTCACCATTATCAAATTTCGTGCACGCGCTACCCGACAAATTTCCTTGACCCCGAGTTCTCTGAGGAAGGGTAGATATTGGCGCTGAGCCTCCTCAAGCATGACCGGCTCCTCGGGCGCGCGGAGTGCTGGTTTACGGGGCGGGCTCTTTAATCGGGTCCGATGCAGTCGATGGGGGAGTCCGGGATACGTCGTTAATTCCCCAAGACCCAGTTACGATTGATTCCCCTTCAGCGCGTCGCGACAAACTCATCCTTCGCCTGCAGCTTTCGTAGGGCAACCTGCGTCGCTAGGTTGAAAGCCTTCAACTCGGCCATCTGTTGCTGCGTGCGAAGTTGCTGCTGCTTGAGGTCACGGATTTCTGCAGCCTGTGCATCAGATTTCGCAGTCATCTGTGCACGCTGCTGTTGCATTTCATTGAGCAGCATCGGTGCCAGCTCCTCATAGCGCACGCCGTCGATCCGGCCGGTCGATGCATCGCGTACGACCAGCTCCGGGAACACCTCGGCCACTTCCTCGGCAATGAGTCCGTACTGGATCGGCTTCTCACCTGAGGCGTCTGCCTTCTTGTAGCGAAACTTGACCGGCCGCAGCTTAAATAGCCGCTCGCTCGCGCTAGCCATCGGTTGGATGTCTTCCTTGTACCGTATCGAGGATGACACCGTACCCAGCTGTCCGCTCGAATCGATGAAGACTGCCGTGCCCGCGGTTGCGGTCTTAACGCCGTAGATGCCACCGATATAGGCGGCTGACTGGGTCGAGGTCGTGCCGGTGATCGTGCCAATGCGGATCACGCCGCTCTCTGCCTTCACCCCCGGACTGCCGATGTCGATGTTGTTACTGCCGGTCGTGAGGTTGTATCCGCCGTGATATCCCTCCGCAATGTTGTTGCTGCCGGTCGTATTGGCAGCGAGCGCGTGCACACCGGAGGCGGTGTTGTCGGTGCCGGTCGTGTTTGCATACAGCGACTCGTACCCCGAGGCGGTGTTGCTGTTAGCGTTATTGCTATAGAGTGCGCCGTAACCGGAGGCCGTGTTGTAGTCGGCAGTGGTATTGGAATAGAGCGCACTGTACCCCAGGGCAGTGTTGTTGCCGCCGGTCGTGTTGAACTGCAGCGCGCTTGTCCCGGAGGCAGTGTTGTAGTTGCCGGTCGTGTTATCGAAGAGCGCTTCCATTCCCGAGGCGGTGTTGTAGTTGCCGGTCGTGTTTCCCTCGAGCGCTTCCATCCCGGAGGCGGTGTTGTAGTTGCCGCTCGTGTTGTGATAGAGCGCGTACTCGCCGGAGGCGGTGTTCTCGGTGCCGGTCGTGTTGGAATAGAGCGCACTGTCCCCGAAGGCGGTGTTGTTGCTGCCGGTCGTGTTGGAAATGAGCGTGCTATCCCCGGAGGCGGTGTTGTAGTTGCCGGTTGTGTTGAAAAAAAGCGCATCGTACCCGGTAGCGGTGTTGGAGATGCCTGTTGTGTTGGAGGAAAGAGCGTGGAAACCGGAGGCGGTGTTGTTGCTGCCGCCGTTTGTAGCGGCCGGCCCGCCGAGCGAACCGGTTCCCATTCCCGTGTTTTGGCTTCCATCGCTCGTGTCGTTCGAAGACGGCACTTGAGCGTAAGCCGTGCCTGCAAGCGCAAGCGCGCCGACTGAAAGGCTTAAGATCTGATAGAGAGTTTTCATGGCTTTTTGACCCCCAAGTTCGTTTTTTTAACTTAATCTAGTCTTGTCTTGCCGTTCTCTGGCGCCAAGTTCCCTGGCTCACCGTTGGCCGACAGCAGTCGTGGCGGCTATCGCGTCAATTTAATCTGTTCTTGTACGCCGTTGCGAGCGCGAGTCAATTGCCTTGCGTTGTTATTGCACTGCGAGCGCGCGCGCCTTCATGAATTCTTCGAGTCATGCAGTCATCGTACTCAAGCGAACGCCGCCGCCGCAGCGGCCTCATGTTCGAAGACTTGCTCCAGGATCTGCGGCACATACATCGCGCCGAAGTGACAGGCGATGTGAGCCTCGGCGTAGGCGTCGCCGCTGATCGCGGGCAAAATCGTCGCGGCATTGAGAGTCAACGTCTTGCTGCCACACATACCAGATAGATCCGAGTAATAACCACCGCGGGAACAGTGATACGACTGCTATCGGGTGCCGAACGTATAAAATTTGGCAGACTAAGCCAAGGAAAGTGACGACCGAGAAACCTTATCGAAATGTGCCACGCATTGTGAGCGAGGTAACCAATTGGCCGGTCACTGAATGAGATGACGGATCATCAATGGGCGGTTTTAAATCACTCGTTTCAAACAGCACATTCATCGAGCCATACTTGGGCACCATTCCGTTCAGTGCCTCGAGAGTCTTTGGCAATTGGCGCCGGCCTGATAGTTCTTTTGGGGCATATCCAAGATTGATAAAATTGCTCAGCATTTGCCCCATAACCGCCGATTTGCCCTCAAACAGGTATGGCGCCCATTCCATCAGAACACGAGGTCGAAAGCGGCGAAGTGTGTTTGCAGCCCCAGCAAGAACATCAGCTTCATTTCCATCAACATCGAGTTTCACAAAGTCAATGCGATCGATCCCTTTTCGGTCGACAAATGCGTCGAGAGTGATCGCCGCGGCATCCGATGTGCTCATCAGTTTTCCGCGATGTCGTTTATGCAGCCCGTGCCCTTTAATTAAGGGCCAACTGGAGTAGATCTCTGGAGTAATGGAATTGCAGCCTTCAGGCACCAACATGGCGTGTACAAGTTCAATGCTGGAGGAGATGGTCGGATTGGCATTAATATTGCGTTTAAGTTTCTCAAATGCATATTGCGTAGGTTCAAATGCGTAAACCCTGCCATTCTTCCCCACAAGTCTTGCAAACGGAAGAGTATGCGCACCTACATTCGCGCCTATATCTAAGACAATATCTCCCGCTCCTAATATGGAGTCAAACAGTCGTGAGGTTGCAAGCTCAAACCTGCCGAGAAGAAATATCGAGAAATCAATTCCTTCGTGCAGGTCCAATGCCCAGGTAATGCCGTTTCTGCGGATCACGGCTTGATCGGATTTACCCAATACCCAAC
>Ga0302326_10014597_pt1 | contig 16598 bp, 14 predicted proteins | sample Palsa_T0_3_FD_202264 | JGI IMG/M metagenome (GOLD analysis project Ga0302326, IMG submission 202264) | Peat permafrost microbial communities from Stordalen Mire near Abisko, Sweden - Palsa_T0_3 | ecosystem: Environmental > Terrestrial > Soil > Palsa > Peat permafrost | place: Sweden: Abisko...
CTGGCCGCGGCGTGGGCCTTGGCCCGGCGCCAGGCCGGGCGGATCGTGGTGCTCGAACGCGGCACGGTAGGATCCGGCTTCACGGCCAAGTCCAGCGGCATCCTGCGCTGCCACTACGGCGTTCGGTCCTTGGCGGCGATGGCGTGGAAGTCCCTCGAGGTGCTCGAGAACGCCGGCACCGTGCTCGACGCCGACATCGGCCACCGTCGCGCCGGTTACCTCGTCGGGGTGGGGCCCGACAACGTGGCGCCCCTCGCAGCCAACGTAGCCATGCAACAGACGCTCGGCATCGACGCCGGCCTGATCGGCGCAACCGAGGTGGCCGCCATGTTGCCCGCCGCCCACCTCGACGACTTCGCGGCGTTCGCCTACGAACCCCACGGTGGATTCGCTGATGGCTACCAGACGGCCGCCGCCTTCGCCGGCGCCGCCCGCCGGCTCGGTGTCACCATCCGACAGGGCGCGCCCGTGGTCGCCCTCGACCCGGTCCCACCCGGCGTGCAGGTCACCTTGACCAATGGGGAACGGCTCCAGGCCGGGACCGTCGTCGTCGCCGCTGGCCCGTGGACCGGCCCGTTGGTGGCACCCCTCGGGATCGACCTCCCTCTGCGAACCCAGCGCGAGCAGCTGATGGTCGTGGCCCCCGGAGTGGACCTGCCGGCACCACCGGTGCTGTCCGACCTGGTGTCACTGCAGTACGTGCGGCTCTGGCAGGCCGGGACGGACGGGCGGGGCACCCGATTGCTCGTCGGCAACAGCGACCATCACGCCCCCGAGTGGTCCGACCCAGACCACTACTCCGACGCACCCGAGGACGAGCCGCTGGTCGCGGCGGTAGGCAAGTTTGGCCACCGCTTCCCGAGCCTGGCCGACGCCGGCCTCGAGTCCTCCTACGCCGGCTGCTACGACGTCACGCCTGACTACAACCCGGTGATCGGCCCGGCGCCGGTGGCCGGGGTGGTGCTGTGCACCGGCTTCAGCGGGCACGGCTTCAAGATCTCGCCCGCGGTCGGCGAGCTGGTGGCCGACCTCGTCGTCAAGGGCGCCAGCGGCGATCCCGACGTACCCGAGACCGACTTCCGGCTGGAACGCTTCGCGGCCGGCCAGCCGCTCGTCAGCCCTCACCCCTACGCAGGAGCCGGAGAAATGCGCTGACCAGCAGCTAGATTGCCCGGACAGCATGCCAACCGCAAGGAGGGGATCGGTTCCGGTAAAAAAGAGAGCACCGGCGCGCCTGCCCGCCCCCCCTCCACCCGACCCGCCGCGCGCCGCCAACCCGGGCGAGGATCAGCTGGGCCGGGTCATCGCCAATCACGTGCGGTCGCGCCGCCAGGAGATCGGCCTGTCGGTCAGCCAGCTGGCCGAGCGCAGCGAGATCTCCAAAGGCATGCTCTCCAAGATCGAGAATGCCCAGACCTCACCCAGCCTGGCCACCCTGGCCCGACTCGCCGCCGCCCTCGACATGCCGGTGACCTCGCTGTTCCGAGGCCTGGCCGAGGAACGCGACGCCGTGTTCGTCAAGGCCGGCGCCGGTCCGGAGATCGTGCGGAAGGGAACCCGGGCCGGTCACCGCTACGAGCAGCTCGGCAGCCTGCGCGGCCCCAACAAACGACTCGAAGCGCTGCTGGTATCGCTCTCCGAGCCCAGCGAGGTCTTTCCTCTCTTCCAGCACCCCGGCGTCGAGCTGCTCTACCAGCTCGAGGGCGTCATGGAGTACGGCTACGGCACCCAGCGCTACCGGATGGAACCGGGCGACACCCTGCAGTTCGAGGGGGAGATCGCCCACGGGCCGACCGACCTGATCAAGCTGCCGATCCACTTCCTCTCCATCACCGTCTTCGCTCCGAAGAGCTAAACAGCTACGCCCGCCTGCTCGTAACACGATCGTCACCGTTCGGTATTGCGGAGGCAACCCGGGCCCGGTTCACTCTGGGGAAACGTCGTTGCCAACGAGAGGAGTCCCGCCGTGTCGGTGTACCTCAGCATGCAGAGGGTCCGCTTTTCGAGCCCAGACGCCTACTTGAAGTTCAAGGTGGTCTTCGGCGACGTCCGTCACCACCTCATGACCCTCCCCGGTTTCTTGCACCTGACGTGGTGGGAGCACCCGGACGATCCCACCTGGTACAACGAGGTCAGCTTCTGGGCCAGCAAGGAGGCCCTCACGGACTGGCACATGAACACCTACCACAAGCACGCCAAGGAGTGGGCCGCCGGCGGGGCCATCATGGAGGACATCATCACCAACTTCGAGCTGGTCGGGACCCGGCTGCTGCGGATATGTCCCACGTGCGGGAACTTCCAGGACGCCGCGTTCGACCTCACCCAGGAGCAGGCCACCCTGGCCAAGCCCTGCCCGCAGTGCGGCTTCCATTTCCCCGTCCTGGGCGAGACCCCCACCAGCTCCGCGGTGTTCAAGGACCTCGTCAAAGTGGAGAGCAACGGCGCCATGGTCGGCTAGCCACCGCTCATTTCCCGGCCGCCGGTAGGCTAGGTGCAGTTTCCTAACAAGTTCCTTCCGTTTCCTGTGGTTCACTTACCTTGATCAGGGCGTGTAACATGTTGGAAACATTCGTCAGGGCCCCGTCAGGTGTCCCGGAAATGGAAGAACGTCATGTTCCAACGGTTGCTTCTCGCGGTCGACGGCTCGGATGCGGGTGCAGTAGGCGTCAGCTTCGCCTGCGCGGTGGCCCGCCAGTACGCCGCGCCGGTGCATGTCGTATATGTCAACCAGATGCTGGTGGGCGGGCGGGGTACGACCGTCCGCAGCCGCGACGAAGCGGCTGAACTCGTCGAGGAAGCGGTCGCGGAGCTGCAGGCGACCGGTATCGAGGCCTCGGGGTCGGTCGTGCGCGCCAACTGCTTCGGCGTGGCCCACCGGATCGTAGAGTCCGCCCACCTATGGTCGGCTGACGCCATCGTGCTGGGCTCGCACCGCCACCGTCGGCTCCCGCGCTTGCGCAGTCAGGGGATCAGGGAGCGGGTTATCCAGCTCGCCCAGCTTCCGGTGCTGACCGCGCCGGCCCCGCTGCAGGTCGCCCGGCGACTGCGTCCCTGGAGCCAGCAGATCAGCCACGTGCTCCCGGCCTAGCTACCCGATACTCACCGACGCATAGGCCACATTGACGGTGGTGCCGACCGCCAAGCCGAGGGGGTTACTCGGAACAGTCACCACCAGCTGCACCATAATGACGGTGATCTTGTTGGCCGTCTTGATCTGGCGGTGCAACCACAATGTTCCGAGGCCGGCCAGAGACACCTTGGTGTTCGGTGCCACGTTGTCACCGATGGCAGGGAACCCGGCGACGCTGAGGCCCACGAAACTCGACTGGTCGCCCAGCGTTGGCGGATTGCCTATAGCCGTGACGGCCGCGCTCACGGCTGTCGCGGTCACCAGCCCGCTGGCTAGGTTGACGCCCTCGACCGTGGACGTCACCGCGGCCGACGGGGTCGTCAGGTGCGCTCTGCCCTCGGCGGTGTCGGTCACTGTTCCGCTGGTCAAAATGCCGGGAATCGCCACCGCGGCACCCGAGTTCGTCCTGGTCACACCGTGCGTGCCGAAACAGGTCAGCGGCTGAGGGAACTCCCTACCAGCGATGATCGTATTGCCGACGGTCGCCTGCGCCCCGTAGGCGATTCCGTCCAGTACGCCGCTGAGGGCGTTACCGAGATCGCTGTGCGCGGAGGAGATGTAAATCTGAGTCCCGACAGGCGCCAGAGGAGTGGAAAGCGTCACCACAATATCCATCCCGACGACGACCAAACTTGCCCCACGCGGCGCGACCGACGATATCTGCTGGTTCAAGATCACATATCCGACCCCAGGCAAGGTGATCTTGGTGTTCGGAGCGGGAGTTCCGCTGATCGGTATGCCGGCGATAGAGAGACCGAGGAACTCGGTACCCGCCGCGCTCGTGCTAAACGCAGCAGTCTGGCTGTCGTAGCTGGTAGTGCTGACCGACTGGACCGTCGTGGCCGATACCAAGCCACCCAAGACGCTAATGCCCTGGGTGGTGGCCGAGGTCGTCGAGGCGATCCCAGTGGAGATGGCTTCCGACGAGGCGTACGTATCGACCGTGCCAGTAGTGAGCTCCCCCGGAACCTGAACTGAGGCCACGCTATTGGTGTTCACGACACCAGGCTGCGTTGTACAGCCGAGCCCTACATACGCCGAGGGCCCAGACTGCACGACGCTCCCGACTATGACCCGAGACCCATACGCGGAGCCCGTGAACCCGATCTCGCTGGGCGCGGCCCCCACCGATGCCGCCTGAGCAGAGGACGCGGGTGTAGCCGCCATCGCCGGCGTCGACAGACCAAGCATGCCAACCAGCGTGGCGCCGACTGCCATCAGCGAGAACCTACGAATCCTTCGTGGCATGAGCTTTCATCCTCCCCCGGCTAGTTACCTAAGGACAACCAACTCCGATTCGGAGGGTACACAATGAACTGACGAATGGTCCAGCGCGCCTGGTGGCGCCGGTCGACCACTGACCTACCAGGTGGCCAGATAGACAAAGTCGGCGGCGGGCCGCCCGAGCCACTGCACGATCCGCATGGCCACGTCCATGCCAGTGGCGTACCTCGCGGTGCGCAAGCCCGTCAGCTGATTGGGGCTGCACTCGAGGACCGCGCCGAGTGCCGGCCACGTCAGCCCCTCTTGGCGCCGCTTCTCGTCCATCGAGGCATAGAGCAGCTTGAGGGACCAACGGAGTCGACGGTCGGGGCCCGCTTCGGGGAGTGCGAAGTGCCGGTCATCACGGCCCGCGCCCCGGAGGAAGCTCTCCGGCGTTCGTCCCAGCCACCGGAGCATGAAGAGGGCGTGCTGGCAGCTGGTCCTCGGATTCTTCGCCATGCCGGTGAGGGTCGAGGGGCTGATCGGGTGATCCCTGCGTCGGTCGTTGAGATCAGACGACTGTTCCCAGATCTGGTCGGCGGCGCCCCTCCAGCTCAGGCCCAGCTCGGTTCGCCGGGCATCGAGCGCCAGATAGAGCGCACCAGCATCGAACGGGCGGATCGGAGACGCCATCACCACGCCGACGTTTGTTGATTCACCCTTCATCCCTGCCTCCTCTCATTTCCGATTGTCGCAGGGAATGCCCGCCTCCTTCGTCCTACGACCCAGGCAAGCTGTCCCCGTCTCGAGCAAGGTCTTCAGGCTGGCGAAGACGGCAGGCCAGCCGCCGCTGTTGACGACCCAGACGTGGATGCGGGTGCCGGCGTCGTGGTCAGAAGCGTCCAGACGGACAGACCTCCCGGCGTGAAACCATTACCGCCGCTAAGTGTGTCCACTCGCACGCTTGGAGGAGGCTGCCAAGCGGACAAACTTCGCTACGCAACTATTTCCGGCGCCGAGGTCTGTCCATTTGCGGGCTTCGGCGGCCCCGGCTCGGGCCACTGGCGGGCGACCCCTGCACTCCCACGCCGGCGTGCGCCAGCCCACCCGGCCGGCCGCCCCGCTACGCCGGTACCGCGCCGCCTCCCCCCTGCGCGCCAGCCCCAAGGGAGTAGACCGAATAGTGTGATTTTCGACACCTATGAGTAGGTGTAAGATTCACACTATTCATTCGTCCGGGGCCGCCGGCATCCGACGGGAACGGCACCCTTGCGGGCTGGCTCCCAAACACGGGACCGCCGGCCAGCCTCCACTCCGCCGGCCGGCCCCCCTGTCATTGGCGGCGGTCTTCATTACGCGAGTGAGCCGGTTGGTTCTGCGGGTGCTGGCGTTGGTTGGGGTTGGTGTGAGACCACTAGGTCCCGGGACCGGATGAGGACCAGGGAACAGGCCGCACCGACGAGGGCCAGGACGGCACTCACCGCGAGTAGAAGGTCGAGGGTGCTGGCGAAGCTGGCGTGGATGGCTGCAATGAGCGGTCCTCGTAACGGCTCGGGGACGGCACCGATGGCTTGGGCGGCTTTGCCTTGCTGAATGTCGGTGATCACCTGGGGCAAGAGTCGGTGGAGGGCTGGGGTACCGGCGAGGGTCTGGTCCATCTTGTGCCGCAAGGAGGACGCGAAAATGGTCCCGTAGGCGGCGATACCGGTGGCGATGCCGATCTGCCGGAAGGTGGTGTTGACACCTGAGGCCATGCCCGAACGCTGGGGAGTGACAACGCCGACAGCCGTGGAAGCCAGCGGCGGGTTGACCATTCCGGACCCGGCGCCGGCCACGATGAAGCCGGCGATCAGGTGGGTCCAGGAGCTAGACCCGTGGAGTCCGGTCATCAGCAACAGACCGACACCGACCAAGACGAGGCCCGGCCCGATGAGCCAACGGACGGGCATGTGCGTGCTGAGCCGCCCCGCAGCCGTCGCCGCGACAAAGGTTACCCCACTCATGACCATCAACCGGAGGCCCGTTCCTAGGGCAGAGTAGCCAAGGTCGTCTTGTAAGTAGAGAACGAGGTACAAGAGCATCGCATAGAGCGAACCGTTCATCGCGAAGGCGGCGGCCAGTCCACCACTGAATGTCGGGATACGAAACAGCGACAGGTCGAACAAAGGGTGGTCCGCCCGGCGCTCCACGGCCACGAACACCCCCAAGAAGACTGCGGCGAGGGCGAGGCAGATGACGACCCCGGTGTCGGTCCAGGAGATCTCGCCGGCGCGGATCAAGCCATAGATCAGGCTGACCAGCCCAGCGGTGAGGGTTACGAACCCAGCCCAGTCAGGCCGGGCGGCATGCGGCGTCTTGGACTCATCGACCCGCCACCTGGTGATGGCCAGCGCGGCCACACCGATCGGGAGGTTGACCAAGAAGATGCCGCGCCAGCTGATGCCAGTAGTGATCACCCCGCCGAGCACCGGTCCGAGTCCGACAGCTACCCCGGTGACCGCGCCCCAGACCCCGAAAGCCACCCCACGTTCCTTGCCCTGGAAACTCTGAGCCAGAAGAGCCAGCGAAGTGGCGAAGAGGATCGCCCCGCCGATGCCTTGGGCGCTGCGGGACAGGATCAACATGATCGGCGACTGGGCCACGCCGCAGAGCAACGAACCGAGGGTGAAGACGATGAGGCCGACGGTGAACAGGAGTCGCCGCCCGTAACGATCAGCCAGGGAACCGGCCGTCAGCAGCACCGACGCGAGAGTCAGAGCGTAGGCGTCGACCACCCACTGCACGTCGCTGAAGCTCGCGTGCAGTCCCGACTGGATGGTCGGCAAGGCGACGATCACGATCGTGACGTCCAAGAGCAACATGAAGGTGGCTGCACACACCACGACCAAGGTCCACCACTTCTTTTCCATGACCAACAGGGTGGCAGTCCGATCTCTCTTCCGCCACCGGTTCCCCGATATCTGCCTGTTTACGCCATCAACTACGCTGAATTACGTGGGAACTGTTGGAATTGACATATTGGACCGAAGGATCATCCAAGCGCTCTACATCGACCCCCGAGCCCCGTTCAGTCGATTGTCGGAGGTCCTCGGAGCCTCCGAGCAGACCATCGCCCGCCGCTACCGACGGCTGTTCGACGATCGGGTGGTGCGGGTCGTCGGCCAGCTCGATTCCCAGCGGCTCGGCCAGTCCGACTGGGCCGTCCGCATCCGCTGTGTACCGGGATCCGCAAGCACCGTCGCCACCAGACTGGCGCAACATCCAGACACCGCCTGGGTGCAGCTGACCTCGGGGGGAACCGAGATCTTCAGCACCATCCACTCCCACGACCGCGAACAGCGAACCCCGCTGCTGCTCAACCAGCTCTCCGTCGGCCGTCAGGTCGTCGCCCTCGAGGCCTACTGCCTCCTCCACCTGTTCGCGACTGGAGCATCCCCCCCGCCCGGTTCGAACGACCTCAGCCCAACAGAGATCGATCAGCTCCGCTCGCCAGTACGGGCCAGGACGTCGATCGAACGATCGACAGTCACGTTGCAAGACACCGACTGGCCACTCGTCCAGGCCCTCGCCGAAGACGGCCGCGCCCCCTACCGGCAGCTGGCGGCGCGCACCCACTGGCATGAGTCGACCGTCCGGCGACGAGTCGAGGAACTCGTTGCCTCAGGGGTCCTTTCCTTCGACGTGGACCTCGCCAGCGACGCCGTCGGAATCCGCTCCCCGGCTCTCTTATGGATGTCGGTGGTCCCTGCCAAGCTCGCCCAGGTCGGGCAGGCCCTGGCGGATCGTCCCGAGGTTCCCTTCGTTGCCGCCACTACCGGGTCAACCAACCTGGTCGCGGCACTGCTCTGCCGGGACGACCGCTCGCTCTACGAGTACGTCACCGGCGGGATGGCCGGACTCGACGGTCTCACCCACATCGAAACGGCTCCGGTCATGCGAGCAGTCAAGATGCACGCCACCATGACCCCGCCCCAATCGTGACGGGACATCTGGCGGAGGGTGTGCAGCATGACCCTAGATACCTACCTTTCTTATCTTCCGTCATACCGCACACCTCCGGGCGCCGGCGGTCATCGGACCGGTACCGACCGCGGTGACTTGGCCTCGACCGGCCAGGAGTGCAGCCGGCGAGACGACCGCCTCTGGCGCCGGCTGCTCACACGATTCGGGCGGAGACTCGCCTGGTGGCGAAGCTCCTCCTGTCGGCTGCGGGCCAGTTCATAGGCCATATGGGGATGGATGTACATGGTTTTCACCTCCTTCGGGGTGCGGGGCGGGCGCGGGCGCGGCGCGCGATCGGGGTGCAGGGCGCGCCGCTAGCCGGCTAAGCGCGCGCCGGCGATTCCGATGGACACGCCGCTCAGATCGGGTGGGAGCCGCTCAGGCGGTGATGCCCGCCGCGGCGATGGGGAGCGCCATGCGGCCGACGGTCACGGTAGTCGTGGCTGTCATGAACGGGTCATTGGCCATTGCGCTCCTCCTTTCATCGCTCGCTCGGTCCGTGACGTTTCTAACCGATCGACGGGGCGGAGGCCAGCGATTTATCGCGACCGGCGTTTGAGGTAGGGATGATCACAAACCAGCTACCGAAGGCTAGGGAACTCGTGAATAGGACTAAGGCGCCGTAGCCAGCGTGGGCGCGGAATAGCACGTCAGCCTCCGCTGCCCCCGGCGGCAGGAGAGTGAGTCAGAGCGCTTCCGGGATTGTAGGGTGGCGGACCGCGATGACTAAGGGAGGGCCGATGACGCAACGCAGCGTGGAGATCCAGACCGGGGACGGGATGTGCCCGGCGGCGCTGAGCATTCCCGACGGTGAGGGACCTTGGCCGGCGGTGATCATGTTTCCCGATGCCGGCGGGATGCGCGACGTCATGCGCCAGATGGGCGAGCGGCTGTGCGGGCTTGGTTACGTGGTCTTGGTGCCGGACTTCTACTACCGCTACGGCCCCTACGAGCCGGTCGACATGCTCACCGTATTCCAGAACCAGGAGTCGATGGAGCGGATCATGGCCATGATGCGGGGTTACACCGCCGATATGGTCATCGGCGATGCCCGCGCCTTTGTCGAGTACTTGGACTCGCTGCCCGAGAAGAAGCCGGGAGGTGTCGGGACCACCGGCTACTGCATGGGCGGTCGACTGTCGCTCATCGCGGCGGGCGCCCTGGGCGGGCGCATCGCGGCAGCCGCCTCCTTCCACGGCGGGAACCTCGCCGAAGACGACCCCGACAGCCCGCACCACAAAGCAGGCGCGATCAAGGCCACCGTCTATGTAGCCGGGGCGATTGAGGACCAGTCGTTCACCGACCAGCAGAAGGACCGTCTCGATAAGGCGCTGAGCGAGGCAGGTGTCGTCCATACGATCGAGACGTACCCCGCCCACCACGGCTTCGCCGTCCCAGACAACGCCAGCTACAACGAGGCCGCCGCCGAGCGTCACTGGCAAGCCATGGAGAACCTCTTCGGTTTAGCACTCGGATCCTGAGAAGGTCGGGGTGACCGACGTGGAGCGGCAAATCAGAGCCACCTCGTTCGGTTCGGCGGCTGACGACTACGCCCGCTACCGCCCCGCCCCACCGGCCGAGGCGGCCGGCTGGGCCGTCGGCCACTCACCTGGCCTGGTGATCGACTTGGCTGCCGGCACGGGTAATTTGGCCCGGCATCTGGTCCGCATGACCGACGAGGTGGTAGCGGTCGACATCGACCGGCGGATGCTGGCAGCCCTGGGCAACCAGCTGCCGGGTGTGTCGCGGGTCGCGGCCCGGGGCGAGGAGTTACCCTTCGTGTCCGGAGCGGCAGGGGCGATCGTGATTTCTTCGGCGTGGCACTGGCTTGACCCGCAACGGGCCTGGCCGGAGATAGCCCGCGTGATCCGACCCGGTGGAACCTTCGCGGTTATTGGGAGCGGTCCAGACCGAAGCGTGCCATGGGTCGACGACGTGCTGGGCCACCGAGGGAGCGACCGGCGCTCGGGCGCTGCCGCCGCTGCCGGCGACCGCCGGTGGAATGTGGAGCGGCCGGCTGACACGCCGTTCTCGCTCGAGGAGGAGCGCACGTTTACAGCCGCCGTGCCTTACGAGGTCGCGGATCTGCCAGGTTTGGCCGCGTCGTACAGCCGGGTGATGGTCCTTCCGGCGGCAGAGAGGCGCGCCCTTAGGGAGGAGGTGGCCGCCCGAGCCGCCGCCCGTCCTGAACTGGCCATCGGCACGACGGTCGATCTGCCTCTGCGGTGCCGGGTCTGGCGGGCCGTTCGGACGTAGTACCAGCCGATGTCAATGCCGCGTTTGGTGCGCGGACGTTGAAGTACCGGGAATCGGGGTGCTAAAACAGCAGGCAACGACGCCAGTGCCGCGCCGGGAGGGGGAGGGGCGGCCGATGGGCAAGTCCGAGCGGCGTTACGGCGCGGCGGCCCACCTGCGGAAAGGTGCCGCCATGGCGGCACTGGCGCTCGGCCTCGTGCCGGCACTTTCCACTCTGGTGCTGTCAGTTCCGGCGGCGCAGGCGTTCACCGGGAACGCCAACTGGGCCCAGCAGACGCCGGCGGCGAGCCCGTCGGACCTCGCGGGCGCGGCGATGGCCTACGACCCGGCGATCGCCGAGATGGTGCTGTACGGCGGGGTTTCCGATGGGCAGGTCTCGGACTCCACCTACACGTACAACGGCACGGCGTGGACCCTGCAGAGCCCAGCGGCGAGTCCACCGGCCCTGTCATTTGCCTCGATAGCCTATGACGCTGCCCTCAACGAGATGGTGCTGTTCGGCGGAGAGATACTCGGTTCCACTCCGTCAAACCAGACCTGGTTCTACAACGGGGCCACCTGGACCGACGCCGACATCTCGGGCCCCTCGGCGCGATTCGCCACGTCGATGGCCTACGACACGGCCGCCGACGAGATGGTCCTCATCGGCGGCTTGGGGCCCGGAGACAAGATCCTCGGTGACACGTGGCTGCTCGGCAGCGCCGGCACATGGAGCGGGCCATACGAACCGCTCGCCGGAGGGGTCTACGGAGCCGCGATCGCCTACGACCCGGTCATCAGCGACGTGGTGCTGTTCGGAGGGGTGTACGACAACGGCCAGGAGGTCGAGAACCTGACGGCCACGTTCAACACCTCGACCGGATGGACGCCGCAGAGCCCCTCGGGCAGCCCGCCGCCCGTGGCCTACGCGTCGATGGACTACGACCCGGTACTCGGCGACACCGTCCTGTTCGGCGGCGTCGCTTCCGGCTTGTCCGGGGGCACGTGGGGCTACGACGGCACGAACTGGTACGAGGAGGGGCCCACGACCAGCCCGTCGGCGCGGGCGTACGGCGCCATGGCGTTCGACCAGGACACCAACCGGATGGTGCTCTATGGGGGCGACGACACCACCCAGCCGGCCACCGGCACAGATTTCGGCGACACCTGGGTTTACGGGGCCGCCGGCACGATCACCCAGACCGGCGCGACATCGGACACGATCTTCACGGGCGCCCCGTACATCCTGACCGGTGGGCTCTCAGTCTCCGGCAATACCGGCGCGGTCACCTTCACCGAGACGACAAGCAGTCCCACGTTTAGCGTCGAACCGGGCGGTCTCGTCGATGTCACCGACGTCGAACCGGGCAGCTACACGGTCTCGGGCACGGACTCGGACGCCTTCGGTGATACGGGTACGTGGACCTACACCCTTAACCTCATTGGGAGCACGCTCTACGTGGCCAGTGGCGGCACCGACAACCTGGCGTGCGCCGTGGTCGATCCGTGCGCCACCCTCGCGGAAGCACTGGCCGTGGCCGAGTCGGGCCCGCTCAACGGCCAGGCGGTCACGATCGATGTCGGACCGGGCACCTACGACGAGAGTGGCGACTCGATCGACGCGTCCGCGCTCGCCTCGCTCACGATCAACGGGGCCGGCGACACCCAGACGACCGTGACGACCTCCAACGCAAGCGGCGCGCTGCTTCCCTCCCAAGGCACCGTCACGATCAGCGACCTCACTATCTCGGGCGCACCGCAAGGCATCCTCAACTCCGCCACCCTGACGCTGAGCGACGACACATTGTCCAACGACACGGTCGGCCTGCAGAACCTCGGCACGGCCGACGTCGTCGACGACACGTTTACTCAGATCGGACAACAGGCGTTGCTCAACACCGGGAGCGCCACCGTCACCAACGACACCTTCGCCGGCGATGGCACAGCGGTCGACGCGGCCGCCGGCGCCAGCGGTGCTACGACGCTCACTGACGACACGTTGTCCAACGACACCACCGGCATCGACAACAACGCCACGACGTCGATCGCCAACTCGATCCTCGCCTCGGCCCCCTGCCTCGGCGACGCACCCGTCGACGGCGGGTACAACGTCGAGTCCGACGACTCCTGCGCCTTGTCGCCGGGGCGCGGCGACCTCGTCAACAACTCGCACATCGAGTTCGGCTCGCTAGCCGCGAAACGGCTCCACCGGTCCCGAGACCGAGTCGATCGGGCTCACGACGTCGGCCCTCGACTTGGTGCCGCAAGCCTCGTGCAGCGTCCCCACCGACGAACGGGGAGATCCCCGGCCCGGCGAGACCGGCCAGGTCAACTGCGACGCCGGCGCCTATGAGATCCAGAGCGTGGCGAACACACAGACGATCTCTTTTACCTCCACCCCGCCGGCCAACAACCACGTCTATAGCGACTACATCCCGACGGCGAGCTCGACCTCGGGCCTGCCGGTGAAACTCAACCTTGACGTCCGCTCGCAGGGCTGCGACTTCAACAACGGGGTCGTCTACTACGTCGCCGCCGGCACCTGCTTGATCGACGCCACGCAGGCGGGCGACGCCTCCTACCTGCCGGCGCCCAAGGTCCAGCAGGCGATCGAGATCTTCCTGGTCGTGCAGACGGTCACGTTCTCCACCAGCCCCCCCTCGCCCGCCTACGTCGGGGGCACCTACACGCCCGCCGCCTCGGCGACCTCCAACGATCCGGTCACCTTCTCGATCGACGCCTCGTCCACGGGCTGCGGCGTGAGCGGCGGCGTCGTGAGCTTCACCTCACAGGGGACGTGCGTCGTCGACGCCGTCCAGGCCGGCGGCTTCGGCTATGCCCCCGCCGAAGCCCAGCAGAGCTTCGTCATCAACCAACTCTCCCAGACGGTGTCGTTCACCTCGAGCCTGGCCGACCCGGTCGTCGGTGGCACCTACCGGCCGGCGGCGAGCGCCACCTCGGGCCTGACGCCGGTCATCTCGCTGCAGTCCGGCTCGACCGGGTGCACCCTCAAGTCGGGCACCGTGCGCTTCACGGCCGACGGCACTTGCCTGCTCGAGGCCAACCAGGCCGGCAGCCTCGCGTACGCGCCGGCCCCCGAAGTCGACCAGAGCCTCGCCGTCACGACCGACGGGCTCGTGTCGCCGTTGGCCGTCAGCTCGGACGGCATCCACGTCTGGGTGGCTAACACCGGCGGCAACTCCGTCACCGAGCTCAACGCCCCGACCGGGGCACTCGTGGCGGTTTTGCACGCCTCCAACGAAAAATTCGACGGCCCCTCGGCTATCAGCTCGGACGGCACTGACGTCTGGGTGGCCAACGCCGCCGGCAACTCGGTCACCGAGCTGCGCACCTCCGACGGGTCCCTAGTGAGAGTGCTGTCGAACGGCAGGTACAAGTTCGACGATCCCTCGGCCATCAGCTCGGACGGCACGGACGTCTGGGTGGCCAACCTCAACGGCAACCCCCTCACCGAGATAGCGGCGGCCACGGGTGATCTCGTCAAGGTCCTGACGAGCACGAAAGACGCCTTCGACGGCCCCAGCGCAGTCGACGCCGACGGCACCCACGTCTGGGTGGCCGACGAGTACGGCAACTCGGTGACCGAGCTCGACGCCGGCAGCGGGACGCTCGTGCGGGTCATCCGGGCCGCGGCGGACGACATCTCTGGACCCGACGGCATCTCCTCGGACCGCACCCACGTCTGGGTGTCCAACTTCGAGTCCAACTCCGTCACCGAGCTGAAGGCCGCCAACGGCACGCTGACAAGGGTCGTCACGGGGGACGGTCTCAGCCAGCCCGAGAGCCTCGACTCCGACGGCACCAGCGTCTGGGTCACGACCTACAACGACTCTGTCACCGTGCTGAAGGCGAGCACGGGCGCCCTCGTGGCCGTCCTGGACGACGACGCCAACCCGGGCTACGACTTCGCCGTTCCCGTCGGCGTGAGCTCCGACGGCACCGATGCCTGGGTGACCAACTACGACGGCAACTCCGTCACCGAAATGGGTGCCCCCACAGGCGCCCTCGTGCGGGTGATCTCGGGTTAGGGGGGTACCGGTCGGCCGTAGGTCACCGACTGTGTGACCGCTGTGGGTAGAGACTCGACGAGTTGGGCGTCGGGACTCGCTCCGAGTGCATCGTTGATCGTGGAGAACGCTATCCGCAGCGCCACGAAGGCGGTGATGGCGAAGATCTGCTGGTCGCTGAGCCCGGCGTCACGAAGCTCTTGGAGATCCGCGGGGGTGGTGGTGTTGGGGTCTTTGACGATCTTGCGTGCCCAGGACGCCATCGCCTTCTCCTGGTCAGTCAACCCGGTGTCCGTGCCGTTTAGGACTCCCGCGGCGAGGGTCGGGTCGGACGCGCCGGAGAGCTTGCCGCCCCAGGCCAAGGAGCAGTACGAGTCGCCGAGGGTCGACGCGGCGGCGGTGACCAGGATGCCGCGCTGGCGAAATTCGAGGCCGCTCGGCTTGAACGCCTGTGACATCAACTCGAAGAGTCGCTCCACGGTGTCTGGCTGGTACGCCCACAGGCGCGACACGTTCCACACATAGCCGGTCTCGTTGACATCCTCGTCATAGAGGGCTTGTGCCTGCGGGCTGAGTCGGGGCTCTTCAAGAAAGCCGGCTGTCATTTTTGAGCGTCCTCCTCGGGCTTGCGGGCCAGGTACCCGACAACATTGATCTCGGCCCGGAGCGGCAACCCGTCGCGGACCTGGGCGCGTGCTTGGTCGACCGCCGCTTGGTGGAAGGCGTCTGGTCCGACGTTCTGCATCGCCTCATACGCCGGTCCGGTGGAAGCGAGGGCACGGGCGTAGACCTCAGGGTCGGCAAACTCCCACGCAAAGGGAACCTCGACACGGCGGATGTCAACGAACCCGCACGCCTCCAGCAGACTCTCCCCCGCACCGGGCCGGCCGAGTGACACCATGGACGCCTGGTTGTCGACCTTCTCTTGGGAAGCCAGCCGGAACGGTGCCAGGGCCCACGCACCCGGTGACACCTTGATGTGTCCCCACACCGTCAGCCCAAGTCTGCCACCGGGCCGGAGAACACGGCGGATCTCGGCGACCGCGTCAGGAGTCGTTCCCCAGATACCGCGAAAGCTGGTGACCACGTCGAAAGCGCCCGCTTCCCATGGCAGGTCGTGCATATCGCCCACCCGGATATCGCATTCGGGGCTCCGGAACCGAGCGACGGCGACCAACCTCGCCGAGGCGTCGATCCCAGCGCACAGCGCACCGCGAAGCCGTGCCAGTTCGATAGCGAGCCCCGATCCGCAGGCCACGTCGAGCAACCGGTCACCGGCATCGACTCGAACGAAATGATGCATCGCTACGTATTCCCGGCAGTTGTTCGGCTCGCTCAAGGTCGAGAAATCGACCGCCTCGCGACCCCAGCCTTCGTCCACCACCGTCCAATCCTTCGAATCCCGGCCGACCTCCGACATCGCCGTTCCCCTTTCTCGACACGCGTTCACACTCACAGCTTGACATTTTGCTAGGTACCGACAACCTTTGTTAGGCACCTAACGATATGGAGGCCAGTATGCCTGACAAGCGCGTCGCCCTAGTTACTGGAGCCAATCAAGGAGTCGGTCTTCAGGTCGCCAAGGAACTCGTGGCGAACGGCCTCACTGTGTTGGTCGGGTCTCGCAACCTCGAGCGAGGGGAGCTCGCAGAGAAGGAGATTGGGCCAGGAGCCATCGCGCTCCAACTCGACGTGACAGATGGTGCTTCGATCGCCGCCGCAGCGGAGCGCATCCGCAGGGAGCACGGCCGCCTGGACCTGCTCGTCAACAACGCAGCTATCTCAAACACGAGAAAGGGCAGCTTGTCCCTCCAGGAGTACGCACAGACATCGCGAGCGAGCAACGCGTCCCTCGATGAAATGCGCACGGTCTGGGAGACCAATGTGTTCGGCACCCTCGCCGTCTATCAGGCCATGCTGCCGCTTCTGCGTCAGTCGTCGGACGCCCGCATCGTCAAGGTGTCGAGCGGGGTCGGCTCATTGACCGTGAATGCCGATCC
>Ga0302326_10014598_pt1 | contig 16598 bp, 14 predicted proteins | sample Palsa_T0_3_FD_202264 | JGI IMG/M metagenome (GOLD analysis project Ga0302326, IMG submission 202264) | Peat permafrost microbial communities from Stordalen Mire near Abisko, Sweden - Palsa_T0_3 | ecosystem: Environmental > Terrestrial > Soil > Palsa > Peat permafrost | place: Sweden: Abisko...
ATCGCTCATACGGGCGATTTGCACCACCAAATCGATTGCGGAACTGACCTGTTGCCGGATCGCGCGCATGCCCATATTCGCGTTCGCCATGCCCACCATGACTTCTAACCGTCCGAAAGCATCCCGCGGGGTGTTCGCGTGAATGGTAGTCAGCGATCCGTCATGGCCGGTGTTCATGGCTTGCAGCATGTCCAGCGCCTCTTCGCCGCGAACTTCACCCACGATGATGCGGTCGGGACGCATACGTAAAGCGTTGATCACCAGTTCGCGAATGCGGATGGCTCCGGTGCCTTCAATGTTGGGGGGGCGTGTTTCCATGCGCGCCACATGCTCCTGGCGCAACTTCAGCTCGGCGGCGTCCTCAATCGTGACGATCCGCTCATCTTCCGAGATGAAGCTTGAAAACACATTCAGCAGCGTGGTTTTGCCGGCGCCGGTTCCACCCGAAATCAGGATATTGAGGCGCGCCTTCACGCACGCCTGGCATAGCTCCATCATTCCTTCCGTCATGGTCAGAAAGCGAACCAGGTTGTCCGCTGTAAGCGGATCCCGCCCGAAGCGGCGGATCGACAGCAGGGGACCGTCGACCGCCACTGGCGGAATCGCCGCGTTGACACGCGATCCGTCCGGCAAGCGGGCGTCCACCAGGGGCGAGGATTCGTCCACGCGGCGTCCCACCCGTGCCACAATCTTTTCGATAATCCGCATCAGATGCTGACTATCTTTGAACTGTACCGGCGTCTTATACAGCTTGCCGGCCCGTTCGATGTACACCAGCTTGGGGGTGGTTACCAGAATATCGGAGATGGTCGGATCCGCCAGCAGTGGCTCCAGCGGTCCCAGCCCGAAGACTTCGTCCAACACTTCGCCGATGATGCGATCCTTCTCCATCATGCTCAGCGGCGTCTTTTCTTCTTCCACCAGCCGGGCCACCGCGGATCGCACTTCCGAGCGCACCCGGTCCACCGCCACGCTAGACAGCATCTCCAGGTTGATCCGGTCCAGCAGCTTGCGATGCAGAGTGAATTTCAGCTCCTGATATTCCGGGCTGAAAGCCGCCTGCGTGAACAGACGGTCGACCCAGGCCGATTCCGTGGGTACCAGGGCGCTTGAAGTGACTGCCATTCGCGGTAATCCTCTCTCTACCTAAACCGTCTATCCAAACAGCGAAAATCGCTTTTTCTTGGATTCCTGCACACCGGCGATTTTCCCAGCTAGCCGCGCAAAATCCTCGCCCGGAGTGCTCGCGTCGTTCACCAGCCGCCCCTGGCTGAACGCTTCGTACAGCGCGTCGAAATCGTTGCCTATGGTCGCGAACACCGGCACTCCCAGCATGCTCTCCAGCTCGTCGAAGGTCACATCGATCCGCTTGGAAGTGCGGTTGAGCACCAGCCGCAAATGCGAGCGCGAGTAGCCGGCGTCCAGCAGCACCTGCACCACCTGCTTGGCCTGATGCAAGGCGGGGACTTCTGGCGTGGTAATCAGATAGGTTTCATCCACCATGTCCAGAATCGAAAGGGTAGCCGCATTCACGTTGCGCCCCAGATCGAGCAGCGTCCAATCATATTGAGTGCGCGCGAACGCTATCACTTGCTTCACGTGGCTCGCCGGCAATTGCTTGGACGCGGGAGCCGACGGTGCATTGATGATCTCCAGGTTGGGAATCCCATTCGATACCAGCCCACGCCAGTAGCTCTGGTCCAGCCGCTGCAAATTGTTTACCGCATCCGCCAGCGAGTACACCGGCGAACTCTTCATCAGAAACCCCACCATGCCGGACTGCAAATCCAAATCCGCCAGTAAAATCTTGCCGCTCTGCCGCGCCATTTCCTTAGCCACATGACAGGCAATCGTGGTTGCGCCGCATCCGCCTTTCGCGGAAAGAAAAGCAATGATCTTGCCGCCGCGTAAGGTACTCTTGCCGGCCTTTTCCTTACCTTCCGAGAGCCGCTCCAAGCCTGCGTTCAATGGCTCGGCCACCGGCGGATACAGGTATTCGGTTACGCCCGCCCGCAGAGCCGTCAGGATGGCTTCCGGATGCGCGAAGTTGTGCAGCGCAAAGACCGCGGGCTGCCCGCTGGTCGACCGAAGCCGCCTCACTACTTCGTCCAAAGGCTCCCGCAGCTTAGTGACCTCCAACATAATCACGTCCGGCTGCATGCGATCCACGCGTTCCAGAAAGGGGCCCCAATCCTGCGGAACTTCCGATGCCTCAAAAGCCAGACGGATCGGGAGCGGCGCGAGAGCAGTCTTTAACTCCTCCCACAGCTCCTTGCTTTCGACGATCAGTCCAGCGGTAATTGGATACATTCAAACCTTTCTACGGTTGATTCGGGGGGCCCGGCGGCGCGCCGGTCGGAGTCGGAGCTTGCGGCGGGGCTTGACCGGGCTGCGGAGCGAGCACCGCCGGAACAAACTGCAACTGCGGCTGCATCTGCGATCCACCCTGGGTCGCAGGGGGAGCCTGTATGCTCCTAATCAAATCCTCGACCGGCATGGTCGGGTCCGCGGGCGTCTTCGTCGGCGGCACCGGCCCTGTCACGTCCATCCCGGGCTGATGCGTGATCGCAGAGGCCTGCGGGCTATTGGGAGGCAAGAAGGGGCCCGGGTAGTTTAGCGCCGGCAGCGGTTGCCCTTTCGGAATGGGCCGCACCAATTCCGGCGTGACCATCACCAGCAGCTCGGAATTGTTCTTGGTGATCTGCTTCGAACGGAATAGGTTTCCGAAAAAAGGAATACTGCCTAGGCCGGGGACTTTGTTGAAGGTCTCCGTGTCCCGGTTGTCCAGCAGTCCTCCGATCGCGAAGGTCTGTCCCTCCTCCAGTTCGATCTCGGTAGACATCCGGCGCGTGCTCAGCGCCGGAATGGTGAACCCGTTAAAGATCAGTCCATTCGCGAAGTCCAGTGAGCTCACTTCCGGAGTCACGGTCAAGCGAATGGTTCCCCGCGGCGTAATCGTGGGAGTAAAGTTGATGCGCACTCCGAACTCGCGGAATTGAATGGTCACCGCGCCCAACCCCGCACCGCCCCCTTGGAGGTTTGGGAACGGAAACTCGCCCCCGGCCAGGAAGCTAGCGTTATGTCCATTGATGGCGAGCACATTGGGCTCCGCTAGAATCTGTAACAAGTTGCGGGCCTCTAGCGCCGCGATGGTAGCCCCCAAGTTCAGATCTGTCCGGAACAGGAAGAGCTGCAGCGGACTGATTACGTTAGCGGTGGTGCCTATCGCACTTCCGATACTGGGAATCTGCGGGACTTGAAACTGTCCGGTGGCGCTGGTGCCGATGGTATTGCCCGCGCCCAGGCTGAAGAGGTTGATGCCCAGGTTCTTGGTGGCGGCACGATCCACGTCGGCGAACTTCACTCTCAACAAAATCTGCGCATCCGTGCCAGGTATATTGACCCGCAAAAGATTCACCGGCTTGCCCAGCGTGGACGCGATATCCACAGCCCGCTGCGCCGCCGATAGAGTTGGCACCGTGCCGCGCAGAAATACGCTGTCGCCTTCCATGCTGATGCTCACCTTGTCTTCGCCGCCCAATTCCTGCGCCATTTCCCTGCGGACCCCGTCTACCCGCGACAAGTTGCGCTGTACGGTTAGGTCAAAGAATAGCCGGTTCCCGCCCTGTTGCCAGATGATCAAGCTGGTCTCGCCAGGGGCCAAACCGTTCAACATCACCTCGTGCGGGGAGATGGCCACGGCTTCCGCCAGGGCTCCGTTGGAGACCGCAATTCGCTCAATGGTCTGTGGCGAATCGACCAGAACCGATTTACCCACCGTGACCGATAGTTCCCGGGACGCGGTGGTTTGGCTAGGGGCGTCCTGCTGCGCCATAACAGCCGGCCCCAAACCCAGCACCACCGCAATTACGAAAACGCTGGCGCGAACACTCATTTCCCTGCCTCCGAAGACTTACTTTGCTCTTCCTCCGACGCAAACTTCTGTTCCACCTTCTTGGAACCGTGAATTACCTCCACGTTGATCGGAGGGGGCGGCGGCGGCACCACGATCTTGGCTGGCGGAGGAGGAGGGGGCGGGGGCAATTTCCGGACCTGGCGCGCCGCCGAACCAGTTTGGGGAGCGGCCGGCGGAGGCGCCACGCCATTGAACAAATAGGCCATGGTGGTCCCGGGCGGCTTGGCCTCTTCCTTGTCGGTAGGATTGCGCAACACCAACTGGATACGTGCCTCGTTACTGGCCAGACTCAGTAGCTCGGCCTGAGCCGGGGTCAGCAGAACGTTGACGGTAGGCACGCTCACGGGCTTGCCCTCCGCGTCTTTCTGAATGGTCGCTCCGGCCGATAGGATCTCAACATTCTGTAACAGCGTCTTTGTCACGGTACCCGCAGCCTGGTTTCCGCCCGGAGGGTTGCCCGCGATCAGCACGTCCACGTGCGATCCCGCGGCCGCGAATCCCGAAACCGCCACCACATCGTTGACACGGATCGCCACGGCCCGCATGCCCTGCGGAATCATCGATGCCAGACCCGCTCCGGCGCCGGGCTTCGCGACCCGGCTCTCCACTACCGCTTCGCCCCGGTAGATGGATTCGATCACGCCGCGGTTGACCGCATCCTCAGTCCTGATCATGGCGCCTGGCGGCACCGGACCGGTCCAATCGGATAATCTGATATCCGAGTCCTTAATAAGGTCTCCACTGGCCAAGTTCCGGCTGGCCACAACTACTTTGGTAGAGGCCGACACCCGGTTGGCCGCCAACTGGGTGGAAATCAGCCGATAGAGCACGGCGCTCGCTGCGCCGGAAACCACCAGCGCGAATAAGATGACGAATACCAGACGTTGCTTCACTGGATTAGCTCCCTGAACAGCTAGAAGTGCAATTGGCCGCCGCCAAACGGGTATTGGCAATCGCCCAAATGCCGGTGATCGTCTGACCCATGCCGATGAATGTTGCCGCACCCACTAAGCAGACGAACGCCAGCAGGAGTGAATACTCCACTAGATCCTGCCCCCGCGGATCCTCCAAAAACTGCCGCCAAAAAGTCATGTCGTCCTCCTGCGCCGGCCTGTGTCTTGCTCTACCGGGTCGTTTCACTCACGAGCTCGAAGCGCTTGCCGCGCAGTAAGCTTGCTGCATGGTGGTGCTGGTATAGCCCCAGATCCCGGCAACGGTCTGGCCCACACCGATAAATAACGCCGCCGAAGCCAGACAGACAAACGCTAGCAATAGCGAATATTCCACCAGGTTCTGTCCGTGTTCGTCTCGCCAAAAAGCCTTCCAGCAGCACATCGTTGATGGCATCAGTCTCCTCCTGCGGCATTGAACGAGATATGAATGGGTTCACGCAAGCGCACCTCGGGCGATTCCCGCCCGAACTACGCCTACGTGACCTGCCCGCCCTCTTACCGCTTGCCGCTCTTAACTTACGGCGTTGGTTGCTACCGCATTGGCGTTGCTCAAAATGGTATTGGCATCTGTCCAAATGTTCGCCATCGACTTGCCGGCGTTGATAAACAGAGCTGCGGAAGCCAGACATACAAAAGCCAGCAACAGGGTATACTCCACCAAGTCCTGGCCCTGCTCTTCCCGGACGAACCGGAGAATTGATTGTTTCATGGGTGTGCTATCCCTCCAATTTGATTTAGGCGATCTTCAAGGACCCCTTTTTTGACGGAAGTGATCTCGCGACCACTCCCAATTCCACCGGTACTGCCAGTGAAAACCTGCTCCATTCGGCTGCCAGCTTCAGCGACCGGGCGGAAGACGATGGCCACGCCATCGTCGTAGGCCACGCGCCACCGCGCGGATTCCTTCAGTGCGCCCGCGAGAGGGGCGTCGGTTGACAGCAGAATCGTGTCCACACCGTAGCGATCCAGAGTCTGTTGCCACACGTACTTGACGTTCATCACGTCAATGTAATCCTGGCCAAACTTCCCGCCGTAAAAATCGCTGCGGCCATCGACAAAAACCTTGAATCCTTGGGGTGACAACTTGTAAATCAAGTAATCTCCCCATTCGTCATGAGTAAAAATTCGTTGTGAGGGCTCGAAAAGGCGCACTCCGGACTGGTCAAGTGCGGCCAACGCGTTCTGAGGATACGCTGCGGGGTTGTACTCGGGTTTGAGTTTGATTCCTGCCATGGGCGACGCGATCCCCGCGGCCAGCAGTAGGATCACTGCTACCGGCGCGATGTGCCAGCGCCATAACCGCTCGATCGGATTCAGTTCTTCGCCAATATCCACGAAAGTCTCAAACACCATCCTTGGCCGTCCCGCGAAAGGCCCTGCAGCCAGCGCTTTCAACCATGCCGTGAGAGGCCCCGCCACGATCGGTGCCGCGGCTATAAGATAAACCGGCATATTTCTCACCATCAGCAGGGAAAGGTGCCCAAAACCCGCGATCATCAGTAGTTCCGCAAAATGCTTATGCCGCACGTGCCAGACCGTCGCGCCCAGCCCTAGGATCAGCATGATCTCGAGGAAGATAGCCGGCGGGTATTGGAAATTGGTCCCGCGAAATTCCCCGATGTACTTCATCTGATAGGGGTCGTTCAGGTACTCCAGAATGTGGGTATGCAGGTGGTAGCCGTAGGGATTAACGAGGCTGGCCAGTGCGCAGCCGACTGTGGCAGCCAGATATCCCGTCGCGGCCCGCAAGCTGTGGCGGCGCTCGTCAGGCTCCGATGTCAGCAGGGCGCGCAACAATTCGCCTGCGCCATAGGTTCCCACGATGATGATTCCGACCAGAAATCCGCCATGCAGATTAGTCCACGGGATCATGAGCGCAGGGAGCGCCCATAGCCATGCGGTTTGCCCCTCGCGCACACGTTCAAGAATAGTCGGGAACACCACCATCATCAGCATGGTGATCAGGTGCGGCCGCGCCAGCCAGTGAATGGATGCGCCCGCCGCTGCAAGGCCCGTCAGCACAATGGCCACCAGCGGATTCCCGCACCGCCGGTACACCAATCGGTAGAGCAGCGCGGTAGAAAACGAAATTACCAGCACGCTTGCAAACACCACGCCCCCCAGGCCCCAACGCTGATGCAGCCAGGCCGCGACCACGTCCCACAACCATTCCCACGCGAAAAACGGCTGGTTCGGCATCGTGAAGGAGAACATATCCTTCCGCGGCGCCTGATGGTGCGCCAGAATCCATTCACCTATGCGCACGTGCCAACCCGTATCGCCATCGCCCAATAATGTGCGCACGCCCCGCAGCCCGCCGAACAGGAAGATCAGCGGCAACAAGAACGCCACATCCGTTAGGGACGGAAGCAGGCGAATCATCGGGTTGGTCTTGGTGTCCGTCATGGAATCATTCACTTCGCCACTTACATCCGCCACTTGGTATGGGTACCCTGCGCGGTCTTTGCCGAGTTCTCCGGCTTCGCGTCCTTCTCCTTCAGGCGCTCCTTAAACGCCGGTTTGCGGAAGCGCAACTCCAACTGCAGCCGGCCATCCGGCATCTCAGTCACGTCCGCCACTCGTCCACGCACGCTCAAGTATTTGGACTTGGCGCGAATGCTCTTCACGGGCAACAATAACTCCAGCCGGATCGACTCGCCGGCCAACGGTTCCCAGGAACCGTCCCGCGAATCCACGCGCAACCGCACGCTGGCGGGTCCAATATTCACCGCGGTCGCCGCCAACTCCAACAAGGAGTCCGGGCCGCAAAAGATCTTGCAGGGTAACTCGACTTGCGCCGAAAAACGATCTTCGTGACTCTGCATCTCCGACTTTCTTACAGCGTGGTAGTAGTGTTTTATAAACTACCCGTGTTCAAGGGGCTATTACAAGACTCCCGATGGAGGCTAGCGCCCTACTTACCTTGGTGAGTGGTACTTATGGTACTGGTCAGGTATTTCGTTCAATATTTTGTCCTAAACCCTTGTAATAAAATACGTAGTCATGCTAGTATTAACGCCTGAGTTGGCTTAAGAGTGGGTAGCTCCCCTGGGGATGTCCCGCCAATAGGACTACGCGGCGCCTCGGAGGAGTCGAAGCAAAGTGAAGACGCTGGCTGTGCTTGTCTCGACGGATGAACCGATGGTTGAGATCGGAGTCAAAGCTCTGTTCGGAGCTTACCCGGAATTCAACCTCCTGGAAGTCTCGCGAAATCACTCCGAAGCATTGCAGGCCACCCGCCAGTATCAACCCGACGTCGTCGTGTGTGGTTTTAGCCGCGAAACCGATCTCGCTGGGATTCGCGAATTGCAGGCGGCCGCCCCTTCGGCGGCAATCGTCTTGTGGGCGCGCGACGTCTCGACCGAAATCGCGCACCAGGCCGTGGAACTGGGAGTGCGCGGTTTCTTGAGCACCACCGCTTCACCCGAGGATTTCCGAGAGTGCCTGCAGATTGCCGCGCGCGGTGAGCTGTGGATGGAAGGCTCGCTGACCATGAACCTGCTACACAACCGGCCGGTCAGCTTGAGCAAGCGGCAAAGCGAACTGGTCAGCCTGTTGACACAAGGCCTCAAGAACAAGGAGATCGCCACCGCGCTGGGCATTTCCGAAGGCACCGTAAAGGCCTACCTCACCACTCTCTATGAAAAGGTAGGCGCGCGCGATCGTTTCGAGTTGGCATTGTTCGGTCTCAAAAATCTCGGCGCCCGCAGCAGCCACGCGGGCCCGGGTGAGCCCATCCGTTCACTGGTAGCGCTACGCCATGGCAGCCGCCGCATGCAGGCGTGAAGGTCTTTATCGGGACGTTAGGATGGCGTCATTGTACAACGGGCCGTCGCCGCGCAACCTGGCATTATCGGTGTTACTCCACGCGACCGCGATCGCGGCTCTCGTGACCGTGTCGCTGCCGGATTCGCCGCCGGAATTGAAAGTGGTGGGCGCGCGGCCCACCGAACTGCGGCTCAACGGCAAGCTGTACTATGTCGCGCAGATCGAGGGGTCAAACAGCGCGGGGTCCCGTAGCAAGGCATCCCACGACAAGCCGCCGGTCACTCCTTCCAAAACCGTGGGACAAACCAACCGAATCGCCGCGCCGCAAGCCCAAGCGGCTGGCCGGTCGGCGGCGCCCGCGCCGGAGCGAATAGCAGCTGCGGAGCAGTCGGCAGTCCTATCTGGGGCGCGAGCGTCCGTCAGCGATCCGGCTCCTGCACCCGTGCCAGACAAGATTCGCCCCCTACGGCAGCAAGCGCGCACTTTCGTAGCGCCGGAAGTGCGTCCCAAACCAACTGCGACTCAGACGCTCATCCAGCCTCTATCGCCGCCCGATCTGTCGCCTCCACCGACTCCCTTGCCGAACTTTCGGGTGCTCACCGATGTCAGTCAGATGCGAAAAATCCCCAAGCCTTTCGAGGCGCCCGGGCGAAGGACTCCGCCGACGCCGCCGCAATCGCCTCTCGTCACTGCGCCCGCGCTCGAGTTAGTGCCGCTCGCTCCAGCGCCGGTAGGCGACCCACTAGCCGTCTTGTCCTTAAATGATCGTCCCGTCCCGTTCAGCGAGAAAGTGGTGGTCCCGGCGGGTAATGTCGCGCAGCCTCCGCTCGAATCGACCGGCCCGTCAGGCATCTCCGGCAGCGCCCCCGCTAATAACGCCGCTGGGAGCGGAATTGCGCGGGACGCCGGAGCCGCCGGCAAGGCTGCCGCTTCCAATCGAGCCAGCGGGAACGGTAACGGGTCGGCGCCAGGTAAGGGACGGGCTGCGATCGGCGACGGCGCGGGAGCGGCGCTGGTGGGCGGGGGCAAAGAGGGGAGCGCCTTCGCGGTGGTCGGCGGCAACGGCGGGAACACAGGCAGCGCGAGCTCGAGCGGGCCGGGTTCGGTGGCTACAGGCTCAGGCGCGTCCGAAGCGAATGCCGGGAGTGGCGGAGGAACCTCAGAGATCGCGTCTGTTAGCGCGGGCGTAGGCGTCGGCGCAGACGGGGCGAGTTCCGGTACGGGGGCGGGGAGAGCCACCCCCGGATCCACCACGATCAATCGCCCCCCCACGGGAAACTTCGACGCCGTGGTGGTGCAGTCCTCACCGACGGATCAATACCCGGAGAGCCGCGGCCTGCTCAGCGGGCGCCCGATCTATTCGGTGTATATTCCCATGGGAACCGCACGCGATTGGACGTTGTTCTTCTGTGTCCCTGGCGAAAAGCCGGAATCCAACAACAGCCCCGTCGTCCGGTTGGGGCCATTTGGTGTTCCGGTGAAGGCGCCCTACCCCACCAAGCTGGTGAAGCCGGCGATCACTCTTCCGTCGTATGAAAAATACATCTTGGTGCACGGCACCGTGAATCAGGACGGCAAATTCCAGAGCCTGCGTCTGGTGCGCTCCATAAAGCCGGAAACCGATCAGGCAGTTCTGGCTGCGTTGGCCGCCTGGGAATTCCGCGCCGCCACCCGCGATGGTGCCGCGATCGCGGTGGAGTTCCTGCTTTCGATTCCCGCCAAGGGCCTGTAGGTTTCTAGAGCGCCCGGTAGCATTCTTCGGCAGCGGGTGCTTTTTGGATGTCGCCGAGGCCCTTCAATTGCGCGATCAGGGCTTCCCAGCGCTCTTTGGTCATGCTGCCGAGTCCGTTACGGCGCGCCTCGTCGGTTTCGATGAAAGGTTTCTGTGCTTCGGCCACTTCGGCGAACACTTCCGGCGCCATCGACGGATTCAGTTGGTTCATGCGCTGGTCGGTAGGCTTTGGATCGTCGAGATAAGCGCGCCAGCCTTCGCGCACCGCCGCCACCATGGCTTTGGCGCGGTCAGGGTTCTTGCGTAAGAAGTCACCCGAAGTGGTTAGGACTGTCGTGTAGGGGTTGTAGCCTGTTTCGGAAACCGGAAACACCTGCACGTCAGCGCCTTGGTGTTTGGCGGTCAGCGGCTCGGACATGATGAAACATTGCTGGGCGAAGTTCTTGTCGGCCAGAAACGCGCTGATATCGCCGCCTGGCGAGGGCACGATCTTTACCTTCTCAAAGCCGAACTGCTTTTCGAGGAGTCGCGCGTAAGGAAGGCCTCGCTGCAGTGCCACAGTTCCTCCGCTCTTCAGCAGATCTCCCAGGCTGTTCAACTTCCGCGAAGCATGCACCATAATCCCTTGCGGATTATTCTGGAAAACCGCGAACAGCGCCACCACGTCGTTACCCTGCGAACGGGCGATTACTAACTCATCTGCCGAGACCACTCCGAATTCAGCCGATCCCGCTCCTACCATTTGGATGGTGGGCGTTCCCGCGCCTCCCGGTAAGATTTCGACATCCAGGCCATGCGATTGATACGGGGCCGCGTAGAATCCGCCGAACTGCGGATCAGGTTTCCAGTTGAGCGCCAGCCGGATCTTGCCGGGAGATTTTCCGCACGCGGCCAGCAGCGCCGCGCTTCCCGCCAATACGAAATGCCTGCGATTCACGCCTGCTCCGACTGATGCCATCGCCGCAGAGTAACATAACTCACCAGGTTGATTAGTCCGAATAGCGCCAGCCCCAGCACAGAGGCCAGCAGCACCGCCGCAAACACTTTGTCGACGCGCTGCTGGGTGCGCGCCACGTCCACTACCGACCCCAACCCTTGGCCGCCGATAAACTCCCCCACGATCGCTCCGATCACCGCCAGCCCAGACGCAACACGAAGTCCCGTCAAAATCTGCGGCAATGCGGCCGGAAAGCGCAGTTTCCATAAGGTGACCGGCGTCGAGGCTCCATATAGCCGGAACAGATCGCGCAGTGCCGGCTCAGTGGAAAGTATGCCGCTGAGCGTGTTGGCAATCACTGGAAAAATCGACACCACGAACGCCGACGCCACCACCGTCCGCATTCCATAGCCGAACCAGATCACCAGCAACGGGGCGATCGCGATGATCGGCACGGTCTGGAAGAACACCGCGTAAGGATAAAACGCGCGTTGAATCGCGCGCGATGAAGACAGGAACACAGCAATCGCAATCCCTGCGACAGTGCTGAGCAGGAATCCTACCAGAGCGCTGGTCGAGGTCGTCAAGAGAGCGCCCAGCAGCTCCACGCGGCTTTCTATCATGGCGCGCAAAACTGAACTGGGAGCCGGTACCAGATAAGATTTCACGAGGCCGTAGCGGACTGCGAGTTCGGCAGCAGCGGTGACGACCACCAAAGGAATCAGCGCCGGGATCGCTGAACGCAAGCGGCGCATATTCACTCTTCCTCCATCGCACTCAGCAGCGCCCGCATTTCGCGCGCGAGGCGCGGGTCGACGCGCAATTCATCGTTGCGGTCGACTGGCAGATCAAGGCGCCGATCCAACTTGATTCCTCCGCCGCGCTTTTGGAGAACCACCGCGCGGTTCGCCAGAAATGTGGCTTCCGAAATGGAATGGGTCACGAAAATTACCGTGATTCCGCGCGTCTGCCACAACTCGCGCAGTTGGGTATCCAGACGGAATCGCGTGATTTCATCCAAGGCCGCGAATGGTTCATCGAGCAACAGCAAACGCGGCTGGGTCACCAGGGCGCGCGCCAGCGACACGCGCATTTTCATGCCACCCGATAGTTGGGCCGGATAGCGGTCCTCCGCTTCAAACAAACTCACTTGCTCCAGCGCCGCTCGAGCCGCGGAATACCGCGCTTCCCGCGCCACGCCCATCAGTTCCAGCGGCAGCGCCGCGTTGTCGAGCACCGTACGCCAGGGCAGGAGGTGCGCATCCTGAAACACAAACGCCGTTTGAAAGCGCTCCTCGGGCTGAATGCTAATATGTCCCACGGTGGGCTCGGCCAGCCTCGCGATCATGCGCAGGAGCGTCGATTTGCCGCATCCCGATGGCCCCAGGATCGCCACGAACTCGCCAGCGGCGATTTCAAGGTCCATCCCTTCGATCACCACCAACTGGTCGAAGGCCTTCCGCACGCCTTGGAGTTGCAGTGCGACACCACCAACTGGTAGCAGGGCGCGCCCCTATTTCACCACCGTCTTGGCGACGGCTTCGTTCTCGTAGGCGTCGGAAACCCGCACAGCGATGGTGGCTTCGCCTGGTCCGCGATCCACCTCGAAACGGTAATCGTGCTCTTCGGAATCGGTCAGGCGGGTGGTTGGCTCCACTACTTTCCACTCGCCGCCGTTCACCGAGTATTCGGCTTTAGCGAGCACGTTCAGCGCATCCTTGGCGTGGAAGCGCACCTCCATTTTCGCCCCTTGCGCTGTAGCCGTCAGCCCGCTGATCTCCGGAGCCGTGTTGTCGATCAGGAAGCGGTCGCTTTCTCGCGATCCGATCAGAGTTTGTTCGGGTGTGTTCGAAGGCGCATCGCTCGCGGTCACGCGCAGACGATACTTGCCGTCCGGATACGCTGTCGAATCCCAACTGTAGTACCGCTCACGCAGGTTCTCGCGCAGAGGTTTCCAAGTGGTCTCATTTTCGCCCCGAATCTCGACCTTGAACAGCAGCGTATCGCCGTTTTCGTCGTTGGCTAGCCAGCGCGCCCCTATGTATCCCTTGGCCGAGGTGAGCGCCGGCGACGATCCCGAGTCGGGCGCCGGACGCGCAGGGGAAGCTACCGGGTTCGTGCGTCCCAGAGGCGGCAACGTCAAGCTGGCCGGACTCGTCGCGGCTGCCGCGACGGGCGCCGGGAATTTGTAATTTGGCGGCGTGGTTTGGACCGCTTCGACCACCGGCGCCACGTTCTTCATCTCATAGGCCGCGGTCACGTCGTAGAGGTCGGCTGCGCCGGAGACAGTCGCGCGATACTGCAGAAATCGTGCCGCAGGCGACGCCACCCGATCGCCGGACAACTTAGCCCACGGGCTCCAATCCTTCTGCGCCCGACTGACATTGCCGCTGCGGGTTTCAAACATCACGGCGCCCGACCCGGCGTAGAGCGACGTCATCCGTCCCCAATACGAAAAGGCTCCCGCGTCCAACACATCGCTCTCGATCGTACCCGAGGGTTCCCGTTCCGGGCCGATAGAAAAGATTTCGCCGATGTTACCGGTCACCGCATACAGCCGCCCGTTCGCACCCGCCGCGAACCCGGTCACCTGAGCCGCCGCCAGATTCAGCAGCCGGGTGTAGGTCTGATCCGAATCCAGGCGGTAAACGTTGCCACCGTTGCCGGTACCCGCAATCACCTTTCCTTGCGCATCGAATCCCAGCGCGTAGACCACGTCCTGCGGGTGGGTCCAGATTCGACGGGCGAAGCCGTCCGGTTGTATGCGATAAATTTCGGAGCCGCCGGGAACTCCACCGGGCGCGCCCCCGCCAGTAGCCGGGGCCATCGCTCCCGCTCCGCCGCGTCCAAGACCTCCGGCCGGCACCGTCAGCACAACCGCTCCTGGGGTTGCCTGCCCCTGTCGCTGCTGCGCCGGGGACGGAGCCGTGGCGGGCGCCTTGATTCCCGTGCCGGCAGCATAGATTGCGCCATTCGCGGCCACCGCTACTGCAGTGATCTCGCGCTTGCCAGCTTCATACAGCACGAACCCATCGCCCGCGGGCGAAATGCGCAGGAGCAGGCCGCTTGGGTCGGTGCCCGCGATCAGGTTATCGTGCCCATCGATGGCCAGCGAGCGCACGTGCGCTTCCTCGGTGCGATAAAACACTGTGCCGGCCCCGCTGGCCGTGACGCGGTGGATCTCGCCCTGGTCTCCGGTCGCGACAAACAAATCGCCCTTGCTTGAAAACGCCAGCGCCCAGATGTATTTGGCATGCGGATCGTAGAACACCTCGGCTTGGCCCGTTGCATCCACCCGGTACACCTTGCCATCCGGCGATGTCGCCGCATACACCCGGTCCTGTTTGTCGAGGGCAACCGCCTGGATGGCCATGCCGTCTAGTTCCGCGAGCGTCTTGGCCTGGCCCGAGGCATTCACCACGATGAGCTTTGCTTTCGACCCGGCCACGCCTCCGCCACCCGCATACACGTTGCCCTTTGAGTCCCGCGCCACGGCCCATAAGAACGAAACCGAAGGATCGTAAATCTCGTGCACCAGCGGCGCAGGCGTCAAGCGCCCTTGGCTCGAAAGCGATAGGTGGTGGAGAGTGCCCTTTTCAAAGTCCGCCGCCTCGGAGTGCTCCCAGACCTGAGTCTCCACCGCCCAAAGCGGCAAGAAAACGCACAGGGCGGGCGCTGCAAAGCGCAAAAATTGCATGGATGTGACCTTGTTTAACCTTAATACGCGTCGCTACTTAACTTGAATCCGTAGCGAGTAGTTGCCGCTCACCACATGATCGAATGGAATCGATTGCTGCACTTCTGTGCTATCCGGGGTCCCGATCAATGACCGGCTCGCGGTCCGCTCGGTCTGCATGACGTTCGCCACCGACGACGGCAAGTTGGGCAGGGTCTTATCGGCGGCATAAAACGTCGCCCGGCTTTGCACAAGCGAAACATACAAGCGGTTGTTGTCGCGTTCCTGGTTCAGTAACGAAATCGTGGACGCAATGTCCATGTTCTTGTTGTTCTGCGCGGCGCCATCTTGGGACCGGTCCAAAGTGTCGGCGTCACTGAATAGCAAGCGGTGCTCGCCTTTGGGCATCCCCGCCGGAATTTTTACCATCAGGGAGCGTTCGATTCGATCACCGCGATAGGGCCGCAGGAACACCTTCACCGGAATCTCCGTGCCGGCTTCCACCTCAGTAGTGGGCGTCCAAACCGTTTCGATGGTCGCCACGCGCCGCGCCGGCAGCAGATCGATGACTGCATCCACGCTCTTCAATTTGGGCGTCGACACATTGTTCAGGAACAGGCGATTGAATTTGTCTCCCCACCACCCGGCCAACACCATGGGCATGGGAACCGGAAACTCCCCGGGCGCGAGCATGGTGGAGACGTGAATGTTATCCGAGCCTTCCATTACGACATTGCCGGTCATACGATAGGTCATCTCATCGGCATACAGATTCATCTGCTGCAATGAGTTGCTGAGGGTAGCCGACATCAGGAACGGGGTCCATTTCTGGTGCACGAAGACGTTGAAGTTGAGATCTTTTTCTTTCACCACGGCATCGTTGTCGCCATGCGCCCGCACCCTAACGTGGACCGGGATCACCGGCGCTTCCGCGCCCATTTCGCCCATGATGCCGGTGAAGCGGTCCTGACGCAGGGCTCCCACCACTTCGGTGGCGTTGCCCACTTTATTGGGCTGATACGAGGAACTAAGCACAGTGAGAATCTCGGTCTTGGCGATGGGCATATCCACCGGCCCTAAATCAAAGAACTGGTGTCCGAAGGCCAGGATGCGCTTCCCATCGTTGTACGTCACGGTGCCCATGCCGGTGGTTGACATATCGCCCGAAACCAAAATCCCGCTAACGGCTTCGCCCGGATTAAGCGCATGTTCCCATCCCGCGGCCGGTTTCGCGGTAAGCGTCCCCGCATTCGCGCCGCCCTGCACCGGCGAGATGCCCATCTGGCGGAACAGCGGCTCGTAGGCGTTCAGGGTTTCCGCAGTGAAGCCGGAAAACACCAGGGGCGTTTCGATGGGCGTCATCAAGGGAGCGCGCGACGGGAGTGGAGCCGTTCCTCCGGCCGCCACTAATTGCGCCACCAGCTCGCTTGGCATCTGGTATGCACTCGCCGCTTGTGCGGAGGCAAGCTTACCGGGCGAGCGGGCGTCGCTCGGCCGCGACATATCCAAATCCTGAATTTCCAGCATGGATTCAATCGGCGTGATGCCGCAGATCGCGTCCGGCGAAAACTGGCTGAGCCGCAGCGCCACCGCGCCGATCAGTTTGCCGTCCACAT
>Ga0302326_10014600_pt1 | contig 16595 bp, 14 predicted proteins | sample Palsa_T0_3_FD_202264 | JGI IMG/M metagenome (GOLD analysis project Ga0302326, IMG submission 202264) | Peat permafrost microbial communities from Stordalen Mire near Abisko, Sweden - Palsa_T0_3 | ecosystem: Environmental > Terrestrial > Soil > Palsa > Peat permafrost | place: Sweden: Abisko...
CCGACTTCCTCGAGTTCCCTGACCGCGGCCACTCGCTGACGATCGACCACGGCTGGCGCGAGGTCGCGCAGGCAGCGCTGGACTGGCTCAGCCAGCGGTCACTCTGACCGGCGCCAGCCGAGCCGGGCCAAACCCTGGCCAGCCCGTATCGTCCGGCCCTGCGGGCCGCCCGGCAGATGGCAGTCCTTTAGGTTAGTTCCTGACGACCAGTACCATCCCGGGCCGGCCGGCCGTACCTCATGGGGCGGTCTGTCCCACGGCGGCCAGCCCGCCCTGGCCATTCGTAGCCACCGGAGAAACCATGACTGCCGCAGCAACGCCCGCCCCGCCGGATCAGCCTGACTGGATGGATCCGGAGCTGGCCACGCTCACCCGGGACCGGTTCTCCGATCCGGCGTGGATCTACGAGCGCAAGCTCGATGGCGAACGATGCCTGGCGTTCAGATCCGGCCGGCCGGTCCGGCTGATGACCCGGAACCAGAAGGAGGACACCAGCACCTACCCCGAGCTCACCGAGGCCCTGGCCGCCCAGCCGGCCGGCGACTTCATCATCGACGGCGAGATCGTCGCCTTCGACGGCAGCCAGACCAGTTTCGCCCGCCTGCAGCAGCGCCTGGGAGTCCGCCATCCCGGACCGGACCTGCTCGCCCAGGTGCCAGTCGTCTATTGCGTCTTCGACATCTTGTGGGCCGATGGCCGCGATGTGCGCCCGCTGCCGCTGCGGGAGCGCAAGCAGATCCTGCGCGACCTGCTGACCTTCACCGGCCCGCTGCGCTTCACCGAGCACAAGGACACCGACGGCGAGGCCTATTTCCGCCACGCGTGCGCCAGCGGCTGGGAGGGGGTCATCGCCAAGCTCGCCGACGCGCCCTACCGTCCCGGCCGGACCCGGGACTGGCTGAAGTTCAAGTGCGAGGCCGGCCAGGAATTCGTCATCGGCGGCTTCACTGACCCGCGCGGGAGCCGGACCGGGTTCGGCGCACTGCTGCTGGGCTACTACGACCCCGGTCATCAGCTCGTCTACGCCGGCAAGGTCGGCACCGGCTTCAGCCAGCGCACGCTGGACAGCCTGCATGCGACGCTGGCCGGCCTAGAGCAACATCATCCCCCGTTCGGCCAGGGCAAGCTGCCGCGGTCCGGCGTGCACTGGGTCCAGCCGCGCCTGGTCGCCGAGGTGGGCTTCAGCGAATGGACGACCGACGGGGAACTGCGCCACCCGCGGTTCCAGGGCCTGCGGGACGACAAGGACCCCGCCGAGGTCGTCCGGGAGATCCCTACTTAAAGGGGACGGTGACCGGACCGGGCCGGGGCCGGTAGACGGCGAAGAAGTCGCGGTCGTCGGGGACGAGGTAGCGGGTCGGCGGCTGCATCGGGTTGGCCCCGACCATCGTCGGGACCAGGCCGCCAGCGCCGTGAGTGTAGGTGATCAAGGTGTGCCATTCAGGGTTGATGTCGAACTCCATCGCCCGCACCGCACCGACGTGCTGGAGGATCTTCGCCAGCGAAATCACCGTCTGGTCGTCGGCGGCGACGTAGATGAGGTTGCCGCGACGGTCGATGCCGACCCCGGTGCGCCAGACGCGGGCGAGGCCGCCGAGCGTGTACCCCCACTGCGGGCTGTCCGGGTTGTCGTCCAGCTGCGGGTTCAGCTGCCCGTTCCAGAGGATCGGCGCCAGGCTCTGGCGGGCCCACGCGACGTCCGGCCCTACGTCCGGGCCGCCGCTCCAGTTCACGATCGCGATGCTGCCGTCGCGGTAGCCGATGAGCGTGGCGTTGCCGTCCTTCAGCGGCTCGTTCGTGCGGCCGTTGTCGGCCGAGCCGTTAGCGCCGTCGGTGTAGGTGAAGCCGCCGTTGAAGGTCGCAAGCAGCCGCGAGCGCTGATCGTACGGGACCATCATCGGCCCGCGTACGGCGGCGTCCGGCGGCTCGTAGCGGCCCGGATAGTACCCGATCTCGGTGCGCGTGTGATCGAACCAGGCGACGTAGGCGACGATCTGCGGATAGGCGACCTCAGAGCGGAAGGTCGTCACCAGCACCGGCGGGCCGCCGTTAACCGGCGGGCCGGCCGGCTTCCAGACCCCTTCGCCGGACAGCGGGTGCGGGAAGACCGGCTTGACCGGCGGCGGCCAGGCCGCGGCCGGTGATCTCGGGGGACTGGTCCGCGGCGGGTTCAGCCCGACTGTCGGCAGGCTCTTCAGCTGCGGCCCGCCCGTCTTCGGCGCGTTCAGGCTGTAATCGATGCTCTCGCCACGGTCGACCATCCAGTTGCCGAAAGGTACCTCGTTTCTGACCCACTCGGCACTGCGCGCGTTCCACTGCATGCTCGTAGGCTGCAGCATCCAGGCCGAATACGAAACAACCGCCCACGACAGCACCACGACGAAAGGCGCCGCGATCACGATGCGGCGGCGTCGCCGCCTGCGCCTGACCGCAGAGCCGCCCGGCTGCTCTCCCTGCGCCGCAGATCGCCGCAGACCCCTCATTTCAACACGTCCTCGCCTAGATCGAGCACGACCCGGACAAGAAGGGTATTACGCAGGTCGGCGGCGCCATGCCCGATACCGATTCTCCGCATATCGGGCGCCGTCGGCGAGCGCTTCAGTCAAGCACGGTGCCTGCGGTGGCCGCGCTACCGGGAGGCCGGGTCCGCTCCAGGGCGGCTTCGGCCCGGAGTTGACGCAGGAAGCTTCGGTTGTCGGTCCGCACGAACTCCTCGACGAGCCGTCCGCGGTCATCGAATCTGAAGATGCTCATGAGGTCCCAGATGACCCGTGCTCCGTTCGGTTCGAGCTTCCCTACGGGTGAGTGGGTGAACGGGCCCGTAAAGGTGCCCTCGATCCAGGTCTGGCAGGCGATGAGATCGCCCTCGGCGACGATGATTCCCCGCCGGATGGTCCGGTCCTCGAAGGCGGCGCGGATCGACTGGAAGTACTCGGTGAGCCCGGCGTAGTCGGCGTCGAATCCGTCGGGTCCGTGGAACGCGAAGTTCTCGGTGTCGAAATACGAGTCGACCTCCTCCTGGCTCTCGCCGGAGATCTCTAGTTCTCCGGCCCGTACCAAACGCGCCACCAGTTCGTCTCGGGTCCTCGTGCGGGTCATGTCGTCCCCTTTCATTGTTCTTGCCTTCCCTTTCCTCCATCCTGGCGGGAGCACAGGTATCGCACAAGCGACTGTTACTGAGGCCAGCCATGCGAAATACTCATATCTTTGAGTAGACTGGCCCGGTGACGGATCTGACGCTGACGGGCCTGCGCGTCGTCCTTGAAGTGGCGCGCACCGGATCCTTCAGCGCGACCGCCGAGCGGCTCGGCTACACCCAGTCGGCCGTGTCGCGCCAGGTCGCCGTGACCGAGAAGGCCGTGGGTACGCCGCTGTTCGAGCGGCACGCCCGAGGGACCCGTCCGACACCGGCCGGTGAGGCGCTGGCCCGTCACGCCGGGAAGGTCCTGGACGACATCGCGGCCGCCACGCAGGAACTGGCGGGCATGCGTGATCGTCTGGCCGGCCGCCTGGTCGTCGCGGGCTTCCCGACGGCCACCGCGGCGCTGCTCCCGCGCGCCATAGCCAGGCTGACAGCCGCCCATCCCGGACTCAAAGTACAGCTCACCGAGGCTCCCACGCCGGCTCAGCTCGCCGCGATGCGCCGCGGACGAATAGAAGTCGCCGTCGTCGCGACCGGCGACGGACTGCCGGACTACGACCTCCAGGGCCTGCGCCTCACCGCGCTACGCAGCGCCCGCGGCGCCGGAGTCGCGGTGGCAGAATCGCACCCCTTCGCCGTCCGGGAACGGATCGAGCCCGATGAGCTCGCCGACCAGGGGTGGGTCGTCGGGTCCCGTTCCGGCGACGCCCCCGAGTTCGGCGCATGGCCCGGCATCGCCGAGCCACGGATCACCTTCACCGCCCGCGACTGGCCTACCCGGCTCGGGCTCGTCGCCGCCGGTCTCGGGATCGCCCTGGTGCCCGGCATCGCCGCCCAGGCGGTGCCGCGCGGCGTGCACTGGATCCCGGTCCACGACGACACCGGCGGGCTCCGGCGGGCCGTCTGGGCGGCGACCAGTGACAATCCGAGCGCAGCCGCGACCGCCATGGTCCACGCCCTGGAGCAGGAGGTCAGTTCCTAACGCACCGGTACAAGTAGCCGGGTCGCCCATCGGCCGGTGACAGCCGCCGTTAATCCTCTAATCTCCGTTTTACGGCTTTCACTGGCGGACTTGGTGGTGGATCCGGGCCTGATGGTGGATTGGGGACCACCACATCCGCGCAGTGCCCCCTGCTCGGGCGCTGCGCATGCAGGAGGACAGCTCTCCGAGCCCCACCCGCACCTGCTAGCTCACACATTCCAAATACCGGCCTCTAAAGGGGATTTCTAGCCGGCACGATGGACGGTTGTGCCGGCAGGAGCCGGCACGATGTGCCGTCATGCCGGCAAAATCCGGCAGCGAAGGCCCCCAGGCGCGCCCTTTTTGTGGATATTAAGTACGTTTCGACGGTATCCGGATCGTGTCCGGCCCGGACCAGCGGAGCCCCATCCGTTCTTGGTGCTCGCGTGGTCCCTGTGACCACTCTGGTGCTGGGCAAGTTCGAACTACTTGACCGGCGTCCAAGTTCGAACTACTTGACCGGCGTCCTAGGCGTGAACAGCGCCGCGGCGGGCGGGCGGACGCTTGCTAGCTTCCTAGCCCGCCCAGGCGGGTTTCGGGACCGGATCGGTGCCGGTCCAGCGGGCGAGCCAGGGGGAGTAGTAGCGGGCGAAGTAGTACAGGCCTGCGAGGCCATCGGCGGTCCGCACCGGAATCCCGTCCGCGTGACGGTCGTTGACAGCATAGGACCTGTCCGCCCTTCAGGCCATGACCGCACCACTGTGCTGGGCCAGCCGTTGAGAGGAGTTATCCGTCACTGGAGCCGAACTCCTGGCCTTGCTGCTCAAAAGGGCCGGGAACGCCAACACGATCCGCAAGGTACTGCTCGAACCGACGATGATAGAGCAGGCAGCCACCACGCTCGCGATAGTAAGCCAGGAAACGGCAGGTCAATTGTTGAGGAAGTGCCTTCTCTCGCCTGGAGAGCAGGAGGCAACGTGGCACCAAGTGACCTTGCTGCTTGAGGTCGCCTCAACGGCTGACGAGAGCGCTATGCGGCGGCGCCGGTTCCTGCGCAGCCCGGGCATTATCGATATGCAAACATACGCGGAACGGCTCATCTGGCTTGCTTTTATCTATCAGATCCTCGGCCATAATGCCAAGGCCGAAAATCGTGCCCGGCGGGCCAGGGAAACGTTCCCCGAGATCAAGAACCTCATGGCATGGGACGTTGACAGCATAGCTCTTTGCCCAGGCAGCCGCACTGAACAATATGCTCCGTTTAGCCGTATAGCAGCATACCTGCCCGCCAGGCGATAAGAAGAAGAAGACATGAGAAAACACTCGCCGAGCTCACCCGCGCCTGCGAACGGGTCGAGCACCTCAGCTCATGAGGCATGGGGATAGGCGGCAAGTATCTCGGCAACTGCGCTATCGCCGAGCCGTGTAGTTATTCGCACCATGCTTCTGGCTTTCGGCCCCAGACCAGGAAGGTCAGGTGCGGCATCACGATCGTGCGCGGGTCATCGAGATGCTCGCGAACCGCGCGGTCGATCTCATCCAGCTCGCGCTCCTCGGCCAGGCCCATGTCCAGGATCATGGGGCGCATGCTGCGGACTAGGTCCGGGCGGACCGCGCGGCGGGAATCGCTGGACCGGTAGACGCCCGCCCGCGCTTCGACCCCGATATCGTCCAGCCCGGCCGCGCGGTACAGCTCGGTCAGCCGGCGGCCGATGAGGATGTCGGCGCCATTTCGGCTGAAGGCCGCGTTGAAGATGGCGCTCACCCGGGTCCAGGCCGGGTGATCCGGGTAGCACAGTGAGTACTCGGCATCCGGCTCCAGGCTGGCGATCCAGCCGCCCGGCCGGGCCAGCCGGACCATCTCGGCCAGCACCGCTGCGGGTTCCGGAACGGTCACCAGGACAGTGCGCGCGTGCACCAGGCCGAACGATCCTGACGGCAGCCCGGTCTGCCGGGCGTCCGCCATCATGATCTCGACGCCGGGTAGCTGCCGCTCGGCGGCGAACTGCCTGGCCATGGCGGCGTGGGCCGGGTCGGCGTCCAGGCCGACCACGCGTCCCCCCGGCGAAACTCGCTCGGACAGCAGCTCGAGGATGCCGCTCGGCCCGCAGCCGACATCGATCGCGCTCTGGCCCGGCCCGAGGCCAACCCGGTCGAGTAGCGCGGCGCTGTCCACCCTCAGCTCGTCGGACTGGCGCCGAAGCCGGGCGCTTTCCGCCGGGTCACGCCCCAGCGCGTAGACATCAGTGGCAGGCGGTGCGGCCGTGGTTGTCAGGGATTCCGGCATGCTCCTCAGCTCCTTATGCTCCGGGACCCGGCGCGTAGCGGTGCGCGAGCCCGGAGCTGACCGCGGTCAGCAGCAGCGTCCGCTGCGCCTCGTTGACGGTGTCGATCATGGACGGGTCATGCAGGCCCGGAACGCAGACGACCTCACCGAGACGCAACCCGGGCCAAGGCTGGCTGTGCTGATGGCTGCGCCCGGCGCTCGCGGACGCGGCGGTAGTGATCACAGTTGCGTCCTCGCCGCACTCGGGACAGGCGCCCGCGCCACCATGGAAGGAATACAAGCACCCGCAAAAACAGGCAACGTCAGCCATCATCCGCACCCCGTTGAGTCGGTCAAGCCCCACAAGCCGTCAGTCGAGCCGATGTCATAGCTGCGACGATCTCAGCAGCCGCCCGGCCGCGCGTCAGGGAAATCCCTACTCGTTAACGACGGGATCGCGGTGAACAGGTTCCAGCTCCCCGCCCCGGCCAGGTCGACGCCCCCACGGGAGCGGAACGCCAGCGAGGAGCCGTACACGGCATCTCGCACGGTCTGCGTGACCAGCACCTCGCCAATGTCCGCGTGGGCGAGCATCCGCTCGGCGATTTGCACCGCGACGCCCCGGATTTCGCCGTCCGGGAAGCTGTCGATCTCGCCCGCGTGCACCGCCGCGCGCGCCTTGACGTTCACCGCGCGGGCGGCCGCGCAGATGCCAAAGGCGCACTGCAGGGCCGCACTGGGCGCGTCGAACATGGCCAGCACGTCATCGCCTGCGGCTTTCACCAGCCGCCCGCCGCTGCTCCTGACCGCCGCGGTGACCTCACGGCTGGCCGGGGCCAGGGACACGGGATGGTGCTCGTCCCCGGGCCCGGCGGCATCGTCGGTGCGGTTGATGATGCCGGTACAAAGGACCGTGCTGAGCGTGCGCACCGGGGCCAGCGCGGGCTCTGCCGCGCGGTGCAGCGCTACCCGCCGGGACAGTTCGGTGCGGGTGCGGACGCCAAGCTTTCGGTACGCGCGCGAGAGGTGCACCTCGATGGTCTTGGGGCTCAGGAACAACCTGGCCGCCGCCTCGCGGTTGGTCGCGCCATCGGCCACCACGAGCGCGACCTGGAGCTCTTGGGGGGTCAGCTCGTCCCGCGCGGACACGTCGGGCCGGCGCAGCCGGGCACCGCTGGCGCGAAGCTCGGCCTGAGCGCGCCGCTCCCACGGCTCGGCCCCGATCGCGTGGAACATGCCGAGCGCGCCGCGCAGGCATTCCCGCGCCTCCATCCGCCGCCCCGCCCGGCGCAGCCGCTCCCCGTAGACCAGCCGGGTGCGTGCCAGCTCGAAGCCGGAGTGCACCGGCGCCGCCGGCACCTGCTGATACGCCGCATCCAGAAGCTCGGCCGGGGCGACGAGCACCCGGGCGCGAGCCACCGCATGGCGTCCCCAGGGTGACTGCGCCGCGGTGGCCCGCTGCTCCAGATCGGCCAGCGCCGCTCCAGCTCCTGCTGTGTCGCCGAGTCGCACCAGCGTCTCGATCCGGTCGGCGGCATACCGGACAAAGCCGGGATGCCGCAGCGGCCGCAGCAGGCGGTCCGCCTCGTCCAGGGCGCTGAGCGCTGTCCCGTCCTCGCCGGCGCCCAGCTCCAGCAGGCCCAGAGCCGCCTGGGCTTCCGCGGCCGCCCAGCGGTCATTACCGCCACAGCTCTGCTCGGCGCGAAGGGCGTGCTCGCGGCAGCGCTCCCGCAAACCGAACACGGCTTCGACGGACGCTACCTGCGCGAGGGCCCAGCCCGGCCACGACGCTCTTCCCTCCTGCGCCAGCGCCAGCGCTTCGCCTGCGGTCCTGAGCGCCTGCAGCATGCGCCCCTGGCGCAGCTCGACGGTCGCGCGGGTCCGCAGGCTGTAGCACAGCGCGGGCATGTGTCCTACCCGCGTCAGCTCCGCGATGTTGTCCTCGAGCGCGGATTGCGCCTCGTCGAGCCGGTCCGCGGCCGACAGCACCTCGCAGGCGTACGCGACCTGCAGATCAGCTTGACCGTCAGAGCCGGCGATCACGCTGCGCGCCGCTTGCAGCGCCGCTGGCACCTGGCCGTCGGCGAGCCGCTGCCAGGCGAGCGTGGTCAGCACCTCGCGGTCGCCTGCCCCGAAGTCGCGGCAGACCAGCCCTTCGGCACGATCAGCCAGGTCACGAGCCCCGTCCATGTCCAGGGATGACCAGGCCCAGTCCCAGGCCACCGCCAGCATCCTCGCGGCCTGGCGCGGGTGGCTGGCGGCGAGCTCGCCGGCCTGGGCGACCAGCGGCCCGAACAGGGGCTGCGGACCGGAATCGGAGGTTGCGACCCACCAGCGCGCGACCGTGATATCGCCGGCCAGCTCCGCGTCTTGGGTCAGCTCCTGGCCGCGGTCAAGGAGCGCGTCCGCCCGGCGCAGCTGCCCGTCAAGCCAGGCCGCCTGCCCGGCGAGCAGCAGCCGCCTGGCCCGCAGTTCCCGGTCCGGGGTGACCGAGGCGGCCCGTTCAAGCAACCCTGCCGCGCTGGCGCACGCGCCGCGGCGGCGCGCCGCGAGCCCGGCCTCGGCCAGGTCGCCCGAGACGTCGTTGTCCGGTTCCGCCCTGGCCGCGACCAGGTGCCAGGCCCGCCGGGCGGGATGCGCCGCCGACAGGCCGGCCGCCAGGGCGCGGTGCGCGGCGCGGCGCTCCTCGTCGGTCGCGGCACTGTAGACGGCCGAACGCACCAGCGGATGCCGGAACCCGATCCGGCCGCGCTGGACACGCACCAGCCCGATCCGCTCCGCCTGCTCCAGCCCGGCCGCGGCCTCAGGCGCAGCCTGCCGTACAGTTTCGACATCGTCGCTGTCGCTTGCCGCCGCGAGCAGCAGTACCCGGCGGCCTTCCGCATCCAGCCGCCCGACCCGGGCCAGGAACGCCCGTTCCACGCTCGCGGTCACCGTGAGCTGATCGTCGAGCGGCCGCCGCCCCGCTCGCTGATCGGCATCCAGGACGCCGGGCAGCTCCAGCAGCGCGAGCGGGTTGCCCGCGACCATGTCCCGCAGCGCCCGCACCACCTCGGGTTCCACGTCATAGCCGGCCCGGCCGACCAGCTCCGTCGCCGCAGCCAGGTCGACACCGCCCAGACGCAACTGCGGGACACCGTGCATCTCAAACGGCTCGCTGGACCGCGCGCCCAGCAGGACGCCGATCGACTCGTCTTCGATCCGGCGGGCCACGAAGGCCAGCGCGTTCACCGTCTCGATGTCCAGCCAGTGCGCGTCATCGACAATGACGATCAACGGCTCGCGCGCGGCCGCCTCCGCCAGCAGCGCCAGCACGCCGGCATACACAGCCAGCGCGTCGGTCGCGTCATCCCCGTCAGCCCCGAGCGCCAGCTTGATCGCCCGCGACTGGCGCGCGGGCAGCGCCTCCAGGCCCCACAGAACCGGCCGGAGCAGCTCATGCAGCCCGGCATAAGGCAGCGCCGCCTCCGCCGCCACCCCCACGATGCTCAGCCGCGTCATGGCTGCCGCCTGCCGCCCGGCGTACTGAAGCAGGGCGGTCTTACCGATTCCGGGCTCGCCGAGCACCGCCAGCGCCCGGCCGGCTCCTCCGCGGACCTCATTCAGGAGCCCGTCGATCTGCGCCGACTCGCGAGAACGGCCAACCAGCATATGGCGAACCTAACCCGCCCAGCTCGCCGAGTCACTAGCTCAAGCACGAGACGCACACCAATGACCCCGAACGGCAGCGGTGCCTGCCCCCGGCACCACTCCTCGCGTCCCCGCCACTCAAAGCCGCCCTGATCAGCGGAACGGTCATCGCAATCCACTAAAGGAAGTGCTGTTAACCGCTATGCAAAGAATCGCACGTCATCCCGATAAGAGCGTATTTCGCCATGACGTCGGTCCGGTGGAGGGGCCGCATCGGTTCTCCGTGCGCCTGCAAGCGCAGCGACCTGTGCTATTCTGCCTCCTGTCACCCTGACTCTGTTATCAGTCCACGAGATTAGATCAGGACCAGAGCGAAGAGATGAAGATCGCATGCATCGGCGGCGGGCCAGCGGGCCTTTATTTCGCCCTTTCGATGAAACTGCGTGACCCAAGTCACGATATCACGGTCTTCGAAAGAAGTAAGGCAGGATCAAGTTTCGGCTGGGGAATAACGTTCGAGCCCAGCCTGAAGCAGAAGCTTTACGGAAATGACCCCGAGTCGGCGCGGGAGATCGAGCGGGCCGCCTCCGTCTGGCGCGAACAGTTCATTGATATACGCGGTGAGCGAATACTGTATGACGGCGGGGAGAATATGTACACTTATAACCGGCCGGATATGGTGCAGCTCCTTTCCGCTAGGGCACAGCATCTCGGTGTACGCATCGAGTACGGTCACGAGGTGCCGAGCGTATCTCAGTTGCCGGATGCCGATCTGATCCTCGCGGCTGACGGGGTGAATAGCCGGATGCGGCAGGCGAATCCGAATTTCGGTACTGACGTCCGGGTGAGCCGAGATAAATATATCTGGCTGGGTACGGATAGGATATCCGATAGCTTCACGTTTCACTTTGTCCAGGCCGGTGGCGGCTGGGTGTGGGCGGCTACCTACGGCGTAGGCTCGGGATTGAGCACCTTCGTCGTGCAGACGTCGCCGGAAACCTGGGCAACTCTGGGCTTTGACAGAATGCAGGCCGCTGACAGCCTGGCCCTCCTCGAGGAGCTCTTCAAGGATCAACTCGAGGGCCATCGCCTGATGGGGCAGGTCGGGGACGTTGCCAACGCTCGATGGCTGAACTTTCGGAACGTCAGCAACCAATGCTGGCATGACGGCAAGGTTGTGCTAGCCGGAGACAGCGCCCATACCACCCACTTCTCGGTCGGGCGGGGCACCGGACTGGCCATCGAGGATGCCATCGCTCTCGCCGATAATGTGCATCGCTGCGATGACCTTGAGCTAGCGCTTAAGTCCTATGAGCAGCAGCGCCGGGCGGAAATGCGACCCGCGCAAAGCGGGGCTCGGCTCAGCGGCCAGTGGTTTGAGAACCTTTCTCGCTACGTTGCCCTCGAACCCCGCCAGTTCGCCGTGTTGTTGCATGCCCGCTATTCTCCGCTGCTCCCGCTGCTTCCACCTCGGCTGTTCTACCAACTCCTGCGCGCTTCCCAGGAGGTCGTCATCCTGCGGAAACTCCGCAAGCGCCATAATCCAGTGGTGAAAAGAGCGTTACTGCCCGTCACCGCGGAATCGCCGGCGGCCCCTTGGGCGTCGCATCGAGGATCTCCTTCCGGAGGTCGACGTCCTGCACGCTGATGATGACCACTCCGGGCCGCCTGATCTCCTTCTGCCGGTCCATCCGGTTGGGGTCGTGGCGCAGGTCAACGGCGACGACCTTGACGACGCCCGTCCGCTTCCGCCGTTCCTCGGCCACCTGGATTTCGTCCTCGGTCCGTTCGCTCGCCAGCGGCGCGAACAACACGATCCGCGTTCCCTGCGGGCCGCCCAGCCCATGGTCGACGACCATGACCCCGTCGTCGGTCTCGATCACCTCGGCTCGCGACGCCGGCGAGCTTCCGGCCGTGCCCGAGACGAACGGGGTCGGCAGGACCTCGTTCGCGGCCGCCAGGACGGGGGTGTAGAGCGTATTGGCGGCTTCGGGAGTGAAGGACTCCGGCTGGTTGATGCCGAGCATCCCGAACGCCCACGTCCGCTCGCCCTGGCTGACCGGAAGCGACATGGGCCCCGTGCCGAACCTGTGGGCCAGGACGCCGCGGGCGCTGGTGCCGAAGATCAGCACCACCTCTCCTGCGCGCAGGTAGGTCTGCTCCTCCCAGGCGATCTCCACGTACGGCTCGTCACCCTTCGCGGCCTTGCTGAGTGCGCCCGGGAGCGTGTCCGGCTCCGGCCGCCCGGGCTCGAGCCTCCCGGCCGCCGGGTACGCGTCGTGGCGCAGGCGCACGACCCCGGGGTGAAATGTGTCCGGCGACGCGGGATCCGTCGCCCGCGGCGGGACCACGACGACGCCGAGACGCCCGATCAGGTTCAGGCGCTCGACCTCGTCCCTCGCCAGGTCGACGAGTTCCTTCTCCTGCCACTTGCCCGGCACGAGCCGCTCGGCGACCCCCGGCTGCCGCAGCGGGCCGCCCGTCGGGCCTGGCGCGCGGGCCCACTCCGCGTTCGCCTGGCTCTCGGCCATCCACCGGATCCACAGGTCCTGGGAGATCTGTTCGTCGGTGCGAATGAGGAGCGGGGTGTCGACGGCCGTCCGGAACAGCGTCACCGACCGGTCGGCGCCGGCGATCGCCGCGGCCACCTGGTCGAGCCAGGCCGAGATCTGCGCTGGCTTGCCCGCGGGGGCGCCCTTCTGCAGGCGGTCGCGGACGTGACTGAGCTTTCTGACCGCCGAGCCGGTCATCGAGACGTCGTCGATTGCCTTCGCGACCTGCTCCCACAGCTCGCGCGCGACGTGGTCGGCCTGCAGCTCGTTCGGGGCCTTGAACTCGGGTTCCTCCGGGGAGGCAGCGTCCCGCACCCGATCGGTCCCGGCATCGGCCGCAGCGTCCGCGGTGTGCACAGCCGTCTCGAATCCCAGCTCCAGCGAACGCGATTCTTCGATGATCTCCTTGACGTGCTCGCAGGCCCGGAGCAGGCTCGCCGCGCCGACCCCCAGCACCGCCCCGACGATGATGGTCGACGTGACATCCAGCCACTTCTCACGGGCAGCCTTCTCGCGCTCGGCAGCTGATAGCTTCGCCTCGAACAACGCGAACGCCCGGTCGTAGTGCTTGAGGTAGTCCTGCACCGCCAGCCGCGTCGAGTGCACCTCGGCCGGCGCGCGCTCGGTGAACGCGAGAAGAGACTCCCAGATACGCTCGGTCTTGGCGCCCAGGCTCTCGGCGGCCGGGCCTGCGCTCGGGCGCAGGCGGGGTGCGCCCTGGCGCCGGATCGCCGGCGACGGGCTGCCGCGCTGCTGGACGACGTGGGCGAGCTCGTGCGCCAGGATCCGCCTGCCCGCCGCGGAGCGGGTGTCCACCCCGTCGCCGAGCACGATGTCCTCGCCGAAGGTATACGCCGCGGCGCCGAGCATCCTCGCCGAGTCGGCGGCCCGGCCGCCGGCGTGGATCCGGACCGGCGGCAGGTCCGCGCCTAGTCCTGGCGGGCGCTCGTGATCGGCGAGCGGCCGGCCCGGCAGGTCGATGGCCGCCCAGACGGCGCTCGGGGCGACCGGCACCGGCGAGCGCTCGGCCCCGCCGAAGACGGCCGGCTTCGGCGCGACCCGGTCGGCCAGGGCGTCGGCGGCGTGTTCGGTGGCGTCCTCCGGCTGGCTGACCGGCACCTGCGACGGCCGGACGCCGGGCCGCTGGGCCGCCGCGGCGCGCACCGGCTCCGCCCGCGCCGGCTCCGGCTGGTACCCGGCGGCCCGCGCTGCGGCGGCGTGAGCGACGGAACTCATTCCGTCACCGAGACGGACACCGGCGCCGTCTGCTGCCGTCGGTGCCGTCGCCAGTTGCGTGCCAGCCTGACCAGGGAGATCACCACCAAGACGCCAGCTCCTTCTATCAACAGGCAGATGAGAACAGCGCCCACGGCGATCCCGTCGCTGTCGATCAGCGCCTCGCCAAGCCCCCATCGCCACACCGGCTCGCGGACCTGGAATGGCTTGCCGAGCGGGACCACGTTCGGCCAGGTCGCGTTGACGCTAGTGCCGCTGGACTCCAGGATGCCGTCGGTGCTCGTCTGGCAGCTGTACCGATCGCAGTTTGTCTGGTGTGAGAGCGGGTCGAATGTGACCGTGTTTTCCGCGCCGGCCAGGTACGCCACCCCGTCGACGACACCGGGCACGCTGACCACCGCCACCACCAGGATCAGCAGCATCCCGACCCAGCGCAGGGTCCACGTGACCAGATGCCGGGGCGGGTAGTGGTGGGCATGCGGGCGGCTCGGGTGGTGTGCGGCGATCGGGGCGGCCCGCGCCCGGACTGCCGGCGGCCTGCGTCGCAGCAGCGCGGTGTCCACCACGGCCGCGATGATGCCGGCGGCGGTCAGGGCGCCCAGCGCGATGATCATGTCCAGGAACCACGACGGCGCAGGCGCCCCCTGCGACTGCGCGCTGGCGTAGCCGCCATACGCCAGGAGGAACGCTATGAAGCTGGTGACGGCCACCCGGCCCCAGCCCTGGCGGCGGTGCAGCAACCGCACCGTGGCGGCCACATCCGGCGCAAGCGGCGTCGCGGTCATCATGGTCACGGCTCCCTCATCGCTTTCATCGCTAGGGCGTTCCATCCCGTGCCGCCTCGTTCCACCCGCCCCCGGGCTCGTTCCGCGCATTCCGCAAAATCGCCAAAGATAAAAAGCACAATAAATTTCCCGAACGGCAGCAGTGCGTGCGCCCGGCACCCGCTCCTCGCGTCCCCCGCAACCCTGACTGGGGCGTATAACGCTCTACAACGTTTGGCCGGTGAGAAGCACCGCTCCGGACAAGGCGCCGGTACCCGGGTTTTCGGCCGTGACCTCCATTATGCGGAACTGCCGGGGGTCGACTCCGGTGGTCATCGTGACGGTGGCCGATCCCGAGTTGTCCACGATGAATGTGCCGCCGCTAACCAACTGGGGATGGAGCCGGGTGCTGCCCGAAGTGGCATACCAGCACTCATAGACCTCATTGCCGGGAAGGACCTTGAGACCATGGACGGTCATATTGAAGGTCCAGCTTGGGCCGACCTCCCGGGATGTCGCTTTCCCGGTGGCTGCGCCGTCGCCGATCAACTTGGCCGCCGCGGTGGCATGGAGCGGGGTCACGACTGTGATCCCGCCCCCGCCAAGGCCGAGCGGGATGACGATGGCGGCAGTGATGATGGCAGCGGCGGCGGCCACCACAACAGCGAGGCGGCCTTGATGACGTCGCCACACAGGCAGCCGAATGACCTCCGCCCTGGTATCGTCCGGGGCCGGCGGGGGGATCTGCGGTCTCGGCTGGATCCGGGTCTCGTCCGGGGCCGGCGGGGGGATCTGCGGTCTCGGCTGGATCCGGGCGTCGTCGGGGCCCAGCGGGGGGATCTGCGGTCTTGGCTGGATCCGGGTGGCGGGCTGATCTTCGGAGTCCGAGGGGCGATCATCCGTGGAGGTCGGGTAGTTGGCTGCTGCGGCGAGCACGCTGGCGATGGTGCGAGCTTCGAGCTCGGGTGGTGGCTCGGCCGCTGGCGGCAAATGCTGGAGCATCTGGCCGAGCTCGCCGAACTCGGCCACGGCAGCCCGGCAGTGCGGGCAGTCTGTGAGATGACGCCGAAAATCCTCGGCCTGCGCCGGTCCCAGGGTGCCCAGCACCCAATCGGCGGCTTCGGGGTGAGCGAGGTCGGCTTTACTGTCAGGCGGCATTGAAACCTCGCTCTCCTAGGGTGCTGCGCAGTGCCCGCATGCCGTTGAAGGTTCGTGACTTCACGGTGCCGACCGCCAGCCCCATGCGCTCAGCGATCTCGGGCTGGGTAAAGCCATCTTCGAGGGCCAGGCGCAGCACCTCGGCGTGAGCCGAGCTGAGCTTGTCCAGAGCTTCGCGCAGGATGAGGGAATCGAGGATCTGATCGGTGCTGTCGGGCATCGGCGGCAACTGGAAATCCTCGACCGGGAGCAACAGGCGAGACGACGGACGCTTGCGGATGTCGGCGGCGGCCGAGCGGGCGATAACGAACAAGAAGGCGCCGACGCTGCCACGCCCAGCGTCGAAACGCCCGGCGCTGCGCCACAGCCGCAGAAAGCTTTCCTGCACCATTTCCTCGGCCAGTCCCTCGTCGCCGAGCATGTGGAGCCCGAAGCGGTACAGGTTCTTTGCGTAGCGGCGGTATAGCTCCCTCATCGGCTCTTCGATGTTCCCCTCAGCGATCTGGCCAACCAGCTGCGCTTCTTGCGCAGCGAGGTGGGCCTCGGCATCGTCTAGTGACACACCGGGCCCCCCAACTGGTCAACGGCGCCCACCCGCCGTTTGGTTCACTCCGCCGGCCGATTTGCGGCTTGTTTCAGTATTGCAGCACCTCGGCGGGAAACGCTGCCCAAAGGTGTGAACTATCCCGCCGCAAAACCCAGTAGTAGGAGCGACGCTGAATCCACCCGGCAGGCGCCCTTCTTTACCCACCCAGCGGAAACCAGGCCGGATAAGTGGACGGTTTTCGGGCGCGCGCGCTCCAGCGCGGTTCACAGCAGACCTGACAGCCCTGAAAGCAGCCCCGAAAACGGATCTGGAAGCGGATCTGAGGGCTGGCTTGAGGGC
>Ga0302326_10014601_pt1 | contig 16595 bp, 13 predicted proteins | sample Palsa_T0_3_FD_202264 | JGI IMG/M metagenome (GOLD analysis project Ga0302326, IMG submission 202264) | Peat permafrost microbial communities from Stordalen Mire near Abisko, Sweden - Palsa_T0_3 | ecosystem: Environmental > Terrestrial > Soil > Palsa > Peat permafrost | place: Sweden: Abisko...
GCCCGGCACCGGGGGCGCGACGGACCTGGGGCTGACGATCGCGGAACTGTACGGGCACCCGTTCGGGATCGACCCGGGCGGGGTCCGGCTGACCGGGAACAGATACCCGCTGGCCGAGGTCAGGCTGCTGGCCCCGGTGCTGCCGAGCAAGGTCGTGGCCGTGGACCGGAACTACCCGCCGGAGCCGGACGGCCCGGAGCGCGATGGCCAGGCGCCCCCCGAGCTGGTGCTGTTCCTCAAGCCTTCCACCTCGGTAACCGGGCCAGGCGACGCGATCAAGTACCCGGTGAAGCTCACCGAGCGGGTCGACTTCGAGGGCGAGCTCGCGGTCATCATCGGCCGGCTGTGCCGCCAGGTGCCGCCGGAGCGCGCCGATGAGGTGATTTTCGGCTACACCTGCGCCAATGACGTCACCGCGCGGGACCTGCAGGCCAGGGACGGGCAGTGGACCCGGGCCAAGGGCTTCGACACGTTCTGCCCGCTCGGGCCCTGGATGGAGACCGGGACCAGCCCCGCCGACCTCGACCTCACCACGACCGTGAACGGGGCCGTCCGGCAACAGGCGCGCACCTCGGAGCTGCTCTGGAACGTGCCCGATCTGGTCGCGTACGTCAGCCAGGTGATGACGCTGCTGCCCGGCGACGTCCTGCTCACCGGGACGCCCGCGGGCGTCGGGCCGCTCACCGCCGGAGATCAGGTTTCGGTGACCATCGAGAGTATCGGGACGCTCACTAACCGGGTGGTTATCGGCGACTGAACGATCGCGATTAATCGTGACCAGCACGACGTTCGTCAGTAAAAAGTGATCTCTAGTGCAAGTCGTCACCATTAGCTTAGGATTAGCGTTCGGAGCTGGCGCATGCACGCCATGAGCCGGGGGGACTGGCCGCAGCCGAGGAAGGCTGATCCTGCCTAGCGGCCGATTCCGTCACGTTCGCGGAAGGGCGGCAGTCGATGGGTGGGGGCTACTTTCCGAATTCCGGCCAGCAGCATCCGGGCCAGCAGTACCCAGGGCAGCAGTACCCGGGCCAGCAGTACCCGGGCCACCAGTACCCGGGGCAGCAATATCCGGCGCAGCAGGCCGGCGGGCCATTTCCCGAGTATTCCTTCTCGTCGCTGGTGCCGGTGCGGCACTGGGTCCGTGACCCCGCGCTGCGCAGCTGGCCGGTGCTGCTGCTGGTCGCCCTGGTCTGCGTGCCGCCGATCGCGCTGGTCCTGCTGAACAACGCCACCGAATCCACCATTCACGCCATCGCCTGGATCTTCGCCGCCTACTTCGCCGTGGCCTGGCTGCTGCTGCTCGGCGTTATCGTCCGCCCGCAGCATGTCACCAGGGCGATGCTGGGCGCTATCGCCGTGATCGGCATCGTCACCCAGGCGCCCATCGCGATATTCCTGGAGACCAGGCTGCACGCCGGGACCGGGAGCCTGCTCGACATCTTCACCATCGGGCTTCCTGAAGAGCTGGCTAAGGCCATCCCGATCGTGGCGGTGGCCCTGATCTGGCGGCAGAAGTGGCAGGAGCAGGCCCCCCGGGATTACCTCTTCCTCGGGGCCGTGAGCGGGCTGGTCTTCGGGGCGGCCGAAGCCGTGCACTATTTCATCGACGTGCTCGGCTCGCTGTCGGGAAACGCCAATGGGATCTTGCTGCAGGGCCTGACCATTCAGTACATCTGGCGGTTCCTCACCGACCCGATCGACCACGCCACCTGGGCCGGCATTACCGGGTATTTCATCGGCCTGGCCGTCACCGGGCAGACCAGGAAGTACTCCATCGGCCTGATCGGGATCGGCATCGCGGCGGTCCTGCACGGCCTCAACGACTGGAATCCGATCAACAGCCATCCCGCCTGGGTCCTGGTGACCCTGATCAGCGTGCTGCTGTTCCTCGGCTACGCCCGGGCCGGAGCCCTGCTCCCGCCGGCCTTCGCGGCCGCCGCCGTCCCGAGTGCCCCGGTGCCCGCCGCCGGATGGGACCCGCGAACCTCCGGACCCGCGGGTCCGGGAGTTCAGCCCGGCCAGCCGGCCTACGGAGGACTGGCCGGCCCGGCGTTCCCGGCCGCGCCGCCCGCGGCCGCTCACTCCCAAACCCACCCCCAGACCCAGCCGACGATGCCGGCCCAGCCTCCGCCGCCCGGTGCGCCCGTCCCGCAAGAGGCGTGGTGGCAGGCACCTCCGCGGCCGGTACCCGCCGCCGCCGCGGCGTCGCGTCCCGACTCGGCGTCGCAGCCCACGGTGGTGTCGCCGGTCACCGTGTCGCAGAAGATTCCCCCCAAGCCATGGTGGGAGCAGTAGCACCGGGTTCGTACCGGCAGATTCGCGAGAGGAAGGGGTCCTTCGGTGGTCACGCTCGACCGCAGGAAGCTCGCCGCCCCAGTGGCCGCGCAGGCCGCCGCGTTTGTCGTGGTGCTCGTCATCGGCATTTTCAACGGTCATACGACGAAGACGCCGGCCCCGGGGCCGACGCACAGCGCGTCGCCGGGCGCCCGCCCGCCCGCGCCGGCGGCCGGCTCGAGCTCACCGGCCGCCGCCAAGGGCCAGGGCGTCAAGCTGACCGTCACGGTAGACGAAGAGATGGCCGGCGGTCTGAGCGTGGCCGGCAGCCAGGTACGGGTGCTTCGCAACGGAACGACGGTCGTGCTCGCCTCCGGCACCCTGAATGCGGCCCGGGAGTTCGCCACGAACCTCCCGGCCGGGAAATACGAGGTGTGCGTGAACCCCGTCGGCTGGATCAGCGCGATCCCGGGCACCCACCTGATCCACGGCTTCATCTGTTCCCCGGCCACGGTCGGGTCGGCGCCTGAGTCGGTCACGTTCCACGTCGTGCCCAAGACCACCCAGGCCGCGGCGTGAGCGCGCACGGCCGGGCCGCCCACAGCGCCCGGGAGCCGCGGCCTGACGGCCCGTCTCCGGTCTTGTGGGCCCTGCTGGTGATCGCCGCCGCGCTGGTCGGCGGCCTCGCCGCGGCCGCCCTGGTGCATGTCTCCCTCGTCATCGCGGTGATCGTCGGCGTCGTCGCGGGCGGCCTCGCCGTGGCCGTCTTCCGGACCTCAGGCCGCGCGACGCAGCGGGACCCCGCCGACGCCGCCCGCCCCGGACCGTGGCCGCCCGCCGACCGCAACGGCGCGTCACTCGCCCGCCCGCGTCCCGCCCCCAACGACGACGCCCTGGTCACCCCCGGTGCCGCCCCCGCCCCCGCCCCCGCCCCCGCCCCCGCCCCCGCCGAGACCGTGGTCCAGCTGCTGCCCGCCCAGCCCGTCCGCGGCCATGCGCGGCCGGGGGCGGACAAGTCGTGGTGGAACGAGGTCCAGGGGGCGCCCCCGCCGCCGCCCAGCTCAGACGCCCAGCGGGGGCCGGCTCCCGACCTGTCCAGCTACCTGGGGTCGACCGTGATCGCGCAGTGCCCGCGGTGCGGCGCGTTCCGGCTCGACTTCAGGCGGGCCAGGAACGGCTGGGATTTCCGCTGTGAGTCCTGCGAACACGTCTGGACCTGGCAGGCGGGCTCGCCGTGGCCGCCGGTCCGGGTCGCGCCCAAGCGGCGGAAAGACTCGCGCCCGCCTGCCCCTTGATCCCGTCTAGGTCCGCGTTTTTGGTTAGCGCCGGTAAGCAATGGAGGCAATTGAATGTATTCCAGAGATATCAGCCGGAGAGATCCGGGTTGTGTGGTGTTCCTGCTCGATCGTTCCGATTCCATGAAGCAAGCCTGGGGAAATAGCCGGGAATCCATGGCTGAGGGGGCGGCCAGGGCGCTCAACGAGACCCTGCTTGAATTGCTCTTCACCTCCCAAGGCGAGCCGGGCAAGGCCCGTCATTATTTCGACGTCGGCATCTTCGGCTACGGGCTGCGCCCGGTGGCCGGGGGTGAGGGGGTGGAGCCCGCGTTCGGCGGCAAGCTCGCGGGCCAGCCCCTGGTCGCGCTGCCCGATCTGCGCGACAACCCGATCGCGGTGCGGGAGATGCCCTCGGTTGACGCCGGGGCCCCGCCGAGCCGGGTGCCGGTCTGGGTCGAGCCGGTGTACGGGCACCGGACCCCGATGTGCCAGGCGGTCGCGGTGGCCGGCGCCCACGTCTATGAGTGGTCGAACGCGCATCCGGACTCGTTCCCGCCGATCATCATCAACATCACCGACGGCATGGTGACCGACAGCCCGTATGAGGGCGCCGGCCTGGACGAGTGGGCGCAGCGGCTGGTCAACATCCAGACCAGCGACGGGCCGGCGCTGCTGTTCAACATCTTCCTGTCCCCGGCCGGCTCGGCCAACCCGGTGATGTTCCCGGCCACGGACCGCGGCCTGCCCGCGCCGGGCCCCGACCTGTTCCGCATCAGCAGCCCGCTGCCTCCGGCTATGGTGGCCAACGCGCACAGCGCGGGGATACCGGTGGAGCCGGGCGCTCGCGGGTTCGGGTTCAACGCGGACGCCTACAACCTGGTCAGGTTCCTCGAGGTCGGCACCAAGGTCGACGTGCGGGACTGACCGGCATGCAGCTCCAGGTGGTGACCTTCAGTGAGGTCAAGGACGGCAACGCGCCCGATGAATGGCAGGACGGCGCCAGCGGCGGTGTGGTCGGCGACGGAACCGGGACGGCCCGGTTCATCGTGCTCGACGGCGCCACCGGTGCCTTTGACGCGGTCCGCTGGGTGGACCAGCTGGCGACGTCCTTCCTGCCCCCGCCGGGCGCGCGACCGGGCGCGCCCCGAATTGAGCCCGCCGCGATGGGGGCCTGGTTCGCGCGGATGCAGGATCAGTGGGCCGCGGACGTGCCGGCCTTCGACAGCATCATCGAGGAGCGCAAGTTCCGCGAGGTCGGCTCCTTCGCCACCTTCCTCGGCTTCGAGATCACCGGCCTGGATGGCACGGAGCCGTTCTGGCGCGCCGTGGCCCTGGGCGATACGGTGCTCTTCCACGTCCGCGCGGGCCGCCTGATCGCCACCTTCCCGCCGATGCGAGCGGGCGAGTTCGGATCGCATCCGGCCGGCCTGCACACCCAGCGGTCCAGCCTGGACGACATGACCGAGCACCTGCTCGCCGGGAGCGGGCTTCTCGCGGCCGGCGATTTTCTTTTCGCGGCCACCGACGCGATGGCGGACTGGATCCTGCAGGCCGCCGGACGCGACGAGGCCAAGCTGTGGGACACCCTGACCGGGCTGGTGCACCCCGATGTTTTCGCCCGCCTGGTCGAGGATCAACGCAAAGAGCAGGACGACGCTAAGAGAATGAAGAACGACGACGTGACGCTGATGCGCCTGCGCATGCTGGCCGACCAGCCCTCCTACCTGCTGGCGTGCCGATGACCACCTTTCCCGTCGCTGGTGATTACTACAAGGCCGTGCAGGCGCCCGGCCGGGTGTTCACCGTGCCGAAGCTGCAGACCGCCCAGTTCGTCTGGGACAGCCTCGGCCCCACCCTGGCCCGGGGCAGCAGCGCCGTGGTGTTCCAGGCCGCGGTCGACGGAAGCCCGCAGGCGCTGCGCTGCTACATCAGGAACGACGCCTCGAGCCGGGACCGGTACAGCGCGCTGAGCACGTACCTGGCCAGCCACGACCTGAGCCCGCACGTGTCGGGCACCATCTGGCTGGACTCGGCCATCCGGGTCAACAATGCGACCTGGCCGGTCCTGCAGATGGGCTGGATCGACGGCCGGACGCTGAACGAGTACGTGGACTTCCTGGTGGCCGGCTCCAATGTCGCCGCCCTGACCATGCTGGCCGCCAGCTGGCGGGACATGGTCGCGTTGCTGCAGAACTCGAGTTTCGGCCACGGCGACCTGCAGCACGGCAACGTGATGGTGGACCAGAAAGGCCAGCTCCGCCTGGTTGATTTCGATGGCGTCTGGATTCCGCAGCTGGCGGGCCACTCCCCGCCCACCGAATACGGCCACCCGAATTACCAGCGCCCCGGACTGCGCGAATGGGACCGCTGGCTTGACACCTTCTCCGCGCTTGTCATCTACCTCTCGCTCGTCGCGCTCAGCAAGGATCCCGGCCTCTGGCTGGCGCTTTACAACTCCAAGAACCTATTGTTCTCCCGGACCGACTTCTTCGCCCCGTACGAAACACAGGTCTGGAAGCAGCTCGCCGCGCTGCGCGACCCGCAGCTGGACGAGCTGGCCCGGCGGCTAAAGGAATGCTGCGCCGCCGACTGGGTGTCGGAGGCGAGCCTGGAGACGGTACTCGCTCCGCGGGCGCCCTCGCCCGCGCCGGCGCCGGCTCCCTGGTGGAAACAGCAGCCCGTCACCCCCGCCCCGTCCCCGGGCACCCCGAACTTCACCCCGACGCCGACCTTCACCCCCACCTTCACCCCAGCCTCGTCCCCGGCCGGCCCGCCCGCCGCCGGCCCGTGGCCATGGAACAGCGAAACCCAAGAACCCCACGGATCCCAGAACTTGCTGCCCCGTCCGCCTCCGCTGTCCGCGCCGCTCGGTCAGGCCGGCACCGGCCCGGTCCCGCAGCTACGTCAGACGATGGCACCCGCGGGCGGGACCTGGTGGTCCGGGCCAGAATCGGCTTCCGCCCAGCCGCCCCGACCACCCCAGCCGCAACAGCCGCAACGGCCGCCCGCTCCGCGTCCACGCGGGCCGGTGTCCAAGCGGCAGCAGGCGCAGACCTTCGGCGGCATCGCGCTCGCGGTGGGCATCGTGATGCTGATCGCCGGCGCCGCCGCGTCCCAGTTCGCCGTCGTGATCATCGGCCTCGCCGCCGCCGCCTGGGGCTTGTGGCGGCTCGTCACCGCCGGGGGCGGGCAGAACACCAAACCGCCAGGCCAGACCTGACCTGACCTGACCGAGCCTTACGAGTCGATCCACTGCAGCGGTTGCCAGTACGCCAGCAGGTCGCCGTCGTTCGTCCCGATGAGAACGGCCATGACCAACTGCTTGTTATCCGTGCTGACAATAATCGGATCGTGATCGTTATTGACGTACTCGGCGATGGATCCGCTGGTGGCCGGCGAGGTGCTGGTGTAAGTATCCCGGCAGTTGACAATGAAATCGCTAAATTGGTTATTGTTCGTGCAGGACGACGCGCTGGCCGGGAATTTCGAACTCGTCAGGAAGGCGCTGAATCCGCTGCTCAGCGCGCCGGTGCCGGAGAACAGATAATAGATAATGGTGGTGGCGGCGAGGCCTTGCAGGCGGGTGCACTCGGCCACCGCCTGCGCGCCGAATGAGGTGCCGTCGTTACTGCAGTTCTTATTGTCACCCTGGACACTGCTCGGGATCATGTTCAGCAAGGTGTCGTAGGCCGACAGCGGTGTCGGGTCGGGATCAGGATCCGGGTCAGGGGCCGGATCCGGCGACCCGACCGGGCTGGGACTCCCGACGGTGCCCTGGTTGCCGCCCTGCGACGTGTTCGACGCCACCGTCTTGGCCGGAAACGGGCTCAGGTGAGCCGCCGCCGCGATCCCCAGGTACACCGCCACCAGCGCGATGGCGGCGACGATGCCAAGGACGTTGCGGCCCGGTACCCGCGACCCACCCGACGCCCGCCCCGCCGAAGCCCCTCCGCCCGCGGCCCCTCCGCCAGTGGGCCCGCCCGGCGGCCCGGCGCCCCCGGGAGGCATCGCGTCCCCCTGATCGGCCCGCCCGCCAGCGTCCGAAGCAGGCCCGGACCCTACCCTCTCCCTGATCGTCGGCTGGGCGCCTCCGGACGCGACCAGGCCGAGGGCGCGCGCGAACTCGCGCACGACCCACAGGCTCGCCGCCGGGTCCAGCGCGTGGGCCTGCGCCAGGGTGGCGGCGACGGACTGGATCGCGCCGTAGGTGCCCTCGCGCCCGATGCGCTCCCGCAGCAGCGCCGGCACGTCGCTCCGGGCCGCGCTGCCGATGAGGATGGCCTCCCCGGGCAGGCCGCCGAGACGATCCCGGCAGACGCCGTCCATAATGACCGCGTTCGACAAGGCCTGAGGCCCCCGCTCGGCCACGACCGCCTGCAGGGCCCGGCGAGCCTCGCCGCCCGGGTCGATTACGTGCCCATTCCCTTCAGTCACGAAGGACCTCCCCAAGGGGCATTTTAGTGCGAAACATAGCACATCAGGCCTGAACGGCAACGGGGCAAAGGGCGCCCCCGCCAGTCACCTAAAAACATTTATCCGGAACGATGCGTGGTACCACTTGCCGCTCTTCTTGATTCGCACCGCGCCGGTGACGCTGAGCCAGCCAGCCGTCAGCGGCACAGCCCCAAGCGTCCCGGCCCCCTAAGCGTCCTGGGTTCCCCCGACCGCGCCGAGCAGGAAGTCCCTGAAGTGACAGAGCTGACGTTCGACGTGCGCCGTGGGCACCTCGTGACCGGTGAACGGGTGGACCGATATGTCCTTGCCCGAGGTGATCTCGTTGTACGCCGCGAAGACCGTGGACGGCGGGCAGATCGTGTCCATCAATCCGACGCTGAGCAGGCATCGTGCGGTGATCCTGCGGGCCAGCAGCGCGCAGTCGACGTACCGCAAGGTGTTAAGCGCGGCCGGGATCAGGTCCACGTTGTGGGCGAGGAACTGGGCCACTTCGGTGTATGGCGCCTCCGGCGCCAGCGTGATGGCCCGCTGGATGTCGCAGAGGAAGGGCACGTCGGCGTGGCAGACCGCGACCACCTGCGGGACCAGCGCGGCCGAGGCCAGCGCGAGCCCGCCGCCCTGGCTGCTGCCGGTCACCGCGACCCGCGGCGCGCCGGAGAGCTCGCTGGCCGTCTCGGCCGCCAGCGCCGCGTCGGTGAACAGGCGGGTGTAGTAGTAGTCTTCCGGGCGGCCGATGCCCCTGGTCATCACCTGGGCGTTTTCCGGGCCTCCGGACCGCCCTTCCTGCTGGTCGCCGGTAGCGCCGGTGGTCCAGCGTCCGCCCTGGCCCCGGGTGTCCATGACGAAGACGGAATAACCCAGGGCGGGCAGCAGCGCGTGCTCGGCGGGCAGGCCGCGCCCGCCGCCGTAGCCGATGAACTTGACCACGACGGGCGTCTGCTCGTTCGCGCCCGCGGCCCGCAGGTACCACGCCCTGATCCGGTCGCCGCCCGCGCCGGAGAACTCCGCGTCGTACACCTCAACCGGACCGTAGATATCAGCTTCGTACCTGGTCAGCTTCGGCGGGCGGGCTTGCGCCCTGGCCTGGTCGAGCCGCAGCTGCCACCACAGGTCGAATTCCGGCGGCTCCGCAGTTTCTGTTCGATATTGGCGCAACTGCTCCAACGGCAGGTCAAACCAGGGCATTTATCCTCCAGTCACGCCAGCTCGCCTGAATCTAGCCCTACCATTCTCCTTGTGACGGAGGATCCTCAGGTACGGCGCCCGGGCCAGCGCCACGCCCGGAGGACCCGCCGCGCCGCCGCGCGTATCGCGCTGGTGCTGGGCGTGCTGGGCTTCGCCGCATCGGCGTCCGGGGTGGCTATCCAGCTGCTGCCCAGGCAGTTCACCGCCGGCCAGCAGCACCAGATCGAGGCGTGGCAGGTCGCCAGCAGGTGGCAGACGATGCCGGCCGGGGAGATCTTTCCCGCCTCGGTGCCGTACCAGCTTCCGGCCAAGGTGCTCGAGGACATGACCCCGCTGAACCTGGACGCGCTGCGGGTGGGCATCGCGCCGCAGCAGTCAGACTGTGCCAAGAGCATGACCAGTGCCGCGGCCGGGGCGGTACTGGGCCGCGAGGGGTGCGAGGCCGTGCTGCGCGCGACCTATGTCGACTCCACCCGGAGTTACGTAATGACGGTGGGCATCGCGGTGCTCCCGACCGCCGCGGCCGCCTCCAGCGCCAACACGGGCCTGGACCGACCGCTGCTGGCCGCCGCGCGCAATGCCGACGGCGCGGTCCAGCTCGCGGCGGGCGTCCAGGTGGTCAGGTTCGACGGCATGGCCGGCGAGCTGTATGACTACAATCGGCAGCTTTCCAAGAGCTTCAGCTACGGCCCGTACGTCGTCATGTACGCGGTCGGATACTCCGATCGCCGGCCGCGGGTTCCCGTGTCCCAGGATTTGTACGCCTACGGCGAGATGACCTACATGGCTATGGACGTCGCGAAGTCCGTCGCCGATACCCTCGGCACCAGGCCGGCCTCGCCGCACTGCCCCGGATCGCCCGGATGCTGACCGGGCGCCGCACGCTCCCGGCGCTGGCTGGGCTCGCGGTACTAGCCGGATCCTGCCTGGTGTCGCTGGCGGCGATGCCCGGGACGGCCCTTGCGGCCGGACAGCAAGCCGCCGGGCCGGCCTCGGGCACAGTCCTCACCGACAGCATCAGGGACAACCAGCAGTGGGTCCTTGACATGCTGAACGTCCCGGCCGCGTGGCCGGTGAGCGAGGGCGGTGGGGTCACCGTCGCGGTGATCGACAGCGGGGTGAACCCTGATGTCAGCGACCTGATCGGATCGGTCACCACCGGCCCCAACTACACCGGCGTGACCACGTCCGGGTCGAGCCCGGACTGGGGCGTGCACGGCACCTGGATGGCCTCCCTGATCGCCGGCCACGGCCATGACGGCAGCGGCGGGGTCATCGGCATCGCGCCCAGAGCCCATATCTTGTCGGTCCGGGTGATCCCCGACCGCGGTGACCCTCACTACGCCGAGTACGAGCGCGAACAAGAGACCCGGATTCAGCAGTCGCTGGCGAACGGGATCAACTACGCGGTGACGCACGGCGCGAAGGTCATCAGCATGTCGATCGGCTACAGCGCGCCGAGCGGAACGGTCAGGGACGCGCTGCAGCAGGCCTACGATCATGGCGTGGTGGTCGTCGCCTCGGCGGGAAACTCGGGTGATCAGGTAGGTTCGGACGGTGGCGGCGGGGCACCAGAGTCCTTCCCGGCCGACTATCCCGGCGTGATCAGCGTGGGTGCCGTCAATTCCACCGGTGCGGTGGCCCCCTTTTCCAGCGATAACCTATCCGTCCAGGTGGCGGCGCCCGGGGTGTCCGTACCCGCGCAGGGCCGGGACGGGCAGTACTGGTGGGTCAGCGGCACCAGCCCGGCCTGCGCGCTCGTGGCCGGAGTCGCCGCGCTGATCAAATCGAAATACCCGGGTCTCCCGCCCGAACTGGTGGCCAGCGCGCTGACCTCGACGACCACCGAGCGTCCGGCCGGCGGCTACGACAGCCAGGTGGGATTCGGTGTCGTCAATGCGGCCGCGGCCCTAGCCAAAGCCGGCCAGTTCGCCCACAGCCGGTTCGCTCACGCCCAGCCCGCTGCCGTCCAGCCTGTTGCCGCCCATTCCGCTGACCCCCAGGCCACCGGGACCGGCATCGCCGCCGCCGCCAGGTTCCACGGCCCGGTCGCGCCCGAGCCGGTGCGTCCCAGGGGATCCGGTGAGCTTGTCCTGCTCGCGCTGCTCGCGCTAGCCTGCCTAGCACTAACCGCCGCCGCCAGCACCCGCCTAGCCCTCCTCCGCCGCACGAACCGATGACCCCCACCCCCCAGCCCTCCGGTTCCCCCTCGCCCGCCGGTTCCCCTCCGGCCGTCGGATCGCCGCCGCCGGTCGACGACTTCACCAGTCAGGTGCTCGACGTCGTGGACTCGATTCCCCCCGGCCGGGTGATGTCCTACGGCGATATCGCCGAATACCTGGGCGCGGGTCCCGGCCCCCGCCAGGTCGGCCGGGTGCTGGCTGTCTACGGCGGCGCCGTCCCGTGGTGGCGGGTCATTCACTCCGACGGCACCCCCGCCCCCGGTCACGACAGCCGGGCCCTCGAGCACTACCTGGCCGAAGGCACCCCGCTCCGCTCCGCCCGCCCCCCCGTCCGGGTAGACATGCGCCGCGCCCGCTGGCCCGCCCACCCTTAGCCGCCAAGACCCCCAAAGCCGTCCCGTCGCCATTGATTAATGATTTCCCTATTAATTAGTGAGACCCGTGCTTTCTGCCCTCCGCAGAACCGAAAAAAGATTGCGGTGGATCCGGGCCTCGCGGTGGATCTGGGGTATCCCAATGCACCGGATCGACCGTAAAGCCCGAATCCACCACGCAAATTCCGCCGATTGTGTTAAAGGTAATCAGTTATGAGATAGACGGGATCAGCGGTGCATTCCGGGTTTCGCGATCGAGGCTGGGATGCATCACGAGCAGCTTCGATGCGGCCCCCGGACCGCCCCGGCAGCCCCCGCTCCCGCTTCCCCGGCGACCTCCGCTCCCGGCGCCCCGCCGTCCCCGCTCCCAAGCACCCCCGCGCGCACTTCCCGCCGGAACGCCACACGCTGGGTCTTCGCCGGATGGGCCGCAAAATGTCAGTGGCGTCTGCTGGAATGCGGTACTGATGGACCAGTCCCACGCACCCGCGTACCGCCTCGTCCGCCGGCCTTTGCCCGCGGCCTCGGCACCGCGCCTGGACGAGGCGCAGCAGCGGGTGGTGGAGCACGAGGGCGGCCCGCTGCTGGTACTGGCGGGGCCCGGCACCGGCAAGACGACTACGATCGTGGCCGCCGTGGCGGACCGGATCGAGCGGCGCGGCATCGAGCCGGAGCGCGTGCTCGTGCTGACCTTCAGCCGGAAGGCGGCGGTTGAGCTCCGCGAGCGGATCACCGCCCGGCTGCGGCGTACCACCCGCGAGCCGCTGGCGATGACCTTCCACAGCTATGCCTACGCGCTCGCGCGCCGGGAGTTCTTGCTCGCGGGCGACGAGCCGCCGCGGCTGCTCTCCGCGCCCGAGCAGCTGCTTGAGATTCGCCGGATGCTGCGCGGGGAGGCTCAGGACGGCGGCGCCCGCTGGCCCGAACGGCTCCGTCCGGCCCTGGCCACCAGGGGGTTCGCCGAGGAGGTCCGCGACCTGCTCATGCGCGCGGCCGAACGCGGCCTGGACGGCCGGCGGCTGCGCCAGCTCGGCAAGCTGCGCGACCGTGACGACTGGATGGCGGCGGCCGCGTTCCTGGACCGGTACGCGGCGCGTTTCGACCTCGCGCCGGTGCCGGCCTACGACTACGCGGAGATCGTCCGCATCGCCGCCGCGCTGCTCAGCCGCGAGGAGACCAGGCAGCGCGAGCGCGGGGCCTACGACGTGGTGCTGGTCGACGAGTACCAGGACAGCGACCCCGCTCAGGAGTCGCTGCTGCTGGCGCTGGCCGGCGACGGCCGTGAGCTGATCGCCGTCGGCGACCCGGACCAGTCCATCTACGCGTTCCGTGGTGCTGACGTGCAGGCGCTCACCGAGTTCGGTGAGCGGTTCCGTACCGCGGACGGCCAGCCCGCGCCCGTGGTGGCGCTGCGCACCTGCCGCCGCAGCGGTCCGGTCTTGCTGGCCGCGTCCCGCCGGCTGGCCCGGCGGCTGCCGGCGGCGCCGTCCGCGCCCGGCGGTTCGGCCAGCCACCGGGACCTGATACCGGCCTCGCCAACCCGGCCGGGCGAGGTCCGCATCCTGGTCGCGGACAGCTCGACCCAGGAGGCCGCCCTGGTCGCCGACACGCTGCGCCGCGCCCACCTGGCGGACCAGATCCCCTGGTCCTCGATGGCCGTCCTGGTGCGCTCGGCGACAAGGCAAGTCCCGTTGCTGCGGCGCGCGCTGACCGCCGCGGGGGTTCCGGTCACGGTGGCCGGCGATGAGCTGCCGCTGGTGGACGAGCCGGGTACCCGGCCGCTGCTCATGCTGCTCCGCTGCGCGCTACGGCCGGCCGCGCTCGACGAGCAGACCGCGGCCGAGCTGCTCTGCGGCCCGCTGGGCGGCACCGATGCCCTCGGCCTGCGCCGCCTGCGCCGGTCCCTGCAGCTGCTGGCCGAGGCCGCGGGCGAGGGAAAAGGGCACCAGGAACAGCGCGGCCAGGAACAGCGCGGCCAGGAACAGCGCGGCCAGGAACAGCGCGACCGGACCGGAGACCTGATCACGGGGGTGCTGCGCGATCCGCGCGACCTCGCCGGGATTTCGGACCGGGTCGCGGGCCCGGCCAAGCGCGTGGCCGGGCTGCTGGCCAAGGCCACGGCCGCCATCGAGGCGGGCGGTAACGCCGAGGACGTGCTCTGGGCGATCTGGGACGCGTCCGGGCTGGCGGAGCAGTGGCAGCGGATCAGCGCGGGCGGCGGCCCGGCCGGAGCCGCCGCGGACCGGGACCTGGACGCGGTGCTGGCCTTGTTCGACCAGGCCGCGCATTTCACCGACACCATGCCGCCGGGCGCGCCCGGCCTATTCGCCGAGAGCCTGGCCGGGCAGGAGATCGTCGGCGACACCCTGGCCGAGCGCGCCGTCCGGGAGGACTGCGTCCGCATCCTCACCGCGCACCGGTCCAAGGGCCTGGAGTGGGAGGTCGTGGTGGTCGCGGGCGTCCAGGAGGACACCTGGCCCGACCTGCGGCTCCGCGGATCGCTGCTCGGCGCGGGCGAACTCGCCGAGATAGTGCAATCTGGGCTCGCCGAGCCGGTGCAATCTGGCCTCTCCGCGGTCTCCGGGTCGGGCCCTGGGCCGGGGGCGGACGTAGACGCCGCGATGCTGGCCGCGAAGCTGCTCGCCGAGGAGCGGCGGCTGTTCTACGTGGCGGTCACCCGGGCGCGGCGGCGGCTCGTCGTCACCGCGGCGGGCGGTGAGGACACTGACCAGCGGCCGTCCAGGTTCCTGACCGAGCTGGCGGGCGACGATGTGCCGGTCGAGCGGGTCGCCGACGCCCCCCACCGCTGGCTTTCCATGCCGGCGCTGGTCGCCGACCTGCGGCGGGCCGCCGCGGACACGAGTGCTCAGCCGGCCGTCCGGCAGGCCGCGGCCACTCAGCTGGCCCGGCTCGCCGCGGCCGGGGTGCGGGCGGCCCACCCACGGGAATGGTACGCGCTGACCGAGCTGTCCGACGCCGGCCCGATCGTAGCCGGAGGCGAGACCGTCCGGCTGTCCCCGTCCCAGGTCGAGTCGTTCACCAAGTGCGGGCTACGCTGGCTGCTCGATGCGGCCGTCGGAGCGGGCCGGTCAGATGTCCTGCGCCACCTGGGCACCGTAATCCACGCCGCCGCCGTCCTGGCCGCGGACGGAGCTACGGAACGGGACGTGGCTGATCGCATCGACGAAATCTGGCACCATCTCGACTTCGGGAGCGCCTGGTACAGCGCCAAGCAACGAGCGCTGGCCGAGCGCATGGTCCGCAAGTTCCTCGCCTGGCACGCCGAGAACCCGCGCGAGCTCGTGGCGGTGGAGCAGCAACTCAAGGTCCGGATCGGGCCGGTAGAGATCACCGGCCGGGTAGACCGGTTGGAATCCGACGACCAGGGCCGCGCGGTCGTGGTCGACCTGAAGACCGGAGGCAGCGCGCCGCGCGAAGACGAACTCGACCGGCACCCGCAGCTCGGCGTCTACCAGCTGGCGGTGCTGCTCGGCGCGTTCGAGCGGCTCGGCCTGTCCGAGCCGGGCGGCGCGGAGCTGGTCCAGGTCGGCAAGGCGTCGGGCGTGACGATGCGGGCCAAGGTGCAGCGGCAGGGCGCGCTGGCCGAAGATCCCGAGCCAGGCTGGGCCAAGGACCTGGTGGAGACCGTCGCGGCCGGCATGGCCGGGCCCCTCTTCGAGGCCAAGGTCAACCCCGGCTGCCGTACCTGCCCGGTCGCCTCCTGCTGCCCGGTCCACCCCGAGGGCGAACAAGTCACCCCGTGATCGCGGATGCCTCCGTGACCGTAGCCGGCTCCGTCACTCGCAGTGCGGTCACGGGCAGTGCGGCCAGCGCCTCACGAGCCCCGTCAGCGATCGGCGGGAAGAGCTCGTCCCGGGCCAGCACGTGCCGGAGCGCGGTGGCGTAGGCGACGTCGTACGCCTGCTCCTGCGGGACGCGGACATCGGGCACCACGCCCGTGCCCTGCCAGTTCGTACCGGTGACCGGGTTGATCGAGCGCGCGAACGGTATCGCGATGTGCACGGCGGCGCTGATCGGGAACGGCCGGGTCGGGTGGGCGCCGCCGCCGGTGGTTTCGCCGATCACCTGCGCGCGGCCCAGGGCCTGCAGCGCGTAGGCGAAGTCCTCGCCGCCAGAGAAGGTCCGGCTGCTGGTCAGCACGTAGACCGGCCGGTCGAGATAGCGGGGGCCCGGTACGTACGGCAGGGTCCAGAACTGATGCGTCTCACCTGTGTCGGCGTGGAAGATGTCGTTGAGATGGGTGGGTCGTTCGTCGAATAGGTGGCTGCACCAGTAGACCACGCCCTCCGGTGAGCCGCCCCCGTTGCGCCGCAGGTCGATAATGAGCGCGTAAGTCCCGGCCACGAGCTCCATCGCCGCCGAGATAGCCGGCCCCGCGTTCGCCGGGACCGGGACCCGCCTCACGTCGAGGTAGCCGACGTTGCCGTTCAGCCGCTCGACCCGGTGGATGCCGAAGTTGTCCAGCCGTCCCATCTGCCGCATGGCCAGCCGCCTGTCCTCGGGACCCTTGGGCCGATCCGGATCCGGCCCGCGTCCCGGACCCCCAGGACCCCCGGGTCCGCGACCGTCTCCGGGACCGCGGCCACCCGGACCGGGGCCGCCGCCGAGCCGCAGCGCCAGGTGCTTGTCCTGGCAGACTTCCCGCAGGTGGCTGGTGACCAGCTCGGTGAGCGTGATCTCGTCCAGGTGGTCGTACTCGCCCGCGGCGAGCCTGGCCTCGACCGCGGTGGCGGCGCGGTCGGCCAGCTCAGGAAAGACGTAGTTGGCGCGCAGCAGCGCCAGCGCCGTCGTCACGATCTCGCGTCCGGACAGCTGCTCGGCGGCCA
>Ga0302326_10014603_pt1 | contig 16595 bp, 16 predicted proteins | sample Palsa_T0_3_FD_202264 | JGI IMG/M metagenome (GOLD analysis project Ga0302326, IMG submission 202264) | Peat permafrost microbial communities from Stordalen Mire near Abisko, Sweden - Palsa_T0_3 | ecosystem: Environmental > Terrestrial > Soil > Palsa > Peat permafrost | place: Sweden: Abisko...
CGTGCTGGTGGTAGACGACGAGGCCGTCCTGGCCGAGATGGTCTCGATGGCGCTTCGCTACGAGGGCTGGAACATCGCCACCGCAGGGGACGGCGCGGCGGCCCTGGAGGCCGCCCGGGCGCAACGTCCGGACGTCGTCGTTCTCGACGTGATGCTGCCCGACATGAGTGGGCTCGAAGTGTTGCGGAAACTACGCGAAGAGAGCCCACAACTGCCGGTGCTGTTGCTGACGGCCAAGGACGCGCTCGAAGACCGCATCGCCGGCCTCACCGCCGGCGGTGACGATTACGTCACCAAGCCGTTCAGTCTCGAAGAGGTGGTGCTCCGCTTGCGGGCACTCCTACGCCGCACCGGGGTGACGACCGAGGACAGTGGCGCGCAACTCGTCGTCGGCGACCTGGTGCTCAACGAGGACAGTCACGAGGTGACTCGCGCGGGCGAGCCGATCTCGTTGACGTCCACCGAATTCGAGCTGCTGCGCTTCATGATGCGCAACTCCAAGCGGGTCCTGAGCAAGGCGCAGATCCTGGACCGGGTGTGGAGCTACGACTTCGGCGGCCGATCCAACATCGTCGAGCTCTATATCTCGTATCTGCGAAAGAAGATCGACAACGGGCGCGAGCCTATGATTCATACGCTGCGTGGGGCCGGCTACGTTCTCAAACCGGCTCGCTAGCAATGGGCCGGACTTGGTCCCTTCGGCTTCGGCTGCTGGTCGGACAGGTCGTCGTGCTGGCCATCGTGTGTGTCGGCATCGGCGCGGTCACCGAGATCGCGTTGTACCGATATCTGGTGGGGCAGTTGGACACCAACGTGCACGACGCCTCGCAGCGTTCGGTGCGGATTTTCAGCGAGCCGCCGATGTCGCACTGGCGACACCGTCAACGGCCGTTCCCGCGGCCGGGTCCGGGGCCGGTCTTCTTGGACGCCCCCGCCCAGCCGGTGGGCATGGTCGGCGCCGTGCGACTCCAGGGCCGGCCGACCGAAGCCGGCTATCTGACCACCGCCGGTAGTCGCGCCGCGTTGAGCGACCAGGCCAAGGCCCAACTGGATGCGTTGCCGATCGACCGCAAGCCGGTGACCCGGGATATCGACGGCCTGGGCCGCTATCGTGTTGTCGCCGCACCCGTTCGGCGTAATGGCGGCGATGTCGTCGTCACCGGTCTGCCGATGGCAGGAGTGGACGCGACGATGATCCGCGTTCTGCTGATCTTCGCGGTCGTCACCGCGGTCGCGGTCGCGGCGGCCACCACCGCGGGCATTGTGATCATTCGGCGGGCGTTGGCGCCGCTACGACGGGTAGCCCAAACCGCAACCGAGGTAGTCGATTTGCCGCTGGATCGTGGCGAAGTCGCGCTCCCGGTGCGGGTGCTCGAGTCAGATGCCAACCCGCGCACCGAAGTTGGGCAGCTCGGCTCAGCGCTCAACCGGATGCTCGACCACATCGCCGCCGCTCTGTCGACCCGGCAGGCCAGCGAAACCCGCGTCCGCCAATTCGTCGCCGACGCCAGCCACGAGTTGCGCACTCCGTTGGCGGCCATCCGCGGCTACACCGAGCTTGCGCAACGGGTGGGCGACGACACCGACGCCGTGGCGCATGCGATGAACCGGGTCCAGTCCGAGACCGAGCGGATGACGCACCTCGTCGAAGATCTGCTGCTGCTGGCCCGGTTGGATTCCGGGCGGCCGCTGGAGCGCGAGGCCGCGGACCTGTCGAGGGTGGCCGTCGACGCGGTCAGCGACGCGCACGTCGCCGGCCCGGATCATCAGTGGGAGCTCGACTTGCCGGAAGAGCCGGTGTTGGTCTGCGGCGACGCGGCCCGGCTACACCAAGTGGTGACGAATCTGCTGGCCAACGCCCGAGTTCACACCGGCGCGGGGACCGTGGTGACCACCCGGCTCGAATCCGACGGCACGCATGCCGCGCTCAGTGTGGTCGACAACGGGCCGGGGATTCCCGAGCATCTGCAGTCGGAGGTTTTCGAGCGGTTCGCCCGCGGCGACACGTCGCGGTCCCGCAAGGGCGGTAGCACCGGGCTGGGTCTGGCGATCGTCTCGGCCGTGGTCAAAGCCCACGACGGCACGATCACGCTTGACAGTGCACCTGGGCACACCGACTTCACGGTTCGGCTGCCGCTCGCCGTCGACGCTTGAGGATGCAGGCGCACGAGAGCGACGCCGGGTCGCCGCTGTCGTGCGAGGAGCTACCTCGAGATGGACGCCGCTACGGGCAGGTCACGTCGATTTCGAAGGACTTGTTCACGGGCTGCATCGGGTTGGCCATGTCCACCCCGGTCGCGGTCCCACTCACCTTGTACTTGCTGCCGTCCTTGGTCGCACTCGCTTTGCCCTGGCCGCTGGCAGGGCTATAGCCAAGCACCACCCCGTTGACGTTGCCCAGCCCGACCGACTTCACCGACGGCGGGCTGGCATCGGTCAGCACGATGCCGATGCCGGTCTGTGCTGCGCCGACCGCGATCGTGACGTCGCCTGCGGCGCTGTGGCAGGCGACGGTGCCCTGCACATTCTGGTCTTTGCCGTCGATGGTCACCTTCGCCACCGACGTACCGCTCGAGCCCATCGCGGCCGCGGAGGTCGAAGCCGACGCACTGTTGGAACTGTCTTTCGATGACTTGTCGCTCGAACATCCCGACAGACCCACGACGACGATCGCCGTCGCTGCTGCAGCGACCGATACTGAACGCTTCACCCGGTTCTCCTTTGTTGTTGAAACGGTCCGTCGACGTTGACGGACCGCTTCGGCAGTATGCGACTTTGCTGAAAGCGTCGGCAGCAAATTCGTGAAAAATTAAGCTGCCTGTTGAGATGGCACGAGCGCGATTCAGCGAAGGTTTGCCAGCGGGCTTTCCGAATGGCTGTTTCCCTCGCCGCGAGGCTGAAATGATGGTCGCGTGGACCACACCAGTGCAACCGATGCCGCCGACTTCGAGGATGCCGATCGCGGATTCATCGGCGCGCTGACGCCGTGTGTCGTCAAGACCGCCGACGGGCGGCCGGTGTGGGACAACGACGCATATGCGTTCCTTGCCGGTGACTCTCCGCCAACGGTGCATCCGAGCCTGTGGCGGCAGAGCGCGCTGCTTGCCAGACAAGGCCTCTACGAGGTCGTGCCGGGCATCTATCAGGTCCGCGGCCTCGACATCTCTAACGTCAGCTTCATCGAGGGTGACACCGGCCTCATCGTCATCGATCCGTTGACCTCAACCGAGGTGGCCGCCGCGGCACTGCAGCTGTATCGCACGCACCGTGGCGACCGGCCCGTCGTGGCGGTCATCTACACCCATAGCCACGCGGACCATTTCGGCGGCGTGCTCGGGGTGACCTCGCAGGCGGACGTGGACGCCGGGAAAGTCGCGGTGCTGGCGCCCGAAGGATTCACCGAACACGCAGTGCAGGAGAACGTTTACGCCGGTCCCGCCATGGGCCGGCGCGCCACCTACATGTACGGCAGCAAGCTCGACCGTGGTCCGCGCGGCCAGGTTGGCTGCGGCCTGGGCCAAGCCCCGTCGACCGGCGAGGTCGCGCTGATCGTGCCGACCGTGGACATCCGCACAACGGGCGAGACGCACACCATCGACGGCGTCGAGATCGAATTCCAGATGGCACCGGGCACCGAGGCCCCCGCCGAAATGCATTTCTATTTCCCGCAATTCCGTGCGCTGTGCATGGCGGAGAACGCAACTCACACCATGCACAACCTGCTGACGCTGCGCGGTGCGCTGGTTCGCGACCCGCATGCGTGGGCGGGTTATCTGACCGAGGCGATCGACACTTTCGCCGACCGTGCCGATGTCGTGTTCGCTTCCCATCACTGGCCGACGTGGGGTCGAGAGCGCATCGTCGAATTTCTTGCGCTGCAACGGGACTTGTACGCCTATCTGCATGACCAGACACTGCGACTGCTCAACCAGGGACACACCGGGTCCGAGATCGCCGAGTTGTTCCAGATGCCACCGGCGCTGGATAAGGCCTGGCATACCCACGGGTACTACGGCTCGGTCAGCCACAACGTCAAGGCGATCTATCAGCGCTACATGGGCTGGTTCGACGGCAACCCGGCCCGACTGTGGCCACACCCGCCGGAAGCCTTGGCCGTCCGGTATGTCGAGGCGATGGGCGGAGTGGATCGCGTCGTCGAGCTTGCCCGGCAGGCGTTGGACTCCGGTGATAGCCGTTGGGCTGCAACGCTGCTGGATCACGCGGTGTTCGCGGACGAATCCCACGCCGGCGCGCGCACGTTGCTCGCGGACACATTGGACCGGCTGGCTTTCGGTGCGGAGAACGCGACGTGGCGTAATTTCTTCCTGTCCGGGGCTTCTGAGTTGCGCGACGGGAACTTCGGCACCGCGCTGTCAACGAACTCACCCTCGTTGCTCGCGGCGCTGACGCCGGAGCAGATCTTCGACGGGCTGGCCATCACGGTCAACGGACCCTGGGCGTGGGATCTGGACTTAGCGCTCGACGTCACGGTGAGCGACAGCAATTACCGGCTGACGCTGCGCAACGGTGTGCTGATACACCGCAAAGCTGTCGCCGATTCAACAACCGCGAACGTAACCATCAATCTGGACAACGCTTTCCGGTTGATCATGGCTGCAATGGGCGACACCGCGTCACCGGGGCTGGAGATATCCGGCGACCAGAGCGCGTTGGCACAGCTGCTCGGTGTGCTCGACCCGGCCAATCCTGCGTTCGACATCGTCACGCCGTAGCGGCGCCCGGGAACCTGCCCAAAATCAAGCCACGTCGATGACGACTTTGCCGATCGCCTTGCGGTCGGCGACATACCGTAGCGCCACCGCGGCATCGGCAAGCGGAAACCGAGCGCCGATGTACGGCCGGACCGCGCCATCGGCGAACAACTGCGTCAACTCCTGCATGTCCCGCGCGGAGTCGTCCGGCCGATCGCGGACGAATGAGCGAATCTCCATGCCGCACAGGGTGATTCCCTTCAATAAAACCAGGTTCAGCGGAATAGACGGGATCGCGCCCGCGGCGTAACCGAGGGTGATGAAGGTGCCGCCCCTGGTGAGCGCCCGCAGCGACGGTTCCGCGTACGGCCCTCCTACCGGGTCGAGAACCACCCGGGCCGCGTCGCCGGTCAGTTCGCGGATGCGGGTCTTCAGGTCTTCCCGGTTGTAATCGACCGTCGCCTCCGCGCCGCGCAACCGGCACACCTCGAGCTTTTCCGGACTCGACGCGGCGGCCAGCACGCGTGCGTTCATAGCCACCGCCAGATCGACGGCGGCCAAACCGACGCCGCCCGCGGCGCCGAGGACGACCACCCAATCGCCCGGCCTGACTTCGGCGACTGATCGCAGCGCGTGATAGGCAGTCCGGTAGGTGACGCCGAACGCCGCAGCGGACGCATAATCGACGTCGTCGGGTATCTCGGCGACCCCCGCCGAGTGCAAGAGCGCTTGCTCGGCGAACCCCCCGACGAACGTGGCGGACGAAACACGTTGGCCCGGAAGCCACGACACGCCCTCGCCGACCGCGATGACCTCGCCGGCGAGCTCGCTGCCCGGGGTGAACGGCACCGGAGCCTTGACCTGATACCTGCCTTCGATCATGAGTACGTCGGGAAAGTTGACCGCCGCTGCGTGCACGCGCACCACCAGCTGTCCCGGACCGGGCGTCGGGTCGGCGACCTCGTCGACGACAAGGTCTTCCGGTGGGCCGTAGGAGTGGCAGACAATGGCTCGCATCAATTCGCTCCCAGCCCACGCAAGCAGAACTTCACCACATGATCGACGTCGGCTGGGCCGGGCCGCTCAGCGGCATCCAGGTAACGGCGCATCGCCGCCACCGTGCAGTGGAAGACGGCATCGGCGTCCCGCCGAATGTCCTTACTGCCCAGTGCGGCAACGGGCTCGGTCAGCAGGTCGCGCATCGGCTGCATGGTCTCGTCGGCGGCGGCGCGCCAGTCGGGGGTGGTCGCAACCTGGCCTGCGGCAGCTCGACTCATGCTGATCAGGTGTGGGTCGGCCACCTGCGCCAGCGCGCCCTCGATCCAGCGTCGCACCTGACCGTCGGGCGTGCGCTCCTTGGTCATCTGATGCTGCAGGTAGGAAACGACCATGGCGACGCCCCGCTCCATCACAGCGAGGATGACGTCGTCCTTGCCGGCGAAGTAGCGGTAGAACGCCTTGTTCGACGACCCTGCCTCGGTCACGATGTCACTGACCCGCGGCGGTTCCGGCGCCACCCGCTCCATCACCCGAACGGCAGCGGCGAGAATGCGTTCGACTTCCTCGGTGGCTTCGCGCTGACGGTCGTCGAGGGCGCGTTCGACGGCCGCGGTCACCCGGCTACCAGCCGCCCGGCTATCGGCCAACGAGAGCACCGTATTTCACCCGGGCCGCCTCGCGACGCAGGTCCAACATCTCGCTGGGCCACTCAGGGCTTTCGGCTTCGACGTTCTTCATCAGCATCCGCGCCAGGTTGACCTTGTGCGCCTCGGTCGGCCCGTCGGCCAGGCCCAGCGCGATGCCGCCCAGCAGGACGTTGACCAGCGGCAGTTGATCGGTGAGCCCGATGGCACCGTGCACCTGGATCGCCCGCAGCGCAATCGATTTCAGCACTTGAGAGGCCAGGATCTTGCAGGTGGCGATCTCAGCCCGGGCGGCGCGCTCGTCTCCGCTGTCGATCAGCCATGCGGCGTGCAACACGGTCAGCCGGAACGGCGTCAGTTCGGTGTAGGAGTCGGCGATGAACTGCTGCACCAGCTGCTTGTCGGCGAGCACACTGCCTTGGGTGAAACGGCTCTTCGCGCGCCTGGACATCATCTCGACCGCGCGCTGGGCCATGCCGATCGAGCGCATCGCGTGATGCAGCCGACCGCCGGCCAGCCGGGTCTGCAGGATCAAGAAGCCCTGCCCGGGCTCGCCGAGCAAGGCGTCTGATGACACCCGCACCTCGTTGTAGTGCACCAGTGAATGGCCGGGTTCGTGGGGGTCGGCGCCGACCAGATGATGGTTGGCCTCGATGTTGAGACCTTTGGTGCCCGCGGGTATCAGGAAGGTCGACGCGCCGTGATGCACCGCGACATCGGGATTGGAGATCGCGACGACGATGAAGAACGATGCGACGGCTGCGTTGCTGGAGAAGTACTTTCGCCCGGTGATCACCCAGTCATCACCATCGCGGACGGCGCGAGTAGTGAAGACCCGCGGATCGGCGCCGCCCTGCGGCTCGGTCATCGAGAAGCAGGAGAAGATCTCACCGGACAGCAGGCCGGCCAGGTAGCGGTCCTTCTGTTCCTGGGTGCCGAAGCGGGCGATGATCTCGGCGTTGCCGGTGTCCGGAGCCTGGGTGCCGAACACGATCGGAGCCCACGGGCTGCGGCCAAGGATTTCGTTGATCAGCGTCAGCTTGACCGCGCCGAAGCCCTGGCCGCCGAGTTCCGGACCAAGGTGCGGCGCCCACAGTCCCTGGTCGCGGACCTGCTGTTTGAGCGGGTCGATGATCCTGCGCCGTTCGTCGTCGAGCGGCAGGAATTCGCAGCCGGGGAACACCACCTCCAGCGGCTCGACTTCTTCGCGGACGAACTCACGAATCCAGTCGAGCTTCTTCTCGAATTCCGGTTCGGTGGAAAAGTCCCACGCCATATCGCTTACTCCTCGTTGTTAGTTGGAGGTGACCCGCTGCGCGCGGCTGCGCCGCGCTTGCGATCGCCTCGATGGATCTCAGGGAAAGCCGCCGTCGACCCGCAGTATCGAGCCGGTGCTGAAGCTGGCGGCGTCCGAGGCCAGAAATATTGCGGCACCGACGATTTCGGCGGGGTCGCCGGCCCGCTCCAGTGACAAACTGCCGAACAGGTTGTGTGCATTCTGCTCCAGATTCCACGACTTGCTGACGTCGGTGAGGAACGGGCCGGCCATCAGCGTGTTGACCCGGACCGTTGGACCGAGCGCCCGGGCAAACCCTTCGGTCATCGCATTGAGCCCGGCCTTCGACGATGCATAGGGAATGATGTCGGGCGCCGGGCGCAGCGAACCGGCGGTGCTGACGTTGATGATCGACCCGCGGCCGGCTGCGACCATTCGTTCTCCGACCAACGCGGACAACCGAAACGGCCCCTTCAGGTTCAGGTTCACCACGGCGTCGAACAGCTTCTCGGTGACGTCGGTCAGTTTGTCGTACACCGGTGACATGCCGGCGTTGTTGATCAAGGTGTCGATCTTGCCGAACCGTTCGTAGGTCGCGTCGACCAACCCGTCGAGCTGATCCCAGCGACCGACATGCACCTGATACGCCATCGCCACACGTCCGGTCTCGTGCTCGATCGCCTCGGCCGTCGAGACACAGTTCTCCATCTTCCGGCTGGCGATCACCACATCGGCGCCGCACCGGGCGACGCCGAACGCCATCTCCCGGCCCAGTCCGCGACTACCTCCGGTGATGAGGATGACTTGGCCGGTCAGGTCGAAAAGCTTGTCGGCGTATGTCATTCAGCGCTTCACGGTCGGTAGGGATCGGGCAAGTTGGGCCGCGGTGTCGATCAACTGTGGGATCATCGCCCCGAAGGCGTCCTGAATCTGGGGGTCGACTTTCCCGGTGCGCACGCCGGCGGCGTAGGTCTTCTCCAGCACGATGCCGAGTTTCCAGTTCGCCAGCACCAAGTAGTAGTCGATGTTCTCCGTCGACAAGCCGCTGATCTTCTCGTAGTGCTCGAGCACTTCGCTGCGGGTCGGCATGCCCGACATGTCGAGATAAAACCCGTCCTCGCGGGGGTTTTCGCCGTCGTAGCCCAGCAGGCACCAGGCCAGGTCCAGCAGTGGGTCGCCGACGGTGGTCATCTCCCAGTCGACGATCGCGGCGAGTCGGGCCGGGCAGGCGTGTGCGAACATCACGTTCGCGAACTGGTAGTCGCCGTGCATGATGCCCGGCTGGTAGTGCGTCGGCCGGTTGCGCCGCAACCAGTCGGCGGCGTCGTCCAGACCGGGCAGGTCGCGCACTGTGTAGCTGTTGAGAAATGCCAGCCAGCGGTCGACTTGGCGCTCGTGGAATCCATCGGGCCGGCCGAAGCCGTCCAACCCCTGTGCGCGCCAATCGACCCGGCCCAGCCTGGCCGCGCCCTCGACGAGCTCGAACGCCAATCCGCGTCGCGCGGCCAGGTCGTCGTCGAACGGCGCCTGCCAGCCGCCGTCCATCGGGCTCCAGCCGTCGATCGCCTGCATCACGTAGAACGGCATGCCGAGCAGATCACCGGCGTCGTTGGCGGCGATCAGCTCGGCATGAGGCACGTCGGTACCGCGCAGCGCGCGAACCAGTCGGATCTCGCGGAGCAACCCGTCGATGCGGGCCGCGTCGGCGCGGGGGCCGGGCATGCGCAACACCATCCGCTGGTCGCCGCGGTGGATCAGGTACAGGGTGTTCTGCGAGCCACCGGACAAGATTTCGGCGACTGGTTGTTCGCCGTGGCCGGGCGCGTCATTGGCATCCAGCCAACGTCCCAAGACCGTTGCATCCAACTGAGTCGCCGCCATGGGCACACCCCACTCTCTGTCGGGAGAATAGCATTCTCCGCAGAGATGACAAGGCCGTCGGGACGCATGCGAGGCTGAGCCCATGCAGTTGCTCCTGGTCCGGCATGCGTTGCCGCACCGCAGCGAACCCGGCCAGGGCTCCGACCCCGATCTCTGCGACGAGGGACGCGAGCAAGCGGCGCGGCTCCCGGACGCGCTGGCCAGATATCCGATCACCCGGGTGGTCAGCAGCCCGCAGCGGCGGGCGATCGACACCGCGCAACCGGTCGCCGCGGCGCGCGGGCTGACCGTCGAGATCGAGGACCGCTTCGCCGAATACGACCGAGAGCTACCGGTCTACATTCCGATCGAACAGATACGGGCCGAGAATCCGCAGGAGTGGGCGCGGATGGCCGAGGGTCACCTGCCGAGCACGGTCGACGAAGACGCGTTCCGGGCGCGGGTGCGTGCGGCCGTCGACCACGTCTCCGCCACGGCGGAACACCAGGACACCGTGGTCGTCTTCAGCCACGGCGGGGTGATCAACGTGGTGCTGCACGAAATCCTCGGCACCAGCCGGGTGTTGTCGTTTCCGATCGACTACGTGTCGATCACCCGGCTGCTGTTCTCCCGGTCCGGCCGGGCCAGCGTGGTGGCGGTCAACGGCACCGAGCACGTGTGGGACCTGCTGCCGCGCAACCGGCGGTAGGGCAGTCGGTGGTACACAAGTCCGGTGACTCTTGACGGACTCGACCTCGCCGCGCTGGACCGCTACCTGCGCTCCGCCGGCATCGGCCGCAACGGCGAGCTGACGGCGCAGCTGATTTCCGGTGGCCGCTCCAACCTGACCTTCCTGGTCGCCGACGACTCGTCGAAGTGGGTACTTCGCCGGCCGCCGCTGCATGGGCTGACGCCATCGGCGCACGACATGGCGCGGGAGTTCAAAGTGGTTGCCGCGCTTTATGATACCGCGGTTCCGGTGGCCCGCGCCGTCACGCTGTGCAACGACGAATCGGTGCTCGGGGCGCCGTTCCAGATGGTCGAATACGTTGCCGGACAGGTGGTGCGCACCCGGGCCGAACTCGAGGCGCTAGGCGACCAGCAGGTCATCGACGGCTGCGTCGACGGGCTGATCCAGGTGCTCGCCGACCTGCACGCGGTCGATCCGGCCGCGGTCGGACTGGCCGACTTCGGTAAGCCCGACGGATACCTTCAGCGCCAGGTCCGCCGGTGGGGTTCGCAGTGGGAGCTGGTGCGACGGCAGGATGACGAGCGCGACGCCGATGTCACCCGGCTGCACACCGCGTTGCAGGAGTCGACCCCGCAGCAGAGCCGCACCTCGATCGTGCACGGCGACTACCGCATCGACAACACCATCCTGGACGCCGCCAACCCCACCCAGGTGCGCGCCGTCGTGGACTGGGAGCTGTCCACGCTCGGCGATCCACTCAGCGACGCGGCGTTGATGTGCGTCTACCGCGATCCGTCGCTGGACTTGATCATCAACGCGCACGCGGCCTGGACGTCGCCACAGTTGCCGGTCGCCGACGAACTGGCGCAGAAGTATTCGCATGCCTCGGGGCAGCCGTTGGCGCACTGGAACTTCTACATGGCGCTGGCCTACTTCAAGCTGGCCATCATCGCCGCGGGCATCGATTTCCGCAGGCGCATGTCAGGAGGCGCGGACGACGCTGAAGCCGCCGACCGGGTCGGCGAGACCGTGGCGCCGCTGATCGCCCGCGGCCTGACCGAGCTGCAGTGATTAGCGACCGGCGATGAGATTCTTCTTCGCCGCGCGCCGCAGTTGGTAGATCCGCGCTGTGCCGGCGAGAAAGGTGAGCAGCCCGCCGGATACCGCGGCCAGCAGAATCGCCACGCCCAGCGGCAGACTTCCGCGCCAGCCGAGGAAGGCGATCTCTGCCGACGTGGTGTTCTGGGTGATGAATATCAGCAGCACGATCAGGATCAGGAACCCTGCGGCCAGAAACGACCACAGGCCGGCAGTGCGGGTGAACTTCACTGCCGACTCAGGCGGCGTGCTGTCGAGGACGGGCGGGTTGGTCGGCGGCTGGTCGGGCGAGACCGACGGGTCGATGCTCATGTCGTCATGTTTACCCCCATGCGGCCTGAACTGAACCGAACTCCCGGCAAAGGCGTACAACGCTAATGTCGGTGGCTATGAGCAGGTCGGGTCCCCGGTGGCGTCGGGCAACGCTGTGGTTGGCGACGTTGTGTCTGACCGCGACGGCCTGCGGCAGTTCAAACCCGCTCGGCGGGGCGTCGACCAACGTGAATTCGATCGTGGTCGGCTCGGCCGGGTTTCCGGAATCGAAAGTCCTTGCAGAGATCTATGCACAAGCGCTGCAGGCAAACGGGTTCAACGTGGGCCGGCAGCTGGGTATCGGCAGCCGTGAGACGTACATTCCGGCGCTCAAAGATCACTCGATCGACTTGGTGCCCGAGTACATCGGCAACCTGCTGTCCTACTTCGAGCCGACCTCGACGGTCACCCTGCTCGACGACGTCGAGTTGGAGTTGTTCCGACGGCTGCCGGGGGACCTGTCGATCCTGCTGCCGTCGCCCGCCTGCAACACCGACACCGTCACGGTCACCGCCGACACCGCTGCCAAATGGAATCTCAAGACGATCGGCGACCTGGCCGCGCATTCCCCGGACGTGAAATTCGCCGCGCCATCCGACTTCCAGGTTCGGCCCGAGGGTCTGAAAGGACTCCGGCAGCGCTACGGCCTTGACATCGCACCTGGAAACTTCGTATCGATCAGCGACGACGGCGGTGCGGTCACCGTGCGCACCCTCACAAAGGGAAAAGTCAACGCGGCCAACGTGTTCAGCACCTCACCGGCGATCCGGCAGAACCACCTGGTCGCACTCGAAGATCCTGCGCACAACTTTCCAGCCGGCAACATAGTCCCGCTGGTGAACTCGCAGAAGAAATCCGACCGTCTCAAAGACGTGCTGGACGCGGTCTCGGCCAAGCTGACCAGCGGAGCGCTGGCCGACCTCAATGCCTCAGTCGCCGGGAACTCCGGTATCGATCCCGACCAGGCCGCTCGGAACTGGTTGCACGACAACGGCTTCGACCACCCGGTCAAGGGCTGAGCAGGTGATCAGTTTTCATGACGTCCACAAGGTCTACGCTGACGGCACCATTGCGGTCGACCGGCTGAACCTCGACGTGCCGGAGGGGACGCTGACCGTTTTCGTCGGCCCGTCCGGTTGCGGCAAAACCACGTCGATGCGGATGATCAACCGGATGGCCGAGCCGACGTCGGGCACGGTCGTCGTCGACGGCGCCGACGTTGCGACGGTCGACCCGGTGCGGCTGCGACTGGGTATCGGCTACGTGATTCAAGGCGCGGGCTTGATGCCGCACCAACGCGTGATCGACAACGTCGCGACGGTGCCGGTGCTCAAGGGCCAGTCCCGACGCGCCGCCCGCAAGGCCGCCTACACCGTGTTGGAGCGGGTGGGTTTGGACGCGAAGCTGGCCAGCCGCTATCCTGCCCAGCTCTCCGGCGGCGAACAGCAGCGCGTCGGGGTGGCGCGGGCATTGGCCGCCGATCCGCCGATTCTGTTGATGGACGAGCCGTTCTCGGCGGTGGACACCATCGTCCGGCACGAGCTTCAGCGCGAAATACTGCGGCTGCAAGCCGAATTGCACAAGACCATCGTCTTTGTCACCCATGACATCGACGAGGCGGTGCGGCTTGCCGACCGCGTCGCGATTTTCGGCCCGGGCGGGTCGCTGCAGCAGTACGAGGAGCCGGCACGGCTGCTCTCCCGTCCGGCCAACGATTTCGTGGCGAGGATGATCGGCGCCGGTCGTGGATACCGCTGGTTGCAGTTCCTGGATGCGATGCAACTGCCGTTGCACGACATCCCGCAGTTCACCGTGTCTACCGTCGCCGACGCGCGGCTCGGGGACGACTGGGCGCTAGTGGTCAAACCCGATGGCCTGCCGCTCGGCTGGATCGACGCCGGCGGTGTCCTCAAGCACCGCACCGGCGCGTCGTTGCTCGACAACATCACGTCGGTGGGTGCGGTCTTCCGGCCGGGAGGCAACCTGAGCCATGCGCTGGACGCCGCGCTGGCGTCACCGGCAGCCATGGGCGTCGCCGTCGACGAGGCAGGCAAGGTCACCGGCGGCGTGCGAGCCGCCGATGTGTTGGCTGCGCTGGAATCTCACTGGCGGGACTAGCGGTGCACTACCTGCTCAACCATCTCCCGACGGCATGGACCCTGACCGTGATCCACCTCCGGCTGTCGTTGCTGCCGGTGCTGGCCGGTCTGGTCATCGCGTTGCCGTGGGGTGTGCTGGCGTGGCGCGCCGTGCCGTTGCGCCGACTGACCACGCTGATCGCCAGTGTGGTGTTCACCATCCCGTCGCTGGCGCTGTTCGTGGTGCTGCCGCTGATCATTCCGACCCGGATTCTCGACGAGGCCAATGTCGTGGTCGCGCTGACGCTCTACACCTCGGCGCTACTGGTGCGGGCGGTCCTGGAAGCACTCGATGCCGTCCCCGCCCAGGTGCGCGACGCCGCCAGCGCGGTGGGTTACCGGCCGATCACCCGGCTGCTCAAAGTCGAACTGCCACTGTCAGTTCCGGTGTTGGTGGCCGGCCTGCGGGTGGTGGTAGTGACCAACATCTCGATGGTCTCGGTCGGTGCGGTGATTGGTATCGGCGGTCTGGGGACCTGGTTCACCGAGGGCTACCAGGCGAACAAGAGCGATCAGATCGTCGCGGGGATCATCGCGATCTTCGTGGTGGCAGTCGTCATCGATGTGGCGCTGATGCTCGCCGGGCGGTTCGCGACGCCCTGGATGAGGGTGTCGCGGCCCGGCCGCCGACTGTTGACCGCCCCGGTGGTCGGAGGCTCGCGATGAATTTCCTCGCCCAGGCGCTGACCTATCTGACCACCGCGGGCAACTGGTTCGGCCCGGTCGGGCTGGGCGCCCGGACTCTGGAACATCTGGAGTACACCGCCGCGGCTGTGCTGGTGTCGGCGCTGATCGCCGTCCCGGTCGGCTTGATCGTGGGCCACACCGGGCGCGGCACGCTGGTGGTGGTGAGCCTGGTCAACGCGCTGCGGGCATTGCCGACGCTGGGCGTGCTGCTGCTTGCCGTGCTGCTGTGGGGGCTCGGTCTGGTGCCGCCGATCGTCGCGCTGATGCTGCTCGGCATCCCGCCGTTGCTGGCGGGAACGTATGCGGGGATCGCGGCCGTCGATCGCACGGTGGTCGATGCCGCGCGTTCGATGGGCATGACCGAGTTGCGGGTGTTGCTGCGGGTGGAGGTGCCCAATGCGTTACCGCTGATCGTGGGGGGATTGCGGACGGCGACGCTGCAGGTGGTCGCCACCGCGACGGTGGCGGCATACGCCAGCCTGGGCGGGCTGGGTCGCTACTTGATCGACGGCATCAAGGTGCGCCAGTTTCACATCGCGCTGGTCGGCGCGCTGATGGTGGCGGCGCTGGCGTTGATCCTCGACGGCGCGCTGGCCTTTGCGGTGTGGGCGTCGGCGCCCGGGACCGGACGATTGCGCCGAAGCCCACACGTTCAGGCATCGATATCTGCCGAGCCGTCGCCTAACGTAGACGCGTGAGCCCAGCCCCTTCAGACGCGACGAGTGGTTCTTGGTCAGCGATGTTCACCTGGCGCGCAGAGGATGCCAGGCGCATGGAGTCGGTGCGAGTTCAGTTGTCTGGCAAGCGAATCAAAGCCAATGGCCGCATTGTGGCCGCCGCCACCGACACCAATCCGGCGTTCGCGGCCTACTATGACCTGCTGACCGATGAAACCGGCGCGACCAAGCGACTCGGGATGACCGTGACCTCGGCTGAGCGGGAACGCCAGCTCGTCGTCGCCCGCGACAACCAGAACATATGGTTGGTGACCGACCACCGGGGCGACTCCCGCTCGGCTTACGACGGCGCACTGGATGTCGACGTGGTGTTCAGCCCGTTCTTCAACGCGCTTCCGATCCGTCGACTCGGCCTGACCGAGCGGGCCGACACCGTCACGGTGCCCACGATCTACATCCGCGTGCCGGAGATATCTATCAGCTCGGCGAAGATCAGTTACAGCAGTTCGGCGGCGGGCGAAGGCGAGGGAATCGAGGTGCACTCGCCGGTGTCGGACACCGTCCTCACGGTCGACGCCAACGGGTTCATCGTGGACTATCCCAGCTTGGCAGTGCGGATCTGATCACCCCGCCGGCGCGACCCGCGGCGGCAAGTTCACGGCGCCAATTCTCGGCACCGACGAACACGGTGACGATCTCCGGCCGGGAGAAACTGTCATAACGGATGCGCGCGGCGTGCCCACTCTCGACAAGTTCGGCCACCGAGTCATTGTGCGCCAACGACGCTCGTGCCTGGGCGAGTAGCTCAATGGCCCGATCAATCCGCGGCAGCAGCTGGCTCCCGTTCGCCTCGCACATGGCCCGCACCAGGTCCGGCGCGCTACCCGCGACCCGGGTGCCGTCCCGGAACGACCCGGCGGCCAGCGCGAACGCCAGCGGCACCTCCGCGGCGGTGACTGCCAAAGCTTCGGCGAGCAGATGCGGAAGATGCGAGATAGCGGCCGCGGCGGCGTCGTGGTCATCGGATCTGGCGGGGACTACGACCGACCCGCAGTCCAGGGCGAGTTGTAGCACCGTCGACCACACCGCCGAGTCGACATGGTCGTCCACGCTGATCACCCACGGGGCGCCGCTGAACAGCAGGGCATCTCCGGCCGCCCAGCCCGAGCGCGCGGTACCGGTCATCGGATGGCCCCCGACGAAGCGGGCTTGCAGGCCTGCCGCCGTGACCGCGTCGAGCACTGCGCCTTTGACGCTGGTGACGTCGGTGAGCGGGCACTCTGGCGCGGTCTGGGCGATATGGCTGAGCAGGCCGGGCAAGGCGGGCATCGGCACGGCCAGAACGATCAGCGCGCCGAGGTCAGCTGCCCGGGTTAGCACGTCGGTGAGGTCGGTGGTGGCGTCGAATCCGTCGAATCGGGCGGCCTGTGTCCCCTCGACCGAGCGGTTGTAGCCGAAGGCTTGGCGGCCGGAGGCCACCGCGGCACGCAACAGTGAGCCG
>Ga0302326_10014604_pt1 | contig 16595 bp, 16 predicted proteins | sample Palsa_T0_3_FD_202264 | JGI IMG/M metagenome (GOLD analysis project Ga0302326, IMG submission 202264) | Peat permafrost microbial communities from Stordalen Mire near Abisko, Sweden - Palsa_T0_3 | ecosystem: Environmental > Terrestrial > Soil > Palsa > Peat permafrost | place: Sweden: Abisko...
TTTCGACAGACCTAGTCCACACGCCAGGGTGAGTGGCCGGGCCACTTTCGCAGCGCCTCGCTGGCCCATGCCGGAGTCTTATCGGCATGGCAGGTATTGCAGGCGTTGGGCACCTTATCCAACACGGTGGCAGATGGCGGGATGAACTTAAAGATGTGCGCCCGGACGTTCACGTCGGCGAGCTGGGTCTCGATCTTGGGCATGTGGCAGTTCACGCATTCATTGCCTGCGCTGCCGGCAGAGTGCTGGGTGTGGGCCTCAATCGTAGGAGCGTGCGGGCCGTTCGGCGAACTGGGTCCATGGCACTGGAGGCACATCACGTTCGGGGGCTTCAATAGCTGAGCGCGATTTTCCGTGCCGTGCACGTCATGGCAGGAGAAACAGGTGACGCCGTGCGAATACATGGCGCTCTGCACGAAATCGTTGCCCTGCATGCGATTCTTGTGACCCGTACCGTCGGCGAAATGCGTAAACGTGGTTTCGCCGAGTTTATGTTCTTCCAATTGCCAGAAGTCGCGCAGGTTCTTGCCGGGCTCATAACCGACCGGCCAATCGTAGTAGGTCCCGTTGATGGGCTTCTGCAAAGGCTGGCCCTGCGAGTGGCATTGAATGCAAATGTTGGTGGCGGCGACCGAATCCAGGCGCGCGGGATTGACGATAGTGGCGCGCGAAGGCTTAGCGGCGTGGTCGCTGCCGGGTCCATGACAGCGTTCGCAGCCGACGTTCCATTCGGTTACGGTCTTGGTCGCTATGTTGTAGTTCACGGAGTGGCAACCATCGCACAGCGCACCGGTGGGGCGCTTCATATTGTCCGCGGGATAAAGGGGAACCCACCAATCCGTGTTATCGGCCACGAAATAGTTGCGCCAGATCTGGTGTGTGATGTCCCACTGTGCGCCGAGCGGATAGTAATCGTCGCCCACCTTGGCAAAGTAGCGCTGCTTCCAGATGCTGCCATAGACCAGTGCAATATCTTCTTTCTTGAATTTGACCAGAGGGTCGGGCTTGGTCAGGTCGGGCAGGATAGCGTCGGGATGCTCCTTCGGGTCGCGCACCACGTTCGCCATGGGCGTCTTCTGCCAGCGCGCATAGATCGCGGCGTGGCAGGTTTTGCAGGCAGCGGAACCCACGTAGGTAGGCGCGGCGACCGCGGAGAGCATCGTCCCGGCGAAAATAACACTCCAGCAGAGGACCCGCTGCATCTGCATAGCACCCCTTGTGGATCTATTTTAGCTTGGTGAGTTTGGCAGGTGCGGTTTGCTCGCAGGCCATGGAGTCGGTGACGCCCGAGGCTATGGTGGCGCAGGCGTTGGTGATGGCCGCGCGAGTCGCAAACTCTTCGGTGGTGCCGGACGCAGTGCGGCAATTGGTCCGGCCCCGGAAGGTCATGCACGCCTCATAGCGATAGGTGGCTAGGTTGAAGCTGGAGTAAACCAGCACGCCCAAAATCACCAGCACGATCGCTATTCCGATCACAACGGGTTTCTTCATGTTTCACTCAGCGGCCGACCGTGACCGTCTCCGTGAAGAACGAGCCCATTCTGCGGAACTTATCATAGCGGTCATCTATGAGTTGTCTTGGCGTCAGATCGCAAAGTTCGGCGAGACCCGCACGCAGCGTTGCGCGCACGGCCTCCGCCGCGGCATCCGGATCGGTATGAGCGCCTTCGCCCGGTTCCGGTATGATGCCGTCGATCAAACCCAAGTCGAGCAGATCCGGTGCGGTGATCTTGAGCGCGGCCGCGGCCTCCGGCGCACGGGCCGAATCGCGATAAATGATAGCTGCACAACTTTCCGGTGAAATGACGCTATACCAGGCGTTCTGCAACATATAAATGCGGTTGCCGACCGCCACCCCGAGCGCGCCGCCGCTGCCCCCTTCGCCGATTACGATTACAATTACCGGCACTCCCAGCCGCGACATCTCCCGCAAATTATGCGCGATGGCTTCGGCTTGCCCGCGCTCTTCGGCATCCAGGCCGGGGTACGCGCCCAGCGTATCGATCAACGAAATGATGGGACGCGAAAACTTGGCCGCCAGCTCCATCGCGCGCATAGCCTTGCGGTAGCCTTCGGGCTTCGGCATGCCCCAGTTGCGGAAGACTTTCTGTTTGGTGTCGCGGCCTTTTTGCTGTCCGATCACCATGACCGGGCGTTCCTCAAACCAGCCCATGCCAGTGACCATGGCGTGGTCGTCGGCGAAGTAGCGGTCGCCGTGGATCTCGTGGAAATCCGTAAACAGGCGCTGGATGTAATCGAGCGAATGCGGGCGCTTCGGATGGCGAGCGAGTTGCACGCGATCCCAACTGGGATTACTCGGCCGTGGGGTTTGGGAGTCAGCCATTCGATGCTGGCGTCAGTTGGCCAGGACTTCCATCGCTTCGGCCCCGCACAGGCGGGAGATTTCCGCGCAGAATTCCTTGTCCGGCCGTACCTTGACGGTCACATCCAGGATAACTGAGAAGTCGCGCGGTTTTTCAAGGCGCAGGCGAACCTCGGTCTCGCCCGGCTTCGCGCGGAACAGGCTGTGGAGCGCGGCGGCGCAGTCGGCGGAGACCGCAGCGCCGTTAACCGGGACTTTGATCGAGATCAGCGACGGCAGGTTCACACGCGCGACTTCAAGAGGCACGATGTCCTGCACTGAAATCTTGGGCGGAGCGTTTTCCTCGGGCAGCACCAGGCCACGGACCAGAACCGCTTTATCTTCGTTCAACAATGGGCTGAGGCGCTCGTACTGCGTCGAGAACACCATGGCTTCGATGGAGCCTTCCAGATCCTCAATCTGCAACGCGGCCCAAGGCTTGCCTTCGCGCGTGCGCTTGCGCTGGATGCCCGCCAGAATGCCGCACAGAGCGACCTCTGCGCCCTTGGCCAAGTTTTCCAAATTCGCAGTGGTGTGCGTGGCAAGCTCGGCGACTTTGTCTTTGTATTGATCCAGCGGATGGCCGGTGATGTAGAACCCCAGCATCTCCTTTTCGCTGGTAAGCTTTTCGGGACCGGTCCAGTCGGGAACCTTTGGAAGAGGGTGCTCGGTGGCGGGCTGCTCGGCCGTGAGCAGGGCGAATAATCCGGATTGCCCGCTGGCGCGGTCCTTCCAGACGCGTGTGCCGTTTTCCATCGCACTATCGATGACAGCCGTAAGCTGCGCGCGAGTGCCTTCGAGCGTATCCATCGCGCCCGCCTTGATGAAGCTCTCGATCATGCGCCGGTTCACCGCGCCCAGGTCCACGCGCTCGCAGAAATCATAGAGCGACGTGAAGGGGCCGCCTTCGGTCCGGGCTTTCGCGATGGATTCGACTGCGTTTGCGCCTACGTTCTTAATCGCGCCGAGACCGAAACGAATGCCCTCGTCGGGTCCGGAAACGACCGGCGTGAAATCGAGATCCGAAGAATTCACGTCCGGCGCCAGCACCCGGATATGCATCTCGCGGCACTCATTAATGTACTTGACCACCTTCGCCGTGTTGCCGGTTTCAGAGGTGAGCAGCGCCGACATGAACTCGATGGGATAGTGCGCCTTAAGGTATGCCGTCACATAGGCCAGATAGGCGTAGGCTGCCGAATGCGACTTATTAAATCCGTAGCCGGCGAACTTCTCCATCTGATCGAAAATCCGCTCGGCCTTCTTCGGCGGATGACCGTGTTTCTTTGCGCCCGCGACGAACAACTCGCGGTGTTTAGCCATCTCCTCAGCCTTTTTCTTGCCCATGGCTCGGCGCAGCAAGTCGGCGTCGCCCAGCGAATAACCGGCGATGCGGTTGGAGATCTGCATCACCTGCTCCTGATAGACCATGACGCCGTAGGTCTCTTCCAGGATTTCCTTCAGCTCCGGCACGTCGTAGACCACTTCCTTGCGTCCGTGCTTGCGATCGACGAAGTCGTCGATCATGTCCATGGGACCCGGCCGGTAAAGCGCATTGAGCGCGATCAGGTCTTCGATGCGGTCCGGCTGATAGCGGCGCAGGACGTCGCGCATCCCCGCCGATTCGAACTGGAACACGCCGCTGGTAAGAGCCTTGCTGAAAATCAACGCGTAGGTCTGTTGGTCGTCGAAAGGAAGCTCTTCGACGGTGAGCTTGATTCCGCGATGTCGCTCGATCAGCTTCAACGCGTCCGCGATGATGGTGAGCGTGGTCAGGCCCAGGAAATCCATCTTGAGGAGCGACAGTTTTTCCAGGCCGTTCATGTCGTACTGCGTGACAATTTCGTCTTTGTTGGTCTTATAGAGCGGGACAATCTCACGCAGCGGCAGAGGCGAGATCACTACGCCGGCCGCGTGAACACTGGCGTTGCGGGCCATGCCCTCCAGCCGCTCGGCTACCTCCAAAACCTCTTTGACCTTGGGGTCGGTGCGGGCGAGAGCATCAAGCTGCGGCTCCATCTGCCGCGCCTGTTTCAGCTTGATGTTGAGCGGCATCGTGGGGATCAGCTTGGTGATGCGATCGACTTCGCCAAAGCCCATGTCCAGCACGCGGCCCACATCTTTGATGGCGGCGCGCGCGCCCATGGTGCCGAACGTGATGATCTGGGCCACTTGCTCGCGCCCGTATTTTTCGGTGACGTATTGAATCACTTCGCCGCGCCCGCGGGTGCAGAAATCGATGTCGATATCGGGCATGGAGATGCGCTCCGGATTCAGAAAGCGCTCGAACAGCAGCCCATAGGCCAGCGGATCGATGTCGGTGATCTCCATGGCATAGCTGACCAGGCTGCCGGCAGCCGAACCGCGCCCCGGTCCCACCGGGATGCCGCGCTGCTTCGCGAAACGGATGAAATCCCAAACGATCAGGAAATAGCCGGAAAACTTCATTTCCTGGATCATCTTGATTTCGCGATCCAGGCGCTCGGCGTACTCGGCAAGATCGTGCTTCAGCCGCCCCTGCGCGGCCAGCGCCTCCAGGCGCCCGCGCCGCTTTTCGAATCCTTGGCGCGCGACGTACTCGAAGAAACTGTCGGTGGTGTGATCCTGCGGAATGGGGAAGCGCGGAAACGGCTCAGCGACCTTTTCAAGTTTGAGCTGGCAGCGTTGCGCGATATCGTAGGTGCGGTCAAGCGCATGCTCCACCTCGCCGAACAGCGTCATCATCTCGTCGCGCGTCTTGATATAAAAAGCTTCCTGCTCGAACCGCATGCGGTTCAGATCCGACATGGACTTTCCGGTCTGAATACACAGCAGGATTTCATGCGCGCGGGCGTCGGTCTTGCGCAGATAGTGCGAATCGTTGGTGGCTACCAGCGGGATGCCGGTGTCGGACGACAGGCGATGCACCAGCGGCATGACTTTGGCGTCGGGCTCCAGGCCGTGGTCTTGCAGTTCCAAGAAGAAATTCTTGGGGCCGAATAGATCGGTGTATTCGTAGGCGATGCGGCGCGCATCTTCGTAGCGGTCCTGCAGCAGGGTTTCGTTGATGTCCCCACGCAGGCACGCGGAGAGCGCTATCAAGCCCTTGGAGTGGCGCGAAAGCAGGTCCTTATCGATGCGCGGCTTGTAGTAAAAGCCGTCCAGGTAGCCGGTAGAGACCAACTGAATCAGGTTGCGATATCCTTCCTGGTTTTCGCACAACAGCACCAGGTGGTTGTAGCGGTTGGATTCACTCTTTACCCCGATGCCCTGCTGCGCGACGTAGACCTCGCAGCCGATCACCGGGTGCACGCCGTTCTCTTTGGCCTGGTTGTAGAACTCCACCGCGCCGAAGAGGTTGCCGTGATCGGTCATGGCGACGGCGGGCATTTTCTGTTCCGCCACCATCTTCATGAGCTGTGAGATCTCGCAGGCTCCATCGAGCAGCGAGTAGTCGGTGTGGCAATGAAGATGAACGAACGGGTTCGCCATACGAATAAAACCCGGGGGAGACCTCTAGTATAGCGTGCCGTCCAGTGCTAGCTATTCGTTTTGCGTGAACCGTACCAGCATAGACTTAGTCTGTGGACTAAGTTAGACTCAGAGCATGGCCGTCACCGTCAATATTCATGAAGCGAAGACGCACTTCTCCAAGCTTCTGGCTCAAGTGAGCGCGGGCGAGGAAATTATCATCGCGAAAGCCGGCAAGCCCGTGGCGCGGCTGGCGCCGATTGAGCCAAGGGCTATAAAGAAGCGCGTTCCCGGAATCGACAAAGGCAAGATCTGGATAGCGGACGACTTCGATGTCATGTCGGAGCGCGAGCTTGAGGAATGGTATCGCGTGGACGGCCGGCTTAAGTGAGAATCCTGCTCGACACTCATACGTTCCTATGGTGGAACGAGGCCAGCCCGCGACTCACGAAAAAGGCCCTGGTCTTGTTGGCTGATCCCGGAAATACCTTGCTATTGAGCGTGGTGAGTGCCTGGGAATTGGTACTCAAAACCCAAACCGGGAAACTACGTTTAGCCGAATCGCCGAGCGTGTATGTTCCAACGCGCATGGCGCACTATGCGATGGAGTCGCTACCGGCGACACTTGCCCACGTACTAGCGGCTGAGTCGCTGCCGCTTCATCACCGCGATCCCTTCGATCGGCTGCTCATCGCTCAGGCGACTATCGAGAGAATACCTATTGTGACTGCGGATCCCGAGTTCCGGCGCTATGGAATCAAAGTCATGTGGTAATACATAATCAATAGCGCACCAGCTTCGTGACGCGGCCGCGGCTGCGATTGATCGACAGCACTCCGTCAGTGATATCGAACGTCCCATCGAGTCCGACCTGGCCACCGAAGGTCGCCACCAGTCGTCCGTCCGTGAGGGAATAGCGGCCGAGCTGGGTCGTGAAGCGGATCACCAGTAGCCCCTTGCCGTCCGGATAGAAGAACATCTCTTCGGGCATCTGCCGCCCGTCCATCTCGCGGAAAGTCAGCCACTCGCCCAGCAGCGGATCGCGCGGGTCTACCGGTCCGCCCTGCCGCTGATACTCGGTTACGACGCCTAGCATGGCTATGCGCATCACGCGATCGCGGGGCCAGCTCAACACGGACTTGACTTCCGGCCCAGTGGTGGTCGCCGGAGGCAGAATCAGCTGATCGCCTTCGACGCGGTAGGGTATCTCGACGATGGCTCCGGGGCTGAAATCGACGGTTCCATCCGAGTGAAATTGATAGACGGCTCCGATGCCGCCCTTGGAGGTTTCAACCGATCGCCACCGCCCTATCAGATTCGCCGCGGAAGTGGGCCCGGATTGCTGCCCGCTCGCCCATGGTAGCGTCGCAAGAAGGATCAACAAGGCTTTAATCATAGGCAGAGAATCGGCGGTCCGCCTCTGTCAGTTTACGGCTGGTTGTGTAACCGGCTACTTCCTTCCCAGGTGCAGCGCCACCGCGCCGAAAGTCAGGCGCTCGAACTCGACGTTTGCGAATCCCGCGGCCCGCATCTGCTCCGCAAGTCCTTCCGCGCCCGGAAATTTTCGGATCGATTCCGGGAGATACGAATACGCTTCATCCGAGCCCGAAATCATTCCGCCCACCCACGGCAATACCCGCCTCGAAAAGAATCCATATGCTTTCGCAAACCCACGGTTAGTCGGCTGCGAAAATTCCAGGATCGCGAGCGCGCCGCCGGGCTTCAGCACCCGCGCCAACTCTTCCAATCCTTGGCGATAGTTGGTCAAATTGCGGAACCCGAATGCCACTGTTATCAGGTCAAGCGAATCTGAAGCGAGCGGCAGCGCCAGGGCATCGGCTTCGAATAACGGAGACCGCAATCGGCGCGCCGCAATTTTGCGCTGCGCTTCGATTAGCATGGGATGGCAGAAATCGCTTCCGAATATTGTTGCCCCGCCGCGGCGCTGCGTTTCTAGCGACAACAGCACGTCGCCGGTCCCGCAGCACAAATCCAGAACTTTCGCGCCCGGCTGCGCCATCACTCCCGCCACCCGCTCCACCGTGCGCGCGCGCCATCTCCGGTCCAGATTAAAAGAGAGCAGGTGGTTCAGCAGGTCATAGCGCGTCGCAACCCGTCCGAACATCCCCCGCACCCAGCGCGACGCCGCCTCTTCCCCGGTGATTCCCTTGGGCGTGGTGCCCGTCGCCGGCGTCATGATGCAAGCGCCGCTTCGATGGCGTCCAGCACCGCGCGATCCTCTACGCCGGTGACAATCTTCACCTCGCCTATCTTCACCGGCAGCACGAAGTGGACCTTCCCCTGCACCGTCTTCTTATCCGCCGCCAGCCGCGCAAACAGGCTCGACGCCGTGATGCCCGCCAGCGTGGGGATCGGCCCATACCGCCGGATCACCGCATGAATCCGGGCCGCTTCGGGAGGCGCCAGTGCCACCACACGTTCCGCCAGCGCCGTGGCCGCGTGCATCCCGAACGCCACCGCCTCGCCGTGAAGGAAGCGCTGGTATTGCGTATCGGCCTCCAGCGCGTGCCCCACCGTGTGCCCAAAGTTGAGGATGCGCCGCAGATCGCCCTCGCGCTCGTCCGCCGTCACCACTTCGGCCTTGATGCGCACCGCGTCCGCGATAATGCGGTCCACCGTCTCTGGCTCCTGTGCGAATACCCGGTCGGCGCCTTCCGCCAGCACGCGAAACAGTTCGGCATCGCGAATCACGCCGCACTTGATAATCTCGTACAACCCCGCGCGATACTCGCGCTCCGGCAGTGTCTTCAGCACGTCGGGGTCGATCAGCACCGCCAGCGGCTGATGAAAACTTCCCACCAGGTTTTTGCCCGAGATTAGGTTCACGCCGGTCTTGCCGCCGACCGCCGCGTCCACCTGCGCCAGCAGCGTGGTGGGGACCTGGATCACCGGAACCCCCCGCATAAACACCGCCGCCAGGAACCCGGCCACGTCGGTGACGATGCCGCCGCCGAACGCCACCACTAGGCTCGACCGGTCGCCGCCCCCGGCCATCATCTGTTCGGCCAGCGCTTCCACTTCGGCGAGTCTCTTGCGCGGCTCGCCCCCCGGAAAGAACAGCACTTGATGCGCATGCCCCGCCAGCGCCTGCTCCATCTTGGCCCCGTGGAAGTCCCAAACGTCCGCGGTGGTGACGACGAAAACTTTGCCCGAGCGCCCCGGCAAGAACTCCGCCACCCGCGCCAGTGAGCCCCGCTCGACGATGGCATCATAGGCGCGCTGCGGCGTTTCCACGCGAAAACCGGGCATACGTTGGTTGTACCATGAGCCAACGCGCGACTCGACCAATGCCGCGCTCTGGCGTGCGTTCACGCGCCTTTTGGGATATTGTGGTCGGTGTTCGATTTGGATTAGCGAAACCGCTACAGACGGATTATTTGAAAATGCGATACAAGAAGCTGCTTCGTTGGGCTCGGGGAGCTACTCTTTCCCTCCTGGCGCTGATAATCGTAATCGCCTGCGCCGGAGCGACATACCAAGCCGTCGGCAACTGGCGCGACGCACGGCGGTTTCCGCGGGGCAGAATCGTCCAAGCTGGACCGATCAAGATGAATATAGATTGTACTGGCAGCGGCTCGCCGACCGTGATCCTGGAGCAAGGCGGAGGCATGCCAGCGATCGGCTGGATGAAGGTCCAACCTCAGATCGCCCAGTTCGCGCGCGTATGTTCTTACGACCGGGCAGGCTATGGCTGGAGCGAGCCGGGATCGATGCCGCGCACCATCCCCCGATTAGCTAGAGAATTGAAGACGCTCCTCGGCGCCTCCGGCGAAAAAGGTCCTTACGTGATGGCGGCGGCATCGCTGGGAGGTCCGATCGCACGCCTCTATACGAAACTCTATCCGAATGATGTTGCTGGCCTCATTTTGGTGGACGCGAGCCACGAAGATCAGCAGAAACGCGCGCAGAGCGTTCAGCCACCTGAGCTCATCGCCGAAAATAATAGAGAAGTTGGGAGCTACCAGCGGTGGGAGCGGCTCCGCCGGCCATTCATGTTGCACCTGGGCATCGAGCGGTTCATGGTCCATTTCACGCAGCAATCCCGGCAGATGCCTCAGCTGTTTTGGGAAGAATACCTTTATCTTTCGCAGAAACCCGGTTTCCAGGAGACGGTAGCTTCCGAGATCCAATCCCTTCCCGATAGCTCCAGCGCTCTACATGCGGTCAACCTTGGCGATCGTCCCCTGATTGTGTTAACGGCCGGTAAAGTGACATTCACCCCGGAGCCATTTCTAACCAACGAAGTTGAAGACAAGCTCCGGAATGCTTTCTACGAATCGCAGGCCGAACAGGTGCGCCTTTCAACGCGCGGAAAACAGATCATTGTTCCGGACAGCGGGCACGTCATCATGTTCGAGCGCCCGGACGCCGTTATTTCTGCCGTCCGTGAAGTGTGGACCGATGCTCGGGCAGCCCATTGACTTGTGCGTTCACGCGCCTCCCCTTTCCCCTATTCCCTTTCCACCTCCGCCACTTCGCGTTTCGCCTCGCCCCTCGTCCCGCTCCCGCTGCGTATTGTATGAGCCAAGGAGTTCGAGCGCTCTTCCAACGGAGAGCTTGGACCGGCCCAGCGAAAGCGAAGAGCGGCATTCTAGATCCTGTCGCGAGGGGCTGCGCGCGTTGGAGGCCTGCCGGTGCCTATCCGGTTCCACTCCGTTGCGGGTTAATTAACGGACTCCTGCCGTTGGGGGTAAATTCAACGGGCTAGCGGGGCCCCTTCATTGAATATTTGCCCATGGCATGCGAATAATTTTACATGTCATCACCGGTCATCCCTCAGGTCGAGCCGCGCTGGCCCGCCTTGGTTGCGCTCCTCGCCGTCGGTGCACTGTTTTACGCGCTTCCGCCCGCGTTCCAGGTCGCTCCCGATTGGCTGTTTCTGCTGCTGGTGGCGGCTTTGGCCGCGCCCCCGGTCTTTTTCCGTTCCGTCCGGCGCCTGCCGCTAATCCGCATCCTGGGCTACGTTGCGTCGAGCGTCATGACCCTGGCCATGATCGGCTCTCTCGGGCTATTGGTCTCGCGCCTCCCGCTCCACAAGGAATCTCCCAGCGAACTCCTGCGCGCCGCCGCCGCTCTATGGGTCAGCAACATCTTGATCTTCGCCTCCTGGTATTGGCGCCTCGACGCCGGCGGCCCCCACCAGCGCGACCTTAGCGTATGCCATACCGACGGCGCATTCCTGTTCCCGCAAATGACGCTCAGCCGCGAACTCCGTATTGAAATGGAGGAAGACGAATGGAAGCCTGGCTTCATGGATTACCTGTTCCTGGCCTTCAACACCAGCACCGCGTTTTCGCCCACCGACGTGCCGGTGCTCTCGCGCTGGGCCAAGGGCCTGATGATGATCCAGGCCGTCATCTCGCTCGCGACCATCGCCCTCCTGGCCGCCCGCGCCGTCAATATTCTTTGAGTCTCAACTCCGCTTGAAGTGTTTGCTCAGCGCCAATCGTTGCGTTGAATAGGAGGAGCCGATTTCTTTGCCGTATAATTTGTCGGGCGGGGCGAGGAGTTGCTCGTAGACCAGGCGGCAAACGATCTGTCCGTGTTCCAACAAAGAAGGAACGTCGTGCGAGCGAACTTCGAGCACCGCGTGCGTTCCTCTGCGTTCGGCAGGACCCCACCCAAAACCTGGATCGAAGAACCCAGCATAATGAATGCGAAATTCTCCTACGGACGGATCGTAAGGGATCATCTCGGCGGCGTAACCCGGCGGTATGCTCACCTTTTGCTTGGACGCCAGGATATAGAACTCCCCGGCGGCGAGCACAATCGTTTTCTTCGTATTTCGGCGAATGGGCTCCCAGAATTCCTTAGGTTCGTAATAATTGATCTTTGCCAAATCAATCGGCGCAGTGTCGTGGAGCGCCCGGTACCCGATGATGTCCGAACGATCCGTACCCTCCAGGTCGATGGATAATTGAAGGCCCTCGGCGATCATCGGCTCCAGCGGCGAGGCATCCGGGGAATATACGATCGACTCCCTTTCGCGCATTTCCTTCAGCATCGCGTCCGACGAACGGGGCGCCCCGCGGCTAAGCCGGAGCTGGTTCAATCTCGAACCTTCCCGCACGATTACGTCGAAGGTGAGCGGCGCAATCTCGGCGTAGAGTTTGCCTTTGTATCCCGCCCTGACATCCTCAAATTTGGCGGCATAATCCGTAATCAGCCGGGTGAAGATGTCCAGGCGGCCCGTGCTGCTCTTGGGATTGGCCCTTCCTGAAATGAAATCTGGAAGGAACAATTCCTCCTGGAGCGGGACGATATAGACAGAACCTTTCTTTAGCAGCGCTGAGTTTGAAAGATCGACCTCTTCCAGCAGCAACTCTTGTAATTTCTGTTGCACGGTTGCGTACTGCGTGGGCAGGAAGCTGGCGGCGACTCGATAGGCTAGCTTGCCCAAGCGGAGGTCAATGCTGGACGGCTGGATCTGGTCCTCCGTAAGAGGAGTGCTGGCCCGAATATTTCCGTTGTTCACCAGCTCTTCCAATCGCTGTACCGGCAGAATGCCTTTGTTGAGAGAGCCGGCATCCGGCAACAGGAGTTCCGGAAATAGAGCCAGCGCGTCGCCGTTCATGTTGTTAATTCTAACGTCCCGAACTCCCAAAACCGCCTTCGCCGCGCCGCGATTCTCCCAGTTCATCGCCTTCTTCCCATTCGACTGGCTCGTACCGCGCCACCACCAGCTGTGCGATGCGGTCGCCTTTTTCGATCACATAATCGCCCGCGCTCAAGTTGAACATCACCACGCGGATCTCTCCCCGATAGCCCGGGTCGATGGTGCCGAAGTTCGCGGCTATCGAGTGCTTCAACGCCATCCCGCTGCGCGGCCGCACCTGCCCTTCGTAACCTGCGGGCAACTCGATCGCGATGCCGGTCGCGACCCCCTGCGCCACGCCTGGAGAAAGCGTCACCCGCTCCACGGCCCGCAGGTCCATCCCTGCGTCTTCCTGGGGGCCGTGCGCGTAATGCGGCAGCACGGCGTCTGAATGTAGCTTCTTTACGCGGATTCGCATGAACTCGTATGATAACGAAAACAGTCTCCATGACCCCCTCACGCGTCCTGGCCGTCGCGCCCATGCCCCCGGAAAAGATCGCCTATGCGCTGGCGCGTTATTCCCGCTCGGCCGATTCCATCCGCGATTCCGTCGCGTGGGTGCGCACCCACGATTCCGCCAAGTTTCTCGAAAGCTTTTATTTCCAGTACGGCCATGCCTCCATCGCGGACCTCGGCCATGTGGTCTTGTGCTTTGAGGGCGTCTCCGAGCTCGCCGCCACCGAGATCGAAGACGAGCAGCTTTGGGACGGTCAGGCCCGCTCTTCGCGCTATCAGGATTTCTCCCGCTCCGGTTTCGTGACGCCGCCCGAACTCACCGGAAACGCCGCTGCGACCTATTCCTGCGCCGCGCAAAAATTGCTCGACGCTTACCACCAGATCCACCAAACCGTCTTACAACATCTCGCCGATAAGCTTCCCCGCCCCGACGACATGAAGCCGGAAGCCTATCAACGTAACCTCGCCGCCCGTGCTTTCGATGTCGCCCGCTATACGCTCTTCTTCGGCATTCCCACCGGTGTCGGCCAGGTCACCAGCATTCGCACCCTGGAGCGGCAGATTCGCCGCCTCAAGGCCTCCGCCTACGCCGAGATTCGCGATCTCGCCGAAGAGATCGCCGCCGCATGCGCCCAGCCGCCCGCCTGTGCCTGGGATGAGAACACAGCCGCTGAACCCCTCGCGCCCACACTCGCGCGCCATGTCGAAACCGACCAGCACGCGCTCGAATCGCGACAAGATCTGGAAGCCTGGGCCCGCGAGAACATCTCCATCCCGCCTTCGCCGGTTGACACCATCGACTTGCTGCGGCCCACCCACACTCACGCCGAGATTGCGGCCACGCTGCTTTACCCGGTCACTGATTTGCCCTTCCGCGATCTCTATGAGCTCGCCTGCTCCTGGTCGGCCGCCCTGCGTGACGAGGTGATTGATGTCGCGCTCCGCTCCCGCTCCCGTCGCGATGATCTGCTGCGCGGCTTCCGCGGCGGCCTCTACGCCTATGACATCGTCATGGACATCGGGGCTTATCGAGACATGCACCGGCATCGGAGGTGCCAGCAATACCGGCAAGCTTACTCAGGACGCCTCGGCTTCGATACGCCTCAGGCATTGACGGACGCCGGCATCGCGGATGCATATACCGCTGTGATGTCGGAAACGCTGGCTACCCTACAGACCCTCCCGGAGCCTGCCGCGCATTATCTGTTGCCCTTTGGCGCCCGCTCCCGCTTCCTGTTCAAGATGGATTTCGCGGAGGCCGAATACATTGCGCGCCTTCGCAGCGGCGTCAAGGGCCACTTCAGCTACCGCCAAGTAGCCTGGGAAATGAAGCAGAAAATGGAGCAACTGGAGCCCGATCTCGGCCGCCTGATGGAGGCCACACCTCCCTGGGTCGAAGACCCTTTGAAACGTTAGCGCGCATGTCCACCACTCCGGTTCATCATCACGTGCCGCATCGCCAGCCCAGTCTATGGGTCGCGATCAAGGACGCCGTTCTGGGCGATCCGCATCGAGATTTCACGGAGGGTTCCATCCCGCGCGCCATCACTCTGCTCGCCATCCCCATGGTGCTGGAGATGATGATGGAGTCGCTGTTCGCCGTGGTCGACGTCTTCTGGGTCGCGCACCTGGGTTCCGACGCCGTCGCCACCGTTGGCTTCACCGAATCTTTGCTGACGCTGCTCTACGCCGTGGCCATGGGACTGAGCATTTCCGCGGCTGCCACCGTGGCACGCCGCATTGGCGAAAAGCATCCGGACGCCGCCGCCGACGTCGCCGTGCAATCGATTCTGATGGCGCTGGCGGTAGCCGTCGTCCTGGGTCTCGCAGGCGGTATCTTCGCTCCGGACCTTCTGCGAGTGATGGGTGCGTCACCGACAGTGATCGCTACCGGCTCCAACTATGCGCGTGCAATCTATGGAGGCAGCGGCACCGTGCTGCTGCTGTTCCTGATCAACGCTGTATTCCGCGGAGCGGGCGACGCCTCGCTCGCCATGCGGGTGCTCTGGACTGCCAACCTCATCAACATCCTGCTGAATCCCTGCCTGATCTTTGGGTTCGGCCCCTTCCCCAAACTGGGAGTCACCGGCTCCGGCATCGGAACCACCATCGGGCGCGGCTGCGGCGTCCTGATGCAGCTGTGGTTCCTGTTCGGCGGCAAGAGCCGCGTCGTGGTGCATCTCCATCATTTCCGCGTGAACGCCGGGCTGATGCTGCGCCTGGTCCGGCTGTCGCTGGGCGGCATGTTTCAGAATCTGATCGGCATGGCGAGCTGGATTGTGATGGTCCGCATCATCGCCACTTTCGGCAGCGCCGCGGTGGCCAGTTATACCTTGGCCATCCGCATCATGATTTTCGCGCTTCTGCCGAGTTGGGGCATGGCCAACGCGGCCTCCACCATGGTGGGCCAGAGCCTGGGCGCGGGAAAACCGCATCGCGCCGAGCTGGCCGTGTGGCGCGCGGGAATCTACAACATGATTTTCCTGGGCCTGGTGGCTCTGTTCTTTATCGCTTTCGCCCAACCCCTGTTGCGCATCTTCACCAGCGACCCACTGGTGGTTCCCATGGCGGCCGCCGACCTGCGCACTGTTGCGTACGGGTTTATCTTTTACGGATGGGGGATGGTGTTGGTGCAAGCCTTCAACGGCGCGGGCGATACGATTACGCCGACCGTGCTCAACCTGATTTGTTTTTGGGGATGGCAACTGCCCCTCGCCTGGTTCCTGGCGTTCCCAGTCCATGGCGGACCGGTCGCCGTGTTCGCCGCCATCGCGATCGCCTATTCCACTTTTGCCATCCTCGCGTTCTTCATGTTCCGGCGCGGAAAATGGAAAGCACAAAAGGTGTGAGCGGCGCGCCTCACCCTTAGCACCGGGCTCCAGATTATGTAATATCCAGGGTCAAGCCCGAAAGGAAAGGACAAAGATATGAAACGTGGAGTCCTCTTGCTGTGGATAGTGGCGGCCGTTTCGGCCAAGGTGTGGGCTCAGGGACCAGTAGCGGAAGTAGGGGCGGGAGCGCAAGGTTTACGCACGCGCACAACAAAAGAAAAAATCGTGGGATTGTACCGGCTGACTAAAATGGTGCGGCGGACGGCGGACGGACAGGAAATGGTGACCGATGCCAATCCCACCGGTAGAATCTCCTTTTACGGCGCGGGCCGCGTGTGGGCGCTGTTTGCGCCGGCAGGACGCAAGGCGCCTCAGGACGCTCGTAATATAACCCTAGAAGAGTATAAGGAAATGAACGCCGGGTTGATTGCTTACTATGGGACCTATCAGGTGGATGAGGCTCATCAGAAATTAATCATCCAAATGGAGGCCAACGCGAATCCGGCACGGAGTGGAACCACCATTGAACGCACTTTCAAGATCACGGACACCACGTTGACGCTGACGATTCCTGGAATTCCCGCTTTCGACAACGTGTTCGAGAGGATGCCGGATTAGCTTAGGCTCGAAAGAACCAAGGTTATGAAACGGGAACTCCTGTTGCTGTGGATAGTGGCGGCTGTTTCCGCCAGCGTGCGGGCTCACGGACCAACGTATCCGATTACTGTCGTCCCACCCGGAAAGGGGCCCTACCAATTTCCTCAGGGTTACCAGACACCCTGGGACAAGATCGAAATGCTGGTTACGGAAAAGTTGGCGCCGAATCTCTATTCTCTGCACGGTTAAGCGTGTCTTGTGTCGCGCGCGGGAATCTACAACA